>Ga0310344_10000800_pt1 | contig 24427 bp, 22 predicted proteins | sample HC15DNA20200_MG_FD_203801 | JGI IMG/M metagenome (GOLD analysis project Ga0310344, IMG submission 203801) | Marine microbial communities from station ALOHA, North Pacific Subtropical Gyre - HC15-DNA-20-200_MG | ecosystem: Environmental > Aquatic > Marine > Oceanic | place: Pacific Ocean: North...
TGAGCCGTGCGTGGCCGGCGGCGGTGATCAGCGCGGTGCTTTTCTCTGCGGGAGGACGCCAACGGGTCATGCGGAAGCAGCAATCGAAGCGGGGGAGGGGATGCTAGCGCGGCGCGGCTTGCATGTCGCCCGGCCGATCGTTGAAGCTGCGCGCTTCGCGCCGACAGGGGATGTTGCCGATGTTGATCCTGCCTTTGCACAAGCCGCTCACCTGGGCGACCTGGCCCTGGATGACCAGCTTGCTGCTGCTGGTCAACGTGATCGTATTCTTCGGCGCGCAGGCCGGCGACACCGAGGCGATGACGCAGGCCCAGCGCTACTACCTGCAATCCGGCCTGGCCGAGAAGGAGATGCCGGCCTATCGCCAGTACCTGATCGACACCGGCCGCGGCGACGAGTTGCGGGCGTTGGACGAACAGGACGAAGGCGAGCAGTGGGGCCAGCTCGCCGGGGCGGCGGTGAATGACCTGGGCTTTCGCGCACGCCTGACGCAACGCGCGCCCGGCGAGGACGAGGGCGCCCAGGCGCGCTGGCGCCCGCTGCGGGCCGAGTTCGACCGTCGCCTGGACGCCATCTTTACCTTGCGCCACATGCAGCGCGGCTCGGAGTGGTCGCCGCACCGCATGCTCACGGCCGCGTTCCTGCATGCCGATCCCATGCACCTGGTCGGCAACATGCTCTTCCTGGTCGCGCTCGGCCTGCTGTTGGAAGGCGCCATCGGTCCGTGGTGGCTGCTGGGCGTCTACGTGGTGGGTGCTTACGGCTCCGCTGCGGCGAGCGTGCTATGGCGTTGGGGCGAATACGGCGGCGGGCTGGGCGCCTCGGGTGCCATCGCCGCGATGATGGGGGCGTTCTGCGCGGTCTGGGGTCGCCAGCCAGTGCGCTTTTTCTACTGGTTCTGGGTGGTGTTCGACTACGTGCGCGCGCCGGCCATCCTGCTGTTTCCGCTGTGGCTGGGCTGGGAAGTGTTCAACCTGCTCTCGCAGGACGATGCGCGCGTCGCCTTCGAGGCGCATGCCGGCGGGCTGGTGACCGGCGCGCTGATGGGCGCGCTGCTGGTATGGACGAAGCAGACGCGGCCGGCCTTCCTGCTCGATACCCCGGCCGTGGTGGTGGACGACCGTTGGGCGCGCGCGCAGCGCCACCTCGGGCGCATGGAAAACACCGAGGCCGAATCGCTGCTGGCCGAGTTGGCGGCAGAACAGCCGCAAAGTTTCGACGTGGCGCTGGCGCGCTGCCGGCTCGCGCGCAACGCGGGCCAGACACAGTTCCTGCGCGAGCGCGCGCTCACCCTGCTGCGGCTGCCCGCGACGAACGCCGCGCAGGTGCAGGCGCAGTGGGGGCTGGCACAGACGCTGCCGGGCGACGGCGTCGCGCTGCCGGCCGATGTGCGCAGCGTGCTGGCTTCGCAGTGGATCGCCCTGGGCCACCTGCAGGAGGCCGAGCGGCTGTTGTCGTTGGAAGGCGAGGGCGGGCCGCGGGATGCCCAGGCCCAGCTGTGGCTGAAGCTGGCGCTCGCGCACGGCGCGCGCCAGTCCGGCGATCAGCAGCGCCTGCTGGCCCACCTGCTGCAGGCCTTCCCGGACCAGCCGCAGGCGACCAAGGCGCGCTTCCTGCTGGACAACCTCTGAGGGATCAGGCCGCCGGCGTGGCGACCGGATTGATCGCCGCCAGCGCGATCTGCAGGCGACGCCGGACGTCCTCGTCCTCGCAGGTGACGAGCGCGGTCTCCAGCAGGGCGCGGGCCTCCTCGTCGCGGCCGTAGCGTTCGGCCAGCAGCAGGGCGGCATCGAGCGCCCACTGCGCGGAGGCTTCGTGGCGTGGCCACTTGCGCACCATCGCGCGCAACGCGTCGACGGTGAGCTGGTGCTGGCCGGTCATGCGCGCGCGGTCCGCCAGGGCGATCGCCTGTTCGAGCTGCGCCGGTGTGAAATCCGGATCGGTCTCCAACATCTCGCGCAACAGCGACAGCGCGCGGCGCTCCTGCTTCTCGGCGATGAGCCGGCTGATGTACTGCTGCGCGTGGTCGTGGAGTTCCGGCGAGGGGCCCTCCTTGCGCAGCAGGCGCTGGTACAGCTCGTGCACGCCCAGCGATACCGCGCGGCCCTTGATGGCCCCGCGCAATGCTTCGCGCGCCTCGCGCGGATGGCCGTCGCGCACGTGGCCCTCGGCTTCGTCGAGCAGGCGCTGGTCGGGATCGGCGCGGCGCGTGTCCTGCAGCGCTTCCGGTTCGAAGCCCAGGACCTCATGGTACTGGTAGACCAGATAGCCGAGGAGATGGAAGGTCGAGAACAGGCCCCAGATCGCCACGAAGTTGAAGGCCAGGCTGCTGACCTCCGGGGGCAGGTAGGCTCGCAGCCACTTGCCGGCCAACATCGTGCTGATCTGGATCACGAACAGCAGGCAGAACGCTGCCAGATACGGCCAGCCGATCCGTAGCGCCAGATCCAGCGGGACCAGTGGATTCAGCGCCCTGCGCAAGCTGCCGTCCAAGGCAAGGGAGATCACCATGCCCGGTTGCATGAGCGCGATCACCCCGATGGTCAGCAGCAGCATCCCCACGCTGCGCGTCAGTATGGCCACCGCGATCAGCCCGGCGATCACCAGCAGCGACAGCGCGAACAGCCGTATCACCGCACCATCGCCCAGCTCCAGGGCATACTCGGGCGCGCCGGGGTGGCCATTGGCCGTGTGGCGAAGAATCTCGAAGGCATAGCGGTAAACCGCCAGCCAAGTCACCAGGCTGAGTATCCAGCCGACCCCGGGGACTACACCGAGCAAGGTGCAAAGCGTCAGCGCGAGCAGCGACCAGAAGGCCGCGCCCTGCAGCGGATAGAAGGTAATGGCGCGCACACGCGACCAGAACGGTTCGGGCTGCGCATGCCCCTGCCTACGACGATCTTCCATGACGCTCCCCCTGAGCGGTCGTTGTCCGTCCGGATTGTGCTGGCACGCGCCCGGCGCGCGCAATGGTGCCGGGCGCCGCGTCCGTCAGCGCTTGCCGCCGCCGAAGATGCCGCCGAGGATGCCGCGCACGATCTGCTGGCCGAGCTTGCTGCCCACCGTGCGCGTGGTCTGCTTGGCCATCGTCTCCAGCAGGCCCTGGCGGCGCTTGGTGCCGAACACCGCGTCCTTCACCGCCTGGCCCCAGTCGTTGCCGGCGACGGCATCGTGCTCTGGGCCACGCGCGGGTGGCGCGTCGGTCTTGGCGATCTGTTCCTGCGCCCGCCTGGCGAGCATTTCCGCCGCCGATTCGCGGTTCACCGCGGTGTCGTACTTGCCGCCGACCGGGCTGCCCGCGCGCACCTGCGCCCGCTCGGCGTCGGTGATCGCGCCCATGCGGCAACGCGGCGGGGCGATCAGTGTCTGCTCCACCGGCATCGGCACGCCCTTGTCCTGCAGCGTGGAGACCAATGCCTCGCCGGTGCCCAGGCTGGAGATCGCGCTGGCGACATCGAGCTTGGGATTGGCGACAAATGTCTCGGCGGCGGTCTTGACCGCCTTCTGGTCGCGCGGCGTGTACGCACGCAGCGCGTGCTGCACGCGGTTGCCGAGCTGGCCGAGGATGTTGGCCGGCACGTCGTCGGGGAACTGCGAGCAGAAGTACACGCCCACCCCCTTGGAACGGATCAGCCGCACCACCTGCTCGATGCGCTGCACCAGCGCCGGCGGCGCGTCGTCGAACAGCAGGTGCGCTTCGTCGAACACGAACACCAGCTTGGGCTTGTCCAGGTCGCCGACTTCCGGCAACCGCTCGAACAGCTCGGACAACAGCCACAGCAGGAACGTCGAGTACAGCCGCGGCTTGAGCACCAGCTGCGCGGCGGCCAGGATGCCGATCACCCCGCGTCCGTCGGGGGTGGTGCGCATCAGGTCCTCCAGCGCCAACGCCGGCTCGCCGAAGAAGCCTTCGCCGCCATCCTGCGCCAGCCGCAGCAGCGCGCGCTGGATCGCCGCCACCGAGGGCGCGCTGACCAGCCCGTACTCGGTGGAAATCTCCTTGCGGTCTTCCACCACCAGGTTGAGCAGGGCACGCAGGTCGTCCAGGTCGAGCAGCAGCAGGCCGCGGTCGTCGGCCAGCTTGAACACGATGTCCAGCACGCCGGCCTGGGTGTCGTTGAGTTCGAGGATGCGGGCGAGCAGGGTCGGGCCCATCTCGCTGACGGTGGTGCGCACCGGGTGGCCGAGCTGGCCATAGAGGTCCCAGAACACCACCGGGCTGGCGGCCGGCGCGTAGTCGGCCACGCCGATGTCCGCGGCGCGCTGGCGCAGCTTGTCGTTGCCATCGCCCGCCACCGCCAGGCCGGCCACGTCGCCCTTCACGTCTGCCAGGAACACGGGGACGCCGATCCGCGAGAAGCCTTCGGCCAGCGTCATCAGGGTCACCGTCTTGCCGGTGCCCGTGGCGCCGGCCACCAGCCCGTGGCGGTTGCCCAGCCGGGGCTGGAGGACCACGGCGATGTCGTCGGTGACGCCCTTGCCCAGCAGGATCGGATCCATGGCATGCCTCGCATTCAAGTTGCGCCGATTCTACGGCGCTGGCTGACGTTGCACTGTACCCGTCCTGCGGCGCGCCTTGCCCCGGCGCGCGACCGGCGGCTACCCTGCCAGACCTCTTCGCCGCCGTACCGAAAGATGCCGCTTCCGTTCCCTGTTCCGCGCCCGTGGTCCGTGCTGGCCGCCGTGGCGCTGCTGTCGGTCGTTCCTTCCGCCCAGGCGCTTTCCAAGCGCGACGAGGCCCGCGTGGAGGCGCTCCAGGGGCGGATGGCCGCCGCCGAGAAGCGCTACCGCGACGCCCAGGTGCTGGTGGGCAACGCCGACCCCAAGGGCCAGGCCGAAAGCGACGCCGCGCTGGAGGACATGGAAGACGTCATCACCGCTTGCACCCAGCAGCGCGGCTGCGAGATGGGCACGATGCTGGCGACCTACAAGCGCCTGCTGAAGGCCAACACCGACGCCCAGCAGCAGGACGACGCCGACGGCGCGGACGATGGCCTGCTCGAAGCAGACCCGGACCATGTCGGCCCGCTGGCCGCCGACGTGCCGGAGGCGGCGCGCGCCGCGGCCCTGCTCAACGACCGCCGCCACGAATTCGACACCATGGTCGAATACAACGCCGCCGTGCAGGCCGGCATCCGCCGCTGGCTCACCGACCTGCGCCCGCAGCTGCTGACCAGCTACGAGAACTACGAGAACCTGCGCGGCATCATGTGGCCGGAATGGCAGCGACGCGGCCTGCCCGAGGCGCTGCTGTTCGGCATCATGGCCAAGGAATCCAATGGCCGCGTCCATGCCAGCTCGCGCGCCGGCGCCGCCGGCCTGATGCAGTTCATGCCGGCTACCGGCCGCCGCTTCGGCCTGGGCGTGGACGACACGGGCTTCGACAGCCGCTTCGATCCGCGCAGCGCGGCGATGGCCAGCGCGGCCTATCTCAATGAGCGCATGGGCGAGCTCAACCGCAACATCGAGCTGGCGCTGGCCGCCTACAACGGCGGCGAGGGTCGCGCGGCACGCGTGTACGGTGCTACCGGCGGCCGCAGCTTCTGGGACCAGTCGGTGTACGACCAGTTCCCGGCCGAGACCAAGGACTACGTGCCGATGGTGATCGCCGCGGCGTGGCTGTTCCTGCACCCCCAGCAGTACGGCCTGGAGTTGCCGAAGGTCAACGCGGTGCCGGCCACGCTGACGCTGGCGCGTTCGACGACGATCTACGAGCTGACCATCTGCCTGGGCAGCGCGGGCACGCGCGACGGCTACATGCGCGCGCTGCGCAACCTCAACCCGCGCTACGAGCCGGATGGCTGGATTCCCGGCGGCACGACGATCAACGCCACCACGCGCATCGTCGGGCTGTACAACCGCTACTGCGTGAAAGGACCGCGCGCGGACCTGGCGCGCACCCTGATCAGCGCCGATCTCAACCAGGCCATCGTGCGGCCTTCGCCGCAGTCGTTCACCGGCAGCGTGGCAGTGGGCAGTGCGACGCCGATGGCCGGCGTGGCGACCACCGTGGCCACCGGCCAGCCGGCGCCGGCCAAGCCGAAGGCCAAGCAGGTGCGCAGCTACAAGGTGGCCAAGGGTGACACCCTGGGGCGCATTGCCGACAAGCACCAGTGCGAGCTGAAGGAACTGGCGAAGGCGAACAAGCTGCGCGCGCCGGCGTATGCGTTGAAGCCGGGGCAGGTGATCCAGTTGGTGGGGTGCGACAGGTAGCGGTGTTCGGCCGGGTGCCTTGCCTGGCGGATGTTGGTCCTTGAGCTTTGCCGCGACTGCACGATCCCTCGGTCGCGGCTGAAGCCGCTCCTACAGAAGGGGGGGGCGCAGTAACAGGGGAGGCGGTGCGCGGCAGCCTTGGTGCGCCGCGCGCCATATCCCTCAGCGCAGCGTCGCCAGCGCCTCGCCCAGCTTCACCGGCGATTCGGCCCGCAGCTGCGGCGCGAACTCGGCCACGCCCGGTGGCAGCAGCACGATCACCGTCGAGCCATAGTTGAAGCGCGCCATCTCCGCGAAGCGCTCCAGCGTGATGCCCTGGCCGCGATAGTCCTTGCGGGTGATGCGGTCGCCGTAGGCGGGGATTTCCTCGCCGCTCCATACCGTCTCCACGCCGGAGACCAGCAGCGCGCCGACCATCACCGAGGCCATCGGGCCAAAGTCGGTGTCGAAATGGCACACCAGCCGCTCGTTGCGCGCGAACAGCCGCGGCACGCCGGCCACCGCCGCCGGACCCACGCTGAACAGGCGACCCGGCACATGCACGGTCTCGCGCAACGTGCCGGTCCACGGCATGTGCACGCGGTGGTAGTCGCGCGGGGACAGGTAAACGGTGGCGAACAGGCCCTCGCGGAACGGCAGCGCCGAGGCTTCGTCGCCGAGCAGTTCCGCAGCGGTGAACGACTGCCCCTTGGCCTGGAAGATGCGGCCGTCGACGATAGCGCCGAGCTGGCTGATGCGGCCATCGGCCGGCATCACCAGCGTGCGCGGGTCCGCATCGGCACGGCGCGCGCCTTCCTTCAGCGCACGGGTGAAGAATGCATTGAACGAGGGATACGCGGTCGGGTCCGGCTGCGCGGCTTCGGCGAGGTTGACGTTGAATTTCTCGGTCACCGTGTCGATCAGCCACTGCTTCACGCGCGGGTTCGTCGAATAGGCGAGCCGTCGCGCCAGCGAGGACAGGGCGCGGTGCGGCAGCACGTAGGTGAGGGCGGTGGTGAGGTTCATGGGGCGGTAGCCTGGGTCAGCCGGGTGAAGTCCGCGGCGATGGCCTGCGGCTGGAAGGGCGGGCGGATCAGGCCGGCGAGGCGGCCCTGCGGATCGAGCACGGCGATGCCGGCGGAGTGGTCCATGCTGTAGTCGTTCGGGTTCTCGTCCATGTGCTTGCCCGGCACCTTCTGGAACACGAAGCCCAGCGCGGTGGCGAAGCGTTCCAGTTCCGGCACGTCGGCCGTGGCGGCCAGGGTGTCCTTGTGGAAGGCGTGGGCGTACTCGCCCACGCGTGCAGGGCTGTCGCGTTCCGGGTCGATGGACACGAACAGCACGCGCGGACGCAGGCCTTCGGGAATCGTCGCCCACTGCTGCTGGGCGCGGGCCAGGTCGGCCAGCGTGGTCGGGCACACGTCCGGGCAGGACAAAAAGCCGATGAACACCAGCGTCCAGTGCCCCTTGAGCTCGCCGGGCACCAGCGAGGTGCCGTCGGACTGGCGCAGGTTGAAATCGGGCAGGGCGCGCGATTGCGGGTACATCACCACGGTCTCGGTGGCCGTGGCGGAGGAGCGGTCGGTGAACACCTTCTGCGCGACGATCAGGCCCAGGCCGGCGGCCAGGGCAGCGGCAATCACGATGCCGGTTGTACGTAGGGTCATGCGGCCAGCCACCTCGTTCCAGGGCGCCGGCGGACCGGCGCGGGTCGGCGGGTCAGGCCGCCGGCGGGCGTCGCCCGGGGCCGGCGCGGCCCGCGCGCCGAAGTTTCCCCTGCAACAGACGCTCATGATAGCGGCCGCGCGCCTATAATCGGGTGCCTTTCCCCACCTGCTTTTGCCATGACTGCCGCCGCGGCCGACGAACTGTCCACGATCATCGACCTGATCCGCTACGGCACCAGCCGTTTCAACGAAGCCGGCCTGACCTTCGGCCACAGCTACGACAACGCGCTGGACGAGGCGACCCAACTGGTCCTGCACACCCTGCATCTGCCGCACGACCTTGGCCCGGCCTATGGTGCCGCGCGCCTGACGCGTGCCGAGCGCGAGCAGGTGCTGGCGCTGTTCCAGCGCCGCATCGACGAACGCGTGCCGGCCGCCTACCTGACCGGCGAGGCCTGGTTCGCCGGCCTGAGCTTCAAGAGCGACGCGCGCGCGCTGGTGCCGCGTTCGCCGATCGCCGAGCTGATCGAAGCCGGCTTCGAGCCGTGGCTGGCCGGGCGCGAGGTGTCGCGCGCGCTGGACCTGTGCACCGGCTCGGGCTGCATCGCCATCGCGATGGGCCACTACAACCCGAACTGGCAGGTGGACGGCGTGGACATCAGCGACGATGCGCTCGCGCTGGCGGCCGAGAACAAGGCGCGCCTGCACGCCGACAACGTCACCCTGCTCAAGTCGGACCTGTTCACCGGGCTGACCGGCCGGCACTACGACCTGATCGTGACCAACCCGCCCTACGTCACCAACGAGGAAACCGATGCGCTGCCGCAGGAGTACTCCTACGAGCCGGAACTGGGCCTGCGCGCGGGCGACGACGGCCTGGACCTGGTGCTGAAGATCCTGCGCGATGCGCCGATCCATCTTTCCGAAGACGGCCTGCTGATCTGCGAGGTCGGCGAATCCGAACAGCACCTGGTGAAGCTGCTGCCGGAAGTGGATTTCGCCTGGGTCGAGTTCAAGGTCGGGCAGATGGGTATCTTCGCGGTCGAATGCCGCGAGCTGATCGCGCACAGCGCCCGCATCACCGAGCTGGCGGCATCGCGGCCGTGAGCTCCAACGCCTTCGGCAAGCTGCTGACGGTCACCACCTTCGGCGAATCGCACGGGCCGGCGATCGGCTGCGTGGTCGATGGCTGCCCGCCCGGGCTGGAAATCAGCGCCGAGGAATTCACCCACGACCTGCAGCGCCGCGCCACCGGCAAGAGCCGGCACACCTCCGCGCGCCGCGAGGCCGACGAGGTGGAGATCCTCTCCGGGGTGTACGAAGGCGTCACCACCGGCACGCCGATCGCGCTGCTGGTCCGCAACACCGACCAGCGCAGCAAGGATTACGCGAACATCGCCCGGCAGTTCCGTCCGGGCCACGCCGATTACAGCTACTGGCAGAAGTACGGCATCCGCGACCCGCGCGGTGGCGGGCGGTCTTCCGCGCGCGAAACCACCATGCGCGTGGCCGCCGGCGTGATCGCCAAGAAGTGGCTGGCGCAGCGTTTCGGCGTGACCGTGCGCGGCTGGCTTTCGCAGCTCGGGCCGATCGTGCCGCAGGGCTTCGACTGGAACGCGGTGGAGGAAAATCCGTTCTTCTGGCCGCATGCCGCCCAGGTGGACGAACTGGAAAGCTACATGGATGCGCTGCGCAAGTCCGGCGACTCGGTCGGCGCGCGCGTCACCGTCGTCGCCGACGGCGTACCGCCGGGTTGGGGCGAACCCATCTACGGCAAGCTCGACGGCGAACTGGCCGCCGCGCTGATGAGCATCAACGCGGTCAAGGGCGTGGAGATCGGCGACGGCTTCGACGTCGTCGCGCAAAAGGGCACCGAGCATCGCGACCTGATCTCCGCGCAGGGTTTCCACAGCAACCATGCCGGCGGCATCCTCGGCGGCATTTCCACCGGCCAGCAGGTCGTGGCGTCGATCGCGCTCAAGCCCACCTCCAGCCTGCGCCTGCCCGGCGAGAGCGTGGACGTGGACGGCCAGCCGATCGAGGTGGTCACCACCGGCCGCCACGACCCGTGCGTGGGCATCCGCGCCACGCCGATCGCCGAGGCGATGATGGCGCTGGTGCTGATGGACCAGGCGCTGCGACATCGTGCGCAGTGTGGCGACGTCGGCGACGTGTCCCCGCGCATTCCCGGAACGCTCGATGGCTGACGCGCGGCCACGCGTGTGGGTCAGCCAGCCGCTGTTCGACGAGGAAATCGAACGGCTCGGGCAGTATTTCGACGTGCAGGCCACGGCGGAAGTCACGAACCATTCGGCTGGCGACGTCGCCGCGCGCCTGGCGGGCGTGGACGGCGCGCTGATCACCCTCAACGAGCGCGTGGGCGCGGCCGAAGTGGCCGGCGCCGACAGCCTGCGGGCGGTCGCCAACGTCGGCGTCGGCTACAACAATCTCGATCTCGACGCGCTGAGCGCGGCCGGGATCATCGCCAGCAACACCCCGGACGTGCTCACCGAGACCACGGCCGACCTCGGCTTCGCCCTGCTGATGGCTGCGGCGCGGCGCATCACCGAATCCGAGCGCTGGCTGCGCGAGGGCCAGTGGCGACAGTGGTCGTTCAAGACCATGCTCGGCCATGACATCCACGGCAGCACGCTGGGCATCCTGGGCATGGGGCGCATCGGCCAGGGCATCGCCCGCCGTGGCGCGCTCGGCTTCGGCATGAAGGTGCTGTACCACAACCGCAGCCGGTTGCCGGAGGCGGTGGAAGCGCAGACCGGCGCGCGCCATGTCGGCTTCGATGACCTGCTCGCGCAATCCGACCACCTCGTGCTGGTGTTGCCGTACACCCCGGCCGCGCACCATTTGGTCGATGCCGCCGCGCTGGCGAAGATGAAGCCCACCGCCACGCTGGTGAACATCGCCCGCGGCGGGCTGGTCGACGAAATCGCGCTGGCGGATGCGCTGGCCAATGGCCGCCTGGCTGCCGCGGGGCTGGACGTGTACGAGGGCGAGCCGAGCGTGCGCCCGGAGCTTCTGGCGCTGCGCAACGTGGTGCTGACCCCGCATATCGGCAGCGCCAGCCTGCAGACCCGCCGCGGGATGGTCGCGCTGGCGGTGGACAACCTGATCGCCGCGCTGGGGCAGGGGCCGGACGCCGGCCGCCCGCCGAGCGCGCTGAACCTGGGCCAGATCGACGCCGGCAAAACCGGCGGCAAGGCCGTGGGCGCGGGCAAAATCGGCGCCGAAAAACGATAGGGAACCTCCGCGTCCGCTGTCCCGGAGGTTCCCCGAACCCAGCGATGCTGCGCCGAATTCCTTTCCTTATCGAATCACCGAGCCAACACCCATGAACCAGAACACCCGTCGTTTCAATGTTGCCGTCGTCGGCGCCACCGGCGCGGTCGGCGAGACCATGCTCAACATCCTCGCCGAGCGCGATTTCCCCATCGGCACGCTGCATGCCCTCGCGTCCGAGCGCTCGGCAGGCGGCACGGTCGAGTACAAGGGCGAGAAGATCGCCGTGCAGGACCTGGCCACCTTCGACCCGAAGGGCGTGGACATCGCGCTGTTCTCCGCCGGCGGCAGCGTCTCGAAGGAATACGCGCCGAAGTTCGCCGCCGCCGGTGCGGTGGTGATCGACAACTCCTCGGCCTTCCGTTACGACGACGACGTGCCGCTGGTGGTGTCGGAGGTGAACCCGGAAGCACTGAAGGACCGCCCGCGCGGCATCATCGCCAATCCGAACTGCTCGACCATGCAGATGCTGGTGGCGCTGGGCCCGATCCACCGCCAGTACGGCATCGAGCGCATCAACGTGGCCACCTACCAGTCGGTGTCCGGCGGCGGTCGTTCGGCGCTGGAGGAACTGGGCAAGCAGACCGGCCAGCTGCTGAACTTCCAGGAGATCGACCCGCAGCGTTTCCCGGTGCAGATCGCCTTCAACCTGATCCCGCACATCGACGACTTCCAGGACAACGGCTTCACCAAGGAGGAAATGAAGCTGGTGTGGGAGACGCAGAAGATCCTCGGCGACGCCAGCATCAAGGTGAACCCCACCGCAGTGCGCGTGCCGGTGTTCTATGGACACTCCGAGGCGGTGGCCATCGAGACCCGCGAGAAGATCACCGTCGAAGCGGCGCGCGAACTGCTCTCGCGTTCGCCGGGCGTGGAAGTGGTGGACGAGCGCAAGGCGGGTGGCTACCCGACGCCGGTGACGCACGCCTCGGGCCGTGATGCGGTGTACGTCGGCCGTATCCGCGAGGACTTCTCGCACCCCCGTGGCCTGAACCTGTGGATCGTCTCGGACAACATCCGCAAGGGCGCTGCGCTCAACGCGGTGCAACTGGCCGAACTGGTCGCCGCCGAGCAGGGTTGAGCCTGCTGCGATGCGGGAAGGACGCCGGGCTTGGCTCGCGGCGTCCTTCACCTGCCCGTATCCAGTCTTCCGGCGCGACGTTATATTGGCGCCCATGAAACGCAGGGGAATGGGCGCCAAGCGCCCCCTACAAGGTATCGGCGCGCTGGTCCTGACGCTGTGCAGCGGTGCTGCGATGGCGCTCGGGCTGGGCGACATCCGCGTGCTGTCCCGTCCGGGGCAGCCGCTGGTGGCCGAGATTCCGGTCATCTCCAACGAGCCGGGCGAGCTGGAGAACGCGCACGTCGCGCTCGCCTCGCCGGCGACGTTCGCCCGCGTCGGCCTGGAGCCGCCGCAGGGCCTGGTCAACGAACTGCAGTTCCAGTTCACCCAGGATGCCGGTGGCCGCGCCGTCATCCGCGTCACCAGTGCCTCGCCGGTCTCGCAGAAGGCGTTGTCGTTCCTGATCGAAGTGGATTGGGGGCAGGGCAGGCTGGTGCGCGAATACTCCGCGCTGGTCGATGCGCCGAACACTGCCGCGGCGATTGCCGAGCCGATGATCGAGGCGCCGGCCGCCAGTGCCGAGAACCGTATCATCCGCGAAACCGAGGCGCTGCCGCCGTCACCGGCACCGCCCACGCAGTCCTCCGAGCCCGCGCCGCCGGTGGCCGCCACGCCGGAGCCCGCACCGGCACCGCGTCCAGCGCGCCAGTCGCCGGCCGCGCCGACGCTGCAGCCGGGCGATTCGCTCACCGTGCGCAGCGGCCAGACGCTGTCGGGCATCGCCGCGCAGCTGGCCGGTGACGATGCTTCGCTGGACCAGACCATGGTCGCGCTGCTGCGCGCCAACCCGGACGCCTTCATCGGCGGCAACATCAACCGGCTCAAGGCCGGTGCGGTGCTACGCACGCCGGCGCAGGAAGAACTGGCGCGCGTGGGTGCGGCAGAGGCGCGCGCGATGGTGCGCGAACAAGCCGCCCAGTGGCGGCAGGCCCGTGCGGCGATTCCACAACCGGCCGAAGCCGGCGCGGCGGCCTCCCCGGCGGCCAGCAGCCCGGCGCCCGCCGCCGCGGCGGCACCGGCCGCGGAAGGTGCGCGCCTGGAAATTGCGCCGGCCGTGGCCAGCGATGCGAAGAATGCCGGAACGACCAGCGGCACCGGTGCCGGAGGCGAGGGAGACATGGCGGCGAACGAACAATTGCAGCAGGCGCGCGAGGACATCGCCACGCGCGACGCCGAGATCCAGGAGCTGCGCAACCGCGTGGGCGAGCTGGAGAAGCTCAAGCAGGACCAGCAGAAGCTGATCGCGATGAAGGATACCGACCTGGCTGCCGCGCAGGCGCGGCTGGCCAAGGCCGGCCCGGCGCCGGGTACCGAGTCGGGCACGCCGATGTGGCTGTGGGGCGGGCTGGCCTTGGTGGTCGCCGGCCTGGTCGCGTGGCTGGCTTCGCGCCGCCGCAAGCCTTCGCCGCTACCGCCGTTGCCGCGCCAGGGGTTCGACGCGGCGACGCTGGCGGCCGCCGTGCCGGGAGCCGCTGCGCCGAGCGTGGGCGAGCGCGAGGTCGATCGCGAAGTCGAGTTGGAGGAAGTCGACCTGCGCGAGGAAGAGCACGCGCCGTGGCACGCGCCTGTCGAGGACGAGCCGGCGCCGGCCATCGCGCCCGAGCCCGCGGCCCCGGCATGGCACGCCGATGCCGTGGCGCCGCTCAACCCGGTGCCCGCCGGCCGCGACCGTCTCGAACTGGCGGTCGCGTACCTGGATCTGGGGGATACTGAAACCGCGCGCAGCCTGTTGCTGGAAGTGGCACAGGGCCCGGATGCCGACGCCCGCGCAGAGGCCGTGGCGCTGCTCGGCCAGCTGCGCTGAGTTCCTTTCGCCCGTACCGCGCGCAGCGGGGCGGGCGAGACCACCGCAACAACCTGGCGGCCTTGGCCGCCGCAACCGGACGGCAGCATGCGTTACGCCCTGGGCGTGGAGTACGACGGCAGCGAATTCCTGGGCTGGCAGCAGCTCGGTGAACACGGCGGGCCGAGCGTGCAGGCCACGCTGCAGGAGGCGTTGTCCTCCATCGCCGATGCCCCGGTGTCGGTGGTGTGTGCCGGCCGAACCGATGCCGGCGTGCACGGCGAATGCCAGGTCGTGCATTTCGACAGCGACGCCGGGCGCGACCCCCGTGCCTGGATGCTCGGCACCACTACGCGCCTGCCGCGCTCGGTGGCGGTGCGCTGGTGCGTGCCGGTCGCCCACGATTTCCACGCACGCTTTTCCGCGCGCGCGCGCCGCTACCGCTATCGCCTGCTGAACCGCACGGTACGCCCGGCGCTGTATCGCCAGACCCTGAGCTGGGAGCGGCGCCCGCTGGATGCGGCGGCCATGCATGAAGCGGCGCAGGCGCTGCTGGGCGAGAACGATTTCGGCGCCTTCCGCAGCGTGCAGTGCCAGGCGCTGCACGCGCGGCGTGACCTGCAGGCGATCTCGGTGCGGCGTGAGGGGGAAGTGATCGAAGTGGCCGTGCAGGCGAATGCATTCCTTCATCACATGGTGCGCAATATCGTGGGCTCACTGGTTCTGGTCGGTGCCGGTGAGCAACCGGTGGACTGGATCGCCGAGTTGCTGGCTGGACGCGACCGCACAGTGGCCGGACCGACCGCGCCGCCCCAGGGGCTGGTCTTCGTCGGGCCGCTGTATGACCGCCAATGGCAGCTGCCCACCGAGGTCACGCAATGAATCGAACGCTGTACCGGACACGCATCAAATTCTGTGGCATGACCCGCGCCGGCGACATTCGCCTGGCTGGCGAGCTGGGCGTGGACGCGATCGGCTTCGTGTTCGCCCACGGCAGCCCACGCCGCGTGGCGCCGGCCGAGGCGCGCGCGATGCGCCAGGCCACCGCGCCGATGGTCGATGTGGTGGCGCTGTTCCGCAACAACACCAAGGACGAGGTGCGCGAGGTCGTGCGCACCGTCCGCCCGAGCCTGCTGCAGTTCCATGGCGAGGAAGAGGACAGTTTCTGCCGCAGTTTCAGCCTGCCGTACATGAAGGCCATTCCGATGGGCGGTACGCAGGTGCAGAATGCGCGCGCGCTGCAGATGGCCTTCCCGAACGCGGCTGCGTTCCTGTTCGACAGCCACGCCCCCGGCGGCAGCGGCGGCAGTGGCGGCACGTTCAACTGGGCACAGATTCCCACCGGGCTGCATCGCCCGTTCCTGCTGGCCGGCGGCATCACGCCGGAGAACGCGTTCGACGCAGTGGTGGCGACGCTGCCGTGGGGCGTGGATGTGTCCAGCGGGATCGAAAGCGAGCCGGGCATCAAGGACGGCGAGAAGATGCGGCGGTTCGTCGAGGAAGTGCGGCGGGCCGATTGCCACGAGATGTCGTGAGCATTGGCCGGCGGCGTGCCGGCACGCCGCTGCCATAGCGCGCGCCTGCAAGTCCATCCATGCGATCACGCGCGCGTATCCTGCGCATCGAGCTCGCGTCGCAGCCAATCGGCGAAGGCATCGATTCGCTGGTCTCCATTGCGCGCGTCGGCGCACAGCACCCATTGCGCCGACGTCTCGACGAAACCCCATGGCGCGACGAGCCTTCCGCTCGCCAGATCGTCCGCCACCAGTGGTTGCGGGGCGATGGCGACGCCCAATCCCGCCACGGCCGCCTCCAGCAGATAGAGCAGGTGCTCGAAGTCGTTGGCGACCTGCAGCGCATCCGGAGCCAACCCATTGGCCTGCGCCCACTCCGGCCAGGCCTGCGGCCGCGAGCGCGTGCCCAGCAGCGGCAGCCGGCCCATGTCCGCCACGGAGTGCTCTGCCCCGGCCATGCGTGGGCTCATCACCGGCCCGATCCGCTCCGGCCCCAGCGCGAGTACCCGCCAGCCTGACGGCCAAGGGGGAGAGGCGAGTAGCAGGGCCACGTCCAGTCCCCCCAGGTCGGGCCCGGGGGGCTGCTCGGTAGCCGACAGGTGCAGGGTCAGGCGCGGCAGGTCTTCGCCCAGCCGTGCCAGGCGTGGGATCACCCAGCGCGCCAGCAGGCTGCCGCTGCAACCGAGCACCAGCGGCGCATGGCCGGGGCGCCGCCGCAGGTCGCGCCAGGTATCGCGCAGCCGGCCGAACGCCTCGCCGCTGGCTTCGCGCAACCGCTCACCCGCCTCGGTCAGCACCAGTCCCCGTCCCTGCCGGGCGAACAGCGGCGTACCCAGCGCTTCCTCCAGCGTGCGGACATGCCGGCTTACTGCCCCATGGGTGACATGCAGTTCGTCGGCGGCCCGGCTCACGCTGCCCAGGCGGGCGGCGGCTTCGAAGGCGCGCAGGGCGGGAAGGGGGGGTAGATCGTTGCTCATGTGAGTGATACTCACAGGTCGTGGAGAATGGATCGATTATCTCCGGCGGCGGCCTGCGGTAAAGTGCCTGCCATTGCGGCATCAAGGCCGCGCGCACGAGCTTCGCACTGCCATGTCCACGCCTTCCATCAGTGACTTCCACGCCTATCCCGATGCCGCCGGCCACTTCGGCCGCTATGGCGGGCGCTTCGTCGCCGAAACCCTGATCGGGCCGCTGCAGGAACTGGCGGCTGCCTACGATGCGGCACGCCAGGACCCGGGGTTCATCGCCGCGTATGACAAGGACCTCAAGCACTACGTGGGCCGGCCCAGCCCGATCTACCACGCCGAGCGCCTGAGCCGGGAGGTGGGCGGCGCGCAGATCCTGCTCAAGCGCGAGGACCTGAACCACACCGGCGCGCACAAGATCAACAACACCATCGGCCAGGCGCTGCTGGCCAGCCGCATGGGCAAGAAGCGCATCATCGCCGAGACCGGCGCCGGCCAGCATGGCGTGGCCAGCGCCACCGTCGCCGCGCGCCTGGGCCTGGAATGCGTGGTGTACATGGGCGCCACCGACATCGAGCGGCAGAAGATCAACGTCTACCGCATGAAGCTGCTCGGTGCGACGGTAGTGCCGGTGACCAGCGGTTCGGCCACGCTGAAGGACGCGCTCAACGAGGCGATGCGCGATTGGGTGACCAACGTCGCCGACACCTTCTACATCATCGGCACCGTGGCCGGGCCGGACCCGTACCCGCGCATGGTGCGTGATTTCAACGCCATCGTTGGCCGCGAGGCGCGCGCGCAGATGCTGGAGGATTACGGCCGGCTGCCGGATGCGATCACCGCCTGCGTGGGCGGTGGCAGCAACGCCATCGGCCTGTTCCATGCCTTCCTCAACGACACGGGCGTGGCGATCTACGGCGCCGAAGCGGCCGGCGACGGCATCGCCACCGGCCGCCATGCGGCGTCCATCGCCGCCGGCCGGCCGGGCGTGCTGCACGGCAACCGTACCTACGTGATCTGCGACGACGACGGGCAGATCATCGAGACCCACTCGGTCTCCGCTGGACTGGATTACCCGGGCGTGGGGCCGGAGCATGCCTTCCTCGCCGACACCGGTCGCGCGCAGTACCTGGGCATCACCGACGACGAAGCCTTGGCTGCCTTCCACCTGCTCGCGCATACCGAGGGCATCCTGGCGGCGCTGGAATCCAGCCACGCGGTCGCACAGGCGATCAAGCTGGCGCGCGACCTGCCGAAGGATGCGCTGGTGCTGTGCAACCTGTCCGGTCGGGGCGACAAGGACGTGCATACGATCGCCGCGCGCGAAGGGGTGACGGTATGAACCGCATCCACGACAAGTTCGCCCAACTCCGCGCCGCACGCCGCAAGGCGCTGATTCCCTTCATCACCGCCGGCGATCCCTCGCTGGAGGCTACCGTGCCGGTGATGCATGCGCTGGTGCGCGCGGGGGCCGACGTCATCGAGCTGGGCGTGCCGTTCTCCGACCCGATGGCCGATGGCCCGACCATCCAGCGCAGCTCCGAGCGCGCGCTGGGCCGGGGCGCCGGATTGGCCTATGTGCTGGAAGCCGTGCACGAATTCCGCCGCGAGGACGCCGCCACGCCCGTAGTGCTGATGGGCTATCTGAACCCCGTCGAGATCCACGGCACGGCGCGTTTTGCCGAGGCGGCGGTGGAGGCGGGGGTCGATGGCGTGCTGCTGGTGGATCTGCCGCCCGAAGAGGCCGGCGAAACCCGCGAGCCTTTCGACCGCGCCGGGCTGGCGCTGATCGCGCTGGCCGCGCCCACCACCGACGACCAGCGCCTGCCGCAGGTCTGCGCCAGCGCGCGGGGCTATCTCTATTACGTGAGTTTCGCCGGTGTCACCGGCGCTGACCGCCTGGACACCCATGCCGCCGGCCAGCGCCTGCAGGCCCTGCGCCAGGCCGCGACCGTGCCGGTGGTGGCCGGCTTCGGCATCAAGGACGCCGCCAGCGCCGCGGCGATGGCGGTGGACGCCGATGGCGTGGTGGTGGGCAGCGCGCTGGTGCAGGCGCTGGAAGGCGCTGCCGACAGCGGGCAGGCGCGACAGCGGGCCGAGGCGTTCCTGGCGCCGCTGCGGGCCGCGCTGGATGCCGGTTGAGGCCGAACGTACGCTGGCGTCCTGCACCGTATCGAACCGGCTGGGATAGACTGACGCCCCTCTGCGGCCCCCGGGGCCGCCCTGCAAGGATCGTCATCACCGCATGAGCTGGCTCAGCAAACTGATGCCCTCGGGCATCCGCACCGACAACACCCCGAGCAAGAAGCGCAGCGTCCCCGAAGGCCTGTGGGAGAAGTGCAGCAACTGCGGCAGCGTGCTGTACCGCCCCGAGCTGGAAGAGAACCTCGAGGTCTGCCCGAAGTGCGGCCATCACATGGCCATCCGCGCCCGCGCGCGCCTGGCGTCGCTGTTCGACGAGGGCAGCACCAGCGAGATCGCCGCCCACCTCGGCCCGGTCGACGTGCTCAAGTTCCGCGACCAGAAGAAGTACGCCGAGCGCATCAAGTCCACCCAGAAGGCGACCGGCGAGTACGACGCGCTGGTGGCCATGCGCGGCCTGCTCAAGGGCAATCCGCTGGTCGCCTCCTCGTTCGATTTCGCCTTCATGGGCGGCTCGATGGGGTCGGTGGTCGGCGAGCGTTTCGCCCGTGCCGCCGAAGTGGCGCTGGAGCTGGGCTGTCCTTACGTGTGCTTCTCCGCCAGTGGCGGTGCGCGGATGCAGGAAGGCCTGTTCTCGCTGATGCAGATGGCCAAGACCTCCGCGGCGCTCGGCCGCCTGCGCGAGGCCGGCCTGCCGTACATCTCGGTGCTCACCCATCCCACCACCGGCGGCGTGTCGGCGTCCTTCGCGATGCTGGGCGACATCAACATCGCCGAGCCGCAGGCGCTGATCGGCTTCGCCGGCCCGCGCGTGATCGAACAGACCGTGCGCGAGAAGTTGCCGGAAGGCTTCCAGCGTTCCGAGTTCCTGCTTGAACACGGCGCGATCGACCAGATCTGCGACCGCCGCGAAATGCGCGAGCGCCTGGCCGACCTCACCGCGATGATGATGCGCCAGGCCCGCCCGGCCGCCGACGACAAGCCCGCCGCCGCATGAGCGCACGCAAGTATTTCGGCACCGACGGCATTCGTGGCCGCGTCGGGCAGGGGCCGATTTCGGCCGACTTCGTGTTGCGCCTGGGCAATGCCCTGGGGCGCGTGCTGGGCGAGGCTGGCCGTGGCCGCCCCGTCGTGCTGATCGGCAAGGACACGCGCATCTCCGGCTACATGTTCGAAGCGGCGCTGGAGGCCGGGCTGGTGGCCGCCGGTGCCGACGTGCAGCTGATCGGGCCGATGCCGACGCCGGCCATCGCCTTCCTGACCAATACGCTGCGTGCGGACGCCGGCATCGTCATCAGTGCCTCGCACAACCCGCATTACGACAACGGCATCAAGTTCTTTTCCGCAGACGGTGAGAAGCTTGACGATGCCACCGAGTTGGCCATCGAGGCTGCGCTCGATGCGCCGTTCCTGACCGTGGATTCGAGCCGGCTCGGCAAGGCGTCGCGTGCGCGTGACGCGATCGGCCGCTACATCGAGTTCTGCAAGTCCAGCGTGCCGCGCGGCTTCCACCTGCGTGGGCTGAAGATCGTGCTGGACTGCGCCCACGGCGCCACCTACCACATCGCCCCGATGCTGTTCCGCGAACTGGGAGCGGAGGTCGTGGTGATCGGCGCCGCCCCGGATGGCCTGAACATCAACGACGGCGTGGGTTCGACCCACATCGACAACCTGGCCGCGAAGGTGCGCGAAGTCGGTGCCGACCTTGGCATCGCCTTCGACGGCGACGGCGACCGCGTGCTGATGGCCGACGACCAGGGCAACCCGGTCGATGGCGACGACCTGCTGTACGTGCTGGCGCGCGGCTGGCAGGCGAGTGGCCGGCTCAAGGGCACGGTCGTCGGCACGCTGATGACCAACTACGGCCTTGAGCAGGCACTGGCTGGCCTCGGCATCCCGTTCGTGCGCGTCAAGGTCGGTGACCGTTACGTGCACCAGGCGCTGGTCGAAGGCGGCGGCGTGCTGGGAGGCGAGACATCGGGCCACATGCTGTGCCTGGACCGCGCCACCACCGGCGACGGCATCGTCAGTGCGCTGCAGGTGCTCGAGACGCTGCGCCGGGAAGGCGTGGGCCTGCGTCAGGCGCTGTCCGGCCTGCACAAGGTGCCGCAGAAGACGGTGAACGTGAAGCTCGATGGCGGCGATGCGAAGGCCGTCGTCGGCGCGGCATCGGTGCAGCAGGCGCTGTTGCAGGCCCAGGCGGCGGTGAGCGGCCGCGGACGCGCGTTCCTGCGGCCCTCCGGCACCGAGCCGGTGGTGCGCGTGACGGTGGAGGCCGATGACGCGACGTTGATGCAGGGCACGCTCGATGCGCTCTCCGCAGCGGTGCGTGCGGCCGTGTAGGCGAGGCAGCCCGCGCGATGGACCGAAGACGCCGGCTTTGTGCCGGCGTTTTCCATTGCCGCGGCGGGCAGGCTCTGGCCGGACGGGGCGATCTGTCACAATGGCAACCTTCGGCGGCACGGGCCGCCTTCATCGCCAGCATTGCAGGACACGCCGTGAGCCAGATCCCGACCCTCGACATCACCCGCTTCGATACCGACCGCGAGGCCTTCGTCGCCGAACTCGGCGCCGCCTATCGCGAATGGGGCTTTGCCGGTATCCGCAACCATGGCATTCCCCAGGAAGAGATCGACGCGGCCTACGCGGTATTCAAGGCGTTCTTCGCCCTGCCGGAGGAAACCAAGCGCCGGTATGTATTGCCGGGCAGTGGCGGCGCGCGCGGCTATACCGCGTTCGGCGTGGAAACCGCCAAGGACTCCAAGCATTTCGACCTGAAGGAGTTCTGGCACATCGGCCGTGAAATCCCGGAAGGCTCGAAGTACCGCGAGGTGATGCCGGCCAACCTGTGGCCCGAAGAAGTCGCCGGCTTCCGCGAGCACGGCTACAACCTCTACAGCAAGCTCGACCAGCTCGGCGCGCGCGTGCTGTCGGCGCTGGCCCTGCACATCGGCCTGCCGGAAAACTATTTCGTCGACAAGACCGATTCGGGCAACTCGATCCTGCGGCCGATCCACTACCCGCCGATCACCGCCGACGACATCCCCAACGTGCGTGCCGGTGCCCATGAGGACATCAACCTGATCACGCTGCTGGTGGGCGCCAGCGCCGCCGGCCTGGAGGTGAAGTCCAAGCAGGGCGAGTGGGTGCCGTTCACCTCCTCGGCCGACACGATCGTCGTCAACATCGGCGACATGCTGCAGCGCCTGACCAACCACGTGTACCCCTCGACTACCCATCGCGTGGTCAATCCCCCGGGTGACCTGGCGCGCCAGCCGCGCTATTCGGTGCCGTTCTTCCTGCACCCCAACCCGGATTTCCTGATCGACGTGCTGCCTTCCACGGTCACCGCCGACAATCCGAGCCGTTACCCGGAGCCGATCACCGCCCAGGGTTACCTGGAAGAGCGCCTGCGCGAGATCAAGCTCAAGTAAGGTAGGGCAGGGCGCCCGCCCGCCGAATATCGGGGCCGGTCCATGACCGGCCCTTTTTTTTGTCGCCTTGTCGGCGGCGGGCTGGCCTGGCCGGGACCTTTTTTGTCCCGCCGTTGTCCGCGATAACGGTTCGGCATGGCGCACTGGATTATTCTTATACCCTTTTGCGAGGAGTGACGAAGCGATGGCGATACGTCGCAAGATCGTGGCCGGTAACTGGAAGCTGCACGGCACCCGCCGGTTCGCCACCGAGTTGGTCGCCCGGGTCGCCACGGCCATGCCGCTGGACGGGGTGGAGGTGGTCATCCTGCCGCCGCTGCCGTATCTGGGCGACCTGATCGAGGATTTCGAGGGGGGCCACCTGCGCTTCGGCGCCCAGGACGTGAGCAGCAACGAGAAGGGCGCCTACACCGGCGAGGTCTCGGCCACGATGCTGGTGGACGTGGGGGCGGACTACGGGCTGGTCGGGCATTCCGAGCGTCGCCAGTACCATTTCGAAAGCAGCGAGCTGGTGGCACGCAAGTTCGCCGCCGCCCTGCATGCCGGGCTGACCCCGATCCTGTGCGTGGGAGAATCCCTGCAGGACCGCGAGGCTGGGCTGACCGAGCGGGTCATCGCCAGCCAGCTGGCGCCGGTGCTGGCGCTGGTCGGGGTCGAGGGGTTCGGCAAGGCCGTGGTGTCCTACGAGCCGATCTGGGCCATCGGCACCGGCCGCAGTGCCAGCCCGGCCCAGGCCCAGGCCGTGCACGCCTTCATTCGTGGTCAAATCCGCGAGCTCGATGCTAGAATCGCCGATTCGTTGCCGATCCTGTATGGCGGCAGCGTCAAGCCCGATAACGCCGCGGAACTGTTCTCGCAGCCCGATGTCGATGGAGGGCTGGTCGGCGGCGCTTCGCTGGTCGCCGAGGATTTCCTGGCGATCGCCTGCGCGGCAGTCGGTTGCTGAACCCTCAAAGTCATTAGTCCGGGGACGGATTCGAAAATGCTGATGTTGATCCTCAATGTGATCTATGTGCTGATCGCGGTGGCGATGATCGCGCTGATCCTGATGCAGCGCGGCGCCGGTGCGGCGGCCGGTTCGGGCTTCGGTGCGGGCGCCTCGGGCACCGTGTTCGGCGCGCGCGGCGCTTCGAATTTCCTCTCCAAGTCGACCAAGTGGCTGGCCGTGGCCTTCTTCGCCATCAGCCTCTTCATGGCCTGGTACGCCGGCCATGGCAATCGTCCGGCCGAGCAGGGCCTGGGCGTGATGTCGCAGGAAGCCGCCCCGGCCGCGCCGGCCGGTGAAATGAGCCAGGCGCTGCCGCAGGCGCCGGCCTCCTCGACGGTGCCGTCGGCGCCGGTCCAAACCGCCCCGGCGCAGCAGGCGCCGGCCCAAGCCGCGCCGGTCGAACAGGCGCCGCAGGCGGGCGAAGAAAATAACGCCGGCGCGTCACAAAAACGCTGAAGCCGGTTACAATACGCTGCGCACTGCAACGCCGGTGCGCGACGCAAGCCCAGGTGGCGGAATTGGTAGACGCACTACCTTGAGGTGGTAGCGACTTAGGTCGTAGGGGTTCGAGTCCCCTCTTGGGCACCATGTTTGGCTGCGGTTCCTGCGGGTTGTGGCAACGCCTGCCGCGGGTACCGCCTATACCCCATGCCGCGCGCCCCACGCACGCGGCAGAGGCAAGAGAGAATCGCTGTGCTGGCCGAATATTTGCCGAGTCTGCTGTTCCTGGTCGTCGCTACGGGCATCGGCATCGCGCTGATGGTCATTGGCCGGTTGCTCGGCCCCCGCCGCCCCGATCTCCAGAAACTCTCGCCGTACGAATGCGGCTTCGAAGCCTTCGAAGACGCGCGCATGAAATTCGACGTGCGCTATTACCTGATCGCGATCCAGTTCATCGTCTTCGATCTGGAAATCATCTTCATCGTGCCTTGGACGCAGGTGTTCATGGAAATCGGCGCGCGTTCGCTGGTCACCATGGGCCTGTTCGTCGGCATGCTGTTCCTCGGTTTCATTTACGTCTGGAAGAAGGGAGCCCTGGAATGGGAGTGATTCAGACCCTCGACCGTCTGATGACCAATCCGATCCCGGAAGGTCGCATCGACGACATCCTCCGCCCCGAAGGCGAGAACCCGCTGCTCGAGAAGGGCTACGTCACCACCAGCGTCGACGCGCTGCTCAACTGGGCGCGCACCGGCTCGATGTGGCCGATGACCTTCGGCTTGGCCTGCTGCGCGGTGGAAATGATGCACGCCGGTGCCGCGCGCCTGGACCTGGACCGCTACGGCGTGGTGTTCCGCCCGTCGCCGCGTCAGTCCGACGTGATG
>Ga0310344_10000801_pt1 | contig 24427 bp, 18 predicted proteins | sample HC15DNA20200_MG_FD_203801 | JGI IMG/M metagenome (GOLD analysis project Ga0310344, IMG submission 203801) | Marine microbial communities from station ALOHA, North Pacific Subtropical Gyre - HC15-DNA-20-200_MG | ecosystem: Environmental > Aquatic > Marine > Oceanic | place: Pacific Ocean: North...
ATAGTCAGTCCACTAGAGTTCTCTAGTCTATTCTTCAGTAAACCAAAAAACGATTCGAATACCTTAATAGATTCCTCAAGTGATACTGCTTGAGGTGTCATTACATCATCTAGGAACAATACGACGGCTACGTCGTCATCTTCTTTCGATTCAAGTAAAGCGCTACTCCAGGCACCATAGTCACAAAAGGCCAGCTCTCGCATTCGACTCAATCCTGCCCAGACTCTATTCCCGGGCATCAAAAACGAAGTGCTACCTAATCTCACTTTAGACATAGCGGGTATTCTTACTAATCTCTAATCGTGATTATGTGATTCCTTTCTTTTCGTCACGCGACCATCCCTTCTCTTCTCACACAAGACTACCCCTCGCAAGGCACCTGCCCCTAATCACCACCTGAGCAGATATCGCTCCTCTCAGGGCAAACTCATTAAATGCCATCATTTCTTAAGGTTTTCAGTCTGCTAAACTTATGAGTTCGTGATCTAATAAGGTCTCGACTACTGGTACAAGATCAAGCACATAGACTCCGATCTCGTTTGCTATATCTATAAGATCCATTGTTCCGTCAGCATATGCCAAGAGATTTGATACCAGTTTCACGTGAGGTGTTGACACCCTCGCAGCTCCAAGACTCGGGCGCAGCTTTCTCCGGCTCAGCTGCGGCTCACCTAAATTAGTCGCTATATACGTCTCATTAGCCTCCAGCATCTTTAATATATCCACGTGAGCATCGATAGAACCCTGGAGCCCATCTGCTGATATTAGAGAGAGATCATCGTCCGAACTGTGATATTCCGGATACTCACCGTATTTACTTCTCATTACCGAACAAACAGGAAGATCTACTCCGGGAGCGCAGTATTGCCTCTCATCACTTCCTCTATCTGCAAAACTATACGCCTCATAAGATTCAATCTTATGATTCAAGCAATGCAAGGCGGCTTTATCAGCTAATGAATCACCCCGTCTCGATGGCATATACGAATAACACCGGTTGTCACCGACGCACGTTAATACATACCCCGCCACAGTATTTTCTTTCATCTCGACGAGATTCCGGCTCAAATAGGCAATCGCTCCAATAGTTTCAGGAATAAAGACAATACGATAGCTATACTTCCTATCGTTCTGGGCCAGAATCCACTTGGAGAGATACGTCGCCACCGCCGGTCCAGATAGTTCATTATTTGCCATAGACGGATGGCACACATAAGTAGACACTAAGATCTCTTCCTTGGTTTTCCCTGGAATTAACAAGTCAGCATAAGTCAAGCTACCTACGTCCAACGTAGATTCTATCCGTACCTTATATAGGCCATCTTTTAATTCCTCTCGTTGCCGATGAGGAAGGCAGAATCCCCATCGGGGTTCATAGTAGGAAGTGACATAGGGGATCACATCTGGCTTATCTGGAAATGAGTGAAGGTGCGAGTCTAGTTCTCTCAAGGACATTTCTTTATTAACCGGAATACTGTAGTTCACTACGTGTAAGTTGTGCTCGCTAAAATCAATGATCTTCTTGCCCGTTTCATCTTGCACATAGGCATCGGAAATATTCCACTCCTTCGGAATTTCCCAGTCAAGGCAACGTTCACCTGTAGGGACCTCATGGATCCGGAGTTCGGGCAAGTGTTCTTGGATATATCGTAGAGTCTTTCTTACTCCATCTCCCGTTATACTGCGACAAATAGGAAATAAGTCCTCGATAAGGCTATACATCTGAGGACCGTAATTTTCAATCGAGATATCCTCTTCGCGCTCCATAGCCTTCTCCTTCCATTATCATCACGAGCTACACCATCTTCACTTCTGTGAACCTTTCTAGGCTATCCTCATCTTGGATTCAGCATGTCTCGCACAAGAGGGAGCATTACTGTAACAGAGTCAGTATATGAGTGCCTAACCAATGAATTTGTTTGATCAGTTTCGAGAGGAGGTAGCCGTGGCTTTATTATATTTAACGATCGATGTTTCTTGCTTAACGTCTTGCACAACTCTTCTCCTGTGATCTTAGCTTTCACATAACCTGCATATTCAGGAGGAGGGTCATCAATAAACGTTGTTGAGGGATAAAAAACTGAACAGTCTATGTGTCGCGCTACAATATCCTCGCAAATATCGTTAAAGGCATTCACGTAAATATCTAGGTAATCCAGAAATATTCTTTCATTAAATGTTTCGCTGCGATTACTCAGAATTTTCGGGGTTGCAAAATAGTACAGTTGGTTAAAGGCCGAGACACTTGGAGGCAGGCAGGTTTCTTTATTGATGGTAAATTGAATCGCCTCACACTCCCCTCCCCACGCATGAATTTCCTCAACTAGTTGTTCAGCTTCCATTTTCCCCACGTTATAGGTAATGGTGGGCCTTCCACCGCCTGCCGCAACAAGTTTCGCAACAAGCTCCCCCAACCCTCGCGAACCACCCACGATTAAAGCACGAATATCCTTGAATTCATTACGATTTACATTATTTACAATTTCTGATATTCGGGGGTTTCTCACAGGCGGAGGGCGATAATAAGCCTCGACTTCCGCAACCACTGTTGTCCCCTCAACAAGGATCTCTAATCGCTTAATACGTTGATCGCTCCGAGTGACTTTGAATCTCGGAACCGAATTATTGGTTAGGCCAATTTGCGCGCTAAGTGAGCGAAATAGTGAATGCAATCCAGGACATTCCATCCCAACAATTTGAGAGATAGAAGCTATTTCTCGTGATATGTTAGAACCGTACACAGCTGAAAATGAAGGAAACAGTTTTTTCGATAATTCTTCATTGCCAAATATTCTGAATGGCTGGCTAGGTAGTTCAGAGCATTCCAAAAAACTGAGCTCTTGCGGTTTATCCCGTGGCATTTGAATACCCGTACGAACGGCATCATTAGCCGTGATTGCTCCGGGCTTTATAGTGATAGTGGCTACCTTAACACTTTCTGACAGTAGCACGACTGACTGGCTCATCTCATCCCACATACATTCTACTTTTTCTCCCAAGAATATGGGATTCAGGAAATTGACCTTAAGCTCTGATGTGGTGACACCCGCTTCTCTTGCCAAAGAGTCAAGCGCCCAAAGTAAGCTATGCATTCCATGTACAATGCATTGACCGCTTAGCGTTCGTCGCGCCGCAACAGGATCTATGTGTATGGGGTTCTTATCACCAGAAAAAGCAGAAAACTTAGTTTGATCAGCTAATGAGAACCGCCTTGAGGAAAGGTTCTGCCCAAATATTTCTTTGGAATTGCCAGACATCGGCCTACTCATTCCCGAGCGGTAATATACGGATTAGACATGACTCTCCCGGACTCCCATCTAAGACCTATGGGCATCCCTAGAGAGTGCACTGCTTGTTATAGGATTCCAAAGGTCGTGCATACCGTCCACAACTTGTTGGGCTTGGAGCACATACATCCTATAAATTCTTAATGAACACCCCAATATAATGAGAATATATTGACTAACTTTCTCTGATGATCATCATCGTTGGTTGCCTGCTCGTGGTATTCGATTCCATTCTGTAATGGCTTCCACTTTTGCTCAGAAATTCCAACATCGCCGTTGTTTCTCCCGGCCACCACGTATTTATTGCCTCATCAAAAATGATCACTCCTCCTACAGCCAAGCGTCGAGAAAGAAAATCGAGCGCAACGACGGTCGGCTCATAGAGATCGAAATCGACCCATGCTAGGGAGACTAGAACTTCAGGTTTTTCTTCTTCGAACTCTACTATTGTTTGAACAGCATTACCGACTATTAAATGACACCATGCATCTAATTCATAGAGGTTAATCGCCTCACGAATTAGTTTCTCATTTCCCACTAATTCCCCAGACATTCCCTTAGCAAAATCGCCATCTTTGTCTGTGGAGTCCGGTAATCCCTCGAAAGTATCAAAACCAAAAGCCAATTTGTGGGTGCTTGGCTGAAGCAGCCTCAACACTTTCGCCATATACAATAGATTGCTTCCCTTAAAAACTCCGAACTCTACAATGTGGCCGGGTATATTGATGGTGCGTTTGATTGCCTCGTAAGCGAAAAGTCTTGAGCCAATTGTTTGAGCTCCCGCATACAGGCCATACTGATCGATGTATTCAAACAAATCGGGGAAACCGATTTCTACGGCAAACTCTTTCCTTTGTTTCAGGTATTTCTTGTCCTCTTCCGAAAACTTTACTTTCTTGTTGATCTCTCGGACCTGTCCTTTCACACCAACATCAACTTTTGGATTAGAAGACATTTAACATTCCCTTCCGTGATCAGTGAATTCGAACGTAATGTTTGGTCTGAGAATCAAACGCAATTCTCTCGGACTCTCAGCTGAAGTCTAAGGGCATCTCTCGCGTGTGCTATACTCGTTACAGGAGTCGCCAGGCCTCGCGCACCATCTAAAACATGTTGGGCTTGGAGCACATACATCTCGTTTAAATCCTCCTTGAGCTCGATGACCTCTACTTCTCTACTCAAAGCATCATAATGCGATAGCACGCCGGTATTGAAGTCCCACTCAAGAGTTCCGGCATCTCCAGAAACGTGGTACCGCCGCCGATAATCACGCTGGATATAGTCGACATGTAGAGTTCCTAGCGCTCCGCATTCGAATGAGAAACATGCGCAAGCAAGATCCTCCGGCTCAATCTCCAGACAACCACTCCGTCTGTTGAAGCCCTGGATGTCATCGATAGGCCCAAGAAGCCAGGTCAGGTAGTCAAACTCATGCGAGTCCAGAACAATCCCACCGCCAAGCGAGGTGCTGGCGGAATATCCCTCCCTATAGTCCTCATCGGGATGCCAATCAGGTAGCCACTGGCCCGCAAGCACTTGTACCCCCGTTACAGACCCAACTGCACCCTGCCCTAGGCGCTCTTTCATTATCTGGAGCCCAGCTTCGAATTTGAAGTTTGACCCTACATGAGCAAAAAGCCCTTTGGATTCAACAACTTCGATGAGATCATCGATTCCTTCGAGCGTCACGCTCAAAGGCTTTTCGATAAAGAGACTACATCCTGACTCGGCACACTCAATGGCTTGCTCAAGATGGAATCGACTGGGTGACGTAATCACCGCGAGGTCAATCCCCGGGTCGAGTGCCTCTTCAAGTGAAGAGACACCCATACCTCCAATCTCATTCTCGAAACGCTCTCGCCTTTCCTTAACTGGATCGTACCCTACCGCTACCTCAGCCTTGAGTGCCTTGAAGTTCCGTGCGTGCCTCAGCCCAATCGAACCTAAGCCAATGATAAGAACCCGCATCAAACCTCACCTTCTTCGCATAATCTCCGGAGAAAACTTTTCAAACGTAATGCTGAGCGCCCATCGCGGAAGGCATCCATTTGGCCGATGATCGGGCTCCAGTCACCCAATCCCGCTGCAGATGGGTCTCCTTGCCGCAGTTGACGGATCGCTTCAATCACCGACTCCATCGAAGGATAGACAATATTCGCCTTGTCATAGAGGTCTCGCCTGGGCCTCCGCTGCCCATGAGAATCCACAAGCAGACTTCGGCAACCTGTCAAAGCAGCTTCTAGAGAAGCCGTCACGCCCACCATGTTACCTAAAGCAATATCAGAGACCAAAGCAGCTTCAGCAGGATACACAACATTTCTACGCCCTCTGTTCCCAGACACGTTGAGTTCAAGGTATCTACCGGTTTGAGCAGCTTTTTGTAGAACTGAATCTTCTGGATATAGCTGAGTCGGAGAGTTGAACTGAAACTGAGATTTGATGATCAGCCCGACGTCCGGTTTCTGCAAAAGATATCTGAGTACAACATGGATCTCATGAAGATGTGCATCTGAACTAATGCTTCCGTATGGGCCATCGGAAACACTTTCATCGAAAAGACAAATCACGAATCTTGCCCCTGCTGCTTCCAGATTTCGACGGTGCTCTTCCGCCCGGTCCTTTACCCGATCGAACACGCAGTCGTAGGGATACCCCGTAGCATGAAAGTTACCCGGGGCAGTGCCTTCATACTCAAAAAGTGAACGAAAATCTTTGTGGAATAGAAGGAAGTGGTCAGCCGTGCTGAGCATGGCCGGAGTCGGCGTATAGAGATTCGAGTATTGGTAGGCCACAAGAGGCACCCCCATCTTTTCCGCTGCCACAGCCATCGCATGGGATTGCAGGAGGTGAGATTCAGCTGTTAGAAAACAGCAGGTCTCAGTTTCCTTGGCCACAGCACTGACGGTTCGTGTTTCGTCAAGCAGTCTGAAGGCAGCTCCAGCTGCCCAGCGCACTCTAGGGTCCGAATTGGTTGCAGCTAACTTCAATGCCACGCGGCTGAGGGAAGCCAGGTCCCTGTCTAACGCTGTACCCGAAGCCCGTCTACGTGAATAACCCAGCTCAGCATCTGAAAGAACATGCACACCCGCCTTCTCAAAAGGCTCCATGTCCAGACCCTCTAATTCCTTACTAGTATGGTATCCAGGGAACACTAAGACACTAAGGTCTTCGTGATCATCTTGATCCCATATCCAGTGCGGCTGTCCCCTGAGGGTCGGATCACTAATCAGATCATTGTCATGAGACGCCATGACCTTCATCTCACCCAAATGAACCCCCACCCCTACCTCTCCCGCACGCAGACGTAGCTGCATTCGGCGTCTTAAAGCCCCTAATACTATCCTCGAAGCATCCCAATAGCGGCGCAGAAGTCCGTTCGCTGGATAGGAGTGAACTACCGAATCAGGGACAGCCTGGGAAACGACAGAGTCCGGCAACATCTCTGTTGAGGCAACCAGTATGTGTGAAGTTGGATTAAGAGTACGGGCTGCCAAAACCTTGAGGATAAAATCGCGGGCACTCTGATATCCATGAAATGCCATAAGCAGGCGCAGCGTTCCGCGACCTATAGATCGATTCAACTCAGCGAGTTTCGGCTCTCTATCGAGAAGCCAGTCTACACAAGCAAAAGTTGCAATCGTCGCTAAAGGCGTTGCCGCCTGAGATATAGCCTCACCCTCCGGTGTCCGCAGATCACCTGCAAAAAAATCAGCCACTGGTATATCTGGACGGCCACCTGATTCGAGGGCCGTTATAGAGGCCGGTTTATGACCGCTGGTCTTCACCAGGCGACCAAGCTCAGCCATCGCCCTGGGAGTCGCACGATCAACAAAGTAGTCGACTGAATTCATGACCGAATAACTAGGAGCAGGTACTGTGCCAACGTCTCAATAAGGTCGGCGTCTGACTCTTGGTCGGTATCCAGAATCAAGTCTGAATCCCATGACTCTTACAACACTTCGGCATGGCTTCCGTAATCATGCGACACAAACATCTAAATCCGAATGATCCCTTTCCTGATTGGAACTAGATTTGTCTAGCACAGTGGGGTGGGTCAAACGAGTCTTATCAGCCTAGGCACCCGAGAAGAACGTAGTTTCTCCGGCCTCCGGTTTCACTTTGATAACGGGATCGGATTCTACTAAACGGACCAACTCAGCAATTTGAGTATCGTCAAGCCACTCTGGATTCGTATCACTCCGATAGGTGAACCCGTCTTCGCAGAGTGCCCCACCTCGGTCATCTTGGAAGCCTTTGGGATCCCAAAACGAGTGGCTCGGCTGGATTACGTAATGATCTTCAAACTCTAAGCTGTTCCGTGCGTCATCTTCAGAAATCATCACCTCGTGAAGCTTTTCACCTGGCCGTATTCCGATGACCTTCTGATCGCAGTCCGGCCCGGTGACTCTCGCCAGATCAACAATCTTTACTGAAGGAATCTTAGGCACGAATATTTCCCCACCACGCATACGAGTCAGGCTGCTCAACACAAATTCCACACCTTCAGTAAGTGTGATGAGGAACCTCGTCATGCGGGTATCGGTGATCGTAAGAGTCCCCGAATCCCGCTGCGCAAGAAAGTACGGAATCACGCTGCCACGACTGCCAACTACATTGCCGTAACGGACAACAGAGAACTGCGTTCCATGAAAACCCGAATAGGCGTTGGCAGCTACAAACAGCTTGTCTGAACAGAGCTTCGTCGCACCATAAAGATTCACTGGGTTAGCTGCCTTGTCTGTGCTCAGAGCTAGCACCCTGGAAACTTCACGATCAATGGCAGCATCGATGAGATTAGCCGCACCATGGATATTGGTTTTTATCGCTTCTATTGGGTTGTATTCGCAGGCCGGTACCTGCTTGAGTGCCGCAGCATGCACGACGGTATCTACACCGTCTAAGGCTCGGTAGAGACGGTCACGGTCCCGGATATCTCCAATGAAGAACCGAAGGTTCGGGTATTGATCAATCGGATAGAGCTGGCGCATTTCGAACTGTTTGAGCTCATCCCGGCTAAAAACTATGAGCCGCTCTGGAGAGAATTTCTCAAGAGCCATTTTGACGAAAGCCTTACCGAAAGAACCGGTTCCGCCCGTGATGAGCATGTTGGCGTTTTGGAGTGAGTCCATCATCGAAGTAGAGTTAGGGCCCCTTCGGGCATCGCCCTAGGTTTGGCCAGAGTTGTTAATTTTCCCCAAAATTAGCGGGAAGCACGGAATCAGTACACTTCGCCCGTAAACAATGGGCAAGCAAATGAATTGCTGATATAGCTAGACCATTACTCGCCAGAATGCCCTCGCATAAGCACCGGTATGTGTTGTACCAAGATGCGGACATCCTTTAGCTGTGCGGTATCCCGAATATACTGGAGTTCTACCAAAGTCCGTTTTGGATACTCCGTTCTATTTCGTCCTAGACCAGTCCAGGCACCGAAAACCCCGGGCCGGACACTTAGAAGTTCCGCCTTATCGTCACCATACCACTCTAGTTCTTCCTCGATAATGGGCCGGGGGCCCACCAACGACATCTCACCCCGAATAACATTGACCAGTTGCGGGAGTTCATCGAGGTAGGTATCACGCAATAGTCGACCTACCCTGGTTACTCTCGGATCCTGTCCGTTCCGAAGCTTGAAACCATTCTCCTTGTACCTTGCCCTCAATTCCGGATCTTTCACCAACCAATCCTGTGCGTCGACAACCATCGTCCGAAACTTCAAGCACCCAAACTTGGTGCCATCAAGGCCACACCTTCTGTGCTCAAAAATCACCGGGCCCGTGGAGGTTAATTTCACCAGAACCGCACTGACAATCAGAAGCGGTAGGGCAAGGGCCAGCATAAAAGTGGCCAGGACCAGGTCCATTACACGCTTCAACATACGGCAGACTTGAAGATGACTTGGATAGGCATAGTCCCTCGCGGCATACACTCCAAAAGGGTAAGGCTGGAAACAAGGAGCTAAATGATAAAGTACCAGTTACAACTCTGTCTATTCCCCACTCACACGAATCGCTAGATCAGTCATAAAATCTGCCAGAGATGACTAGGCACTAACCTCCCCTAATACCCTGCTGATGGCTTCAGTAATTTCCTGTTCGAAGCGAGGACGCTGGAACCTTAACGCGTTGTTCCTGCAAGCCTTTGGCTCGAAAGCCATCATTTCAAACTCACTAACCGCATTGAGCAAACCCTCTACTGAATTGTCTTCGTAAAGCAGCCCTGTCTCTCCAGATTTCACCGTCTCAAGAGCACCTCCCCTGCCGAGGGCTATAACTGGACATCCGCCGGCCTGAACCTCTACAGGCAGGATGCCAAAATCTTCCACTCCTGGGAATAGAAAGGCACGGCTCTGGGATACGAGGACTGAAAGCTGCTCGGTAGATACTTGCCCTGTGAACTCAACCGTCGGACCAGCCAAACGCTCCAAATGAGCCCTTTTGGGGCCATCTCCAAAGACTACCAGGGGCAGGCCGCGCCGGTTAGCTACCTCAATGGCAAAGTCCAGTCTTTTGTAATCAACCATCCGTCCACCTGCTAAATAATACTTCTCGTCACGATTTGAACATGGAAATTCGTCAACATCTACAGGAGGGTAGATAACCGTCGATTCACGACTATAGGTCCGTGAGATTCGGTTAGCCACGTAGATGGAGTTCGCCAAAAAGCTATGGACACCCTTCGCCGACTCGGCATCCCTATTTCTTAGACGGAACATGATTGGAGCACGCAATGCTCCCAGGATACCCGGGTTGTAACTCTCGTATAGATCCCACAAGTAACGAGGAGGAGTATGGCAATAGCACACATGAATAGCACCTGGAGCCATACGGACAGACTTCGCGAAGGCGTGGCTACTGGAGATCACCAGATCGAATTCCGATAGGTCCAGACGACCAAACGCCCAGGGCATGAGGGGCAATGTACCTCGGTAGAAACTCCGCACACCAGGAATCATTTGTAGCGCACCTGGCCGAACTCGACTCTCAGGGAAAGTCGCCCGTACACGTTCATCGGGAGCATAGATAGAAGTGAAGATCGGTGCATCCGGGAAAAGCCGAGCAAGGGAGAGCAGAACACTTTCAGACCCACCCCATGAGATGAGCCATTCGTGAACCAGGGCAACCCTTACACCTTGCATCATAGTGCTAATCCGTCAGGAAGAATCCCGTGTCGAATCCTCTTCATATACCCGTCCATCAATATCAGTAGAAATGCGTCCTGCCTTAATCACGCAGGGTAAGTACTACCGGCAATATGTGGCACCGTCTTGTTTCATAGAACCGTCCAAGGCAACGTTTTACCCTTAAGCTTCGACTCTTGTCCTAAATGGTCAATTCTCACTATCAGTCATTTACCATCCGTTATCCCATACCAACCCTGCTCACCACTATAGGTCCGCAAGCATAGGAGTAACCTTGTGAGCCAACCTAATGTCACTGTAATCGTTCTCAATTGGTGCAAGGAGAAAGAAACGGCTGAATGTCTCCAGTCTCTTCTGAGCTCAGAGTACACCAACCTATCTATTCTTCTGGTGGACAATGGGTCACCAGACGGTTCCGGTGCACGACTAAGAGCGGCATTCCCAGGAATTGGATTCCTCCAAACAGGTAAGAATCTTGGGTACGCCGGCGGTAACAATCGGGGGATTGAACACGCTCTAGAAACCGATATTGATTACGTACTCATCCTGAATAACGATACAGTCCTGGACCTGGAGGCAGTGAATAAACTTGTATCCACTGCTGAAGAAGGAGATGGAAAGGTCGGGGGAGTGGTCCCGAAGCTCCTGTATCACGATGAACCTCAGCGAATCTGGTATGCTGGTGGGGCATTCTCAGCTCTTCATGGCTTGGGTCTACATTGGTGTCAGGGAGACCTGGATCAACCAAACGCTAAAGAATCAGTTCGGGAAGTAACGTTCATGACCGGAGCTTGCTGTCTTATTTCAGTTGCAGCACTAAGAGAACTTGGGGGTTTTGATGAGAATTTCTTTGCGTATGTGGAAGATGCTGATTTATCACTGCGCATGAATAAAGCGGGATACCAAATGTACTATCAGCCTGAAGCTCGTGTACTCCATCGATCCCCTCTTCCTGGTACCCCACCTTCTCCCTTCCAAATCCGCCAACGGGACCGAAACCGTCGCCGGATCATGAGTAAGCATGCATCTCTAGGCCAACGGATGCTTTTCTTAGCCCGCTTTTCTATCACGCGAGCGCTGCTCTTCCTAGGCTACACCTTCAAAGGAGATCTGCAGCGGGCACTAGCAATATTACAAGGGCTGAGCAAGGACTAGCTCAAGCTGAGCCGTATTTTTCGGCAAGTCTGTCATATTCCTTAAGCGCCATGGCCGTAACTTGGTCCATGTTGTAATACCTGTATCGTGCCAATCTACCTATAAAACTGACATTTTCCTGCTCTGCAGCTAGCTGCTTATACCGTCTGTAAAGTTCCTCCGATTCTGAAGTCGGAATGGGATAATAAGGCTCTCTCCCTGGACCAAAGTCCTCCGGATACTCGCGAACGATTGTGGTATTACTGCAGTCCTGTCCGGTAGCGTGTTTAATCTCAACGATTCGAGTGAAGTCGTGATCATTAGGATAGTTTACCTGTAAAAAAGGCTGCCAAAACCCGGGAGTTCCGTTCTCGTCCACCCCTTGGTCTAATTGGGCGGGCGAGAAGGATTCAAATTCGAAGCGGAGAGAACGGTAGGGCAATTCACCTAAAGAGTGCTCAAAATACGCATCAATAGGTCCAGTGTAGATAAGGTGTCTGAATGAGACCGTAGATCGAGCTTGCTGAAAGCTCGTGTTGAGTTGCACCGTGACATTCTCATCCGCTGCTTCAAGTAACCGATGAAACATGGTGGTATAACCATCCCTAGGCAGAGCCTGGAACGATTCTCCAAGATACCGGTTATCGCGGTTAGTACGGATGGGAATACGTCCACACACAGAAGGTGCTAGTTCACGTGGATGTCGCTTCCAGTGCTTGAGCGTATAGCCCTTGTAAAACTTATCATACAACTCCCAACCAACCTGTGAGACGATCAACTCTTCAGAGTTCTGTGGGTTCCCTATGTCTACCCGTTGGTCTTTCAACCACTGTTCAAATTCAGCTGCCGAGCTTGGTCTTCCGAGAAGCTGTTCGAACGTGTTCACATTGATGGGGAAATGCCAAAACCTCCCGTCCGTAAAACTTCTGACTTCATATTCGACTGGATGCCACTGGGTGAACTGGCTCAGGTACTGTACTACTCGGTCAGAATTGGTGCGGAAATAGTGGGGTCCATACTTGTGTACCCGGACACCTGCAGAATCGTAGTAATCGTAGGCGTTCCCTCCAATATGGTCCCGCTTCTCCACAACAAGTGAGGAGCGGCCCAGCTGTGTAGAGAGGCGCTCCGCTAGCACCAGTCCTGAAAAGCCCGCGCCGACGATTAAGAAATCAAAGTCTGAATCCATGTCCAGAATAACTTTTAGAGGAGATTTGAACAGCTAACAGGACTGACCCATGTCCCAAGTACAAGTCAAAGTAAACTCATTGACCTTCGGGGGTCATCTAACGTTAGTTTCTAACGAGCTCATCACTCTAGCTGAGAAAACATGAGCCTAATCAGATATTTCTTCATCTTGATCTTGCTGATCTTAGCTGTGGCACCCGCCCCAGCGGAGACACAGTCCGTGCAGGACTCAGAAGAGTTACTCCTTATGCCGGGGGACATTCTCCGGGTTGTAGTCTGGAGGGAACCGGATCTCAGCGGTGACTTTCAGGTTGATCAGGATGGAACGCTGGTCTTACCCCTCCTGGGAAAGTTGCTAGTAAGTGATAGAGCATGGGACACCGTCAAAGACAATCTCATGCAGGACTACCTTAGGGATCTCCGCAATCCTTCGATCGAACTCACCCCGTTTCGCAGCGTCTATGTACTAGGTGAAGTGAACCTTCCTGGACGCTATAATGTGCACCCGACAAATGACAATTTGGCCGGGGCAGTTTCGCTGGCAAGTGGAGTAACACCTGACGGTGACGTCACAAATATGAGAATTGTGCGTGATGGAGTGATTATTCTAGATGGTATCGCAGGTGAACAGCGGCTATCCGAATTAGGAATAAGATCAGGTGATCAACTCTTTATCGGTAGGCGTGGGTGGCTTGACCGAAATAGCACCTTTATCGCTTCTGCAGTGCTCTCCTTTACCGGTATCCTAGTGTCAATTCTTGCTGGATCTGGGGGAGGATGAGGAGTTCACCAAGGAAGTCCCCGTATCGATAACCCTAGAGCCAAGTTGAAGACATCATTTTCCTCCACCAGATTTCGGTTGAGGTTAAAAGATGGAGTGACTGCAGTCGTCCACTCAACACCATCTCCGAATCGGACGACCTCTAGCTTGAGGGCGTAGATCACGTCAGAGATCTTGGGGCCACTCGTTCCAGAGTGTATCGCAGAGAATTCCGTTTGAAGAGATCGGGATAGATCGACGGTCCACCGTCCCTGCTCATCGTAGAGGTCAAACCCCACAGTCCAACCCGCTCCGCCATACGCTGTGGGTGAACCCAGAAGCTGGCCAGCATGGGTATGTCCCTGTCTAACTTGCCCATGGGTGTACAATGGCAGAGGCACTTGGCCGTATGCTCTAAGTCTATCAAAGCGTTCCGAGTGGTGAACCCTAGCATTAACCATTTCACCACGGACGGCAGTGAGGTGGCCATCGGAGTGTGACCAAACTTTTTGAAAGCCAAAAACTCTCCCCATTAAGTCCTCGGGCTCTTCAATCATGTGCCGTAAGTCTCTCGCAAAATCTTCTTTTACTAGTTCACCATAAAGCTCAACACCGGCCCTAGGGAAAACCCAACGAAAAAATGCTGAGGCTAGTTGGTTCTCTAAAACACGGTTTTCAGTGGTCACGAAATCGTGGGTCACACCACTGAATACGCGGAAAGCATCCTGGCGTCTGAACCTACCAGTACCCGAATAGGAATGAATAAACCGAGCCAGACCAAATTCGAGTCCATCAATCCCACGAGGCAGAAATGCCACAATCGCCCCAGTAACCCAACGGCGTCCCTTATCCACAGGTATTGGAGAGAAATCTGACTGATTCGGCCATCCGAGGATGTAGCGCCCTTGGAGACGGAGCGCCCAAAGGTTTATAGGTGTCCCAGTTTGACCAAAAACATGGAAAAAGCCACCGGCATTATTGCCTAGAAGTAGCGGGTAATTTAGGGCTGGACCCCAATGCTGTCCGGCTCCGGAAACCCCTAGTGTTATCCCGGGAAGCGTAAGATGTAGAGCGGATGAGCCCAAGCCCAAGCGGGAGTATCCACTGTCACCAAATCTCTGCGGTCGGTCGATGTTACTAGGCACATTATCATCCCAATATAACTCTCCCCCGGAACGCCCGTTATTAGCCGTATCTAAGTGGCCGTTTTCAGTCCAGAATCCTTCTGGAGCCAAACGTAAGTGCAAGCGACCAAAACGAAGAAATCCACCTGCATTTAGGGCAGCAGTCAGCCCTCTTCCCGCCCATATCGACCCGTCATTTTCCCCGAACGGGTAAGAAGAGTTTGATATGAGTTCAGCTCTGGGCTGAATCCATCCCAAATCCAGACCTGCAGGTGGCTCTAAATCAAAATCCATTTGATCTTGCCACGGGTGCTCTTCACTCTCAGGTAGAATTCTAACGAGTGCTCGAGGTCCAAATGATTGCACAGTCCGAGCATGAAGAGGCGCCATGCCAGCTAGTTGGAGAATCCTCAGGTACCTTTCAGACTCGCTACCGACTGGGAGTCCTTCCCGCGCTGTCCAAACCGGCTCTTGCGCAAACGCCTCGACTGTAAATCCTACTGCGAATGTGAGGATGAACAGGGACAGTAGCAGTTGAGAGGCCACCCTGAGAAAAATAAGTGTAAATAGCTGACGAAGCATTTGAGAAGAAAAGGTTTGTAGAGACCGCAAGGCGTTGACTAGGTTAGATTTGCGTTAACCAAACATGGTTCTATGGTACTTACTACGTCCACCCTTGGAAACTCGCCCCATAGCCACTCAGTGTTATTATCATGCCGTCTAATCTGACACTGCTCGCGACGATGCTGTGCTTCGTATTGCCGCTTGGCTATAGTGGAATCTTCCCGACTCCGGTGGCGGGTCAACAGATCTCCATCAAGGGCCTTCCGACCCTGTCAGGGCAAGCTGAAGATCGACTGAGGGTACGCCAACTCCTGGGACAAGCAACTACTGAAGGATACCTAATTCGCACACCCTCAAACCTCCTGAAAAACGTTCTTATTGATGACTATGCCTGGTCGATAACCCTGCTCGCACCTGAGATACGCGGGGTTAAAAACTCTAACCTTCCATTCTCGTTCAATGACGGACCACTCTGGGCTGGAAGGGGCTGGAACCGGCTTGTCACGATCGGAGCTAGAGCACAGCTAGGCCCGATCACAATGGTGCTCGCGCCTCAATTCATCTATCAAGAGAATCAGTCATTCCACTTCATACCCTACCCTCTCGATGCCAATCCAGAACGAAATGCTTACGCAAACCCTTTTCACCCCCAGCCACAATCGATGGACTATCCCATCCGGTTCGGAAACGAATCACTGGATAAGATCGACTGGGGACAGAGTAGCATCAGGATTGATGCTGGGCCTATAGCATTCGGATTTTCGACCGAGAACACTTGGTGGGGACCGGGTTTGCGCAACGGTATTTTGATGAGCAATCAAGCGGCTGGAGTTCCCCGAGCCTTCCTTCAGACCAAAAAACCGATTCGTACTAAATTAGGAGCGTTCGAGGGCCTGTGGATACTGGGGCGTCTGCAGGAATCTGACTTCTTTGATCTTGACAACTCAAATGACCAAAGAACGCTGAATGGTATCGTCCTAACATTTCAACCATCCTTTGACTCAGGGCTCACCATCGGGGTGGCTCGTACAGTTTTCGCCTCTGCTCTAAAAAATGCTTCCGCCTGGAATGCTGGTCTTAACGTGCTGCACAGTGTAGGTAGACCAAATAGAGAAGACATGGATCCAGAAACCCAAATGGAGCGTGACCAAATCTCGGCTCTTTTCGGTCGATGGGTCTTCGCTCCTCACGGGCTAGAAATTTATGGGGAATGGGCATGGTTTGAGGAACCGGCATCATTTAGAGATTTTCTGGAATTTCCTCAACACTCGTCCGGATATACAGCAGGTTTCCAATGGGTGCAGGCTTCCAATCAATGGCCACGCCTAAGGGCCCAGGCGGAAATTACAAACCTCGAGCCCAGCAGTACTTTTCGTCACCGGACACCTTTCAGTAGCTACGCGAGCCGCGTTGTACAACACGGTTATACGCATAAAGGTCAAGTCTTGGGCTCGGGTATCGGACCTGGTGCTTCTAGTCAGTGGCTTGCCCTAGACTACCTGGCTTCTAGGTGGAGCGCTGGTGTATTCGCGGGCCGGATCCGATGGGATAGTGCCGCCTGGCTCACTTCCGCCGTAAAACGTTGGGGCCGGGAAGACGTGTCTATGTTTTGGGGCACTAGAGCCGGAGTAGAGGTTTCGGGATGGGAACTCTTTATGGATATTTCTCATGGTGTGCGTATCAATTATCTGTTCCAAACGTTTCTTCCTGATCCAGTATCGGGGAAAGCAGAAGGAGTGGATGTAGCAAACACCTCTATCTCCATTACTCTGGCCAAAAGCTTATGGCGGTGAATCAAGCTGGCGACAGTGAAAGGGTGACTGCGGGTCAGCACGATGACAGCATGACCCTAAAGGATTTGATCCTTAACATTTCTCGGCGCTGGATCCTCGTGGGAATAGTATGGGGGTCAGTGATCGCACTCGTGCTCGCTTGGACCTTCGTTGCGACCCCACTATACCAGAGTACTGCCGTACTCCGGATTATGGACCAACAAGCTGACATGGGTATGGCACAACAACTTGGGGATATTCCTGGTGCAGACTTACTCGGATTCGGCCGAGATGAACTTGAGTCCGAGGTAGGAATTCTCCGAAGCTGGCGTCTCACTGAGGCTGTTGTGGATTCACTGGCCCTGACTGTCGAGGTTAAGAAACCAAGCGGAATTCGTAGGGAAGTGTTGGAAGTTCTGTCAGTTGGTGACGAGGAGTGGGAAGGCAAGCTCACACTTAGATACGACAGCGAAGAAAGTTATTCGGTGAAGGTCAAGGAGCCCCGTGAGTCTGCTCGGGACCTGGATCCTATCCGAATCAGTGATATCCTCGAAATTGAAGGCTACCGGCTACGTCTTTCCCCGGATATACTCGCGGATCCCCCTCCGAAGATCCGGATCGACATCCTTCTGCGCTATCAGGCAGTGGATGAGCTTCGTGATGATCTGGATATCCGGCGTCAGGAAGGAGGCTCACGTCTGGTAGAGATATCCCATACGATCCCTGACCGAGAGATGGCTGCCGCCACAGTGAATAGTTTGGTAGCCGAGTATACTGCCTACAAAACGGATACTGAGCGTTCCGAAGCCCTTTATACAGTCGTAGAACTTCGTGAGGAGGTAGAGGATTACTCCAACAGGCTCGCTTCAGCCGAAGAGGCACTTCGAGCCTACCAAGAGGAGAACCGTATCGTGGCTCCTGAGGAGGAAGCCACACAACAGGTTCGACGCTATGCCGAGATCCTGATCCAGCGGGATGGGATAGATGTGGAGCGATCCTCTCTCTCTCAGCTTCTAGGCTTGATCGAGGCGAGAGCAGGTGGCGCAGGAAGTTCCGAAATCGATCCTAGAGCCTATAGACAACTCGCGACTTTCCCAACGCTCATTTCTAACCAAGCGATCCAAGATCTATTAATGGGGCTCTTAGAGTTAGAAAATGAACGATCCGCGCTACTGGTACTTCGTCAAGAAGAGAACCGGGACGTGCGTCAGTTCACGGATCGCATCAGGGAACTAGAAGCCCAGCTGTTCCAAGTGGGTACTAATTACCTTGAAAGCCTGGACAACCACTTAGCATCCGTGGATGAATCACTCGAGAACATCTCGCGTGAACTTGAAGAGTTCCCTGAACGAGAGATGGAGTATCTACGACTCTTCCGCGACCGGCTTGTTCTGGGCGAAGCCTTGACCCTCCTAGAAGGCCAACTACGCATAGCCGAGGTTCAAGATGCAATTCGAGATGAGGGAGTTCGGATCGTCGATATAGGAGTCGTGGCTCCTGAAGATGAACCAGAATTCCCCAGACCTTTAGTAAACCTTCTCCTGGCAATCATCCTAGGGCTTGCACTGGGGTTAGGTGCAGCTCTTGTCCGTGACGTCTGGTAACCTCAGGAAGCCTGTAAACGGAAGACTACTTCGATCCGACCACCCGGTTCAGGGTTAAGACCGTCAAAGAATGAAAAACCTCGCCCCTGCTGGACTGTATACCCAGCGGGCGGAGTGATTTTTACTCCAACCTCCATTCCACAAGCACCCGTGAATGTCAGAGCCCCGTCTGCACCTGTAACATCCTGATCCCAAGTTCGATTTGTTGCGTAGAGTTCTATTAATGCTTCGCCTACGGGATCATTGTTTTCGTCCTCTACACGTATGCCAACTTCACCGGAACATGACTCAACAGAAAACGAGAATCCCTGGTCACTCTGGTTAATTACGGAGATTCCATCACGAAAGCTCAAACCTTGACCTTCCTCGAGAACCCAACCTGGCCTCTGTACCAGAGCAATACCAAAGTTTCCACAGGGGATCGAATCAAATACAGCGACTCCATCGACTCCAGTATCCTTAAACTCCAGGGTCGCAGTCGAAGAATAAAGCCGGACTGGATGCTCTGTAACTGGAGCCCCAGAAACATCTTGTACACTCCCACGGACCGTACCACGACAGGATTCAACAGTGAATGAGAATTCCTGATCGCTCTGGTGGGTTACAGAGATTCCGTCATGGAAGCTCAGGCCTCGCCCCTCCTCAAACAACCAACCCGGAGTCTCTACCAGTGCCAGCCCTCGATTCCCGCAGTTGATAGAGTCAAATACAGCGACTCCGTCGACTCCAGTATCCTTAAACTCCAGGGTCGCAGTCGAAGAATAAAGCCGGACCGTATGCTCTATAACCGGAGCCCCAGAAACGTCCTGTACACTCCCCCGGACCGTACCCAGGCAAGGTTCCACAGTGAATGAAAACGTCTGATCGCTTCCGCGAGACACGGAGATTCCGTCATGGAAGCTCAGGCCTCGCCCCTGATTGAAAAACCAACCGGGTGTCTCTACCAGAGAGAGTCCTCTATTCCCACAGGGGATCGAATCAAATACAGCGACTCCATCGACTCCAGTATCCTTAAACTCCAGGGTCGCAGTCGAAGAATAAAGCCGGACCGTATGCTCCATAACCGGAGCCCCAGAAACATCTTGTACACTCCCCCGGACCGTACCCAGACACTTCTCCAAGACAAAGCTTACCTCTTCAATCCAACCTTCGTCGATCAGAATCCCGTGTTGAAAGAAGAACCCCTCATCTGTGTCTAGATAAGATCGTGGAGGAACCACACGAATAGCACGGTTTCCAAAACTGACCTGATCGAAAGACACCAAGCCAGATGAACTAACAAGCTTTTCAGACAACGTCCCCTCTGGACCATATAAGAACACTTTGGTGTCCTCGATTGCTGTCCCCTTAGGATCCGTTACGGAGACGTCAATTCGACCAGGACCGATCCTCACAAAAGTAAAGCTTATGCTTTGCTCATCACCCTCTTTCATGGTGATCCCCTGGATATAAGCTGTGGATGGGCCACCCATCACGTCTTCAGGTCTCATGTGTCCATCGGGTGGCTCGTTATTAACTCCATAGAATTGTGGAGGCACAAAATCGAAGCGGTGCACTCCATTAGCATTAGTGAATCCCACACCCATAACCTGAAGATCGTTATAGAGAACTAACTCTGATCCGCTCACAGGCGCCCCGGAACGGGTCACGGTAGAAACTTCCAAGGACCCGAAGTCTAGGATATCAGTGATCCAGGCAGCACAAGCTGAAAGGAGAAGGACCAGGACAAGAAGTAGTCCGCTTTTAGTCATTTTACACTGACATATTCTTTATGATCTGGCTTCTGCACCGTAAGCCAAGCCATAGCAAGAGCAAACCAGAACAACGGCTCAGCCAGAGTCTGATAGAAAATATTGAAAGCCACAAACCCTGCGATGAGAGGACGCCAGGCCCCTGGGAGTCCCAACGGATAACCGAGGAGGATTAGTGAAAAGATCAATGCAAAGACACCGGATTCAGCCAACATTGTCACGTAAAGTGAATGGAAATTTCCATACTTGTTCCCAGGAAAGATGTCCTGGAGTTCCATGTAGGAATTCCCATAGCCCATACCGACCGTAGCACGCTTCACCGACTCTGCCCCTTCTTCCAAACCTCGGCCCAACAGCACAAAGTGCTCTTGGGTTGAAGCTTCGGTGGGAGACAGACGCTGCGCGAGAGGTTCAAGGCTCCGGACTATCGAAGACCTGGTGGAGCTACTCGCCATCAGCCATCCGGATGAGACAACTAATCCGATCAAGACGGCAAAGACCGCTCGCCGATTCACCCGGAACTTCCACCCCTCGCTCCAGATCAGGAAGAGAGTAATGAACCCCGTAAGGATTGCGGACCGCGAAAGGCTAAGGAGGATGAATATGCTCCCCAGTGTCAGCCAACCCCATCGCCTAAACCCAGGATGATCCCACCTAAGCAGGATAAAGAGGTAGAACACCATAAGGAGTCCGCCACGGTTCGCGTCCATCACCGGACCGGAAATCCGTGGAACGATGCCGTAGTACGTATGCGGCCAGAGATCGATGGTAAGGAAGCCGAACCGAAAAGGCTCAGGAGAAGTTGATATGAAAGTGACCACCTCCAGCACACTGAACACGAGCGCGAGGATAAGCCCCAGCTTCGCACCAGCCACTAAAGCCCGTCTCGAGTCCTTCCGACCGGACACTGTAACTGCAACCGCAAACGTACCGATACCTAGAAACGATAGGAGTGCGGACCGCTTGGCAGATATCAGAGGGTCCTGAGCTAAAAGAGTTGAGATCAGGACAATCGACAGGAAGAACAGCAAGAGTAGGAGATAAGCTTCTCCCTGACGCTGTAGCTGGGTCATCGCACGACTTTCGAGAACCCGAAATCCCTCAAATACCAGCAGGAGTGGCGTAAGGATCAAGAAAGGAGTGAGAATGAACGCACCCTCCCCACCGAAGAAGTCGACACGGTCCACCGCGAGTAGAGCAACCCACAGTAAGAGAAGTACTCTGGAGATCGTGTTCCAACCTTCCCAAGAACCCCGAGCTACACTCGAACTTGAGGAAAGCTTACTGGCCTTAGGCATCAGCCTGTTACCCCCTCTAGGCTCTCAGAAAGAGACCGAGGTTCCTTACGATCCCGTGTTCTGGTAACGCTCTCAGCCGAAGAACTCGAAGCTTACGCTTGAACAGTCCGAGACGTGGTATCTCCGAGTATTCCTTAAGCATGACCTGCGCTTCGCGAGGGAGTTCACCTTCAAATCGATCCAAGAAAATTTCCGCCTGCTTTGCACTGGCTGCTAGCCATCGACGTAGTTCGCCCGTTCGCCCAGGTGCTCCCAAGATTTTCCAAGTCCATTGTCCGAGGCTATTTCTCATCTTGGTATACTCACCAGTATGGTTTTCCGAATGCCGCCGATAGAGAACTGTAGCCTCAGGCAGTGCAATAATCCTGCCAAACGCTGCAGCCACCAGTGTAATCCACCAGTCGTGATGGGGAACAATATCCGGGATGGGACAAACTCTCTCTAGAAGATCTCGGTTCATCAAGATCGTTGGTCCAGTCGCTATATTCTCAACGACTAAGCGCTGGAGTGTTACTGGCTCAGGAGAAATCTCGAGATAGTGCCAAAGAGATTGGTCCAGGACCTGAAGCTCTGAGTCCGTTACCCGCAGGTCTGTATGCACCAAAATAGGCCCAGATTTCTTAGCCTCCTGGCGAAGGAGCGCGGTCATAGATTGCTCCATCTTACCCGGCAACCAGACATCGTCTGCATCACAACAAAATACATACTGAGCTTTATCGGGAAGTCGCTCTAACAGCCAAGAAAAACCGCCACTAACACCTAGCTGCCGACCATCGGTCGAGTGTAGAAAAATGCGAGGATCGGATGCAGCGATCTCTTCGAGCACCGAAAAAGTCCTGTCAGTTGAACCATCGTCTCGAATCCAGAGATGCCAATCCCTGAACGTTTGATCCTGGATGCTCCGGATCTGTTCACCGACGAACTGGCTGCCGTTGTACACCGAGAGAACAATGTGGGTATCAGGAATCATGAGCGCTCGCGAATGGTCTCTGTTGAAGCTATCTGGAGAGGCCAAAGTGAGCCGCCTTTTCGGAGAAACAATACAACTAGACCACACGCGACAAGAGCTTCCGCAGCGACCACTGACCAGGCCATCCCCATACCTCCGAACTGCGGTACCAGAAGAAAAGCCAAGACCAGATTCAGAGCCCCTGCCAACACAACGAGTCCGGAAAATGGTAACTCAAACCCCCAAGGTAGAGCCCACTGGATGCCAAATACCGTGCCCACACCGATTATTGGCACTAGCACGGACAACGTCTGAAGAATTGGGACAGCACTCTCATAGCCTGGCCCCAAAAGAATGTTCACTAGGATGGGTGCCGCCAGGAAGGAAGTTGCCCCCATGATGAGACTCAAACCTCCAATCCATACTAAGCTGAGCCATAATAGGCGCCCTGCCTCCTCTAGATCCTTGACCGCAGAATGACTGACCCTAGGGAAAAATGCCTGAGATAGTGGCTGTAACATGCTGATCCCCGCCCGGATAATCCTCTCTGCTCCACCGAAGAGCCCAACCACAGCTGGATTTGTTAAAAGGCCTAAAACAAAAGCATTCGCCTGCATATAGAGTCCAGAAGAACCCCTAAAAACAAAGATGCCTGCTGATTTCTTCAGCATATGACACCCTGCTCTTAAGCTAGGCCACACCCAAGAAACTTCGCTGTACATCCATCTGGTCATATATGCCACAGCCGCACCCATACCCAGAGCCTGCAGAGCCAGCACTCGCCAGCCATCTTCCGGAATCTTCACTAAAAGAAACACTCCAATGGCAGCGACAACTTTCCCGCCAGCTTCCAGAAATGCCGGGGCGATCATCCGTTCCTGACCGAAAAAATACCAGTTAGGACTCAAGCCTCGAGCGCCTGCAAAAAGGAATCCCCATAGAAGATATATTGGATTATCACGGAAAAGAGGCACCGCAATAAAGGCTGCAAGGGCAAAAGGAATCGTAAGAAGGAGCGCTAGCATCTTCGCACTCTGGACCCCCAGGACTACCTCTGCGAGACGAGTCGGATTTTCCCTTATCCGAGAAATTATCCGAGTTCCGGATAGATCAAATCCGAATTCAATCACCAGAACAAGCCACAGACCAAACGACTGCGCAAATAGCAGAAGTCCAAACCCCTCTGGCCGAAGAATGCGCGCTAGATAAGGAATTGTGAGAAAAGGGACTACGAGACCCAAAACATGCGCGAGAGAAAGTGCTGCTGCATCCCCAGCAAGCTTATTTTGAAATCGCCCTGAGAAGCCCTTATCAAGAGCCTCTCCAATCTTATCATCCTTTGACTTGGTCATGTGCTATGATTCGAGAATCTTCGAGGGCTTCGAAGTAACGGAAAGAAGATCTAGCCATTTCTCTGCACTATGGTCCCAAGTCAAGTGTCGGGTGGCTTCTCGGCCGGCATTCCCTAAGTGGACCCTCTGGGCCTCATTGTTCGATAGGGCCAACACTCGCTCAGCTATTTCCTCTGGATCATTCGGATCGAAAAAGATACACGCTTCTCCGCATGCTTCTCTAAGCGGAGCTATATCACTGGTGGCGACTGGACATCCCAATGCCATAGCTTCGAGAGGCGGAAGGCCGAAGCCTTCATATTGGGAGGGGAACACAAAACACCTAGCATTCTCCATTAATGCTCGCAGAGCACCATCACTCACCTGTCCAACATACTTCAGCGCTTCTCCGAGATCAGCGCGAGCATAAACCGCAGGTGCCACATCCCCAACAGCGACTAACTTAAGCCCCTGAGCAGTCAAGCCACGGGCCAACAGTTTCAAGGCTGCCAGATTCTTGTGCG
>Ga0310344_10000802_pt1 | contig 24392 bp, 23 predicted proteins | sample HC15DNA20200_MG_FD_203801 | JGI IMG/M metagenome (GOLD analysis project Ga0310344, IMG submission 203801) | Marine microbial communities from station ALOHA, North Pacific Subtropical Gyre - HC15-DNA-20-200_MG | ecosystem: Environmental > Aquatic > Marine > Oceanic | place: Pacific Ocean: North...
TCATTCGCAAGGGAACGTAACAATTCTATAAATTTTTGATCAGGAACAATCAATCCCATATTTCCTGCAATTGGTTCAATGATAATACAAGCAATTTTTTCTCCTTGAATAGCAAAAAGTTCTCTAACTGCATCCATATCGTTATATGGCAAGGAAAAAGTATTGCGGGCATAATCGGTCGGGACTCCTTCACTATCAGGCACACCAAATGTCGCTCCTCCACTTCCAGTTTTAACAAGAAGACCATCTGAGTGCCCATGATAACATCCGTCAAATTTCAGAATTCCATCTCGTCCTGTAAATCCCCTTGCAAGTCTAATAGAAGACATTGTCGCTTCAGTCCCAGAATTAACAAAACGGATAAGTTCCATAGATGGAAAAGAATTTTGTACTAGTTCTGCAAGAGAAGTCTCAAGGACTGTAGGTGCACCAAAACTTGTCCCAGATTCTGTTGTTTCTTTAATGATGGATACAATTCTTGGATGAGCATGCCCTAAAATTAACGGGCCCCAAGACAGAACATAATCAATATACTCGTTTCCATCGACATCCCATATACGAGAACCTTTTCCACGATCCACAAAAAAAGGTGTCCCACCTACTCCTTTAAAAGCACGAACAGGACTATCTACTCCACCAGGAATTCTTTTTTGAGCAAGTGAATAAAATTTCTCAGACATTTTATTTCGAATCAATTTATATATTTTCCTACTAGAAGTTCGAGGCGACTAAGAGTTTCTTTTGAAATAGATTTAAGATCCGAAATTATCGATGTTTTCAAAATACCAGAGAATGGGCTTTTTCCCTCTATTTGAGAAACAGATCTTGTAATAATTGTTCTTGCGAGTTTTGCATTTCTCTTAACCAAAGCAATAACAGACTCTACATCTACATCTTCTTCATCTTCATGCCAACAATCATAATCAGTCGAAAGGGCAATTGTTGCATAACTCATCTCTGCCTCACGAGCGAGCTTGGCTTCAGGCATATTTGTCATACCTATAATCGAAGCGTCCCAATCACGATAACGATAACTTTCAGAACGACTACTAAATTGTGGACCTTCCATACAAACATACGTTCCACCTCTATGAACAATCGCACCTGAATCCCTCGCAGCATTTTCAATTATGGTCGAAAGATCTGAACAAACTGGATCTGCCATAGAAACATGGGCTACTAAACCATCTCCAAAAAAAGTACTTCTCCTTTTAGTGGTCAGATCAATAAACTGATCTGGAATGACAATATCTCCAGGATGAATTTCTTCCTTCATACTTCCTACTGCACTAACTGAAATAATCCACTCACAACCTAATTTTCGAAAACCATATATATTAGCAAGAAAAGGTATTTCACTTGGCATGAGTACATGCCCAATACCATGACGAGGCAAAAAAGCAATTCTTTTTCCAGATAGCGTCCCGATGATAAAAGGCGCTGATGGAGGACCAAATGGAGTGTCAATTACAACCTCTTCTACATCCTCTAGTTCTTTCATTTCATACAAACCACTTCCACCTATAACACCTATCAGAGCTTCACTCAAAACTTCCTCCATTACAGATCAAATATCTAAAATATTTTTTTTCAAAAGACATTCTGCAATTTGTACCGCATTAAGCGCAGCACCTTTTCTAAGATTATCTGAAACTACCCAAAGGTTAATTGTATTTAAAAGAGAATTATCATTTCTTATTCTTCCGACAAAAACGTCATCTTTCCCAGAGATATCAATTGGCATGGGATATACTAATTTTTCAATATCATCAAGAACCTCTATTCCCTCTGAATTATCAAGTATCTCTCTTGCTTTTTTAGAATCCATATCTTCCTGAAATTCAATATTCACCGATTCTGAATGTGAATTGTAAACCGGAACACGAACACAAGTAGCACTTAGTGGTAAATCTTCAAACTCTAAAATTTTGCGAGTTTCATTAATCATTTTCAACTCTTCTTTAGTATTTCCTCCGTCTAAAAAAATATCTATCTGAGGCAAACAATTAAAAGCTATTTGATGAGGAAAATTATCAGAAGGAGATTCTTCAGACTTCATTTTAGCTTTCACTTGCAAATCAAGTTCATCAATCGCTTTCTGTCCAGCACCACTTACTGCCTGATATGTACTCACAACAACCCTTTTAATTCTTGAAATTTTATGAAGCGGATTAAGTACAACAACAAGTTGTATTGTAGAACAATTTGGATTTGCTATTATCTTGCTTTCTGAATTAAGACAATGAGAATTCACCTCGGGCACAACTAAAGGGACATTTGGTTCCATACGAAATGCACTTGAATTATCTACTACTATAGCTCCTGATTGCACGGCAATCTGCGCAAATTCAAGAGACCTACTTGCACCAGCAGAAAAAAGAGCAACGTCAATACCCTCAAAAGAATCTTTTTTTAATTTCTTTACTGTTATTTTACTACCCTGAAATTCTAAATTTTTACCTTCACTTCTCTCACTAGCATAAAGATGAAGTTGAGCAACTGGAAAATTCCTCTCGTCCAAAATACGTATCATTTCATTTCCAACTGCTCCAGTTGCACCAACAACTGCAACTTGCAAACCAGACATATTCATTCCCTCACACGGTCTAGAATTACAGAACCCATGTCAGAACATGACATTTTCTTTGTACCAGGAGTATGAATATCAATCGTCCTAAAACCTTCACCTAAAGTTTCAGAAACCGCAGTTTCTATAACTTGCGCTACTTCTGGAAGTTTTAATGCGTATCGACAAAGCATTGCAGCTGACATAATTGCCGCAACTGGATTTGCTTTATCTTGCCCAGCAATATCAGGAGCAGTTCCATGAACAGGTTCAAACATACCAAAACCACCATCTCCCAAATTTGCAGATGCAAGCATCCCAATTGAACCAGTTAACATAGAAGCAGCATCACTCAGGATATCACCAAACATATTCCCAGTAACGACAACATCAAATTGAAGTGGATTTCTTATTAATTGCATGGAAGCATTATCAACATACATATGAGATAGTTCTATGTCAGTAAAATCTTCTCCTACTTCTATAGCCACCTTCCTCCATAGCCTACTATTATATAAAACGTTTTCTTTATCCACAGAACAAAGTTTCTTTTTCCTCACCGAAGCCAGTTCAAAACCAAGCTTCACAATTCTTCTGATTTCAGAAGAGTGGTATACCATTGTGTCTACAGCTCTCTGTTCATCAGGAGAGATATCTTCTATGTGTTGTGGTTTTCCAAAATAAATCCCACTAACTCCTTCTCGCAAAACAAGAAGATCTAAACCACGAACAATCTCTGGTTTCAAAGAAGAAGAATCTACAAGAGAATCAAACATAACAGCAGGTCTAAGATTAGCATATAGATCAAGTCCTTTTCGAAGACCAAGAATTGCCTGCTCGGGACGCTTTTCCCTTTCTAAATCATCCCATTTTGGACCACCAACGGCACCGAACAACACGGCGTCAGAACTTTTACATAATTCTAAAGTTTCTTCAGGTAGTGGATGATCTACAGCATCTATTGCTGCACCACCGCATAAAGCTTCTTTAAAATTAAATATTAATTCAAATTTTTTTCCTGCACTCTCGAGAATTGAACTTGCTACACGTGTAACCTCTTCTCCAACGCCATCTCCGGGTAACAAAGCAATGTCAAATTCTTTCAACTTATGATCCCAGCCTTTCTATATTGAATTATTAAAATTTATTTAAAATCATTACAATATGGTAACTCCCTAGCTATTTCCCTAGCTTTAGAAAGATTTCCAATTAAATTTTGAAGCATATTCCAACTTCCATTCAGGAAAGCACTTCTCTGATTCTCCTGAATTTCAATAGAAATACTTAACTCCCCATAAAAAAGTTCTTTTTTGTCTATATTTAATTCATAAAGAATTTTTGGATTTTTTTGTGTCTGACTTATTAGTGTTTGTAAACTCTGAGGATCGACTGTTACAACTGGAACTCCTATTGCAAAACAGTTGCCAGCAAAAATTTCTGCAAAAGAAACGCCTACAAGTGCATCAATCCCAAATCTCTTTAACGCTTGTGGAGCATGTTCTCTTGAGGATCCAGAACCAAAATTCTTGCCAACAAACATAATCTTTCCACCCCTATATTCGAGATTATCAATTGGATGATCTGGAGTATTTTCTCTTTCATCACAAAAAAGAGCCTTCTCTATCCCATCAAATGTTATAGCTTTAAGAAATCTAGCGGGGGTAATTCTATCTGTATCTATGTCATCTCCAGGAAGAGGAATTCCCCGACCTGTAATCTGAATTATTTTTTCAACCGACATTTCATTACTCCTTAAAATTCTCTCGGATCTGCAATACGGCCTTCTATTGCAGACGCTGTAACAATAGCAGGACTAGCTAAATGAGTTCTACCTCTAGGACTTCCTTGTCGACCTATGAAATTTCTATTAGAGGAAGAAATACTTCTTTCAGCACCAACAAGTTTATCTGGATTCATTCCAAGACACATCGAACATCCTGCCTCTCTCCATTCTGCACCGGCTTCTTCAAAAATTTTGTCTAAACCTTCTTCTTCGGCTTGTTTTTTTACTTTTTGGGAACCAGGAACTACTAGCATACGTACTTTAGAATTTACTTTTCTTCCAGAGATTATCCGCGCACCTTCTCTTAAATCTGAAATTCGTGAATTAGTACAAGACCCAAGAAATGCAACGTCTATTTTTGTATCACGGATCGGTGTCCCAGGTTTTAATCCCATAAATTCAAATCCTTTTTCTGCAGTCTTTATGTCTTCTCCAGAAAAAAAGGACGGATCTGGTAACGTATCTGATAGACCTATTGATTGTCCAGGATTGATACCCCAAGTAACCATTGGCTGAATGGAATCAGCATCAATTTCAAAAGTATCATCATATTTTGCATCCATATCTGAAGCTATCGACTTCCAAAAAATTTGTGCTTTTTTAAAATCATCACCTTTAGGAGTGAATTCTCTCCCCGATAGATAATCAAAAGTAGTTTTGTCAGGATTCACATAACCAATTCTTGCACCACCCTCTATACTCATATTACAAACAGTCATTCTGCCTTCCATATCCATATTATCAAAAACTGTGCCTGCATATTCATAAGCATGACCAATACCACCCTTAATTCCAAGATCATGAATAATCCTTAAAATAATATCTTTAGGTAAAATTCCATCCTGCAAATTACCGTTTACTTCAATACGACGAACCTTTAATCTATTAAGAGAAAGAGTCTGAGAAGCTAATACATGACCTACTTCTGTTGTTCCTATTCCAAACCCTAAAGCTCCCATTGCACCATGAGTACTTGTATGACTATCTCCGCAGGCAATTGTCATTCCAGGCTGACTCAAGCCCAACTCTGGTCCTATTACGTGAACAATTCCTTGCATCTGCGAATTCTTATTTAAAAAACGAATACCAAACTTTTCTACATTTTGTTCAAGGGAAGCCATCATTAATTCTGCTTGTTGATCTTCTAATGGTCGAAGCAACGATTGAGTAGGTATTATGTGATCTACAGTAGCAACGGTCCTCTCAGGAAATGCAACTTTTGCATCTAGTTCCTCTAACATTGCGAAAGCCTGAGGAGTAGTCACTTCATGAATAAGATGAAGGCCTATGAAAAGTTGATCCTGCCCGGATTCAAGCTTAGATACCGTATGTTTATCCCAAACTTTGTCGTATAAAGTTCTTTCAGACATATCTATCCTCTTTTATTTTCTTCCGAAGAAGAATTATCCATAGCACTTTTAAGAGAGGCAATATATTTGCCTGCTGCTTCTAATTTTTCCTCTCTTTGAGAATTCTGTTCAATAACATCTATCAGGGCACTACCTACTATAATACCTTCTGCATATTGAGACACTTCAGCAGCTTGTTCAGCAGTTTTTATTCCAAAACCAACTAAAACAGGCAACTTTTTTTCTTTATTAATTTTATCAAGAGTAATATTGAGATCTTTGTCTAGAGACTCTCTTGCACCAGTGACTCCCATCTGCGCAACATAATATATAAAACCACCTCCGAACTTATTAACTAAGGATATTCTTTCTTCTGTGCTTGTAGGTGCCAACATAAAAACAAGTTCTATTGGATATTCGTCCATAGAGTTAAGCAGAAGCATACTTTCCTCGGGTGGAAGATCAGGCACAATAACTGCGTCTACACCAGCCAAGGAACATTCCTTAACAAAAACATCTACTCCCATAGCTACAATTGGATTATAATAAGTCATAATAACAATCGGTAAATTTTTCAATTCTTCTCTGATTTCCGATATCATTTTTATCACAGACTTTAGATTCGTTCCCCCTTTTAATGCTCTCATGCTTGCCTTTTGAATTGTAGGTCCATCTGCAAGCGGATCACTGAATGGGACGCCAATTTCCATTCCATCTGCACCTGAAGAAGCTAAAGATTTAATTAAAGATTTAGTAAAATCTAGGTCTGGATCTCCTGCAGTCACAAAAGGGAATAAACCAGATCTATTCTTTTTTTTCAATTCAGACATACATAATTCTATTCTTCCTGAAGAAAGCAACTTAAAACTCCCTTTGAAATTAAATTAAATCTTTCAATAAACCTCTTGCCTGATAGACGTCTTTGTCTCCACGTCCTGACAGGTTTACCACTACTATTTTCTCAGAATTATTCGAAGAAACTTCATCTGCTAATTTATCTAAAATAGCAATAGCATGCGCACTTTCAAAAGCAGGAATAATTCCCTCTAAAATCGACAACCTTTGAAATGCTTCAAGTGCTCTAGTATCTTCAACAGTGAAATAACGTGCTCGTTCTGAATCTTTCAAAAATGAATGCTCAGGGCCAACACCAGGATAGTCTAACCCCGCAGAAACAGAATGAGCAGGAATAATTTGTCCATCTTCATCATACAGAAGAAAAGTTTCACATCCATGAAGAACTCCTATTCTTCCCGCAGCTAGCGAAGCACCATGTTCGCCAGATTCCAATCCTCTTCCTCCTGCCTCTACACCTACTAATTCTACATCTTTATCTTCTAAAAAAGGATAAAATAAACCGATTGCATTACTTCCTCCTCCAACACATGCAACACACGAATCCGGCAATCTTCCCTCTGTTTCTAAAATCTGTTTGCGAGTTTCTCTTCCAATTACCGCTTGGAAATCACGAATCATTTCCGGAAAAGGGTGAGGACCCACAACAGAACCAATTATATAATGTGTTGTCCTCACTGATGCAGTCCAATCTCGAAGAGTTTCATTTGTTGCATCTTTCAAAGTTCCACTTCCAGATTTCACTGGAATAACAGTTGCTCCAAGAAGTTGCATACGAAAAACATTTAACTCTTGTCTTTCTATATCTTCTTCTCCCATATATATACTACATTCCAAACCATATCTTGCCGCAGCAGTAGCAGTAGCAACTCCATGCTGACCTGCACCTGTCTCAGCGATAATACGTTTTTTTCCTAATCTTTTCGCTAAAATCACTTGTGCCATGGTATTGTTTATTTTGTGTGCACCAGTGTGACATAGGTCTTCTCTTTTTAAATATATTTTCAAATTCTTCAATTCATAAGATAGTCGTTCTGCAAAATATAATGGAGTCGGTCGACCTACAAAATCCTTTAATAATCCATCAAGTTCTAACTGAAACAAAGGATCATTTTTTGCATCTTCGTATGCAATCTCTAACTCTTCTAAGGCAGGCATAAGAGTTTCTGGAACAAACCTTCCACCAAACCTTCCAAAACGACCTTTTGTAATGAATTTTTCATTTATTGGCATAATTATTATCCTATATTCAATTCGCTTTTTGCATTATTAATAAATTTTTTAACTAATTCAGGATCTTTTTTTCTTGGATTATTTTTTTCAACTCCACTACAAACGTCAACCCCAAAAGGAGAAACTTCTTTTAAGGCTTCCTGAACATTCGATGGATTTAACCCACCAGAAAGAACAATCGATTTTCTTACAGCAAGATCTTTTGCTAATGACCAATTAAATTTCTTCCCAGTACCTCCTAACCTGCCCCGAACAAAAGAGTCTAAAAGTATAGTGCAATTTTCGTATTCTGATACAACATTAATAGTACTTGAATCTTTTACTCTCAGAGCTCGAATAATACGGAATCCTTTTTTTAAAAAATAATCACAGTCTTGCGGAGTTTCATTTCCATGGAATTGAATTGTTTTCAATTCCAGTTCAGATGATAATTTTTCCACTCTGTTTAATTTCTCATCTGCAAAAACACCGATTTTTTCATCAAAATACGACAAAGAAGGTATCATTTCTTTAGCATATTGATCTTCGAGAAATCTAGGTGTTCCAGGAACAAAATTAAATCCAAGAGCATCTGCACCAAAATTTATAGCTACCTCAGCATCTTCTATATTTGTTATTCCACATATTTTTACATTAATCATATTAAACATCCTTCAATACTATAAAGGTCAAACTATTGAGTTTATACCACACTGTTTTTTAAAGGGACAGAATAACTTACGAATTACTCCCTCCCAAAAACATTGTATGAACTTCGTGGCTAGAAATAAGTTGATCTCTGGTACCGTCTATTTTGTTTTTTCCAAGTTCTAGAAGGTATCCACGGTCACATATTTCTAAGGCTTGTGTAACATTTTGTTCAACAAGAATGATTGTAAAACCTTGATTTGATAGTTCAATTATTTTTTCAAAAACCTCTTCTACGTATTTTGGACTTAATCCAAGCGAAGGTTCATCCAACATTAAAATATTTGGATTTGTCATTAGTGACCTCCCAATTGCAAGCATCTGTTGTTCTCCGCCACTCATAGTCCCTGCAAATTGTTCTCGTCTTTCTTTCAAGAGAGGGAAAATTGAGAAAACATTGGACATAGATTCTTCAACTTTTCTTGAATCCTGCAAAATAAACCCACCTAATTCTAAATTTTCCCTAACCGTCATTTTTTCAAAAACTACCCTTCCTTGTGGAACGTAACCAAGGCCAGTAGATAAAATTTGTTCAGGCCTTAACCCTTTCATACTTTGACTCTGGAAAAGAATTTCACCTTCAGTTACATTCACAAAACCCATAACCGATTTAAGCGTGGTAGATTTTCCTGCACCGTTAGAACCAATAATTGAAACGATTTCTCCCTCAAAAACTTGAATTGATACACCGTTGAGAACTTGCATGCCATCCGGATAGGAAGAACTAATTGTTTTGATTTCAAGCAAACTTTTTTTATCCATGATTAAATCTAATGAAAGCATTTTCCTTCAAAACGAGAAAACAACTCTTGTTTTCGTAATTTATTTAACTAAGGACTCTTGTTTTCATTCACATCAACTGGACTATCTTCTATCCAGACTGCTCCATCTTCTCCAAATTCTTTTTTCCAAATAGGAACTATTTGCTTAATTCGATCTATCGAAAATCTACATGCTTTAAATGCTGCATCCCTATGTGCAGAAGCAACTAAGATAAAAACAGCAACTTCTCCAATCTGTAGAGTTCCAATTCGATGAATAATTAACAAATCTGAGATTTTAAATCTTTCTTTTGCTTCACTAACAACTTGCAATAGCTTCTTTTCAGCCATTTCTTTGTAAGTATGATATTCCAAGTGAGTAACTTTTTGACCACGACTTTCACCTCTAACCATACCTGTAAACGAACAGGTAGCACCAAGTGATTCAGATTGAAAAGCGTTTATCAATTTATCTGTTTCTATTGGGGTTTCAACAATTTTACATATCATCTAAATACCTCCACTAATTGGAGGAATAAGCGCTATTTCATCAGAAGCAGAAATTGCAGATCCTTCTCCTGCAAACTCTTGATTTATTGAAACAGCAATAGATTCCATACGACCTGAAAATTGTGGATACTTCTGCGAAAGACACTCTCTTAAGTCAGAGACTTTTGCTGAATCTTTTATTTCTATTTGAATCTCTTCAGCTCCAGTAACTTCGAGAGCCCATGCAAAACATTTTACTTTAATCAACATTTGTATCTCCAGTTTAATCAAGACAACATCTTTACATTTTAACACAACAAATACATATAAAAGTAATTGCTGTATAATTAAAGGATGAAAATTTCAAATAATCTAGCAATTAATGAAAAAATCTTAAGCAAATTAAGTTTAGGCCCATTGTCTTTTTATGATTTTATGGAAATTGCATTATATGATCTTGAAGACGGATTTTATTCTAAAAATCAAAAACAATTCGGAAAGGATGGAGCATTTATAACTAGCCATTATCATGGGAAGTGGTTAGGTTCAATAATAGCAGGACAAATAAAAATTATCTATGAAAAAATGAAGAATCCAGACCATTTCAAAATTGTTGAATACGGTCCAGGGGAAGGATTATTAGCATTTGATATTCTAGAAACTCTTGAGACAAAAAAAGAACTGCTTGATTATATCTTAATTGAAAAGAGTAAAATTCTTACAAAAAAAAGCAGGGATTTATTATCAAAATTTAAAAAACAAATATCATTCATGAAATATCCTCCAGATTCTTTTCAAGGAATAATCTTGGCTCATGAATTTCTAGATGCAATTCCTTTTCATATTCTACAGAAAACCGAGAACGGATATAAAGAAAAATATATTACTTTGAAATCTGGCAAACTTAAATATGAACTAGGACCTATATCAAAATATGAACTAATTGAATACACAAAAGAAATAGACCAATATATTGATTTAGGTCAGACATTTGAAGTTTCTCTAGACACCCAAGCTTGGATGGAACTTATAAATAAAAAAATGAAAAAAGGCGCAATTTTAATTTTTGATTACGGATTCTCAAATGAAGTTATATTTAATCAAACAAGATTTTCTGGTACGGCAAGAAGTTTCAGAAAACATATTGTGTCAGAAGTAGACTTAGAAAATATTGGAGAAGCAGATATTACTGCTGACGTTAATTTTTCATATATAGTAAAAACGGCTGAAAAGTTAGGTTTCACTCTAAATGGTTTTACAGATCAAACGCATTTTTGTATTGGGGGTGGAATTACGGATTTAATTGAAAAAGAGAAAAAATTCGAATCTGCTATAAATAATAGTGGAGTTATGGGGATTATGGATCCCACAGGATTAGGAAGTGGCATAAAAGTCCTCCTGCTTACAAAAGGAATAGATTTAAAAGGACTAGAAGCTTTTTCAATGAAACCAGACGATAGAACCTCATTTAATACTCTAAAAAATTAAGAAAATCTAAATGGTCTAACTGCTAGCAGTTCAAGTTGTATTTGTCTTCTTCCTCTCCATTTATTAAAACCAACCGAGAATGCAATCTCTATTTTTTCTTGTTCTAAATCGAATTTTTGAGACAAAATTCCTAATCCAAAACCTATAGAAGTGATCCTTCCATCTCCAACTTGAAAATCTAATTTTAAGTGTTCTTTATTAGAACCAACCAAAATAGGATTACCAACTATAGATAGAGGACCGCTCACAAATATAGGCTTCTCATTCTCTGTACCAAAGGGTGACAATCTCTCAATTTCTTCTACAAAAGAATCATTTATTTCAGTCAAATCAATTTTTTCATCAACCAAAAAAATCGATTCATTCTTCTTGGACAGGTTTGATTTTTTTAAAGCAGAGTTAAATAATCTACGAAAGGAATCAATTTTTTCTGACTTTATCGTTAAACCCGCTGCGCCTTTATGACCCCCAAACTGGAGGAGTGAATCTGAACATTGCGCGAGAATATTGTAGATATCAACACCTTCTACACTTCTTACGGATCCTTTTCCCTTAGCATCATCTATGTGAATTATTGCAGCTGGCTTATCGTATGAATCAACAATATTAGAAGCTACAATCCCTATAACACCAGGATGCCATTTTTCACTCGACAAAACTATTCCATACTCAATAGACATTGGATCAGAAGACTCAACCTGCGAGAACGCATCTTCAATTGCTCTATCTTGGTGCTCTCTTCTCTGACGATTCCATTCTTCAATTTTTTCTGCTTGTGAGCGAGCTTTCGAGTGATCCCCACAAATAAGTAATTCTACTGCTGCTCTAGCATTACCTACTCTACCCGTAGAATTTATTCTAGGTGCCATCGAGAAAGAGATATCTCTAGGGGAAATAATAGTAGATTTCAAATTTGCTGCTGCTTGTAAAGCTTTAATACCAATCCTTCGACGATCTTTTATCGAATTACTCTCTTGAGAATCTTCATAGGAAAGTAATTCCAGACCAGTCTTCACAAAAAACCTATTTTCATCCACGAGAGGAACTAAATCAGCAACTGTTCCAAGAGAAACTAGATCTAAAAGATTTTTCAAATTCGGCAAATTCTTTAAGGAATAAGATTCATGCAATCTTCTTCTAATTGCTACAGCCAGTTTAAATGCAATGCCAACACCACTTAATCCTTTAAATGGATATAAGCATCCTTCTTGTGAAGGAGAAATAACAGCAAAACAATTTGGAAGTTTTTTAGAAGGTCTGTGATGATCTGTAATAATTAGATTAACTCCAATTTCTTGCGCTTCATCAGCTACTTCATGTGCACTAATCCCGCAATCAACTGTTATAATTGTACTGCATTGTTTTGAAGAAAGTTCTTGAATACCCTTCATAAACAACCCATACCCTTCATCAAAACGACTAGGAATATAGTAATGAGTATCGATACCTAAAGAAGAAAAAAACGCAAATAAAAGTGTAGTGGAAGAAATACCATCAACATCAAAATCACCATAAATTCCTATTGACTTTTTTTCTAAAATAACTTCTACAATGTGTTCTACCGCTTTCTCCATACCTTTCATTAAAAACGGATCATGCATATTTTCTATAGTCGTATATAGGAATTTCTCTGCTTCTTTCGGATGAATTATATTCCTTAAAACCAGAAGTTTTGCTAAAACCTTGGGTATTTTTAGAATATCCTTTAATTCATTAACTCTACTGTCATCAGCGTGACGGATTGTCCACTTATTTGTAAAACTATTTTTTAGTGCTTCAGTAATGTTCAATATTTATCTCTCATTGCAAAAATATTTTTAATGCATTCTTGGCTTATGAGTTCTATGCCATTTATTCGAATTATTTTTTATGATAGCCCTTATGATTTTCTTTCTTTCTTTTATATTGAGCACTATGTTTTTAGCTTTTTTATGAAGTGACCTGTCAAACAATTGCATTGATTGGATAATTCTCCTCGACAATCTTTTTCCTCTACATCCATTCCCATTAATTAAAATAGAAAATCCAAGAATTTCGCCATTTTTTGAAAAAACATATCCACTCAGAGAACTAACTCCATTCAAGTAACCAGTTTTAGCTCTAACACGATATTCATCTTTCAGTAATCTTCTACGTTTTTTCAAAGTTCCATCAATAGCAAAAATAGGAAGGGAAGAAACAAAATCAGAGGAAAAACGATGATCATGGTAAGCATGAGCTAAAATTTTTACGATTGCATAAGGTGTAATTTTATTCATCCTACTCAGTCCAGAACCATCATAAATTTTAAAAGATTTTCCAGAGATTCCTATAGATAACAGATAATTCCGGATTGCTTTCAATCCTTTCTTCGAAGTACCCGGCAAACCATACAATTCAGCACCTAAAGTCTTTAGAATTTGTTCAGATATAAAATTATTACTCCATTTATTCATTACTTTAATAATTGAAGAAAGATGTCTTGAAGAATGTCGAGCTAACAAGTTAGCCTCATTTGGAGTACGGCCTATCTTTATTCTACCCGTCAAAATAATTGAATTCTTCTTAAGCAAAGAAGAAAAAACTCCAGCTGTATATGTAGATGGATGGGTTACAGGTAAACGCTTTAAAACACTTTTCCCTTTATATGGGATTTTTCCTTTTACAAGAAAAATATCTTTTTTTTTCTTAGAAAAGACTCTCTCGAAGATTAATTTTGACCTTCTAATCAACCTATCTTTTTTGACTTTAGATTTTATCTCAATCATTTCAGAGAATGGATTCATCCTTATACGCAGAAAATCCAAATCTCCTCTTTTTCCAGGATCTACATTTATTAAAACTGAATTAAAATTCAAAGAAAGTGCACTACTTGGAACCATATAAGTTTTTAGATTTTTATTTTTTTTCCAACCAATTCCATATCTTTTTTTGTCAAAAAAGCTCTCATCTACAATGAGATTTCCAAGGATTTTTTTTACCCCCATAAATTTAAGTTTATTTGCCAATTCTTTAATATTTTCTTGAAGAAAAATAGGATCTCCATAACCTTTCAAGAAAATATTTCCTCGAATTACACCTCCAACTAAATTAGAGAGAGAATATATATCTGTCACGAATACATACTCAGGTCTAAGATAGAAAAGACTTGCTAAGGATGTAACTAATTTAATATTGGAAGCTGGTATTCTTTTTCTATGACCAAAATGAGAATATAAGGTATCTCCTACTGTTAAAGACTTTACAAAAAAACCAAGCTTTTTATTTTTTTTGCAATATCTTTTGATGGACTTGGTCAGGTTTTTCTTTAAAACTGACACCGATTTAATTCTATAATTAGTTTGAACTCTCTTTTTATTCGAGAATGCTGAAGAAGAGTTGAAAACAAAAACTATAAAGAATAACAAACATGTAAAACATAAACGAAAATTCAGGGGGAAAAATCTACTCAATTTAGACCTCCTTCCCTAATTTTACAAAAGAGCAAGAATCTGTATTAATAATTTAACTGTAGGTCTGTCAGTATAATCTATACCTATCTTACGAAACCTTACTAGTCCTTTCTTATCTATGATAAAGACAGCAGGTCTCGAAATACCCTCCTCAGGATGAAGAACACCAAAAGATCGAATTATTTTTCGTTTTTCATCAGGGATAATCAGAAATTGAACTCCGAGTTCACTTAATGTTCGATTTTTTTCATCATTTCCGTCCGTACTTATAGCAACAAGTTTAGTATTTTTATTGTCAAGCTTAGAGAAGTGCTGTTGCAACTCTACAAGTTGCTTTTGACAATGACCTCAAAAATGGCCTCTATAAAAAACAATAATAAGATTCTTTTTCTCTACAATTTTTTTCGAACTAAAATTTTCAAACTCAAAAAAAGGAGCTTTTTCACCAACCTTAGGTATTTCAGGATTAATCTGCGCAGCAGTAAGAGAAATAACCGAGAAGAATATTGTAATAAAACTAGTATGAAACAAAAAATACTTTATAAACATCTAATACTCCATAATTTTGTAACACAATAATAATCATTATCAACATTACCCTGCAATCGACAAAACAATTGTATTGACGTTGAGTATAACATATGACAAATTCGTTGTTGGTTCTATCCGCTCATCCTTTTTTTAAAAGTGACTCTCTGTTGAAATCCCGAAAAAACATTTTCAATTTTCTGTTTCTCTTAATAATTATTCCGACTATATTGAGTTGTTCAAAACAAGAACATTCTAGAGCAAACCAAATTGTAGTAGCCTTAGATTCAAATCCAACTCAATTAGACCCTAGACTATCTCAAGATTCAGTTTCAAACCAAATTCAAAGTTTTCTCTTTAGTCCTTTACTATCTTTCGATAAGAAAGGGAAAATCGAGTTAATACTAGCAAAAAAATGGGAACATCTAGACCCACTCTCTCATACAATAGAAATTCGAGAAAAAATATTTTTTCATAACGGGAAAGAATTAACTTCTGAAGATATCAAATATACTTTTGAGTCTCTAAGAGACCCTCTTTTTGGTTCTCCAAAATCTTCAATGCTTAAGGATTTAAAAGAAATTCAATTAATTTCAAAATATAAGCTCACTTTCAAACTTAAAAGACCATCTGCCTCATTCGCTGAATGTCTTATGATTGGAATAGTACCTAAATCTGCGTCAAAAGATTTCCAACAAAAACCAATAGGCACTGGTCCTTTCAAGTTCTCACACTATAAAAATGATGAAACATTAGAGTTAATTTCTTTCAAGAAATACTTTAAAAAACCACCAAATTTCAAAAAATTAACTTTCAAAATTATTCCTGAAGAAACAATTCGCATTCTCGAGTTAGAAAGTGGAGGAGTAGACTTTATTCAAAATGGCTTCTCACCTGATATCTTGCCAAGACTAGAAAAAAATCCAAATCTAAAAATATCAAAAAGATTAGGAACAAATTTTTCATATATAGGTTTTAATTTAGAAGACCCAATTCTTTCGAACAAATTAGTTAGAAAAGCAATTGCTCATGCGATAAACAAAAAACCCATAATCAAGTATATTTTAAAAGATCTTGTTGTTCCATCAAATTCACTATTACATCCTAATCATTGGGCGTTTAATCCAAATATCCAAGAATACAAACATGATATTCAATACTCTAATGAACTTCTTGATAAAGCAGGGTATATCGATCCAGATGGAGAAGGACCTTTGCCAAGGTTTACTCTCACTTTCAAAACATCTCAAAATGAACTAAGACTCCGTATTGCAACTGTTTTGGCTGACCAACTTTCTTCTGTAGGCATAAAAATCAGAATAAGATCTTACGAATGGGGTACTTTTTTTAGTGATATACGAAAAGGAAATTTTCAAATTTATTCACTTACTTGGGTAGGGATTTCTGACCCAGATATATATCGATTTATCTTTCACAGCAACTTTTTTTCTCCAAAAGGATTAAACAGAGGAAAATATCATAACTCAAAAATTGACAAACTCTTAGAGAGTGCAAGCTTAAAACAAAACAAAGAATACAGAAAAACAAAATATCATATAGTACAAAAAATACTTGCAAATGATTTGCCCTATATCAACTTGTGGCACAGCGTTAACGTAGCCGTGTTTAGTAGAAAGATAAAAGGTTATAACATCTATCAAAATGAAGATTTAATATCTCTTTCAAAAATAACTATCGAAAATAGACCATAAAAAAACGTCTTAAAGGCAAAAAATGCGTAATTTGATTTTAAAAAGATTATTACTTCTTTTACCAATCATATGGGGAGTTGTAACTATAGTATTTGTAATCACACACATTATACCAGGGGATCCAATAGACTTAATTTTAGGTGAAACTGCAAGACAGAGTGATCGGGAAGAGCTTAGAAAAGCTATGGGATTAGATAAACCAATGCATCAACAGTACTTCACTTATATGAAACAACTTATTCAGGGAGACTTTGGAGAGTCTATTTATAGAAAACAAAAAGTTTTAAATCTAATTATAAAAAAAGCTAAAGCGTCATTTGAGCTTGCATTTTCTTCGATAATAGTTGCCATACTAATCGCCTTCCCATTGGGGATTGCTTCTGCAAGAAGCCCTGGCAGTTGGCTAGATATAATTTCAAGTTTTATTGCAGTAATTGGAGGAAGTGTCCCTGTTTTCTGGCTTGGGCCAATTTTAATAATTTGCTTTTCAATAGGAACAGGTTGGTTTCCAGTTTCAGGAAGAAGTGGAATATCAAGTATAATTCTTCCCGCATTAACTTTAGGTGCATCTCTATCAGCAGTTTTAATGAGAATGATTAGGTCAAGTTTTTTAGAAATACTTCCTCAAGAGTTTCTTGCAACTGCAAAAGCAAAAGGGCTATCAGAAAGAAGAATCATTTTCATTCATGCATTTAGAAATGCATGCTTACCGATAATTACTATTTTAAGTCTACAACTTGGTTCTCTTTTAACGGGCACAATTATAACCGAAACAGTTTTCGCATGGCCTGGAGTTGGTAGATTAATTATTCAATCTATATCAGCAAGGGACTACCAACTTGTTCAAGGATGCGTAATTTTCATAGCAACTATCTATATAATTACAAATCTTCTAGCAGATATATTATACGGATTGTTAGATCCTAGAATAAGGATTGAGGAAAATGTTTAAAAAAATTAATTTCAACATTGGCTTTGTAATTATCCTTGTTCTATTGCTTGCTACGTTTTTTGCATCTTTCATTTCAAGCTCTGACCCATACCAGATTGAACTATCCAAAGGTTTAGCAAAACCCGAATGGGGACATCCTTTTGGATTTGACAAACTTGGAAGAGATATACTATCGCGCACATTAGAGGGAGCAAAAATCTCACTTTTCATTGGATTTTCTGTAGTAATTATCTCAGTAATAATAGGTACTTTTGTAGGAACTCTTGCAGGTTATTTAGGTGGACTACCGGATGAAATTATAATGAGAATCACTGATATTTTTCTAGCATTTCCTGGGATACTACTCGCCATTGGTCTGATGTCAGTTTTAAAACCCAGTGTTTTTAATATAATAATTGCTCTTTCTGCATTTGGATGGGTTGGATATGCTCGTCTAGTTCGATCTCAAATCTTAAGTCTTAAAGAAAGAGATTTTGTAGTTGCTGCTGTAGCACAAGGAGCAACACACAAAAGAATCTTCAAAAATCATCTACTTACAAATATAGTATCCTCTCTAATAATTGAAGCAAGCTTTGGAGTAGCAGGAAACATCTTGGCTGAAGCGGGACTTTCTTTCTTAGGTCTTGGTATTCAAGCACCTTATGCTAGCTGGGGATCAATGATAGCAGAAGGAAGAAATTTTTTGCTTGTTGCTCCTCATCTCACACTTTACCCTGGTCTTTTAATAGCATTTACAGTAATGGGATTGAACCTAATGGGAGATGGAATTAGAGATTTTTTAGATCCTAATCAATAGAGATAGAAAAAATACCAAGACCTTTCTTTTTTTTGCTTCTTTACTTCCTTTTCCTCAATCTTTTTTGGAGGCTTAATTTTCTCTCTAAATTCTCTTTCTGAAGGAACAACGCTCAAAATTCTCCCATGAGAAATATTAGTAGAACGTTTTTCCATAGAGAAGATATTTTCTAGTTCTAAATCATGACATTGAAGACATCTAGTACTCTTAACTAGAACTAGGGAAGCTTTATATTTTTTCTGCATCTTTATCATATGTAATTCTGGAACAAAATCTGCATGCAAATGACAACTTTGACAATGATTAGAAACTGCAATATTTTCATTAATAGGCCTCAATTTACCTTTCAAAGCTTTCTCAATAGGACTCCTTGAACAAGAGAGAAACAACGGGACACATAAAATGAAAACTATTAGTATAAATATTTTTTTTTTCACCATTAAACCCTTTAAGTTGAAACTAAAAACTTTTATCAGACACTTCTGATCTCAAATATGTTTCTATATCTTCAAGTTTAGCCCCCGGAGTAAAAATTTTACCTATCCCTTTTTTTTCTAAAATATCAATATCTTCCTTAGGAATTGTTCCACCACCAAATAGTAAAATATCACTCATTCCATTTTCATTGAGTAATTCTTTTATAATCGAAAAAAGATGATTATGAGCTCCTGAAAGAATAGATAAACCTACAGCAGAGACATCTTCCTGAATTGCGGATGCAACTATTTGTTCAGGAGTCTGTCTAAGACCAGTATAAATTACCTCCATTCCAACATCTCTAAGATGTCTTGCAATGATTTTTGCTCCTCTATCATGCCCATCTAAACCAGGTTTAGCTATCAACACTCTAATAACTCGTTCTCTCATAAAATCGTCCAAGAAAATTTAAAACCGGAAAATATATACTTAAATTTACCATTTTTACTAATGATGAGAAATAAAAATAAAAAAGAAAGACATTTAAAAAAAACTGCAAAAAAAAACACTCGCAATATAATAATTGAAAGATGATATTTATTAGGATATCTTAATACTATTAATCGATTGTAATGAATGTAAAATTAAAAGCCGCTTTTCATAAAACTGGAAATTAAAGAATGGAATTTACCAGAGAGATTTATTGGAATGTGTATTTTGGAAAAATAGTTTACCTCTTAGCTCTTTTAGCACTTTGTTTTATGTTTTGGGGTATTTGGAAAAGAGTCAGATTATGGCGCTTAGGTACCCGCGAAATTAGAACTGACCAAATGCTAAAAAGAATATACGGTCTTTTCAATGAAGTGTTCACGCACAAAAAACAATTAAGAGACACTTATCCTGGATTAATGCATTTATTTATTTTTTACGGATTCTTTGTTTCACTCCTTGCAACTACTTTGATCGCAATTCAAGAATGGACTGGCATACATTTCCTTAAAGGTAATTTCTACCTTTGGTATTCTTTAATTAGTGACAGTTTTGGAATCTTAGGAATTATAGGTCTTTGTATGGCCTTATGGAGAAGATTAGTTATTAGACCTGAAAGAATGAATTCCGTCGCTGATGACTACATAGCACTGGGCCTTCTTCTCCTCATTTTTGTTCAGGGATTTATAGTAGAAGGATTAAGAATCGCTCTTACAGAGTTAAATCAAAAACCAGAACTCGCCATATGGTCACCAGGTGGCTATGTACTAGCCTTGGCTTTTCAGCATATCGATACTCAAAGTTTATTATTTTTACATCGATTTAATTGGTGGTTTCATGCAATTACTGCATTTGTTTTTATTGGCTATATGGGTTTTGGTAAGTTTAATCATATTTGGTATGGAATTATGAATATAACTTTCAGAAATCTAAATCCAAGCGGAAAACTTGAATTTGTGGATATTGAAGCAGCCATGGAAAAAAATCCAGAAGATATTGAAAACTTAGGAGTTGAAAAAATAGATCAATACTCATGGAAGGGACTATTAGATTTAGATGCATGTACAAATTGTGGTCGTTGCCAAGATGTTTGTCCTGCATTTGGAAGTGGTGTTCCACTGAGTCCAAAAAAATTAATTCAAGACATGAAGAGACACCTATCTAAAACTGGGCAGTCTAAATTTTCAAAAGAAGAAGGAAATGAAGACAGCTTATTTGGTGAAGGAGAGAATGCAGCTGTTCTAGAAGAAGAATTATGGGGTTGTAGAACATGTGGCGCATGTCAAGAAGAGTGTCCTGTTTTTATAGAACACATCCCAAAGATGGTTGATATGCGACGTCACTTGGTAATGATGGAATCTAAAACTCCTGAAAACACAAGGCAATTTTTAAAATCAATAGAAGAAAGAATGCATCCTTGGGTTGGAGCTCAACATAATCGAGAAGAATGGTATGAAGGCATGGATGTTAGGATCCTATCAAAAGAAGTAAACGCTGAATATCTTTATTGGGTAGGATGCACTGGATCAATGATAGATAGAAATATTCTTGTCACCAAAGCTATGGTGAAAATTTTAAATGCCGCAGGAGTTGATTTTGGCATATTAGGTGCTGAAGAAGTATGTACAGGAGACCCAGCCCGAAGAGCAGGAGGCGAATTTACTTTTCAAATGTGTGCGAAGAAGAATATTGAAACTCTGAATGAATATGGGGTAAAAAAAATCATTACCACGTGTCCTCATTGTTTCAATACCTATAAAAATGAATATCCAGATTTCAATGGAAATTATGAGGTTATACATCATACAGAGTTAATTAATGAACTTATTAATGACGGCAAATTAAATTTGAAGAAATCTTTATCTGATGTTACCTACCATGACCCATGTTATCTAGGAAGACATAATAAAATTTATTCTCAACCCCGTGATGTCCTTAAAACTATTACTTCACAAGAAGGTTTTATAGAACTTGAACAGTCTAAATCTAGATCTTTATGTTGTGGAGCGGGTGGAGGTTACGCTTGGATGGATGATGAACCAGAAAAAAGAATTAATCATACTCGGTTAGAACAAGTAAAAGAATGTGGAGCAAAGACAGCTGCAGTTTCCTGTCCTTTTTGCATGCAAATGTTTGACGATGCTCTAAAAACCGTAGACCCTGAAAAAAATATTAGGGCAGTAGACATCGCAGAACTTGTTGCAGAGTCACTAGAAAAATAAAAAACTGATTTTCCTCAAACTTCTAATTTTCCAAATAAAATAAAAAGGAATTTTTTTAATGAGTGAATTAACAAAAGTACTTTCAGAATCTGAATTAATAAATAATTTACATAAACTTCGGGAAAGAAAAAAAACCGGATACTCTGCATTTTACTCTAGCCAACTCGGTGGGGTAATAACACAAGATTCCTTAATGATTATTCCATTTGATGACCATATGGTTCATAGAGGACATGGAATATTTGATACTGCTGCGATTTCAAACGGAAAAGTTTATGACCTTGACGCCCATTTAGATCGTTTTATAATTTCTGCAAAGAATTCGAAACTTGTTTTGCCATTTCCTAAAGAAAAAATGAAAAAAATTATTTTAGATACAACAGCTATTTCAAATAGAAGAGATGGTTCAATTAGATATTGGATTTCATCCGGAACTGGTAACTTGGGGCTAATTCCACCAGAAGATGCTGAACCCGCATTTTTTGTAATGATTTTTGGTGGACTAGATTACCCCAACCGATACTATGACGAAGGAATGAAAGTTATTACTACTTCCTATCCTATAAAACCTTCACTTTATGCAGTTACTAAAAGCACAAATTATTTACCGAATACTTTGATGCAATTAGAAGCTAAAGAAAAGGGTTTTGATAATGGAATCTTTATAGACTCAAATGGAAATGTTGGAGAAGGTTCTAATATGAATACAGCTTTTGTAAGTCAAGATGACAAGTTAAAACATCCTAAATTCGATAATATTCTCTCTGGATGTACCGCAAAACGCCTATTAGAGTTGGCAGAATCTTTGATAGGAAAAGGAATAATTAAGGACGTAAATATCTGCGATATTAGTGTCGAAGAAGCTAGGAAATCAAAAGAAATGATGTTTATAGGAAGTTCTATAGGAGTAGCTCCTATAGTTGAATGGGACAATCAAAAAATAGGTAATGGAAAGCCAGGGCCAGTTGTGTCAGAACTAAAAAAACTATTATCAGACGATATGATAAATTCAAAAAATAGACTAATTGAGGTTGAATATTCCTAGGTAAGGGCTGCGAACATTATACCCTCTGACAACGTAGGATGAGAATGAATCATCATACCAAGGTCACTTGTTTTCATTCCGCCTTTCATTGCTACAACTCCTTCATGTATTAAGTCTGACGCATGAGAACTAACAATATGTAATCCAAGAATAGAATTGTCTTTTTTAGAACTAACAATTTTAACAAAACCTTCAATTGTCCTATCTGCATGTGCTTTTCCTAGTGCTCTAATCTCAAAACGACTGATTTTGACTTTATTTCCCTTTGATATTGCTTCTTCCTCTGACAAACCAACAGAACCTATTTCAGGGTAAGTAAAAATCCCACTTGGCACCAAAGTATAGTCCATCTTAGCTAAAGATCCTGAAATATTTTCCGAAACTATGAATCCCTCATAACTTGCAACATGTGCTAACATAATTTTACCTGTAACATCACCCGCAGCATATATACCTTCAATGTTTGTCTTCATATTTTCATCACAAAAAATTGTACCGTCATTCTCAACTTTAACCCCTATTTTCTCTAAACCAATCCCTTCTGAATTAGCAGATCTACCAATTGCCACTAGAACTTTATCAACAGTAAGTTCTTGTTCATTTTGAAACTGAACTAAGACTTCATCAGCCTTCAAATCAATTTTGGTAACAAACTCATTAGTGAGAACTTTTATTTTTTGCTTCTTAAACTCGCGTTCTAAATATACTGAAATATCAGAATCTAGATTAGGTAAGAGATTCTCTAAACCTTCAACTAAATGTACTTTCGAACCAATTTCATTGTAAAAACAAGCCAATTCACAACCTATATAACCACCACCTATCACTAAAAGACGATCTGGAATATCTTTAAGATTTACAGCTTGGTCACTTGTAATAATTTTATCTGCATCTATAGGGAATGAGGGGAAGGTTCTCGGTCTAGAACCAGTTGCAATAAGAATATTTCTAGTATTAATTTGAATATAGGTATCGTCAATAGTCTTTACTTTAACTAGACCAACTTCTTGAATTTCTCCTCTACCTTGGACAAATTCAACTCCATGAGTTTTAAAAAGGTTAAAAATACCCTTCTCTAAGTTGCTTACTATTTTGTTTTTCTGAGAAATCATCAAATTTAGATCAGCAGAGAAATCTTGATTCAAAGATATACCATAATCTTTTGCTTTTTTTAAATTTCTATACAAACCAGCAGAAGAAATTAAACTTTTACTCGGAATACAACCTAAATGTAAACAAGTACCACCAAGAGATTTTTCGTCAATGACTATACATTTCTTCTTTTTCTTCGCTAATTCTATAGCGGCGTGGTATCCCGCAGGCCCTCCTCCAATGACTACTAGATCATATTTTTCCATAAAAACTCCAAGTTATTTATAAATAGTAAATAACAAACCAAATATAACTATAAATAAAAAAAATAATCAAAAGACATAGTAGGATTTTACCTCAAAACACAATATCTGGGGATTTCTTGTGGAAAAAGTGCATTATATTGTGGATAAATAAAATTTTCTATTGACACCATAAAAAGGAATATTTTAATATACCTACTTGTCCATGAAGTTTTTTTTTTAAATATTCCTTCT
>Ga0310344_10000803_pt1 | contig 24379 bp, 25 predicted proteins | sample HC15DNA20200_MG_FD_203801 | JGI IMG/M metagenome (GOLD analysis project Ga0310344, IMG submission 203801) | Marine microbial communities from station ALOHA, North Pacific Subtropical Gyre - HC15-DNA-20-200_MG | ecosystem: Environmental > Aquatic > Marine > Oceanic | place: Pacific Ocean: North...
AGTCAGTATCGCTTGGGCTACACCGCAACAGCCTACAGCACAGCAGACACCCTCATTCATCTTCTACCGAATCTGTAATATCAAACCTGGTTATGAAAATGCTGCACTGGCGACCGCTCAAAAAATGGTCGATCTCACAAGAAAGAAATATCCGAGCGCTCAGATGACCGCAGAGCAAGGCCGGTGGATGACTGGCTTTCAAGCAATCGCACAGCCCGCTGACCAAATCCTTTTTGCAGAGCAACACCGCACTTTATCCGACTACCACGATTTCACCGCCACACTCCAAACAGACGAGGATTTCCGGCTTCTGCAACGGGGTATCATCGAGACCGTCGACATCGATACTTGTGTGAATACCCAATCTCAAGCTGTCCCCTAGATGCCCGGATAGCAAAGCATCACGAGCATTAGACAACCAAGTGATCAGCTTGGACAAACGCACAACACATCTCTCAGTATTCCAAGCGACCACTCGCCTCTGTATTCGGGTGGTCCGTTCAGGCAAGCGGTTCACTGAAAAGCTCAGCCCGAGACATGCCCTACTCTCGCTCTAAGGAACGACCATCCGCCGACACAGTTTCAACCAGCCTACCGTCGGTTACAAACCTTCGGTGATCTGAAAGTTCGTGACTGCGAACGTAGCGCGGAACGAAGCCTCCACCTCGAAGCCGCCAACTGTGTTCAATTGCGGAGGGCAGCATCAATGTTTCATCAGGATCTTCAAAATCGACGGCTTCGTACCGAATACTCACATCAACCCCTTCGAGAGTGATCCATCCAGGTCGACGGCCCACTCGGTCTAGTGGCTCTCGAAAATCAAACGGCTGCATCAGGCGCTCGTCGAGTCTCAACACTTCACCTGACTGAACATCGACCCACGCCTCGCCACGTGACCGACCCGGCAGTGATATCGAAACGCAATCCTCATCCCAAATCACTTCAGCAGGCCCCTGTTCAGCCGGCAGGTAATGCAGACGCACTACCTGTCGCCCCTCTACCTGTTCCAATTTTCCCAGCGAAAAATCGAATTCTGCCTGCCTCCACGGCAGCAAACTCGAAAGAGGGTCTGCCGTCGTTGCTCGGGGAGCTAGGCATCCTTCCAGATCACCTTGCCGAGGTTCACGCCCATTGACGGCATTCAGCTCACGAAGCACCGTCACCGAAGGCACCTCGTGTTCCACTGATGCACTCCACTCCTCGCGCCGCTCGAACTCGAGCTGTCGTGTGGACCCGTGAGGTCGCATGTTGTTATCAAATGATCGAACCCACACTACTTCCTTTGAAACAATGCTCTGAGAGTTTTGGTATCGGCGATGAACTTGCTGCCCGACCTGACTCAGAATGCCCTGTAATTCGAACGGCACCTCCTGGCTTTTCGGGTCACTAGCAAAGACTGACAGTAGTGTTGCCGTAAACATAACCACGACAGACCGACATCTTAGGTTCACCATGGCAACCAACAAGTAAGAGAGGCCCTGCTCTAGACGAAAGTAGCGGACACCAGGAAACGATAGAGTAGCATTGAAACCTACCCACCAATTGACATCATGATGAATCAATTCAAAGGCAACCGCGAGGTCGGTGTCCCAACACCACCAAGCTCACTCCTAAGCACTGACTCTAACCGTCGGTCTCTCAAAGCTACAACGAGCCAAAGCAACAACGTTACAACAGCTACTAAGACACCCCAAACTAAACTGAAAGGCACATACCTAAGTTCTACAGTATGCAATCCAGCCCTAACCTTGACTGCAGACAGACCAATATTAGCCTTCTGAATCCGAGTCGGCACCCCGTCTACCCACGCTCGACGTTCTGGATAGAAGGGTTCAGCAAGCACGAGCGTCCGAGCCTCAGGCAGCTCAACCTGAACACGTAGCCGCCCGTCTGAACGGTCTGCTGCTAACACTTCGATCACAGTCTCCGGATCGCTACAGGTCGGCCTCCAATCCAGCAATCGATCACCATCCTGTTCGCATCGAACAGCTGCTCGGCCAACCGCTCCTGTGTTCTTGTACAAATAGAAACCATCCCCCTCACCTGCCAGAATCACACCCGGTAAAGCTAGAGGTTCACAAGAAAGGATATCAGTAACATTTAACGCACTCACTAGCTCGATATCCCTCGGCGGACGGACCGCCATTCTGGGAAAAGCAAGGCTCTGATCTGAATTGTCATCCCCGCGGACGCTTTGTGCCAGTTTGGCATAATCCCCAAGAAAGTAGGAGTTGTATCCGTCTACACTCGGGATCCCAAGTGCGCTGATCTCACTTGTCTGCAACCGGTTTTCACAAAGTGACAGAACCCGCCCATGAGCCGTAGGTTTAAATGGAACCGATGTCGCAAAGCGGCCAGCAATTGGCTCGGCTCTGACAAAATGCTTTCCGTAACTTATCCCGTCCACCACCACGATTAAACCTGCCACAAGCAGCACAATAAGGCTACGACAAGTCGCATGTGGTCGCTTATTCGCTGAAAGTTTCTCCCTCACTAACCAGTCAATAGCAACAGCCCCACACACCGCTACCCCAATTGACCAGAAGCAAAACAGTCGCCCTGGAATCCGAAACATCGGAAAAACAAGATAATGAAACCAGTACAGGGGATTTCCTATGCCTAGGAGCAACGCTAACGCACCAATCAAACTTACAAAGACTAACCGACGTCTTCTTCGACCCACGAAACACCCAACCGGCGCGAGAAAGGCCAGCAGCCAACCGACATAGGCTGTATTCTCCCAGCTCTCTGTCTCAACCTCTCCAGTCCGATGTGGGGCGATCATATGTGTCGCCACTTCTCCTAAAGAAAGCGGTTGATCGATCGACGCACCATAAGGCATCCCGCTAGTTCGCCCAGCAGTCACAATAAGCTGAGCAGAGGGTAGTAACTGAAATGCAGTAATACCCAACACTAGCGCCACCAAGACACCGTACTGCATCGCAAGAGCGCGCGTATAGGTCCACCTTGGATAACCAGCAGGTGGCCAACCGGCGCTAAAGGCAGCGTAGAGTCCAACGGCTACAAAGGTATAGACAGCGATTTGCAAGAAGCCAGCTAGCACCTCGAGGGACAGTGTGACCACCAAAGCAACAGTCGGTAACACCCGGTTCCTGTCAAAAGATTTCATAGCTGCTGCTAGAACTAGGGGTAGCCACGAAACTGTCCGCAGCACATCGAGGTGTCCGGCATAGACCCTCGGCATCACAATACCCCCAAGTAGAAGCCCGATCGCACCAAGCGAAGCTGCCGGTCGCCCAACTCCGATTGTGCGGCACAGCACGTACCCACCAACCCCAAACAACCAAACATGAAAAGCAGCCGACCAGGTCAAGAATGTCGGCATGCTGAACAACCTTAGGAACATACTCGGCGGATAGAACACCCCTGCCTGGGGATCGGCCTGCACCGGAAACCCGCTGAAGACGTAAGGATTCCAGAGTGGAACCCAAGTCTCTTGCAATACACGGCGGTTGAAAGCCTCTCGACTATAGTGCTGCACAAGATCGACACCAGATGGTATAAACCCTGACTGCCCAACCACCTCAGCAAAAAGTGCAATTGTCAGACTTAACAACACTAATAGCACAAGCAAGTCGATCGGTGACCGTTTTAGAAACATCTTCAGTCCCTAGGGGCAGCACCAGACGATGACAGAGCTCCACATAATAAACCTAAGAATTCTCACCAACTCGCTCTTTAGTGGTTTCTGGTTGCATTCTAGAATCTCTCTGTCAATGATTGAGGATCATTTTTCAGTCTTTTCAGACAAAATCTTCTACCGCTAAAACACAACCTTTGGCGACACTAAACGTGGCCCTCTGGAAACGAAAATTTGTGTGGAACCGCCCTACAGGCGTTAGCAAGAATATCGAGCAACCGCGTAATTGGCCATCTTCCGTTGGAGCCCATTCCAACAGACACAGAAAAAATCGGGGCACCTTACTGCTCTTCAGAGCAGTATTTAGTTCGCATTCTTGTGGAGATTTAGAGACTAGGGCTCGGCAGCGAGCAAGACCTGCGGTATAAATGACATATGTCTTACCGTGCAGTGTTCCGATGTATCGCCGGGTGTCCAGGCGAGCACACCTTGTGGAATCCAATCTATCGCTGCCCCACCTGCGGCGACCTCTTAGAGGTCTCGCACGACATGAGCGCACTCACCAAACAGTCGGCAGAAGAATGGACCCAGCTCTTCGACGAGCGTTACAAGCGCACCGCATGGCCCTATGGTTCAGCTGTCTGGGGCAAGAAGGAATGGGTCTGCCCAGACCTCAGAAACGAATCTGTTGTCTCCATGGATGAGGGTGGTAGTAACCTCTTTTGGGCCGAACGCTTTGGTCGAGAGCTCGGCATGAGCGACCTGTGGGTAAAACTGTGCGGAAACTCGCACACTGGATCTTTCAAAGACCTTGGAATGACAGTCCTGGTGTCGGTGGTCCGCCAAATCATCGCCGATGGCGGCACGATCAGAGCAGTAGCCTGCGCCTCAACCGGTGACACCTCAGCCTCCCTCGCTGCATATGCTGCGGCCGGTGGCATACCGGCGATTGTATTGTTACCCCGAGGCAAAGTATCAACAGCCCAACTACTACAACCAATCGCCAATGGCGCACTCGTGCTTGCCCTCGACACCGACTTCGACGGCTGCATGGCTGTCGTGCAACGACTGTCACTAGACGAAGGTATATACCTCGCCAACTCGATGAACAGCCTCCGGCTTGAAGGCCAGAAGACCGTAGCGATTGAGATTGTGCAACAACTAGACTGGAACGTTCCAGATGTCGTAATCATCCCCGGCGGAAACTTAGGCAATGTCAGCGCTCTGGGCGCAGGATTCGAGATGATGGCCTCGCTTGGCCTAATTAAGAACCAACCTCAAATCGTGGTAGCTCAAGCCGAAGCAGCAAACCCACTTTTCCGAGCATACCAACGAGATTGGCATTTTGAACCAATAGAGGCAAACCCCACCCAAGCATCAGCAATCCAAATTGGCAACCCGGTCTCTGTCCGAAAAGCTATCCGGACGCTGGAACGCCATCAGGGAATCGTTGAACAAGCATCAGAATCCGAACTTGCCGACGCAGCCGCCCGCGCAGATCGGACTGGTATGTATAACTGTCCACACACCGGGGTAGCTCTGGCTGCTCTGATCAAACTGCGCAAGCGAGGACTGATCGACGCAAGATCCCGGGTCGTAGTAGTTTCAACCGCCAGCGGCCTCAAATTCACCGACTTCAAACTCGGATACCACGAACAAAGGCTCCCAGAGGTAAATGCGCTTCATACCAATGCACCAGTCGAACTACCGAACGACTACGACTCTGTCAGACGAGCGATCGATACCCACGCCGGATGGAACCCATAATAGACATTCATATCAGGAAACACATGCCTGACTTCTCTTCAGCCAACCGCTCCTGATGTAAAACCTGTGTCTTGGGATCATGTTATGATTTTCGGCGGAGTAAGCAATGCCAATATACGAGTTTCAGTGTGACAATTGTCAACATGATTTCGAAATTCTCGTTTACTCAAGCACCACGCCGACATGCCCCGCATGCGCAAGTCTGTCTGTCCAAAAGCGCTTATCGGCCTTTGCTGTAGGCCACGGCAACACCAGGACCATACAGACGGCTCCTCAAGGGGCCTGTGGCAGCTGCGGCGATCCCCGTGGTGCTGGCGCATGTTCACTGAACTAGCCAAGTTCCGTTCACACGAGGAGAACCAGGTCGTATGGCTGTTCCACGAATCACTAAAGAAGCACTTAAAGCCAGACTCGATGGGGGGCCAGACGGTGCTCCGGTCGTACTTGATGCACGCCTCAAGTACCCTTACGAGCACAGCACGGTTACCCTGCCTGGCGCTATACGGATAGATCCAGAGGCTCCAGATATTACCCAATTATCAACCGACCGAGACATCGTTACCTACGATTCAGACCCTGAAGAATTGGTCAGTGCCAAAGTTGCGGCGCTCCTCATTCGAAAAGGCTACAACGCTAGCGCTCTTCAAGGAGGACTGCCCGAGTGGATGACAGCCAAGCTTCCGACCGACGACAAAGAAGCACCGAAACAAGCACCACCCAAGGCTGGAGGTTTGAAGGGTTGACGCAAGGATCGCAAGGTAGTTAGCCGTAAAAATTCGTTGCTCAAAATGTCAGCTATCGTAGGGGATCAAAATATGCGACCCTGTCGGCGGCGAATCACGCTATTCACCACAGGCGTTTTGGCAACATGGACCGCAGTCGGCATCGGCCATGCGCAACCTTCAAAACGCTCTCCGCAGGAGGTACAGGAGGCCCTACAAAGCCGCTACGAGCTAGTCAGAGACTTCTCAGCTGACTTCACGCACACCTATCAAGGGGGTATGCTACGAACAACCCTAGTCGAACATGGCAGTCTTTTAGTGAAAAAACCTGGTCGTATGCGTTGGGACTACCGATCACCTGAGCAAAAACTCTATCTATCTGATGGGGAACGCCTTTATTCATATTTGCCGGAAGACCGGCAAGTCATCATAGGACGTATACCGGCCAGCAGCGAAGCCACAACCCCAGACATGTTCCTAGCGGGCACAGGTAACTTCGCGACCGACTTCACCGCAGCCTTTGACACAGTCACAGACCCTCCTCCAAGCAGCTTGGCGCTACGTCTCACTCCGATTCGCACTGAAAGAGATTTCGAATATTTAGTTGTAGTTCTCGACGAACGGTCTTTAGCGATCCTGCGTCTAATCGCTCACGATCTCCAGGGTGGGATATCCACATTCTTCTTTTCAGGCCTACAGGAAAACCTCGGTCTGTCCGATAGGCCGTTTACATTCGAAATCCCACGCGATACTGATGTCATTGACACCACAACCCCTCAAGCGTTTCCCTAGCCAACTGGCTCGAGGGCCGTACACTATCGCCCTCATTCTTGGGCTAACCGTCCTAATTGCAACTGGTTGTGCCACTAGTTCCAGGGACAGAGCACGGATCGCTGAACAGGCTGAGAACTTCGACGAGGCTGTAGTCGAATATACGCGGGCCTTGCAGAATCGCCCAGGGGATCAAGCTCTCAGGCGAGACCTCGACCGAGCCAAGCTACGTGCAGCGCAATATCACTTTGCCCAAGGGCGACGACAGGCTGGAATCGGGAATTACGATGAAGCCTTGGTCGAGTATCAAATCGCATCAGAAATGAATCCCGAAAGCGGAGAAATCACAGATGCGCTTAGGGAAACGCGGCAAGCGGTTCAAACTCAACTCATCGAGCGCCGCGACGGACAAACTGCCCTCGAAGCCATCATTGAACGTACGCGAACACTAGCCCCATCCGGACTCGATTTACCCGAGGATGTTCTGCCAGATTCACTCATGTTTCGAGACGCTAGCACTCGGGATGTGTTCTCAGCGCTAGGGGAATTTGCAAGCCTTAACGTTATATTCGATCCCGAATTTGTCGACAACCCAATTTCAGTCGATCTTCGTGGTGCGAGCCTATCAACCGCACTCACCTCTCTATCTCGTTCAACGAAAAACTTCTATCGCGTAACGGCACCACAAACCGTCACTGTCATTCCGGATACAGCCGCTAAACGCCGCGAGTACGAACAGGAAGTGGTTCAAACCTTCTATCTGAGCAACGCAGATGTGAACGAAACCATTGATCTGCTCAGACTAGTCATCGACCTACGCCGGCTTGCCCCAGTCACGGCCACCCGAGCGATCTCGATCAAAGACACACCGGAAAGGTTAGCAGCCGCAGCCCGACTAATTGCAGCCATCGACAAAGCGAGCCCCGAGGTGGTGATCGACGTCGAATTACTCGAGGTTGACCGACAAAGACTCCGGGAATATGGCCTCCAGTTTGCCTCAGCTGGTTCTACCGGAATTGACGGCTTTGCTGGAGTGAGCGAAAACGGCGGATTATCAGTAGCTGACCTTGGGGGACTGACAAACGCGAGCGTCTTTGTGGCCAACCTACCAGGGCTCTTTTACAGACTATTAAAACGAGACCAAAACACACATACCCTGGCTAATCCTCACTTGCGAACCTCTGAAGGTCAAACCGCACAAGCACGCTTCGGGGAGCAGGTTCCTGTACCTGTCACTACATTTACACCGTTTGCAGCTGGTGGAATCCAACAACAGCCGATCACCTCGTTCAACTATCGTGACATTGGCGTCAACATCGACATTACTCCACGCACACACCACAACGATGACGTATCCCTAGAGTTGGTGATCGAGGTACTGAGCATCTCTGGAGTAGGATTTGGCAATCTGCCAACGTTCGGAAACCGGTCAATCGAGACTACAATTCGACTCCGAGATGGCGAAACGAATATTTTGGCTGGTCTTATTCGGGACGAGGAGCGCGAAATTTTCGAGGGCATTCCAGGATTGAGCGACCTACCGCTTGTCGGCCGTCTGTTCGCACGTAACAGAACCGAAACCCAAGAGACCGATATTATCGTCACCTTAACGCCGCGGATCATTCGCGTGCTAGATCTCAGAGAAGAAGACCTTCGGGCATTTCGGGTCGACCGCGACACCGGGCCAGGTCTGGACATCAGGGCCCCTTTGCCAGCACCGGCAACTCCAGGCTCTATCCAACCAACGTCCCCGCAAGTCCCTTCCGTTCCAGGTAGCACGGCGATACCAATAACCCCAGCCACTCCGCCGAATTAGTCTCCCCAGTGGGTCGCCTTCTCTCTATCTGAACCTTACTCATGTCCCCAGCTAGAAGTGGTCTCTATCCCTCCTCGATCTCGACATCGGCCCCCAATCCTATCAGTCGCTCAACTAACTGGGCATAACCCCGCTCGACGGTCTCAAGCGGATGGATTCGACTCGTACCCTTTGCAGCCAAGGCCGCCGCTATAAGGGCCATTCCAGAACGAAGGTCACGACTGTCCAATGTCCGCCCGATCAACTGGGCTGGCCCATCAACAATCATGCGGTGGGGGTCACAAATAAACAAATTCCCAGCCATGCCGCTCAACTGTTCAAGTGCGAATAAGCGCAGCTCGTACATCCAGTCGTGGATAAGTGTTCTTCCTTGAGCCTGGGTAGCCAGAACAGAAATAAGGCTGACCATATCACTCGGAAATCCCGGCCATGGAGCAGTCGTAACTTGGCGGATCGCCACCGGAGAAGAAGGTCGCAACGAAAGCTGCTCTCCCTCGAATTTGCAGTCGAGTCCCATTCGCCTGAGCACCGAAGTGATCGGTTCGAGGGGTTCGGCTCCTACCCCGCACACATCAAGCTCGCCTCCAGTCACCGCCACTGCAACAACCCAGCTTCCGGCTTCGATGTAATCTCCATCCAGTTGATGCTCAGCACCCCCTAATCGACACCCACCCGCTACCCGGATCGTTGGCGTTCCAGCACCTTCAACTTCGACTCCCATGCTAATGAGAAAGCGGCAAAGTTCGACCACGTGTGGCTCACAAGCTGCGTGTCGTATCTCGCTCTCCCCTGATGCAGCAGCAGCAGCCAACAGAGCTGTTTCGGTTCCGGTAACCGAAGCCTCTTCCAAGTACACAGACGCTGGACGAAGCCCTTCTGGAGCCTCAAGCACATAATCTCCACTTCCGTCCTCTACGCTCCGAACCCCCATAGCCTTTAAGGCCTGCAAGTGAACAGCCAAAGTGCGCCGTGCAGGAAAATCTCCACCTGGAGGTGCCAAGCGAACTTGACCGAGCCTAGCAAGTAGGGGACCACAAAGCAGAACAGAACCACGCAATCGCCCAACCAAGGTTCGGTCAGGTTCATAGCTACCAAGTTGAGCACAGCAAAGCTGGAGCTTCGTTGTACCAAGACCACTGACCGTGGCCCCTAGACCCCGCAGCAGATCACCCATCACCTCGACGTCTTTAATTCGCGGCATGTTTGTTAACAAACACACCTGATCGGTCAATAAACAGGCCGCCAACAAAGGAAGTGCCGCATTCTTGTTCCCTTCAACAACGATTTGCCCCGCCAACCGTTGACCACCGTTAACCACGAGACTCTTCAAAGGCTTCTGGATAGATGTGGCTATCTTTCGAGTCATTGCTGCTCCCAGCGTCCTCCTCTCAACACCCGGGTCAGAGCCATCTGATATCAACCCTAGCCATCGGACCTACAACTCTGAGTCAAATTCTCCCAGATAGACCAACTCATCCCTCAAAACAATACCGAAACAGTCGAACACGGCAGCTCTACAAATTTCGACCAGCTGCCGTATATCATACGCAGTAGCACCGCCTTCATTGACGATGAAATTCCCATGTACAGACGAGACCACTGCCCGCCCGACCCGACGTCCCTTCAAACCCGCCTGCTCAATCAGGGCTCCGGCAGAACGAGGCACATCATCCGGCAAAGGTCCATCTTCGAGCCGAGGGTTCTGAAATACGCACCCAGCCGAAGCTAAACCCAGTGGCTGCGTAGACTTCCGGAAGCCTAAGGATCGTCTTGCCGAAGCCCGCAGAACGGCTGGGTCACCCTCAGCTACCTTAAATTCGGCCCACAACACTCGCTCATCAGAATGCTTCACGCGGCTATCATCGTAGCCAAAACACATATCAGCTTTGGACACGCTACGGACAGCTCCAGTTGAATCGACAAGCCCCACAGAGTTCACGATATCACTGACAAGTCGGCCGTCGAAATGCGCGTTACCATGAATAGCTCCTCCAATAGAGCCAGGGGTTCCAGCCCAGCGCTCAAGACCGGCCAATTCTCGTTGGATCGTCCAACGCACGAGACCGTTCATGGTCACACCGCCTTCAGCACGGACGTGGTGGCTACCCGCTCGAAAGATGCCCCCGTGCCGCAGGCGAACCACCAGTCCCCGTAGGCCTCCGTCTCCAACGAGCACATTTGACCCTCCACCCAACACGGTTAAAGGGACCCCTTGCTCCAATGTGACCTTCACAGCCACCACTAGGTCATCCGGTCGACTTGTCTCGAGAAACAACTCAGCTAAGCCCCCTGCACGCAGTGTAGTAAGCTCGTCCATCGGCATCGCTGACCGCAACCGGTCCCCGAATATCCTCTGAAATAAAGCTAGGGTCTTGTTCCTGTGGTTCATCAAGGACTGATCACCCATGAAGAAACTGAGGGCAACTATGGACCAAAAGACCACTCATAGCTTGAAATTACCTCTACATCCACTGCAGCAGAGTCTGCTCGACCGCAATCAATGCCTCCACAGCTTCACTACGACTACAGAATTCAAATCTAATCCAATCACCTGGAGCAAGTTGTCCCGCAACAGACTGATCAACGGAAATAACGCTAGCTATTCTTGGGTAACCACCAATCGTCTGACGATCCGCCATCAAGAGTATCGGTTGCCCAGACGGGGGAACCTGAACAGTCCCCATTGGAGTAGCATTCGAAAGCACCTGTTGACTGTTAACCTGCTCCAGCTTTGGACCGATTAACCGGTAACCCATACGGTTGGAATCTGGCCCTACCGTATATGTAGCATCGGCAAAGACACCAACAACTTCATCATCAAACCGTAGCACATCCTGCTCCACCAAACAGCGCAATGTTGCACCACCTCTGGGAAGGTCGAATGGGATTCCATTCCCTCGCAAAACCGGCGTTCCAGACTCTCCTGACCCTGTGTTGAGTTTGTCGCCTGCTCGGAGGAGCCGGCCACCGAGCCCACTCGCCAGGTCGGTGCTACGACTTCCAAGAGTGAACGGCACATCTATACCCCCGGCTATGGCTAAGTAGGCTCTGGCTCCTGCGGTGCGATGACCAAACCGAAGCCGCCTCCCGTGATGCGCGAACTGCACAGAACCGACTGGGATTCGATCTTCGCCAAGCCAGAGTTCAAACTCACCCCCGACAACGACAAACATCGTATCGGCAAGAAACTCGATCTCCGGACCCACTAATGTCACCTCAAGCGTGGCACACGCTGAATCGTTACCAACTAACATGTTCGCCACCCGATGTGAGATAAGATCCATCGGGCCCGAAACGGGAACCCCCAGGTCCTGGCTCCCCCATCGACCACAATCCTGCACTGTTGTCAGTAAGCCGGCATCTACAACCCTGATCACCGAGTGCTCCCGGCTACAGCTTCAAAGCGAACGAAATCACCAGGCCTGAAAAGTGACGGGGGATCCCTATCCTGGTCGAACGCTTTCACAGAAGTCCGCCCGATCAGACACCAACCACCAGGCGCTACGGTTGGATATATACCTGTCTGCACACCGGCAATACCGACAGAACCTGCCGGCACGGCCAAGCGCGGATTCGCGAGTCTAGGAATTGCAATACGAGAATCAACAGGACCGAGATAAGGAAAGCCAGGGAGAAAACCCACCATGTAAACGCGGTACCTTGGTGCCGTGTGCAAATGAATCACTTGGTCAACCGAACAATTAGCAAAACTTGCTACAGCTTCAAGGTCCGGGCCATCAGAGCCGCCGTAGTGCACAGGAACCAAGACATCGCGAGATGAAGTTTGCCTGCTAACTGGCTCAGCTGCCAATCTCTCTAACAGTTTCCAGAGCCCGTCTACATCCGCGAGTAGTGGATCGATATATATAGTGGCAGCACTGTAACTTGGAACGATATCTCGCACACCATCTGGTCCCGTTTCCCTGACAGCAGCAGCTAAAGCCAAGACCCGTACGCTCACCTGCGGATCTATTAAGGCGCCAAAATCGATTCGTATAGCAGAATCTCCAACCATCGAGATTCGCCAACCAGACTGTCGGCAGCTGGTCATAACTGGCAAGAACCTATCTAGCAGATAAAGGTCAAGATATGCTTGGGTGACCTTCGTGATTAGACGTCCATCGACATGTTCTTAAGGCTCTGTGGCAAGAACCATACCCTGCGCGGGACCCAATCTAGAAAGCACACTTGCCAGGCGGAGGTGACTGAGCCAGCTCTTTAAGAAGTCTGGTGTGAATCCCTTCAAAAGCACCGTTTGACATGACTACTACCAAATCACCATTGCAGGCCTCCTCAGTGACTGCTCGAACGATGTCACACACATCAGGCAAATACCTCGCTCGGGACCCGAGCTCGCAGATTCGCTGGACAAGTTCCACTTCCGACAGCCGCTCGTTGTCCGGCAGTGATGACCGATAGACTCGTCCGATAATCACCTCATCAGCATCACCAAAGGCCTCGGCGAACTCTCCCTGAAACACCCTTCGGCACGCAGTTGCCGATCTAGGTTCGAACAACGCCCAGATGCGGCGAGAGGGGAAAGCTGCCCGCAGGCCAGCCAACGTCTCCCGCACTGCAGTCGGATGATGGGCAAAGTCATCATAAACGGTCACACCACGCTCTTCTCCACGAATCTCGAGACGACGTCTGACACCTACAAAGTTCTTCAGCGAATCAGTTATCGCCGAAGGCCTAACACCTATCGTGTTGGCAACCACGTAGGCGGCCAATACATTTCGAACGTTGAACACTCCCACTAGCGGTGTTCGCAACTCAGCCAGGGGCACACCACGGCGCTCCACCGTGAAGCTTGTCCCAGTCGGCTCAGGCCGAATCTGAGTCGCACGCCATTCAGCTGCTTCAGACAGTCCAAATGTAGACACCACACATGGAGCGCCTTTTCCAATCTCAAGTGCAGGTGGACTATCAGCCCCAAGCAGCAATAGGCCCTGCCCTGGCAAAAGAGTCACGAGACGACTGACAGCTATCTGAAGCGACGAAAAATCAGAATAAATGTCAGCATGGTCAAACTCCAGATTGCCCACAACTGCGATGTCAGGCAGGTATTTTAAAAATTTTGGCGTTTTGTCGAAGAAAGCGCTGTCATACTCGTCGCCTTCAATCACAAAATCCTGCCCCTGTCCCAAACGGTAGCTAGAGCCGAAGTTCCCTGTTAGTCCCCCAATCAAAAAACTGGGATCATGGCCAGTATCGGTAAGCAGCCAGCTGACCAGTGCTGAAGTAGTAGTTTTTCCATGAGTCCCAGCAATGACGATGGACCGGCGTTTCCAAAGCCAGACCTCGCGAACCATCTCAGGCAGCGAGCGGTATCGGATTTTCTGCTCGAGAACTGCCTCCACCTCTGGATTGCCTCTGGAAACAGCATTCCCAATCACTACCATGTCGACGTCTGGGGTTACATTGGCAGCATCAAAGCCATCGTAGCAGGTGATTTCGTGGGCCAAGAGGAAATCACTCATCGGCGGATAGACATGCTGATCAGAGCCACGAACGATATAGCCTTCATCCTTAAGCATCGCTGCCAAAGTGGCCATTGCCGTGCCACATACTCCGATCAGATGAATAGTTTCCATGAAGCAACTTAGATTTCTAGTCCCAACCTTAAGCGCTCAAGAACCGACTGCACCGGTACCAAATCCTGGATGCCAGCTCCTTATTAAGGGAGCCACACAGAGGCTATCGTTCCATGTATAACTAATATACGCCTTGAGCTCACCCGGTTATTCAAGTGAGATATTGACTCAAAGAACCGCTGCCTCCGTTATCGCCACGCAAGCTCGGCGACCTCCGACGACACGAGCCTCGACCCCCAGAGGCACAGTAAGAGTTGGCCCGGTAGTGTGACCCGTCGGGAACCCGAACAGCACTGGCCCTGGAAAGGCCTTAAATATCCTTCCGAGAACTTCCCTTACTGTCGTATGGTCGACTGGTCCATCACACCCGGGGAATTCCCCACATACCACCGCCGAAGCTAAACCTAGCAGACCACTTGCAGATAACTGGGTCAACATTCGATCGATCCGATAAGGCTGTTCATTAAGGTCATCGAGCAGCAGGACATAGCCAGGAGGTGGAGAAAAAGCATGAGGAGTACCTAACGACGCCACTAGCTGGGTCAGAGTCCCCCCAAGGATCGGTCCTACAGCTTCACCTGGGTATAAAGTTTCCAATCGGTCCCCAGTCAATTCTCCAAGTGGTTCGGCGTTCATTACTACGCGCAACAACGAATCACGATCATATGAAGACTCACCTCCAGCAAGATTCATCACCATCGGTCCATGAAAACAAACCACACCACAGTGTGTCGTGAGATATACCAAAAACGCCGTTAAATCACTATGTCCGACAAACTGCTTGCAGCTATCGCAAAACAGAGACTTATCTAAGAGAGGTAAAATTTGCGCACTCCCATAACCTCCGCGGGCCGCTATGAGTCCCATGACCGAATCATCACTCCAGGACTCGGTCAGTGCGGTCGCCCGAAGGACAGGATCACCAGCCAAATAACCGTCACGAGCGAAGGTAGCTTCTGATACCACCGGTCTAAACCCAAGACGCTCGATCTCAGCCACTCCCTGGTCGAAACGTTCCCGCTTAAATGGACTGGCTGGAGCTACGACACCAACACTATCACCCATCTCGAGACGACGTGATTTTCGCATCGTTCGTTCATCCAGTACTAGAAATCTCTGCCGCCACAGACTGATGAAATTGATTACCCAGTCGGTTCTGCAACGCTCGCCGAGACAATGGCCGCCTAGCTCGATCCTTCGTTAGAGTGTCGGCCTTAACCCTTACCTGACGGGCCCAAGCATCTTCGACTAGCCTCCTTTCCAGCTCATTGGATTCCACCGCATGAATCACCGCTTCTATCACCGACGCATGCCGGTCAACAGAGTCACCGCAAACCAAAAGTGTGTCACAACCGGCCGCAATCGCACCCACAGCAGCTTGTTCGGTCGTCTGAGAGGCAGTAATTGCCCCCATCTCCAAATCGTCGGTCGCAACCAGCCCTCGATGCCCAAGCTCCCTGCGCAATATTGTGTCCACAATGACCCTCGAAAGTGTAGCCGGGTTCTGACCATCCAATGCAGGGTAAAGTACGTGGGCCGTCATCACTGCTGCCACACCGCCATCTACGGCCTCACGAAACGGCCCTAGCTCAGTCTCCCGCAGACGCTCAGGCGGATGTTCAATGACGGGAAGCTCAAGGTGAGAATCAGCGCGCGCAGCACCGTGGCCAGGAAAATGTTTAGCGCATGCCGCGATTCCTTTACTCTGCAAACCTTCGATAATGACCCGTCCAAGCCGGCCCACAATGGACTCATCTGAAGAAAGGGCTCTGTCTCCAATGACCGGATCAGCAGACTCATTATAGAGGTCTAGAACCGGAGCAAAGTCGAGGTTTACCCCAACCGCTGAGAGCTCGTCAGCTAACGCCGTAGCAAAGCGCTTGGTAAGACCAATATCTCCACGCCGACCTAACAGCGCCATCGCTGGCCATTCGGTAAATGGTGCCCGAAGCCGGGCTACACGTCCACCTTCTTGATCTACTCCGACCCAGAGCGGCACATCCTTCGAGAGCTCCTGCAACTCGAAAGCCAATTCCGCAACCTGTTCAGGTTCCCCAATATTGCGAGAGAAGAGGACAGCTCCCCCCAAACCCCATTCTCCAGCAAGCGACCGCAGTTCCGAAGGAACGGAATGACCCGCAAAACCAGCTACCAATAGTTGCCCGACCTGTCGATACAACGCCTTCACTGAACGGACTCCTTTTCAGCACCACCCATCAAGAAGAATTCCAGCCTACATGGATTTGTTTCCCATCTATTCATCTATCACTACCCCAGACAAGCCGTGCTGGGAATTATAATGTGCCCGTGCATGTCAAGACCTCAGCTCCAACACGGATCGACTTAGCCGGCGGCACGCTTGATATCTGGCCGTTATACCTCTTCCATCCAGGGGCTCAGACCATTAATGTTGCAATTGGGCTTCGTGCTACCTGCTCGATCCAACCCAGTCAAGACGGACGAATTCACATCACCTCTAAGGATACCGGCACCACACTAACTGCCGACCATTGGCAAGAGCTCGACACTCACGGGACACACAGACTTCTCGCTCACATCGCCCGTTTTTTCCAAGTGGAAAACATCTCCATTACGACCGAAGCCGCCAGTCCTCTTGGTGCTGGGATTGCTGGTTCCTCAGCACTCAACATCGCCGTCTGTGCCGGTCTAGCACACTGGACCAACGCCAATTATCCACCTGATCAACTCTTCACCCTGGCAATGAACTTGGAGGCACAAACCCTCCGTATCCCTACGGGAGTACAAGATTACCGGCCGGCTGTCTACGGTGGGATCGCAGCGATCGAACTGGGCGCCCTTGGCATACGGCATGTGCCACTTGACGTAAATTTGTCTGACTTCGAGCGCCGCATCGTACTAGCGTACAGTGGGGATTCTCGTTCATCTGGCATCAATAACTGGGATATAACGAAACGCCACATCGATGGTAGTGACATCATCGCTAAGCACTTCGATCACATAACCAAAATCGCAGCCGCTACCAGAGACGCGCTAATTCGGCATGACTGGGCGGAATTAGCAACCCAGATCAAACTAGAATGGCAAGAACGTCAAGCACTCGACCCTAAAGTAACAACACCCGCTATCGACCGCCTGATAACTCAGGCCGAGGCTGCTGGTGCCCTTGCAGGGAAAGTGTGTGGTGCCGGAGGCGGTGGATGCGTATTTTTCTTGATTGACCCGAATCGCCGGGACGATGTGTGTCAAGCGATCATCAAATCTGGCTCTCAATTACTCGAAAGCTCAGTCGACATCGACGGTCTGAGTCTCAACAGTAATGCCTAAGTTAAGGCCACTCGGGATTATCGAAAGCTTTCAAGCCACATTCCACGCCCTTTTCTAACCGAGCATCACCCTACGCATGGGGAATGACATTTTCGGAGAAACTCTGCAATGACCAAAGAAACACAGGTATTCGCTGAAATAAAGCAGCTTTATCACGAAACCTCAGCGGAAACCGTAGAAAGTGACCTTCAGCGAGCTATCGAACTCCTTAAGAAGCTTAATAGTGAAGAGGACCGCATCCGTGTAGCAGTCTACATGGACGGACTGTCACAACTTCGCTCTGAATGGATCCTGGCAGCACGCCGAAAGGCAAAACGTAAGAATACTACACCACGAAGATCAGCCAGATAATCTCTGCAGAAGTGAATACCCGTTTCACTGAAAATCGGTTTCTGCTAATTGATTCAGGCAGGGCTCGAAGCCTCTCTAAGGTCCACTTAGAGAAAGCACCAGCCTGTTAGCGTGCAAGGTAATTTCGGTAATTCCGTCGCGTGATGACTTCGTTTACTACCTCGCCAGAATCCCCAAGGGACCGTCCAGCTTGGCCGTTGACCCAAAATTCAAAAGCACCAGCATCGCCCACGTTAATTACAATCTCACTGGCGGCCCGATACGCCTCCTCTTCTCCAGCTCGCATTACCCGAGCAAACACTTCCTCTCCATCAATCGTCAGAGACACCCAACACTCACCCGTCGGACGCAACACAATCTCTAATTGCTCGTCAGTCACCGACGAGGACCCCTCAGAAGTTCCACCGCGAGGACTAGCCGGTATTGTGGAAACTGGGGACCGCACCTCTGGAACCTCCGTTCCAATCTCCTCCAGTACACCACCCCTACCATTCATCCCCAACAGAAGCAGTAGGCCAGCAAGCGGTACCCCGAGCACAACGACCCAAAACACTGTGAGAACCATACGTTTCCGACCCAGAAACAGAACTTGGTCATCGCCAGCACTGGCAGCATCGTACCGTGCCTCATCAGTGCCTTTGTCGGCTCCAATCTGCGACATGAAATCACGCACGGTCTCCTCAGGGTCTAAACCCACCTCACTTGCATAGGACCTCACAAAAGCTCGCGTAAAAATTCCACCCGGTAGCTCGGTTATGTCGTTCTGCTCAAGCGCCTCTAGGGCACTTACCGAGATCTTTGTCGTATTGGCAATGTCCCGTAGTGAAATATTCTTCGTCTCTCGAGCCGACCGAAGCCTACTGCCAACATCATCTAAGGGCCCACCTGCTGTATCAGTCTCGTTGGACATGTTTCTCCATATAGCTGCCACGGATCTTCGCAACGATCGGGCCCATTGCCTCAAATTCACCGAAAGAACCAGGGTCTGCAAACAGCCCAACCGCTGCTACCCCACCCACCCCAGCCCCAAACAGTACCTCGATGTTATCGCTCGTAACCCCCCCAATAGCCAGCATCGGGATCGTCACGGCACGTGAAGCTATCGAAAGCGCCTCCACACCACAAGCCCTCTCGCCAGGATGGGACTTAGAAGGAAACACTGTCCCCATAGTGACGTAGTCCAGAGCCCCTTCTCTCGAAACTTTAAGGGCTTCCCCTAGACCATGGACAGAACGACCCAACACAAACCCAGATGGTAGATGTGGGCGTAACAGTCCCGCCGCCATCGAACTGGCCCGGAGATGAGTCCCCCCCGCGCCGGCCGCCAACGCAACATCAAATCGGTCGTTTACCAAAATGACGCTTTCGGTCCCACGCGCGATATCAACCGAACGACTTACCAAATCAAACAGCACATGGTCAGAAAGATCGACTTCACGAATCTGTATCAGATCCACACCAGCAGCCACGGCTGCTCTCACTTGGCTGCAAAGCGCACCAATGTAGTCTGCTCGTGCCACTGGCAACCTAACCCGGCTGGTGACGAGAGATATAAGAGGACGCCGGTTTAAGATTTTCCGATCCACTCGCGCCCAGTCTTTCTAGGTCCCTGTTCCAAGGAGCGGCCCACCCGCGATACAGATACCTGGGTGCTAGAGCCCACCCCACTGAGCGGCCTCTGCCGAGAGAGAGCCAAGCGAACCAGGACCGCCAACTCCCACAACCCTGCACATAAGGTAACTAACCCAACACCAGAGACTGCACCAAGTACTGCTGGTGAACGAGCCATCTCGCCGAGGATGGGAATGGTCTCGATGAACAGGTTTCGCTCCCAAAGCTCTGACCAAGGCGCAAACCCCAACACCAATCCTGTTTCAACAAAGTACACGATCAGTAAGAACCGGCCCAAACGGGAAATATCGTCCTCCGCACAGAATCCAGAATCAATGACGCCGCTTGCAGCACAGCCAGAGATAGCCCCCACAGCTCTAAAGCAACCTCGTAGTCCCAACATTCTTAAAGGTTGGGAGACCAAGCCAACACCTGTTTAGACCGTGGCGTCGTCTCTTACAAGGGTTTCTCGTCCCTTGATCGTATCAAACAAGGATCGTGGTCGAAACGTACTTCGGTGAGCCGTTGAATACCCATGTCGAGCAAGCGCTGCCAGATGTTGCGGAGTTGCATAGCCTTTGTGACGTGCAAATCCATAGCGGTCATCTAGCTGAGCCAGCTTGACCATCTCATTATCTCGAAATACTTTAGCAACGATCGACGCCGCCGCAATAGCAGCACAATGCCGGTCCCCGCGTACTACACCAAGTTGAGGAACAAAAATAGATGGTATACGGAATGCGTCAACTAGGACAAAGTCTGGAAGCGGAGAAAGAGAACAAACGGCGTCCCGCATGGCCTCAAGCGATGCCCGATGCACATTTAGCCGATCAATATCAGCTGGCCCACGAACACCTAAAGCCCATCCGCAGCATGAACCGATGATCTTGTCATGAAAACGAGAGCGAACACTGGGGGATAACAGCTTTGAATCGCGGAGGCCAGTTAGCCGATCTATTGAACCCAATATAACGGCCGCAGCAACAACTGGACCAGCCAAGGATCCACGGCCCACTTCGTCCACCCCAGCAATTCTGAGAAACCCCTGCTTTCTTAATTGATTCTCTAAAGTCCGTCGCGCCGAAATTTGAGTTGACCGAGAGCGACTTTTCGCCGGCACCATCACCGCCTATCAGACAAGCTCGAGGGAACAACAACCCACTAAATGTTCCATTTCCGCTTTCTGCGCTTCCAGTCGTCTATTTGGTAGACCTTCGCTTTTCACGTAGACGTGCCGCACGACCGCGAAGCCCACGCAAGAAATAGAGCTTGGCACGCCTTACCCTTGCAGCTCGCCCAATCTCTATCCGGTCGATCGACGGGGAATGTAAAGGAAAAATTCTCTCTACACCTTGCCCGAAAGACACCTTCCTAACCGTAAATGTCGCACGAGGTCCGCCACGACGGATACCAATGACAAGACCCTCAAAGACCTGGATCCTCTCTTTCTCGCCTTCCCGGATCTTCACATGCACGCGGACTGTCAAACCTGGCCTGAGATCCGGGGGCTCTCGCAACTGCGTCTGTTCTAACGTTTCAATTAAGTTCATTTAACCGCTCCCGCCTCGAGTGGAAACCTGTTCCAAGCTTAATACGAAATGCACGATCACTCCCATAGACCAGATCCTTGAGCATCTACCAGGAAATCACCGTCACATTAGCTGTTTGCCTTCTTGTTGTAGCCCACGTAGGATTTCGCGCTCTTCATCATCGAGTGAAGCCCCTTCTAGTAAGTCAGGGCGACGCTCCAGGGTACGCTTCAAGGCCTCCCGTTTTCGCCAACGCCGAATCTCGTCATGATGACCCGACATCAACACTTCGGGCACAGTATGCGACTCGACTTGAGCCGGCCTAGTAAAATGTGGATGATCTAGTAACCCTCTGGCAAATGAATCTTGAGCTACCGATCTCTCATTCCCAACCACACCTGGTAGAAGTCTGGCAACAGCATCAACCACAACTGCCGCCGGTATCTCCCCACCGCTCAAAACATAGTCTCCAATCGACAGCTCGTCTGTGGCTAAACCACGCACCCGCTCATCCACCCCCTCATAGCGACCACACAGCAAAGTTATATGGGACAACTGACTCAACCTCAGTGCCTCTTGATGGGAGAATCTCCGTCCCTGTGGTGATAACAGAACAACTGCTTTTGGCGACCCATTTTTGCGCTTGATCGCTGACACTGCGCCAAAAAACGGCTCTGCCTTCAAGACCATCCCTGGCCCCCCGCCATAAGTAACATCGTCCACCGTACGATGCCGGTCTCCACTAAAGTCTCTCAGATCATGCACTTCGACATGCATGACCCCTCTTTCAAGCGCTCGACCCAGGACCCCCTCCCGAATCATAGCCTGAAGCATCAGTGGAAACACGGTAACCACGTCGAACCTCAGTTCCAACCTCCGTCATCTACCGACACTCGATTTCTGTTGTCCATCTCGAGACCTCAAGTTGAGCTCCAACAAACCATCAGGTGGATCGATCTCTATTATCCCGACACCGGGCTCAATACGCTTGCAAATAGAGGCTACCAGTGGCACCTGAATCTCAGAAGACCCACCGTCGATAATCAACCGGCAAGCGCCGCCGCCATCTTCCAGACCAACAACCTTGCCCACGATCCTACCTGCCGTCGTCACCACTTGGCATTGAGACAATTCGTGATGGTAGAACATTCCGTCTGGTAAGTGGTCAAGAGCTTGAATTGGCACACGAAGCTCAAAAGACGCCAGTTCTTGAGCCGCGGCCATCGTCTGAACCTGAACAAAACCAACAATCGGTCGCCCCCGATGGAACCGGACATTTGCAATCATCAGCGGCTTAATCCGGTCACCGTGATGCACATACACTGCATTCCCAACCCTAAAACGCTCCTCTATAAAATCGCTGCTCGGATCCACGATCACGTTGCCTGTATTGCCGTGTGAACGAGCAATCCGACCGACAGAAACCATAGAGTCCCACTCGTTGCCAGACACAGATAGGCCGCCACCGCCCAAGGGCTCTCCTTGAGATACCCCGCTGTCCGTGGAGATCAAAGAATTCATAAAGGAACGAGCCTGGAGCCTAGGGATTGTCGACAAAATCGACAACTACTCGGCGATCTTCGTCTTCCCCGGCAAGTTCTGCCAGTGTACGAATCGAAGCTGCTGTCCGACCCTGACGCCCTATCATTCGCCCTAAATCATTGCCAGCAGAAGACAATTCGATTTTGGTAACCTCCGCTCCATCACGCTCGGTCACCGACACATCATCTGCTTGGTCGGCGAGTGTTCGTGCGATGACTTCCACAACATCCCTTGAACGACTCATGTTTGCACCACCGGCTTATCACCGTCAGACGCCTCTCCCTGTGGTTCTGCAACCACTGCTGGGTGCCTAGACAATAGGGTACGGACGGTATCTGATGGCTGAGCCCCCTTGCTCTTCCAGTAGGCCACACGGTCGTGATCTACCGTCAGAACTTCCGGGTCTGAACTCACATCAAAATGCCCCAACAACTCTACAAACCGCCCATCCCGTGGAGCACTCGACTCCATCACTACCACACGGTAATACGGGCGCTTCTTCGTTCCGACTCGACTTAATCGAATGGTGAGCATACGTCTCTTCTCTCCTTGCTTGGGACCACTGACGTGCTATCCCATGGGGAAACCCAGACCATGTCGCATATGGCCCCGAGCCCGCCTCTTTTTCTTTTGTCCTGATGCCGCCCCGACTGAACGCAGCAGACGGCGCATTTCTACGAACTGCTTCAATAAACGGTTGACTTCCTGCACGGTAGTGCCACTTCCCAAGGCGATGCGCCGGCGGCGGCTTCCGTTGATTAACTTGTACTGCAACCGTTCACCCTTAGTCATCGAATCAATGATCGCCAATGTCTGAATTACAGCCCTAGGGTCGAAATTATCCGGCAGGCCTGAGGCCATCTGCCCCATTCCTGGGATCAAATCCACCAAGCGATCTAATGGACCCAGCCGCTTAACCGTCATAAGCTGATCCCGCATATCTTGCAGAGTGAAATCATTACTACGAATCTTCCGCTCGAGCCGTGATGCCTCGTCACGACTGACTACCTGCTCAGCCTTTTCCACTAAGGACAACACGTCCCCCATCCCGAGCATACGTGAAACTAGCCGGTCTGGGTAAAACGGCTGCAGGTCCTCTGCCCGCTCGCCCTCTCCCACAAAAGCGATCGGAACGCCAACAACCGACGCTACCGACAAAGCGGCCCCTCCACGAGCATCACCGTCCATCTTCGTTAGAACAATTCCAGTCACACCGAGTCGTCTGTTGAATTCTCCAGCACTCCTAATCGCATCCTGACCGGTCATTGCATCTGCAACATACAGCAGGTCTGACGCGAAGAGAGACTCTTTGAGTCGTTCCAACTCATCCATGAGCCCCTCATCGATATGGAGCCGTCCAGCTGTGTCGACCAAGACCACGTCAAACCCCGTCGAACGAGCCAACGTGACCGCGCTTTCAGCACGCCCAACTACATCCGACCGTGTGTCAGGGTCGTGCACTCGGACACCAACATCTCCAGCCAGCACGCTTAGCTGCTCGATGGCCGCAGGTCGGCGAACATCGGTCGAAACCACCAAGGGATGTCGCCCCTGACCTTGTAGCCACCGAGCCAATTTAACCGTGGTTGTTGTCTTGCCCGCTCCCTGCAGTCCCAAAAGAAGCACCACTTGGGGTCTATCCCTACCGACCGGCAACCCACCGGTCCCCTCCCCAAGGAGACCACGCAGCTCATCCCGCACAATAGCAATCACCTGCTGGGTTGGAGTCAAGCTCTCCAATACAGCCTTCTCGACTGCACGGTCTCGTA
>Ga0310344_10000804_pt1 | contig 24374 bp, 21 predicted proteins | sample HC15DNA20200_MG_FD_203801 | JGI IMG/M metagenome (GOLD analysis project Ga0310344, IMG submission 203801) | Marine microbial communities from station ALOHA, North Pacific Subtropical Gyre - HC15-DNA-20-200_MG | ecosystem: Environmental > Aquatic > Marine > Oceanic | place: Pacific Ocean: North...
AAAAGCAGCTGCAACAGCTACCGAAGCAAACATAGCTCTCGATCGGTTAAACCAACGTGTACGCATGCCATACTCCTAAACAGTAGGATCGCAAACAAGTGGTGAATTTGGATAATGAGCATTGGACCCAATTATCCCATTGGGAAAGAAAATGTCACGTGAAGGCGAAAGAGAAAAGGCCTTCGTAAGAATTGCTACAAGTGATTAAAAGATATTTGTCAAGTCGAAAGCCACGATTTCAGCTTGTAATGCCATAGCTTCAGCTAGAACCTTGGTCCGTTCGCTGAGAACAAAATAGCTCTCACTAGTCTGATCTGAATCAGTGTAGAACCTAAGAAAGCCCAACTCCTTATCTTCTAGACCGAAGTACTGGATACGCATCAATTCGACCAAAGAATCCCTGGGTGCTGTTTTTCCGAAACCTTCAATTGAGATTTGAGCAACTCGTTCCATAAAATTTGTAAATGTTATGTCAGAATCTGCAGGAGAACCTGACGGATACCAAATTGCCGGTCCTCCGATGTCTGACGATTCACGCACCATCGTGCGCTCATGATCATCAACCTCTATCCGCACACGGGTGATATCCTCTGGCAAAAAATAGTGGACTTGGCGTTCACGAAGTGCTTCGGAACCAAGTATTAGAGGCCTGATCACATCTGCAGGGATTACATACAAAGTTCCTTCTGGGGAATCCCATGCGTAACGATCGTTAGATCCTACAGGTGTTTTTCCAATTTCCAGCCTCTCCACTCCATCACTAAACTCAATGGATACAGTTCCCGCTGGCGCATTGAGTCCAAAGTCGACTGCACGATCCCTGGCAAGATCGCCCAAGTCCCTCAGAACTCGGAATTCTGCAAGATCCTCAATAAGCTTAGCTCCTGGCTGACCCAGTGGAAAAACCAGGGTGTCTAGAGCAGAAGTCCCAAGGCGACCTTGGCGGTTGATCTCAAATCCTGCCCAAAACACCACCTCCGCCTCATCCTCACTATACCGCTTGAGTGCTAAGTCCAGCCCTGACGATTGATATGAGACAGAGATCACAGCACTTGTATCCTTTTGCCATACCAGAACTCTCTCGAGTTCGATTTCACTGGGTGCTTCCCAATTCCATGTTAGGATAGCCAGAAGAAAAGCAGTAGCTAGCAGAGCACCGTGGATCTTGGCTCCACTCATGTTGCTAAACTCCTAACCCTCTTCCTTCTGCGCAAAGTGACAGTGACAAGTCCTACTAGTAGAACGAGCGCGGGCATTCCAACGATCAAGGCATAGAACCAAACAACATCCTCTGACTGTGTATGCACGATCGGCAAATCCTCTTCTGAGATCATGTCACCGGATAATGACTCCTCCCGCCCTAACCACCGAATTCCATCTGCGGCTACCGCAACATTCGAAAGCAGGCTACCCAGAACACCATCCGTAAACATTTCAGCGTCGGAAAAAATCAATGCCCGAAGATTATCAGCGTCTTTTTCTTCGGTGCCTTCGATAGCTACGGCTAGTTCGTAGCTGGCTCTAGACTCTGTCGTTCCATCAAATTGAAAGTTGCCATTTAGATCAGCGAACGTAGACGGTAATGAGTGGACAATAAAGCTTCTGCGCACCCCCTCTATTTCCTCTACGGATTTGAGATAGCCTGCCCCCATGAGGAATACTCCTGATCCTGCTCCAGTGCGACCAGCTGTGGTCACCGCCTCATGTGATGAAACACGATCTGTTACAATAAGCTGACGATCTGAAAGGCCACCTCGCTGTCTCAAGTGATTCTGATCATCAACGAGCATGGTCGATTGATACTCAATACCCAACTGGTCACGCAGTCCTGTCAAAGTGAAGTCGGAGTCGGGTTCAAGAGCAAAGAAGACTGACCCTCCACCTTCGAGATATTCAGAGAGTGCGGAGACTTCTTCATCTAAGAACGAGCGGCTAGGTCCCATCGCTAACACCATCGCCGCATCATCCGGCACGCGACTCCCCAGACCTCGCTGCAACGTGAGTGCCTTAACCTCATAATTCATAAATCCGAGTAGTTCTCGGAACACGGTGAGAGAATCCTGGAGCTCAGAGCCGGAAGCACCCCCAAGCGCGTTATCTATATTGGGGTTATTCAGCTCTCCATGCCCTGCTGTCATGTAAGCCACCATCTGTGGACGAGTGAGCTGGAGAAGGACCCCATGAGTTTCACTGTCAAAAACACGCAGTGTGCTCCGCGCGACAGATAACTCCGACGAGAGTCCTAGCCTTGCAATCCGATCTCCTTGGACGAGAATCAGAGTGCCATCACTCTGAACATTGTATTGCTCTGCTAGCCTTGGTTGAGAGAGCCTATCAATTTCGATGATTTCGAGATTGCCCGTGGCATTGCTAAGGGACTGGAAGTAGCTCAGCACCTCATCCTTAACTGGATCAACAGCTGGGAAAAATAAAAGAACTCGGAGTGGCTCCTCCATGCTTAGAACAATCTCTTGAACAGCTGTTCCAGGTGTAGATGTTTTGAAATAGCTGGCATCAAAAACATGGTCCCGGGCCGCAGTGACATAGCCCAGAAGCATCAACATTGTACCGGCGAGTGCCACACTTAGAGCGCTAATCGTTGTCTCCGTAACCCTCAAAGACCCAGCATAACCTTCGCTCGCTGTTATTCGGCCACCTGAATGAATAGCCCACTGAGCGGCTAGCAGCGGCAACAGAGAAACCGCTAAAACTATCGATGAGACAGAAAGTAAGCCCCTACGGAACCGCAGCTCTGATCTACCGTCTTCGAAGGATAGATTCAGCCAACGAACGGCATCTTCTGTCCCAATTAAGAGCCCGATCAAAGAAAAAGCACAAAGGACGGGCAGGAGGTTCAAGAAAGCCTGAGTGTTTCCTTTGGGGCCAGCAACCCGCCACGAAATTACCGCACACCATATTGCGATTCCAATGACCAAAACTAAACCAATAACTACCAATGGTGCTCGGATGAAAGGCGCATCGTGAAAAACACGCTCACCCAGAAATACGGAGCATAGCCCTAGGACTAAAAGCCCTATGGACCTTGGGGTTGTTACTCCCACCGTTTAGCCTCCAGGACTTTCACAGCTAATAACAAAAAGAAATATGTGACCGCGAGGTAGTAGAACACGTCCCGCGTATGAAGAAGGCCTTGCTGAAAGCCAGAAAAATGCCTTCCATGGAGAGCAAGTGCAGATAGGACCCTGGACATCGGCGGGTCAATAGCAGCAGAGAGTGGCCAGAACAAGAACATGACAGCAGTAATCCCAGCACCCACCGCTGTCGCAACAAGCTGACTTCGAGTCAGCGAAGTCGCGAAGACTCCAATCGCAAGAACAGCAGCCCCAAGCAAGATGAGACCGCTATAACCCACAAGTATCTGAGCAATAGATACCTTTCCGTTTACTAAAATCATCAGCGGCATGTATAGAGTACTGAGCGTGATCCCACTAATGAAGACAAGTGCAGCTAAGAACTTGCCAAGTACAATCTCCCAATCACGGACGGGAGAAGTATTCAGCAGAATCTGAGTACCCAACTGGCGTTCTTCCGCAATGAGCCGCACGGAGAGTACTAGGGAAGCTATCACAGTCAGGCCACTTGCCGTATAGAAAAAAATCGCAAGTACTTGTCCTGACACTCGTGCCTCTGCATCAGGTCCTAAGGCCTGGGTGTAGAACAAAAGACCATCGAGCATTAGTACGGTGGCCGCTACTATATAACCCACGGACGACCTTATATACGCATTTATTTCACGTTGGAAAATCATACGCATACCGTTCATCTTACTTAACCTTATGTCCGATCAGCTCAACGAAAAGGCTCTCTAATTCGCTAACCTCTAGTTCTAAACGAACCACGTCATGACCTGACTTCACAAGACTCCTGGTGAGCCTTCCTCGGCAGTCAGTTGTACTTTTCACTGAAAGCATCAACAACCGATCATCTTGCTGAGTTATCTCTACGCTTGTGATGTCAGGCAACCCTTGAATGTAGAGGACCAGATCTTCGGTCCGACTATCAGGTGTTATACGTATCCCAAGCATAATCCTATACGCACCTGACAAGTTCTCTGAAATGTCACCTTCAGAGCCTGAGGCAATGAGTTCGCCGGCATTTAGGACTAATATCTGATCGCACGTCTGGCTTATTTCAGTAAGGATATGACTGGATACCAAAATCGTGTGTTCTTCCTTAAGCCTCATTATCAGCCCTCGTAACTCTAGTACCTGGACTGGATCGAGACCTTTTGTTGGCTCATCAAGAATCAATAACTTAGGCCGATGTATGATCGCTTGGGCAATTCCAACACGCTGGCGATATCCATGGGAAAGATTCCGAGTCAACTCTCCATGGACAGGAACCAACTGTGTGTACTCCTCTACTTCACACACTCGATTATCCACTTTATCCCGATCTAGTCCTTTGATCTGCCCTGCAAATTTCAGGTACTCACCGACAGTCATATCTCTGTAAAGAGGGGGGGCTTCAGGCAGATAACCGATCTGTTTCCTGACTTCGTGAGGATTCGCTGCCACATCAATCCCCCCGATCGTGACTTCACCGGTGGATGACCGTAGGTCAGTAGCTAGAATCCTGAGAAGTGTTGTCTTCCCTGCACCATTTAGACCTAAAAACCCCACTGCACCACCCGACGTTATCTCAAATGATACAGGTCCGAGTGCTCGCTTTTCTCCGAAGTACTTCGTGACCTCATTTAATTGGATCATACGCCACCAGTGCTTCAGAGAGACCTAAGAAAACGCAACACCATATCCTGTGCTTCAGAAGGCAGCTCCTGAAACCGGACTCGGGGAACTATCGCTTCACCCGAATGTCTGTGAATAGCCTCGGTAAGATTGGTCACACTGCCATCATGAAGAAAGTGCTCACGATATCTAAGGCCCCACAGCGGAGCAGTACGGAACTCTCCTGGAAGAGCATCGGGACCACAAAGGTCTCTTGCCCCATTACCAAAGTCATGCAATAAGAGATCAGAGTAGAGTCGGACAACTTGATGCCTGAGTGCAGGTTCTTCTGCATTTCCTGTACGAACTTCGGGAAGATGGCATCGAGTGCAGCCAATCTGATCAAACAAGTCTGCACCCTGAGCCACACTGTCCATCGCTGGACCTTGAGCTAAGGATTCCGGGAAAGGCGGCGCGAGAAAACGGACATAGTCTGTTAGCAGAGTTAGTGTCTCAGCATCTATTTCAGGATCAGGGCTTGGATCAGCACTTACCGGAACAGGAACTCCATTTCTATCTTCTTCTTCAGGATATCTAGGTGTCGTGAAGCCAAGCTCAAACCGCAAGGCACTTTCAACGAACTCCTCAACGCTGGCCGCATCACCCTTGCGACCAAACCTGGCCGAGCGGTTATCGGTCGTGAGTGGAAGTCTCCCAGAAATGCCATCCCCATCCCGGTCTTCTGGATCGGCCATGGACAATAGAATCGAATCTGGAATCGCTTCAATTAGGCCCAGTCCGAAAAGTGGTGGGGCGGTAAGATAGACACTAGCAGTGGCTTCCGGTGGTACAGCTTCAGGCTCAAATCCATGGGCAGCAAGAAGTTCAGTCACCCTAAGTTGAATATTGTCTCCACCTAACTCCTCAAGCCGATCACATCGATTATCCAAAAATCTCGTTGCTTTCAATACCCGAGCCGACCGAGAACTTGCCCCTCCAATAGTTGGCTCATCGTGGCAACTACTGCATCGGTCCTGGTTATAGAGAGGTCCCAACCCTTCATCCTGAGTCGCAACGCGTTCGAATAACGCTCTGCCCAGTAAAAACCGCCCCCGGTTCTCAGGTGATAGAGAGGGCAAGGCCTCTCCAGGTAAAACGGTTGGAGTAGGTGCATCGGGCCCAGAACAGGCGGAGATGATAAAGGTCATTGAGATGACGAAACCCTTACAAATGAAAGAACCTCTTGGGCGTGAGTTCAATTCAATCTTCATGCAGGACCCACAGCTTCGATCAGGTTCCGTGCTCCCAATAATGCATTTGGAACATTGGATTCAATCAATGCCCAATCCACTTGCTCTAGTAACCATGACTCAAAAAGTGGCCCTATGGTGGCAGGTGAACTCCTACGAGATACTACACCTTCCATGTATTGATTGAGTTTTAACCTCTCCGGTATTGTGATTTCATCAACACCTAGCTCACGATACCACTGCTGAACATCTGCCCGATGGCTTTCTTCCAATTGATCTAGAATTTCTTGACTGAGTTCTAACCCTCTTTCTCGGGCATCCTTCAATCGAATTTCTCTCAGCGCTAGCTGTTCGACAAATACCCAAAGAGATTCCTCTGATGCCGCAACCATCTCATGGCGTGCAGCCAGAGGAAGAGCGAGTACATACCTAGCTACCACTGAAGTCAAAAGAGTCCCACCCTCCCAAGATCCGATAAATGAATCTGCGCCAAGCCATGTGAAGGGGTCTGTGACAATAGCTCGAACACTAACGATCCTATCCGGAGACCGAAGCCAGCCCCTTTCAACCAACAGTCCTTCATTGGTTGTTTCTTCAGCCTCAGCAAGAAACCGCTCTCTAAGACGCAGAGCATATAGGTCAAATACTTCTTCTAATCTCGGGCGATATAGAATATGAAATCCTTGGCTTGTTGCAGTTACAGAGGACACTTGTCCCGGCTGAAGCTGGAAAGCCACCCGATCCAGTTCTGCAGGCAACTCTCCGGGACCTAAGAGCCCAATAAGCCCACCAGTTTCAGTTGTTTCAAGATCCTCACTCTCTGCCACTGCACCGCTCCAGCCCCCACCAGCTAAAAGTCCATCGAGAATACGCTGAGCGGTCCGGCGTTGAAGTGCTATTTCTTCAGGAGGAGTTTCAGCTCCAACTCTTCGCAACACGTGAGCTAATAAACGATAAGAACCCTCTCGAAACGTACGCTGAGTCACGCTCGAGTCTACCGCTACGGCTGCCCCCAACCTGTCTTCTCGTTCTTGCTGAAGGATGGCCTCATCACGCTCCAGCGAAGTTGAAAAGCCAACCACCTCCTCTCCTTCCAAAAGATCAGCTCGACTGGAAAGCTGAGCGATAGCGGCTGCTCTAACCCAGTGCCGAGCTAAATCTTGAGCAGATACTGAATCAAGAGGAAATGGCTGTGCCAAAACAAGGAGATCTGCTAGCCGTGCTTCAGTCAAAACCCAGTCCTCAACTCGAGCAACAATCCCACTGTCTGATTTACTTATACATCCGCTAAGTATGCTCACTAGAAGAACCACGGATCTCTTCGAAGCCATCCGCATATTGTTACGCATTTTACTCATCGGATCTTTTTTGAAACCCCTTGATAGTTTGACGCGAAGCCATTCAAAAGTGCATCGACCCAGTATACGCTGAAGCACTGAATCAGTTCTTGTCCTCCATCATACACTTCAGGGACAGGCAGTTATATCTCTCTTGATCTCCTGTTCACGATACATCATATGTCGGGAACGTTACCTACCTAAACACCAAGGATAAAGTCGGCAATGAGCTTTTTGGTTAAGTTAGAGGGACCTTGTTTAGGTGGAATATGTAGATTCTATACTGGCAACCTTTGTCATCGTAACCCAATTCGGACCCTGACATAGCAAGCTATTTCGGTCATCATTAGACCTAGAAAAACTTAGACTCACTCTGGGAGCTAAAGTGCAGGAGAAGAGACCTAATCCCTTCGGGGCACTTACAACTATCGACCTGCCTGAGGGCCATACATCCTTATACCGTCTGGACAGGCTTGAAGAGGAAGGTGTCGTCGACTCACTAGATCGCCTTCCCTTTTCAATACGTATCCTGCTTGAAAATACCCTGAGACATGCAGGTGGCCGATACGTTTCTGAAGAGCATGTTCTAGCCGTCGGTGAATGGAGCCCCACAAACTCAGGTGCTGATGTTCCTTTTATGCCGACAAGGGTCGTACTTCAAGACTTTACTGGTGTTCCAGCAGTAGTTGATCTGGCGGCTATGCGTGATGGCCTGAAGACTTTAGGTGGTGACCCGAGTCGAATTAACCCGGTTGTTCCCGCCGACCTAGTAATTGATCACTCAGTTCAGGTCGACCACTTTGGTTTTGCTGATGCTTTCAGGCTTAATGTTGAGAGAGAATTCGAAAGAAATCGTGAGCGCTACACCCTCCTCCGTTGGGCCTCAGAAGCATTTAATAATTTTTCTGTCGTACCCCCGGGTACTGGAATTGTCCACCAGGTAAACCTTGAATATCTCGCTTCAGTCATACATCGAAGAGAACACGAGGGTACCTGGCTTGCTTATCCTGATACGGTAGTTGGTACCGACTCTCATACGACTATGATCAATGGCCTAGGAGTTGTGGGTTGGGGGGTTGGAGGGATCGAAGCAGAGGCTGTTGTTCTCGGACAACCGTATTACATGCTACTGCCGGAGGTTGTGGGCATGAAACTCACAGGAACACTGCCCGAGGGAGCAACAGCTACCGACCTTGTGCTGCGTGTGACTGAGGTCCTTCGGGAACACGGCGTGGTAGGAAGCTTTGTAGAATATTACGGTGCGGGACTCAGCAATCTGTCTTTACCTGACAAGGCGACCCTCGCGAACATGTCACCTGAATACGGAGCGACAATCGGATTCTTCCCAGTCGATCAAACCACGCTGAGCTATCTCCGTGGAACAGGGCGCTCGGAAGAAATGGTTCAACGAATCGACCGGATTTCAAAAGAGTTCGGGCTATTTCGTACTGATGAGACACCGGACCCCTCATACACGTCTAATCTCACACTCGACCTGTCAACTATAGAACCGAGCCTAGCCGGACCACGAAGGCCACAAGACCGAATCAGAATGGAAGACATGAGATCTCAGTTTAAGCGAGATCTTCCAGACCTTGTCCCAACTGGGTTCACATTACCAGAGGATATGAACGGGTCGGGGCAATTGGAAAGTACAAGCTTGTCCGAAGTCCAAGAACAGACAACTGCAGTAGCAGAAATGGGCGCTCCGAGCCGGGCTTGTGTTGTTGCAACTGATGACGGTGATTACGAAATCGGTGATGGTACAATTGTTATCGCTTCCATCACCAGTTGCACCAACACTTCCAATCCATCAGTTATGGTTGGAGCGGGGCTACTAGCTAAGAAAGCGGTTGAGCGGGGGCTTCAAATAAAGCCCTGGGTAAAAACAGCAATGGCTCCAGGAAGTGGAGTCGTAACCGACTACCTTAGAGAGTCAGGACTGTTACCCTACCTTGAGACGCTGCGTTTCCATGTTGTTGGATATGGGTGCATGACGTGTATCGGAAACAGTGGCCCCCTCCCGGAAAAAATCCAAGAAGCCATAGAAGACGAAGGACTCGTCGTAGCTTCTGTGCTATCAGGAAATCGAAACTTTGAAGCTCGTATTCACCCACTTGTCCGTGCTAACTACCTCGCATCACCAGTGCTGGTAGTCGCTTATGCCCTCGCAGGGAGGGCTGATATCGACCTCTATAATGAACCTCTTGGTCATGACCAAGAGGAACGGCCAGTTTTTCTTTCTGATATATGGCCGTCACCGAAGGAGATCCGAGATACAATCTCTAGTGCTTTAAAGCCAGAGATGTTTACAGAACGCTATTCTGCAGCAACATCTGGTGACGAGAATTGGCAAGCACTTCCGCTTCCAGATGAGAGCACTCTCTACGAGTGGGATGATGCCTCAACATATGTCCGCAGACCGCCATTCTTCGATGCCATGGACTTAGAGGTCCCTCCCGGACAAGACATCCAGAAAGCAAGGGTACTGGCAATGCTCGGTCATTCGGTTACAACTGATCACATATCCCCGGCAGGAGCGATCCCGGGATCAGAACCAGCCGGGTTGTACCTGAAAGAAAACATCGTTCAGGTCAAAGACTTCAACACCTTTGGTTCGCGTCGAGGAAACCATGAAGTCATGATGCGTGGCACCTTCGGTAATGTGCGCATCAAGAATCTTCTTCTGGAAGGTCAGGAAGGTGGTCATACGATCCACTTTCCAACCCAAGAGATTGTGCCGATCTACGAGGCGGCAATGCGATACCATGACGCTGAAACAGCACTAGTGGTGCTCGCAGGTCGGGAATACGGGACTGGTAGCTCACGAGACTGGGCAGCAAAGGGCACTGACCTACTGGGTGTGCGTGCCGTGTTAGCAGAAAGCTATGAGAGAATTCATCGCAGTAATTTGGTTGGCATGGGAGTTCTCCCTCTTGAATACAAAGATGGTGCAACAGCTGAGAGCCTAGGACTTACTGGACACGAAACCTTCGATATCTGTGGCATTGCGGACGGCCTAGAGCCAGGAGATACGGTTGATGTAACCGCTACCAAAAGTGACGGTTCTACAATTCACTTCACTGCAAGAGCTAGGCTCGATTCAGATATCGACGTTGAATATTATTACAACCGCGGCATACTGCAGACTGTTCTCAGAAAGATGGCCAAAGGCGAGATGTGATGGTATCCCTTCCTTGCTGTTCTCTTAAAGCCACAGGAGACCCTAACACCTCGTGCAAGATGACCGCCGTTTTCAGCGATTGGTTGTCACCTATCAATCCGAGTTGACTCCTCAACACTGAAGCACTGGACTCCTGTGTGTCCGATAAAGAACCCAGACCATGTTGGACCGATGGGGTTCGCTCTGATGGGTCAGTACCATATTCAGGATGAGTACGATGAATTGGGTGAACTGATGAGTCAGGCAAAGAAGCTCTTTTTTGCTGGACCGGTTCCCATTCTGGAATGGATACTTCCTCAACCGGATCATCCTCGACCGGCATACCAGTGATTTCCGCCCAGAGGTCGTGAGGTAGCATCTCCGAAGCCTTGCTCTCTTCTTCAGACTTATACTCTTCACTCCAAACGCCTTCGTCTTCCCCATCCCACTCTAATTCTACTGGCTCTGGCTCACGCTTATTCTTTTGCTTCCTTCCGAGCAGAGATCCAAAAGCAAACCAAAGCAAGACCCCTATATAAATCAGACTTTCAATGTCCATTGATACGAGTACCTACTCTGTCTCTGACGTTGCATCGCCATCGGGTCCAGCAATCGCCGAACGCATGGCAGTATCCGCTTCAATATTACCGTAACGCATGTAGTCCATCACTCCGAGATTTCCCTCTCGGAATGCATCCGCTAGTGCTAGAGGAACCTGAGCCTCGGCCCTGACCACTTCTGCTTGCATCTCAACAACAAGAGCCTTCATTTCCTGTTCTTGAGCAACTGCCATTGCTCTTCGCTCTTCCGCTCGTGCCTGGGCTACCCGCTTATCAGCTTCTGCTTGGTCGGTCTGGAGTTCTGCCCCGATATTCTTACCCACATCTACATCTGCAATATCAATAGACAGAATTTCAAAGGCTGTTCCAGAATCAAGCCCTTTTCCAAGAACTGTCTTCGAGATCGCATCTGGATTCTCAAGCACAGCAGCGTGGGTAGTGGCTGAACCAATAGTAGATACAATCCCCTCACCTACTCTGGCGAGGATAGTCTCCTCCCCTGCTCCACCGACGAGGCGATTGATATTTGCTCGCACCGTGACACGAGCTACCGCAATAAGCTGAATCCCATCCTGCGCCATCGCCGCCACCTTCGGTGTATTGATGACCTTCGGGTTAACCGAGACCTGTACAGCTTCAAAAACGTCTCGACCTGCCAAGTCAATCGCAGCCGCTTGGTTAAAACTCAGGTCAATTGATGCTTTATCAGCACTGATAAGTGCACCGACAACGCGGTCAACTCGACCACCTGCCAGGTAATGCGCTTCAAGCGCATTAATGTCCAAATCCAGTCCCGCCTTTGTCGCTGTAATCAGTGGGCGAACTACCGCAGGTGGAGACACCTTGCGCAATCTCATTCCAATTAGCGAACCAATTCCAACTTTTACACTTGCGGAAATCGCCTCGATCCAGAGACGAACCGGAACCGCCCAAAGAATGATCGAGACAAGGATGAATGCCCCGGCTAGGACGATCAATTGAAAAAGAATTGCTGTATCTCCCATTTCTACGCTCCGATATGCGAATGCCGATTTATATTTCTCAGGCCTCTTCGACCTCTTGTTCTGAGACAGGCCTCACGATGTGACGATAACCCTCTGCACTTAGGACTTTAACTTCAGTTCCTGCACTAATCCATTCTGACTCCGAAACGACATCGATACGCTCTTCTCCTACTAGAGCCGTCCCTGCTGGCCGTAAGTCTGTAATCGCAGTGCCACGTTTACCAACTAGGTCACTCCTAACCTCAGCTGACTCATAACCAATCTCACTCGCGGTCTTTGCCAAGAGGAATATCCCACTTCGGGTCAATCGAGAGTTACTTGGTAGTGTGCGGATCAATACCCAGGCCGAGCCGATCAATAACAGCACAGATGAAGTAAGAACCCAACCGGCACGCGCAAAATCTGGCGTTGTTGGGATATTGCCCAACAAACTCATGTAAAGGCCCGTAAGAATCGCCACGATTCCCGCCACTCCGAAAATCCCAAAACCAGGGATAATGAAGGCCTCTACTCCCAGTAGTACGAGCCCTGCTCCAACAACGATTATATCCTCTAAACCAGCCAGACCCACAATCATGTTCGACCCAAAAAATAGTCCGAGACAAATAAGCCCCACTGTCCCAGCTAAGCCAAAAGAAGGTGTCCTGATCTCAACTAAGAGTCCGAGAAACCCTAGAGACAGAAGAAATGGCGATACTACCGAACTAGAAAAGAAGCGCACGAGACGCTCTGCCCAATTCAATTCAGGAGTCACAACTGTCGCTCCATCCTGACCAAGCTCTTGAATTAGAGTCTCTAAATCCTCGATCTCTTTCGCATACCCAATTTGGACCGCTTCTTCAGTCGTCAACGTAAGTAACTTCCCGCTCTCGACGACACCGTCGATTTCGATGTCCTCGTCAACCATAGCTGCAGCAACTTCAGGCTCAAGACCTTGGGACTCTGCCAGTGCTCTCATCTGGCTACGCATGGCTGAGACGATCTTTTCTGGCGCTTTTGTTCCAGTCCCGTCAACAGGGGTCGCGGCTCCGATTACAGACGCTGGACGCATATAAATTGCTTTTGTCGAGAGAGCGATCAACGCACCCGCTGAATAAGCTCTACGATTAATTAGAGCATAGACAGGCACCTCAGAATCCGTCAGGGCATCAGAGATTATCTCCGCAGCATCTACGCGGCCCCCGGGGGTATCGATATCGAGTATTAAAGCAACAGCACCCACCTCTGCAGCTTCTCGTATAGACCTCTGGATATATGGAGCAACCCCTAATTCGATTTCTCCAGTCACAGGCACCCGGTACACAATACTTTCGGTCTGCAGGGGCCCGGCACCCTTTATAGCTCCAAGAGCACCCATAGCGACAATGAGAATCATAAAATGACGACTCATCTTCCTACTCCCATCTAATACTGCAAATTGCAGAACAGTCACCTGTCGTTGCCTGCCTTAAACTTAGTAAGGATGATCGATCGTGCTTAGCTGGCCCCCATCTTATAACACATAACAAGTGCGGTAATTAATCGCGACTAGTAGGCATAGAACGGATCATGCCACTAACTTCGCCTAGCATGGAACTCGCGCCAACCCGTATGGAGGCAGAGTTGTTAGAAAATGATTGAAGCTTGGATTGTAGACGGTATCAGAACGCCTATTGGACGGCACGGTGGGGCACTAGCGTCTATGAGACCTGACGACCTCGGTGCGATCACAATCGACGCACTAATAAAGCGAACTGATATCGATCCAAACTCGATTGATGATGTGCTATTGGGATGTACCAATCAAGCAGGTGAGGATAACCGCAACGTAGCCCGCATGGCAGCTTTAAGAGCTGGCCTCCCGGTTTCAGTGCCCGGCCAAACAATTAACCGGCTTTGTGGCTCAGGTATGCAATCCGTGTTATCGGCTTTCCACGCTATTCTTGCAGGTGAAGGTGAAATTTTTGTCGCCGGTGGGGTCGAAAGTATGAGTCGATCTCCTTATGTCATGCTAAAGCCTTCGGTTGGATATCAACGTGGACACCCTGCGATCGCTGATACAGTGCTCGGCTGGCGTTTTCCAAATCCGAACTTCAATCCAGAATGGATAATCGGGCTAGGAGAAACAGCTGAAGTCATTGCTGAAGAATTCAGTGTGACCCGTGAAGCACAGGATGCGTTCGCCGCAGAAAGCCAAAAACGAGCTGGAGTCGCACATCGAAACGGGCTATTCAGTGACGAGCTGGTCCCAGTTTCAATACCTCAGCGTAAAGGTCCTTCAATCGTTGTTGATGTAGATGAACATCCTCGTCCGGATACTACAATCAAAGACCTATCGCTCCTGAAGCCAGTCTTCAGGACGGGCGGAACAGTCACCGCAGGTAACTCTTCCGGTATCAATGATGGAGCAGCAGCACTTCTAATCGTGTCAAACAAAAAAGGCATGGAACTCGGTCTTAACCCGATAGCAAGGGTGGTAGCAGGTGCGGTGGCTGGTGTTGAGCCTCATCGCATGGGTATTGGACCTGTCCCTGCGACAAGGAAGGTACTCTCTCGCTCAGGCTGGTCCACTGAAAGCCTGGATTTGATCGAATTGAATGAGGCATTCGCAGCACAAGCACTGCCATGTATTACAGAGTTGGGGCTAGACCCCAGTAAGGTCAATGTTAAAGGTGGTGCAATCGCTCTTGGGCATCCCGTCGGCTGCTCAGGCGCCCGAATCATAGTGACCCTACTCCATGAAATGAAAAGGCAAGAGATGCAGAGAGGACTCGCCACTATGTGCATTGGCGTGGGTCAAGGGATCGCTAGCTTGCTTGAACTTACATGAATAATAGTCTCTTTGATGAATTCCTAGCTTTATTAGATGAGCACAAACTCCAGCTCAAAGGAAGTTAGACCTGCAATGAGTTTAAGAACCGCCCGAGTACTTACTTCCATATACCTTGTCCTAGCATTGTTCTTCGTTACCTGGCCCGGCCTAAAGCCATTTGCACGCATCGAGCCACTTGTTTTAGGACTACCCTTCTCCATGGTGTGGATCGCAGGATGGGTCGCAGGTAGCGTTCTTGTTCTTTATGGGCTCGACCGAGTTGAACGCCAACACCGTGATGGAGACGATTCCTGATGCAGCAATGGGTTATTATTTCAATAATCATAGGGATATACCTAGCGCTGACACTCACCATTGGCCTTCTCGCTGGACGAAAATCATCAGACAGCGTAACTGGCTATGTGGCAGCAGACCGGAGCTTCGGGCTCCTCGTCATGTACTTCGTAACTGGTGCCTCAGTCTTTAGCGCTTTTGCATTCCTGGGAGGGCCTGGGTGGGCGTACTCTCGAGGTGCGGCCGCATTCTACATCCTTGCTTACGGTGCACTCGGAATGGCACCATTCTATTGGGTCGGTCCCAGAGCAGCTGCTCTGGGACGTAAGTTCGGATACGTAACGCAGGCTCAGCTAGTCGTAGGAAGATTTCCATCACGGACCCTCTCAGCCCTTATTGCTGCCCTAAGTCTGATTGCATTTGTTCCATATATCACCCTCCAGATGCGAGGGGCTGGTATTGTGATAGAGGCAGTAACAGATGGAAATGTTCCAATCTGGCTGGGTTCTCTAATCGCATACGGAATCGTCATCTATTACGTGTTGGCCTCAGGGGCGATGGCTGTGGGTTGGACAAACACGTTCCAGGGTGTGTTCATGGTTATAATCGCTTGGTCGTTGGGCCTGTACCTTCCACATCGACTCTATGGCGGTGTCAGACCCATGTTTGAGCAGATCATGGAGACCCGTCCGGATATGCTAATCCCACCAGGTCTTACTGCAGCGGGAGAGCCTTGGAGTTGGGGCGCTTACTCAAGCTTTATCTTAGTAAGTGCTGTAGGGCTAATGATGTGGCCTCATCTATTCATGAAAGCATTCACTGCCAAAGATGATAACACGATGAGGCGCACTGTAATTCTCTTCCCAACATTTCAACTTTTCCTTATCCCAGTCTTTCTGATCGGCTTCTCAGGGGTGCTCTTCAGTAGCGCGCCCTCATCACCAGACTTCATACTGCCCTATATGGTGCTGGAGACAGGTCTGCCTGCTGTTGTCGTAGGCCTATTCTGCGCAGGTGCATTGTCAGCGTCGATGTCGACTGGAGATGCTCTTCTTCATGCCTCAGCCTCCGTTGTCGTCGAGGATGGTGTAAACCAATTCTTCAGCTTGGATGATCGTCAACAGAGGCTTCTGATGCGCATACTAGTTCTCGTGACGGGCACAATCGCCTATTACTTCGCTCAAGATGCCGAAAGTTCACTAGTCTTACTGCTAGCAACTGCGTATGGGGTCATCTCTCAACTTGCACCACCAGTGATATCAGCAATGTACTGGAGACGAGCAACTACAAGTGGTGTGCTCGCGGGGCTCTTAGCCGGAACTGCAACCTCGGTCTTCTTCTGGTATAATCCTGGTCTTAAGCCGTTTGATATGCATGAAGGCATCCTAGGCTTGATTGTGCATATACCAACTCTAGTGACCTTCAGCCTCATGACTCCGACTCAGGATGACAAGCACCTCAAGGGATTCTTTTCTTGAGAGGATGAGAGTCGCTACTCTTTTGCAGACTAACAGCTTAGCTAACCAAATACCTATGAGTAGTTAGTCGTCAGCCTTTCGTGTATCCCGCCCTGCCGCAAGCGATGCAACAACAATTTGTGAACTGCCAACCGGTACACGAACTCCATAAATTTCTGCTGGAGGAGTGACACCTCTTACCAAGTGTGGGTTGAGATTTCTGAGGATCACTACATTGATCTCTAGCGCGGATGCTACACGTTGAAGAGAGGTTCCACTTGGTACGAATACCAGATCAAAATCGTACCGCTCAGTAGGAGTGACCGCAAAGCCGTAATCAGAGGCATTCTCGGCTAGGATTGTTGCTGCAACCAGACGAGGAACATACTCCCTCGTCTCCTTTGGCAAGTGTCTACGGATTTCCCAGTAGATGTCTTCGTCTCCTGTTCTTCCATCAACATATCTCCCCAGGACTCCTTCAATCCGTCCTGGACCCGCATTGTAAGCTGCAGCTGCCAGGTACCATGCACCAAATCGTTCATGTAGCCACTTCAAATAATCCAACGCTGCTTCCGTAGCACCAATAGGGTCACGCCGCTCATCAACATAACTATCAACCCGAAGACCAAATTGGAGTGCTGTTGGACCCATGAACTGCCAAAGTCCTACAGCATAAGCATTAGAGACCGCCCTCGGCTTAAGGCCAGATTCCATCATAGCCAGATACAGAAGATCTTCAGGCATACCCCTTGCCCGTAGCGCCTCCCGCACAAGATCACCATACGCACCACGACGACCCAAGAATGCTTCAAAATCTGACTTGAGCACTGTTTGGAATAGGTCGATCCACCGCTCGACATGCTCATTCACATGTAGCGGCAATTCAAACTGGGGGGCATCGGCATCAGTTACATCCGCCTCGGCATTTTCGAGAATAGGAGTATCTCGAACAAAGAAAGAAAACAGAATCAACATCAATGGTATGAAATACCACCCGTAGTTCACGCCACCAATCTGCGTGCTTCTGTTTCTAGACATACTCAAACCCCATCTAGCCAAATACACCCTCTGAACTGACAAACGAAAGATGTGCAGAATGCATTGTGGATAAATATCAGCATATGGAGCACTGGAGCATCAGAAAAAGGGAAAGGTCTTCTGAGTAAAAGCAATAATCTGCTCTAACCCACAAAGCCCCTGAGAGAACTACTCCGAGGGATAAACTGAGATAACGCTTCGAGCTCGAATACGTTCGAATTTCACAACGCCATCAACGTGAGAGAAAAGTGTGTCATCTCTACCACGACCGACATTGCGACCTGGGTGAAACCGAGTGCCGCGTTGACGGACCAAGATTCCTCCAGCACGAACAGGTTGTCCACCAAAACGCTTTATCCCCAGGTAGCTAGGGTTACTGTCCCTACCATTCCTACTAGATCCGCCAGCTTTTTTGTGTGCCATATTATTATCCGTTCGTCACACTGACTTGAGCCATATGCTCAAGAGACGATTTCTTCGACCCTTATTTCTGTAAAGTCTTGCCGATGGCCCTGCTTCTTACGATAGCCCTTCCTCCGCTTTCGCTTGAAAACAATGATTTTCTTACTCCTTCCATGCCTAATAACCTCAGCCTTCACGAGGGCGCCATCGACAATCGGAGTACCAACTTTGACATCATCAGCATCGTCTGAAGCCAGTAGCACTTGATCAAATGTCACCGAGTCCCCCGGCTCTATGTCGAGTGAGGGGATCCTGAGATGAGCACCAGGCTCAGCTCTGAAGTGTTTTCCACCAGTCTGGAACACCGCGAACATATTGACTTCCTGAAGTCTTACTAAGTGGGCTTTCAGCTAAAGCCCGTAACTATCGACATGTCCGGAAATTTGGTCAAGAGATAATGATAAAGAGTTTAGACCGGAGAGTACTTGCTCGTGACATCAGTCTCAGAGGGTCCCGAAAGAAGTCTGAACTCATCCAGCCCAATAAGTGGATCATCTCGGAGATTTAAGTCTAAGCGAGTCCGGCTACGAAGTCTTCTGAGTAAACCTGGTTCTTCCTCAATAACCCTGAGAGCAACTTCAGGATGCAGGCGCACGACGATTTTCTTCTCTTCTCTAGCTGTGGCTACTCGGGCCAAACTCCGTTCGATCCGACGTAAAACTGTCGCCGGCGTGTATACTCGCCCAACGCCCCGACAAGACGTACAAATTGACGTTAGTGAGTTGAATAATGACGGCCGGACGCGCTGTCGCGTCATCTCGATTAGTCCGAGGCTTGAAACTTCAAATGCTTTGGTCCGGGCCCTATCACGGCCAAGATGAGTTTTAAGTTCGTGTAAAACTTTATCACGATGTGCCTTGGATTCCATATCGATGAAGTCCGCTACAATAATTCCACCGATATCTCGGAGCCGCAGTTGTTTTGCTATCTCTCTGGCTGCACCAAGATTGGTTTGCAGGATTGTTTTGGCAGGATCCTTCTTCTTGCCCTTACCTGTAAAGCGACCAGTGTTGACATCAATGGATACAAGAGCCTCTGTCGGCTCAATTACGATATGTCCACCTGACTTGAGGGTAACTTTCCTCTCAAAAGCCCTTTGGATTTCCTCTCCAATTCCATATTTGTCGAAGAGTGGTTCCTCGCCCTCGTGTAAGTGCACTCGACCAGAGAGTTCTGGATCTACACTTTTTACGTATTCCAAGACCTCATTATAAATAGGTCTAGAATCAATCCGCACAGCGTCAAACTTGTCACTGAAAAGATCCCTCATCACTCCACCAATCAATTGCGCACCACGGTGAGCAAGAGCTGGCGCTTCTTGAGATTCTGCGACCGCTAGAACCTTGGCCCAGATTTCCCTGAGATGTTTTAACTCTTTCTCTAACTTCTTTTCCGTAACTTCCTCGCTAACAGTCCGAACTATGATTCCACCACTGTCTCTCGGAAGAATCTTCTTTGCCATCCGACGCAGTTTTGTTCGCTGGACTCGATCTTCTATTCGTCGGCTTATCCCGACGTTACTTGAATGAGGCATATATACCAAAAAACGACCTGGCAAAGAAACCTGAGCTGTGATCCTGGGACCCTTTGAACTGATAGCCTCCTTTGTAACCTGGACCAGTAGAACTTGGCCCTTTTGGATATGGCTCTGGATCGGCGGATATTTCCTTGCCCGCGAACGATTTCTACGATCACTCCTTCCGTTTTCATGTTCAGGATCTTCGTCATATATCAGATCGGAAACGTGCAGGAAACCAGCTCGTTCCATACCGATGTCGACAAACGCCGCTTGAATACCAGGAAGCACAGCATCCACGCGTCCAAGAAAGATATCGCCGATGATGCGGTCATGATCAGGACGTTCCAGCATGACTTCTGCAAGTTTTTCGTCTTCCAGTAGTGCGACCCAAGACTCCTTAGGCATCGCACTAACGAGGATTTCTCTCCTCAAAATTCTCTCCGTTTTTCAGTCGTCCCCGCTTCACCCGAATCGGCACCGTCCGCGTGCCGAATTCCCTGCCCAGACTTCTAGGCAACGAACTGGGCCACCGGCCAGTGTCCAGATCACCGGGGGCGGCTATGCCGGTATTCAAAGCTAGTAATCATTCCTTGATTACCGACGCTTCACCGCCGCAGGTCAACTCCAAGTTTTCAAAAAAATATATTCCTGTTACCTCACGCTAGTTTCAACAATACGAAGTGAGGTAATTATCAGTTGGTCTTTAATCTCTTTTATTAGATTCCTACAAATATAGCAAAAACAAGATTCTTACTTGAACCTAATTAGAAGCTACAACAAATCTGGTTTCTAGAATCTAACGCAGAATTAGTTAGAGTCTGTATCCAGAACCCATAGCGAGAAGTGACGTCCTTAGTCAAACTACACCTCAAACTATCGTAGGGAATTTTCTGGTTCGGGGGAAATCTAGTTTCCATCATTATCATCTTTAGATGAAGAAGAACCTGATTTCTTCAAGTAAATCGATGGTACGAAGCGCACTAAAACTCCTGCCATTAGAACAATTATCGCTAGCCCAGTTATCCAACGCTCATTCAAATAGATACCAGCCAAAGCAATCAGCGCGCCACCTAGGAAAATCCGCACCCTCCACTCCAGGCCCTGACCAGAGCTTCCAGAGCGATCTAGTAAGAAGTACAGGTGCCCCGCCTAATGCTTAGCGATATACCATGCATTATCACAGTTTCAAGGAGTGCCATCAACACTGATCTTTGATCTGGAATTGTCCTATATGAGGACCAGGATTATTCAGGGAAGCTCGGAGAAGAACACTCAAACCTTCCCGCAGCTCTTCAGGTAAAAGGACCCCATCAACGAATCCCCTCGCTGCAGCAAAACGAGCATCTAGCTCACCTTCATATTCAGCACGAGTCCGATCCATTTCAATAGCTAATTCGGACTCAGGACCCATACCTTGATCAGTGGCTTCCTGCGGTTGATCGCCAAAAATCTCTATCACTGCATCTTCCCCATCCATAACTCCCATCCGGCCAGTAGGTAATGACACGATAAAATCGGGATCAAAGCCCTGCCCCCCCATGGCATAGTACCCTGCTCCCGAAGCATGGTTGAGGGTGAGCACAATTTTAGGAACCCTCGCGGTAGCCATCGCTTCTACAAATTCAGCACTCGCTCTTATGATTCCAGAGTGCTCAGCCTCAGCTCCAATCATAAAGCCTGAAACATCTTGGACGAATAAAATCGGTATCCCTTGTCGATTCATAGTTTCTATAAAATACGCGACCTTACGGGCACTATCTGCATAGATCACACCTCCAAAACGGATAGTACTTTCGTCAGAACTCTTAAATGTCCTGCGGGCATTCGCAATTACACCTATTGGGCACCCAGCTAAGAATCCAGTACCGCATATGATCTCCTGAGCATGATCAGGCTGGAACTCCTCGAGTGGCTCTCCATCTAGAATACATTCTAAGATCGCATGCATATCAGAAGGCTGCCGATGATCATCAGGTATTAGGTCATAGAGTTCGTAGGCGAGTCTCTGTGGAGGAGTTATAGTCTCACTATTCGAAGATTCTTGACTGGAAAGCTCTCCAACTAATTTCCTGAGACGCCCCAGACATTCCTCATCACTCTCTGCCACGTAATGCGCGACGGCACTAACTTCTGCATGAGTTCTTGCCCCTCCCAATTCTTCGGCTTCTAATGTCTCTCCTGTGATCTTTTTCGTCAGATCTGTACTCCCAAATCCCATAAACGAAGTGCCCTCTACCATTACGATCACATCCGAAAGCGCTGGAAGATAGACACTAGAAGCTAGGCAGGGACCCATGACGGCAGACAACTGAGGTATCTGCAAGTAGCGGCGCATGACTGAGTTGTAGTAGAAGATCCGAGCTGCGCCGTATTGACCCGGAAAAACTCCATTACGATGTGGAAGATTCACTCCCACTGAGTCAATCAAGTATATGATCGGGATATGACATCGCATTGCGATTTCCTGTGCCCTCAGAATCTTGGTAACAGTTTCGGGCCACCAAGCTCCCCCTCTGACTGTAGCATCATTTGCAACAACGATCACATCCCTGCCTGAAACAGAACCCAGGGTGGTGACCACACCAGCCGCTGGCGCCTCAGCATCATAAAGATCATATCCTACTAGCATCCCTATTTCGACAGTCGCCTTATCTCTATCGAATAGGAGGCCCAATCTCTCACGAGCAGTAAGCTTCCCCTGGGAATGCTGATTCTCTATTGCTTCAGTCCCACCCCCATTATAAAGACCTTCCCTGAGCTCCCGGATTTCGAGTGATAGCTCAGCCATCCGACCAGAGGGTCGGCGAGGTTCTTCTGTGTTCACCGGGAGTAATCGGGCTGGCTCAAAACGCCTCCTGCTCAACGAACCAGTTCTTAATGTAATCGATGACTTCAGTGGTTGGAGTTCCTGGCCCGAAGAGCCTTCCAATACCCTGATTCTCAAGATCTTCGATGTCTTCCACCGGTATGATTCCTCCTCCTGTAAGTAGAATCTGCTTAGCACCGCCGTTATCTAAAAGCTCACGAACCTTCGGGAACAGCGTCATATGTGCTCCAGAAAGGATCGACATTGCAACCACATGTACATCTTCCTGTATTGCTGCGTTTACTATCATCCCAGGAGTCTGATGAAGGCCGGTATAAACCACCTCAAATCCTGCATTCCGAAGAGCACTCGCAATCACTTTTGCACCTCGGTCATGTCCATCAAGCCCAGGTTTAGCGACGAGCACCCTAATTTTCTGATCTATGCTTTGAATCAAAAGAATATGGCCTCCTTACATACCTCATTTAGTCACCGGCAAAGCCACAAGTGAAAACATGTCTCCAAAAGTTGCAGGGGGTCAACGTAAAAGTTGCTCTAAAATATCTCTGGAGATCGAGTAGGGTGTATCTTTGCCCTGTTGAATTTGATCCAAACCCTGTTCTACTTGAGCAATTACTGCTTCAGAACTCCATGTGGATTGATGGAGTGCGCGATCCACAATGTCCCGTATCCTAACTTCCCAGCGAGTACGCCTCCTCGCCTCCATTGCTCCGGACTTCTCCAGCCAGAAACGATGTGCTTCGATTGTATCCATCAGATCTGCAACCCCCTCTCCGCTTTGAGCTACAGTTGGGAGCACCGGAACTAACCAATCTGTATTTGTTTGCGAATCATTTAACTCTTCGTGATGGGGCCTCACATTATGGTAATCGGGCTCTCTTTCAAGCGCTGTGCTAGCACTCAAGGCCAAGCCCTGTCTTAAATCCTTAATCAATCCTTCTGAACCAGGACGGTCAGCTTTGTTAACAACAAAAATATCAGCAATCTCCATGAGCCCAGCTTTCATTGCCTGAATAGCATCTCCAGATTCAGGTACTAGTACGACGATAACCGTGTCGGCAGCAGCAGTGATCTCAAGCTCCGTCTGACCCACCCCAACAGTTTCTACCAAAATCCTATCAAGTCCAAATGCATCCAAAAGATCAAGGACCTCTCTTGTAGTCGTGGCCAATCCTCCTAGTGAACCCCTGGTAGCCATTGATCGAATAAAGATCTCAGGATCAGCAGCCAACTCACTCATTCTGATGCGATCACCAAGGAGTGCGCCACCGGAATATTGCGAGGTGGGGTCAACAGCAACCACCCCAAGCTTTTTATCTTGAGTCCTAAAGTTCATCCCCACCATGGAAATAAGGCTTGATTTTCCAGCACCTGGTGGTCCAGTGAAGCCTATACGGGTTGCTGACCTAGAGCCAACTCCTAACAGTTCATGAAGAAAGCTCTGAGAACCTTGGCGCTCATTTTCTACGAGTGAGATTGCCTGCCCTAAAGCACTGTGTTGCCCAGCACGGAAACGCTTGAGCAAATCTACAAGCGCAGACTCAAGAGACCCTGTCACAGAATCCATTTCATCTTCATTAGTTAGTGATCAGTTCGTTAAGTGCCTGTATAGCAATCACTTATAGAGTTACCTATTGGGCACAAATAAGAATACCACTCAGAATACCACTCATTCTGACTAGGAGATTAGCCTAACTTTAGGGCTAAATCGTCTTTGGCACACCCCCCCCTCCGGCAGTCGCTCCCCAATACCAATAAACACAGTTTTGCTCAAATGGTTTTCTGATTTCAGATTGAGCTAGGAGTCCCGAGGCTCAAGAAATTTTCTGCAAAAAATTCGGTCCACTCGAGAGGAGTCAAATAGTATGAAGAAAGGTTATTGGGTTGCACACGTTTCTGGCCTAAAGGATCAAGAGCTATTTCAAGAATATGTTGATGCAACAGGACCTTTGGCTGAAAGAGGTGACTTTAAATTTCTTTGCGT
>Ga0310344_10000805_pt1 | contig 24367 bp, 18 predicted proteins | sample HC15DNA20200_MG_FD_203801 | JGI IMG/M metagenome (GOLD analysis project Ga0310344, IMG submission 203801) | Marine microbial communities from station ALOHA, North Pacific Subtropical Gyre - HC15-DNA-20-200_MG | ecosystem: Environmental > Aquatic > Marine > Oceanic | place: Pacific Ocean: North...
CCTCCAGATTAGCCTGTCTCTCTGATCCAGATGGCGAACCCACCGGCCTCGGCTCGTAGCTATCAGACTGCTGAACCTCTTCAGGCAAGCCACGGTCCAACGAACGCTCGGTCCAATCAAGCTTAGCTCCGGACTGTGATTTCCCGTTCCGTTCATCACTTTTGGGCATAGCGTCTTCCTCGAGAACGGTCTTGGCGTCATGGCTAAAAAAAGATACCTCGGCGCCACCATTAGCCACCGAGGAGGCATCAAACGAATCTAACTTTAAGTCATTCTCAACCCTGCTTACGCCGACCGGGCCCAAAACTCGCGCTGCACTGTCCCAATCGACAGCCTCGGAAAGCTGCTCGGCAAACAGCAGAGCCGACTCTGGCCGCTCAACCGGATCCTCAGACAGGGCCTCTGCAAACAACTTCACCAAATCCAACAGGCGACGCCCTACTGCAACCCCTGAGAGTTGACCAGACAACTGGCTCTCATCTCCACCAGCCCGTTTCCCTGTAAGCAGCTCATAGGTGACAGCAGCCAGGGCAAATCGATCAGCAGCAGCATCCCAATCTTTGTCAGCAATCTGTTCCGGCGCGGCAAAGGGTCGACGAAGCGGGCCCCTCAGCCCGACACTTTGAAGTGCAGCCTGGATTCCGAAACCGGTAACTCTAGCCAGATCAGGGGCCGAAAAAATATCGCGAAAGTGCAGAGCCCCGTGACACAGCCCGTGCCCATGGGCGGTGTCGAGAGCCGCCGAAAGCTGCAAAACCAGAGGCACTACTGTCTCGACCGGGGCCTTAGCAAATCGGCGAATTCCAACATCCAAAGACTCTGCTGCCACATACTCGTAGGCAATAAAAGGCACATCGTCTGTAACACCAGAACCCAACGGCCTAACCTGGGAGGGGTGCAGAGAACCAAGAGCCACGATCGCATCGAGCTTGTCAGCAAACTGGACAGCCTGCTCAGGAATTACTTCAAGCTGAAACGCCTTGACCGCCACCAAACAATCCCCTTCCGGGGAATAACCCCGAAAGACCGGGCCCAGAACTCCGACACCAAGTTGGTGCATAACCCGATAGGCACCAAATGCACCTGGCACCTGATTTCCGCTGGCCTCATCGTATTTCAGTGTGGGATTACCTCCAAGTAGGTTTACATATTAGCACACAAATACCTTTTTTTTCAACGAAATAGGCATGATCCAACCCGTCATTTAATCCAGAATGCCACTTGGCGGACATCCGCTTGACACCACCCGACGCCCTCTGCCAGAGTTGTGGGCCGTGCCTCAGGACTCCTCGATTCATCATTCGACCCACACCCTACCAATCGACATCCGCCGCTTTCCCAGCACCAAAAGGCTAGCGGTCGAGTACACCTCCAACTTCAGCGCCCTTGAATCATTTTTCTCTGGAGATCCAAGTGACGACGCAGCTTGGGAGACAGCCATCTCTATCCGGAATCAAAGAAGCGACGAGAACCCCGCGATTGCACCCGTGATCAAGAGGCAGCAGCACCAGCGTGGGGCCCCAGCCCCAGCGATCGAAGCTACAGCCCTGCTGGAAGATCCCCGCTGCGTCGCCGTAGTGACGGGTCAACAAGCCGGTCTATTCGGAGGACCACTCTACACGTTACTAAAAGCCATCTCAGCGATCCGGCTGGCTCGACGCGCCCAACAACTACACGGAATCCCAACGGTTGCCGTGTTCTGGGTTGATGCAGAAGACCACGACCTCGACGAAATCCGCAGCTGTGGCATTCTTGACTCCGACAACAAATTGACATCGGTCTCACTGCCGATTAGTGCCCCTGCAAATACCCCAGCATCAAGCATCAAACTCTCTACAGAAATAGAGAAAACGATTGACGAACTAGCCACCACACTTCCACACACGGATTTCACGCCAGGCCTAATATCGGACTTGCGAAAAGCCTACGCCCAGGGCACTAGACTCGTCACCGCCTTTGCTATTTGGCTTGAGCAACTACTGGGCGAGCTAGGCTTGATCGTCTTCGACGCCTCTGATCCAGCAGCTAAGCCGTTTGTTAGAGAACTCTTTAGTCGAGAGATCAACCACGCAGGCACGACATCGCTTCTCGCGCAAAGGGCTGGTGAACAGCTCAGAGAGGCAGGATTTCACGCCCAAGTTTCGACATCACCAGAGACCGTTGCTCTATTTCTCCAGGATGGCAACCGCCGCAATATCCGGACTGACGGCACTAACCTTAGAATCGGCAACGAACAAGTTGACCCTCGACTACTACTAGACCGATTGCAGAGTGACCCATCTTGTCTTAGTCCTAACGTCTTGCTCCGTCCGATAGTTCAGGATCGATTGTTTCCAACCGTTTGCTACGTGGCCGGACCCAGCGAACTATCTTACCTAGGTCAACTTAAGGATGTTTATGAGCATTTCTCAATCCCGATGCCTCTAATTGCACCACGGCTCAGCGTTACACTAGTGGACACTGCGGTTGTAAAGTTTCTCAATCGAACAGGGCTCGACATCGGACAGCTTCAACCTCAAGACGAATCAGCCCTTAACCGCCTTCTTGGGGAACAACTCCCTTCCTCCGTAGAAGAGACGATGCTATCGGCCAAGCAGACCATTCGCAACAGTTTGACAGCAATCGGAACAGCGGTAGTCAAAGTCGATTCCACTTTAGCTGGAGCTGCTGAATCTTCCCATGGACGGATGGAGAGAGAACTCAGGAACCTGCAGAATAAAGTCCTACAGGCAGCCAAACGGCGAGACCAGACGTTGCGCCGCCAATTCCACCGCGCTCAATCCCAGCTCTTCCCCTTGGGTTCGCCCCAAGAGCGAGCCGTCGGCTTAGTACATTTCATGAACCGCTATGGCTCAGTGCTCACTGAAAGACTTATCTCAGAACCCGATCTCGACACAGCCCATCACTGGATAATTTCCATTTAGTTGTTCTCCTCAAAGCGGCTCAACCTTCGAAAATTGAACCGCAATCTTTGAATTAATAACTTCGGAATTTAACACTTCCCAAGCACCGTTACAGGATCTTCAGCTAGCAACCCCTTTCAGTGCTCCTGCAGGTATTACAGAACAAATTTCCAGAAACACTTCTCCCCGTGCCTACCCACGATCAGTCAAATGGCGAAAATCATTTAAAGGCGGAAGAACCGACAACCCACCTAGCAGAGCCGGTTGAGTCAACCAAAATCCTTGTCGACGACACTAGACTGACCGGGCAGGCACACTGGCCAGTGTTCTGTTGGTGGAACAGCGGCCACTACCCTCGTCTTGCCGACCAGACAAGTTGACCGCCGTTCGATCCAGGACTGAGCCGATAGCCACCTCCACTGCCCATCTACCATCAAGGACGATATTTGCAGTTGGTACCAACCCAGCTCGATCTTGGCGCCAACGCTGGCAGACAAATAGTTCGTTTGTTACGCTAAGCTCGACATTGGTAAGTCAGCTCTTCTAGAAGCGTATAATCAACGTATGCAAGATCGAGCAACACGATGGAACTGGATAGTAATAGCCCTGCTGGCGTTCGGCTGCGGCGTAGGCAGTACAGACAGCCCAGTGAATCCAGCAGACACTTCCGAGTTCCCAACGCTGCCGGCGGCTACCCCTGTTGCAGCAGAGTTGCCAAGTGTAGTTGCTCACGTGAATTCCCATTCCATTACCCGTGAAGAGCTGGAACGTGCGGTCCGTAGTGCAGAAATTCAAGCTGGACAGGCCCTACCAACCCAGTTCCGAGATCAAGTCTATAGGTCAGTACTCGACCGCTTGATATCATTCCACCTTCTCGTTCAGGAAGCTGAAGCTCTTGATATTTCAGTCACAGAATCCACTATAGAAGCTGCGTTAGAAACAATTCGCTCGAGCTTTCCGACTACGGAGGCATTCGAAACACAACTTGAAAGCTGGAATACTACTATCGAAATTCTCAGGGATGAAACACGACGAGACCTGCTTGCCGAGGCAACACTCGAAGCACAAGCGTTCGCAGGCATTGAGGTGACCCCTGAGGCCGTTAGAGGGTTCTACGATCAACACACCGAGCAGTTCGCAGAGAAAGGGGGCATCAGAGCACGGCACATCCTTATCGGTGTCAGCCTCGATGCCCAGGAATCTGAGAGACTTGATGCTCGTGATCGTGCTGAAGTCATTCGGAAAGAACTCAGCGATGGTGGCGATTTTGCCGAATTAGCACGAAAACATTCCGAAGATGCTAAATCGGCCGCCAACGGGGGTGACCTAGGACTAGTTGCCGAAGGCGAGACCCTGCCGCAATTCGACGCTGCACTCTCGGCACTGGACCCTGGCGAAGTTAGTGAAGTAGTAGAGACGACGTTTGGTTTTCACATAATCCAAATGGTCGAGCGTGTGGAAGACCGAGTCGTAGCCTTTGCAGAAGCTAGCACCCAGATCCGTGGATTCCTGCTCCAACAGGAGTACCAAATGCGAGTCTCCTCGTTTATCGATGAGTTGAAATCTAGATCCAACATCGAGATCTTGATCTGACCTGAAGGAAAGCAGCTGAGCCAGGCCCAGCATAAAACTAAGTAACAAACCAGGCCAGAAACGAGAGTAACCCAACCGAGAGGACGCGACATCGCCATGAGAAACGAAGACGTATTTGACGCGGTCGCCGAGGCGCTGAAACGTGGAGAACCTGCCGCGCTTATAACGATTATCCGCGCCCAGGGTTCTACCCCTCAGCGGGTCGGGGCCAAGATGCTTGTCTTCCCTGATGGACGCACAGTCGGCACAATCGGTGGAGGTTGCTACGAAAATGAAGCCTTCTGGAAGGCCAGAACCGCTATCGAAACCCGCCAGCCCGTTATCGAAAAATATGAGCTCTCGGACGATATTGCAGAAGATTCCGGGTTAATCTGTGGAGGGCAGATGGAAGTCTATATTGAGCCCCTTGAGCCAGCACCTGAGCTCTTTCTGATCGGGGCCGGCCATGTATCGTATCATCTCGCTCGGGCCGCGCACGAAGTCGGTTTCAAACTGCATATCATCGACGACAGAGAGAAATTCGCCAATGCCGATCGATTTCCCCAGGCTCAAGAGATCGTGGTTGATTCGATTCCTGAGTGGCTGACAAAAACCAAACTACCGGCGCATGCCTTTGCTGTCATCCTAACGCGTGGCCACCGCCACGACTTGGACGCACTGAGAGCTCTAGCTCCAAAACCTATTCGCTACCTCGGACTCATTGGGAGCAAAGCCAAGGTGGCCCGCCTAACCAATCTGCTGGAATCAGAGGGCCTCCCAGAAGATCAGCTGCACCGGGTCCACTCTCCAGTTGGACTTGACCTAGGGGCAGTCACTCCGCAAGAGATCGCTGTAAGTATTCTTGCCGAGATGATAGCGGTCAGATACGGCAAAATTGGTAGGAGCTCAGATATGTCCAGACAGCATCAGGCTCGGTCACTCAGCTGGTCACCTGACGAGTCACAAGCAACAGTCGATGGATAAACTTTGATTCGGTCCTAACTTCCAGGCTCTCGAACCAACGCCTTTACCTACTGGCAAGAGACGGTATACTGCTAGACGTGGCTTATCGGAAACCCACTTCGACTGGGCATCATGGCTCAGACCTTCCTGAACGGACCCGACGACTCTTGGGTGCGCTAATCAGGGAATATGTCGACCACGGCACGCCTGTGTCATCGCGCCAACTGGTTGAAAAGGGTGGATTCGGTCTGTCGGCAGCTACAGTTCGGAATATCTTAGCCAGTCTCGAAGAAGCCGGCTTAGTCTTGCAACCCCACACCTCCGCTGGGCGTATCCCGACCGATCTCGGGTACCGATATTACGTTGATTTTCTGCTTGAGCATCGACGAGCCGCCCAGTCAACTCCAGCAGTGGAAGCTCGATTACGCCAAGCTGGGTCAGTCAACGGCGTGCTGTCAAATGTGTCGCACGAACTGTCCAGGGTGTCACATCACCTTGGATTCGTGCTGGCGCCAACAAACGAAACAGCCGGCTTTGAACACATAGAATTCGTACAACTCGAAGGCAGTAGAATCTTGGTACTGGTCACGGCCCACGGGCATCAAGCTTGCCATAAGGTTGTAGATATTGGCGAGCGGTTACAACGCAGGGAACTTGAGCAAGGAGCCAATTACATCAATCGAGAGTTCTCAGGGTTGACCCTTGGTGAAGTACGTGCCCTAGTCATCGAGCGCCTTCGACAGGAGCAGGTCCTTTACGACGAGCTACTATCACGGTCGTTGCGTCTCACGAGTTCGACTTTAGAAGACATGGTACCGCGTGAAAGCGTGTTCGTTGACGGTGCGATGCTCCTTTTCGACGATGTGTCAGACGACACCAGCCCAGTTTCGCTGGCCACGATGCGGGCGTTGCTGTCGATGATGCAAGAAAAGCAACGCCTTGTTCGGTTACTAAGCGAGTACCTAGGTTCAGACGAACTGACCGTCGTTATAGGCACTGAACACGCCGAAACCGACCTCCACGCTTTTAGCCTTGTCGCCTCAGCCTATTTCGATGGCCAGGAGACCGGTACTGTTGGGGTAATCGGACCAAGACGAATGCGTTATTCACGAGCCATCGCTGCAGTTGATAGCGTGTCTCAAGCTGTCAGTCGAGTACTAGTTAAACAAACTCTTCCATCCACCGATGATGCCCGACGAATACCAACCGACACAGCCTGATACGGGCTCAAACTCTGATCCCTCTCAAGACTCTGACCAGGGATCAGATCCCGTTTCTCCGTCGAGTGAGCAATATCCGCCTCTAGGGGAACAATCAGAGGCAACCTCGAATGCTGAGCATGTCAAACAACACACTGACAGGGCACATTCAACAAACTACGACGACGCAGAATTGGTCTCAGACGAAAATTCAGGTGAAGCACCAACTGAACCAAGCAAAGCGCCTCAAATTGACGACGCCCCAGAGGCCTCTCAAGCGATTCCAAGCGTTGAAGAGATCACCCGAGAGAGGGACAAATACCGTGAACAACTGCAGCGATGGCAGGCTGATTTCGAAAATTTCAAGAAACGCACCAACAAACAACATCGTGAGCTCAGCAATCAAGGCAAGCGAGACCTTTTGGAGGCCCTTCTGCCTGTTGTCGATGCATTGGATCAAGCATTAAAAGCAGATACTAATGATGGTATTGCTTATCAACGTGGCGTAGAAGGCATTCACAAGCAACTGCTCGACGTGATGTTGAAACGCGGCATCACGCCCATCGCAGCAATCGGTAGTGATTTCGATCCAACACTACACGAAGCTGTTTCACACGAGTCAAGTGAGAACCATCGAAACAACGAAGTCATCGAAGAGCTCAGACGCGGCTACATGCTAGATGACATATTGCTCCGCGCGTCAATGGTTAAGGTAGCCAAAGCGTGACACCTCGCGACTACTACGAAGTTCTCGGAGTGCCAAAAACGGCATCAGAGTCTGACATCAAGAGCGCCTATCGCAGGTTGGCCCTAAAGCATCATCCTGATCGGAACCCAGACGACAAAGCCGCCGAGGAACAGTTCAAGGAGGCAGCAAAAGCGTACGCCGTCCTGGCAGATTCTGAAAAGCGCAGCCGATACGACCAGTTCGGGCATGCAGGAGTCGGCGAGGGCCCCGGTGGGGGGGCCGGCTTCGACCCAACGATCTTTGCAGACTTCGGTGACATACTCGGAGACTTGGGTAACATTTTTGGTTTTGGAAGCGCAGGTCGTCGCCCTCAGCGTGGCGGAGATCTCCGATATGATCTAGAAATTTCCTTCGATGAGGCAGCCAGCGGGATTGAAACGACCCTACAAATCCCGAGAGAAGAGCCCTGTGACACTTGTAATGGTTCCGGATCGGCTCCGGGCAGCACCCCGCAAAAGTGCAGTCAGTGCCGAGGTCACGGGCAAGTCAGATTTCAACAAGGGTTTTTCACGGTTAATAGAACCTGCCCCCATTGTGGTGGGATAGGCAGGGTAATAGCAAAGCCATGTCTAGAGTGCCGCGGTCAAGGGCGAACCAGTCGAGACCGCAAGAAAACCGTTAAGATCCCAGCTGGTATCGCAACAGGTCAGCGACTCCGCCTAACCGGGGAGGGCGAGTACGGGGGACGAGGCGTTCCCCCTGGAGACCTCTATGTGGTCGTTCAGGTCCACGATCATACGTTCTTCCAACGCCAAGGTAACGACCTCCTATGCGAAGTCCCAGTCAGTTACCCAACGCTGGTACTTGGGGGGAAAATCGAAGTACCGACTCTATCGGAATCAACCACCGTCAAGATTCCTAAAGGGACTCATCCGGAAACTCGCTTCAGGCTGCAAGGCAAAGGCATGCCTAACGTTAGTGGTCGAGGCAAAGGCGACCTATATGTCGGCGTCAAAGTCATAATTCCTGAGAAACTCAGCCGTGAACAGAAGGACCTTATCGAGAAGTTAGACCAGACGATGCCGGATCGCATGCTCGATCCAATCCCAGTCGACAACGACGAAGAGCGCCCCTTCTTCGAGAGAGTCAAAGACATCTTTGGCTGACGAGCCGCAGACTGGCTAAAACCCCAAACCTACTTCACTTGCATTAGGAAGCGTCAATTGCCTATTTCCTGTCTCACAAATGGCTAAACGCTATCCGGTTCTCGACGTTTATACCTCCGTCGATATGATAGGCCCCTTGTCTTGGTCAGACGCAATTGCTGTCGCGGTTGACGACCACACGCCATTTGCGGTCGACGAAACACAGCCGAACCTTATACGTATCTATTTTTCATCGAAAAATGCTTGTGAAGCAGCCAACCTTGCAGTCAGAGAACTCCATGGGTCTCGGGTAAGGACCCACACGCATTGGCTGTCAGATGAAGACTGGCCTTCACGGTCACAAGCCTGTTTACAGGCAATAAAAGTAGGTCGAATTATCGTGGCTCCACCATGGGACATCCCTGAATCTAGCCTCACAACAGACGTGCTACTAGAGATTCGACCCGCTCTGGGCTTTGGCAGCGGTCATCATGCAACCACGCGTCTCGCTTTATTGGCCCTTCAAGAACTCAATCTCAACGGTCGGGAAGTGCTTGACCTAGGCACAGGATCTGGAATTCTGGCGATAGCTTCCGTCAAGCTCGGAGGACGCCATGCCCTGGGTATCGATCGAGACCCAGACGCAATCCAATCAGCCCACGACAGCGTGGGAGACAACGATGTGACTGACCGAGTCGAACTACGCGTTGGAGATATCGCTGAACTATCCCCATCCGCTGCATCGGTAGTGGTTGCCAACCTGACCGGCACCGCACTAGTCGACATGTCCCCAGTCATCGAAACCTTGATTGAACCGGAGGGATACCTAGTGTTGACTGGCATCCTTGATTTTGAAGAGTCGAAAATAACAGACGTCTACCTCAAGCGACATCGGGTGATCTGGCGCGCCACAGAAGACGAGTGGGTTGGCTTATTACTACAGCGCCAGGATATTACTCATGTCACCAGGCTCTATCTTCAAGGGTGATGGTAGCAGCTATAGGTCTCTCCAAATATATCGCAGCACCGAAACCGCACTAATCACAACCGCATCGGCCCGCAATGTCAGTCGACCGAAAGTGATTGGCACAAAACCAGCCTTTTTTGCCGCATCAATCTCATCATCACTCCACCCGCCCTCTGGTCCAATTGTCAAAGTCGCAGATGAAGGGGGCGACTTGGATTCCAGAGCCTGCAAGGTGCTAAGCCGCCTGTGTGAATCCTTAGGTTCGACAAGCACCAAACGGAGTGTGGAGCGATCATCATCCAAAAACGAATCGAACGCTCGAGGAGTTCTAACCTCAGGAACGACTGCCCGCCGGCACTGCTTCGCCGAGGCGACAGCGATTCTAGTCCACCGTTCTACATCCCCGCCACGAGGCTCAGTTCTGTCCGTAAAAAGTGGTTGTACCGCAACAACACCAACCATGGTGACATCACGAACGATGGAATCGAAGGTTCGCCCCTTCAGCAGGGCTGCGGCTACAGTCAATGCCACTTCAGGTTCCTTGACCGGAACGACATTCTGATAAGGACGCACCGTCACACCTTCCGTCCCGACTTGTTCAACCTGAGCCAAATACTCAGTCCCACGACCGTTGAACACCGATACCTGATCACCTGCCACCAAGCGCAGAACACGAGTGAGGTGACGAGCTTCACCAACAGGCAATTCAATGAGCACATTTAACCCACTCAAGTCCGGCGCGAAGAATCTCGGAGGCATTGTCGGATTATACGGCCGTGAAGACAGAGTGTATGAATGTCTGCAAGTCGCACCAAAAGAGGCAACCTTGCACTGGCTGAGCTATACTTCCAATCTTCATGTTGTTTGCCGATCAGCTCCTCGGGAAATACAAAATCGTCTCTACGCTTGGCAGTGGTGGATTCGGCACTGTTTACCTAGCCGAAGATACCTGGCTGGACAAAAAGGTGGCCGTCAAAGTACCGCATCGCCAAGAACAACTCGCCGAACTGTTACGCGAACCTCGCCTGTTGGCCAAACTCGACCATCCGAATATCGTCAACATTACAACAGCCGAAAAACAACAAAATATATTCTTCATTGTGATGGAATATGTGCCGGGAGACACGCTTGAATCGGTTATCGCGACCAAAGGGGCACTAGAGGTCGACCTTGGCCTTGGTTATGCGACACAAATCGGCCAAGCGGTTGAACATGCGCATAAACAAGGCATAATCCACCGAGATCTCCGTCCGGCTAATGTTCTCGTCTCAAGCGCTGGCACCCTGAAAGTCGCTGACTTTGGCACATCTCGATTCCTAGAAATTGCCACCCACGGCACCACGGTCATTGGTAGTCCCGCTTACATGGCTCCAGAACAATTCCGCGGCGAAGCCGTGTTCGCCTCAGATTTATACTCGCTCGGAATCACCATGTACCAGATGCTAACTGGTGTCCTACCGTATGACACCCCAGCACCAAGTGACCTTGAACAACTCCACCGTGGCGAACTCGTTCGTCCACCTCACATGGTCAACACTTCCATCACCAGAGAACTTTCCAGTACCATAATGAAGGCATTGTCTCCTCAAATAGCCGACCGCTACCAGCGCGCTGGCGACCTACTAGCAGACCTCAAGGAAATCAAAGCTAGCCGAAGGCTTACACCCGTATCGACTGCCACGCTACGGGATTCCATCTCTAATGTTCAAGGAATTGTTCGAGAACCACGCAGTCAACACCAAACCCAGACTCACCCTACCGCAAACTTCTGTTGGCGCTGCCGCAAACCAATGCACGCCAGAAACAACCATTGCCCCTTTTGCGGTGAAGCCCAATAAACGCTCAACTAAATTATGTTGCGCCACAACGGAACACGACACTACACTGTCGGTAAGTATCTGATGAGAAAGTAGATGGTCTGGTTTAGACATGAGCTTTGGTAGCGGCAAGATTTGGATGAACGGACAACTAGTGGATTGGGCCGATGCCAACATACACATCGCCTCACACGTAATCCACTACGGCAGTGGAGTGTTCGAAGGAATACGATGCTATGACACACCAAAGGGCTCAATGTGCTTCCGACTGGACGCCCATCTCCGCCGTCTGTACGACTCAGCAAGAATCTACAGAATGACGTTGGACATACAACCAGACGCGTTTCGTGAAGCAATAATAGATACGATACGAGCGAACCAGTATAGCGCTTGCTACATTAGACCACTGGTCTACCGCGGATACCGAGAACTGGGAGTCAACCCATCAGAATGCCCAGTAGAGACAGCGGTCATAGTGTGGGAATGGGGTGCTTACCTCGGAGAGGAAGCACTCGAGAAAGGTGTTGACGTACAGGTTAGTTCTTGGTCACGGAGTTCGCCGAACACTTTTCCGGCTATGGCCAAATCAACAGCTAACTACGCAAATTCGCAGCTAATCAAGATGGAAGCCAACCTGAATGGTTACAGCGAAGCTATTGCCCTTGATCCTTCTGGCCTAGTCAGTGAAGGTAGCGGACAGAACATCTTCGTGATACGAGACGGCACCATCTTCACCCCCGCCATGGGTGGTTCTGTGTTACCTGGAATAACCAGGGACGTTATTTTGACCCTCTCTCAAGATCTGGGTATTCCCATTAAGGAACAACCGATTCCTCGCGAAATGCTCTATATCGCTGACGAGGTATTTTTCACCGGAACAGCCGCCGAAATCTCGCCTATCCGGAGCATCGACAAGATCGTGATCGGTAACGGAAATCGAGGGCCAGTGACCGCTGCCCTACAACGCCGATTCTTCGATGTTGTGAACGGCAACATTGCCGACACACACAATTGGTTGAATCCGGTCTACGAGGGTTCGACAGAGACCTCAACCCAGATCACTTAATTGCACAGGCTTCAACCGAAGTGAATGGTTAGCCAAAGACGTTTGCCTATCGCCCAACAGCAAAGAGAGCGACTTCTGGACAACTGATGTGTCGACTGAACGCAAGCTCAACACATACGACCGCGCCCTTAAACTCCTGGCCACATCCGATCTATCTACAGTCCAGCTAAGAGAGCGCTTGATGCAGCGCCAATTTCCAAGTCAAGAAATAGAGAATACTATCGTCCGCCTGATCGACAGTCGAATCCTCGACGACAGCCGCACTGCCCTATCTTACGCGCGTCGCTCAGCGACCATTAAACTCCGTGGAAAAAAACGGACTCAACAAGAGCTACAAGCACGTGGGATTGATCCAGACGTTGCCAATCAAGCTATCGCAGTCATCTTCGATGAGCTTCGAGAGTCAGAGGTGCTTGAACGTGCGATCGCGAAGCGCCTTCACGCACCGTTGAAAGATAGGATTGAATTTAAACGCCTCCATCGATTCTTAGTGGGTCAGGGATTTCCCTCAGAAGCAGTCTCGAAGGCGCTCACCTCACGGGCCGAAAGCAATGTCTCTTTTGTGGAAGAATAACCTGATGACCTCCAATGAGATCCGTCAGAGTTTCCTCGAATTTTTCGGTAACCATGGACACCAAGTGGTCCGAAGTTCATCACTTGTTCCTGTTGATGACCCAACACTGTTGTTCACAAACGCCGGAATGAACCAATTCAAAGATCTCTTTCTAGGCCACGAACAACGCCCCTACAAGCGCGCAACAACAGCACAAAAATGCATGCGCGTGAGTGGAAAACATAATGACCTTAACAATGTAGGTCCCTCTCATCGCCACCACACGTTCTTCGAGATGTTAGGGAATTTCTCATTCGGCGACTATTTCAAGCCGGACGCGATTCCATTTGCGTGGCGCCTTCTGACGGAAGTCTGGGAATTGCCACCAGATAGGCTCTACCCCACGATATTCAAAGGGGACTCGAGTATCCCTCGAGATGAAGAAGCATATTCAATCTGGCGGAATTTCGTGCCAGCCCACCGAATCGTAGAACTTGGCCTTGAAGAAAATTTTTGGTCAATGGGAGACACCGGTCCATGCGGCCGGTGTTCGGAAGTTCACTTCCATCGTGGTAACGAAATCCCCTGTAACGAATCAGTCTGCCGGGGCATCGACTGTAGCTGTGAACGCTATGTAGAGATATGGAACAACGTGTTCATGGAGTTCGATCGAGACACCAACGGAAACATGAGGTCATTGCCAGCGGTCTCAATTGACACTGGGATGGGGTTAGAGCGCATTGTGGCCGTGTTGCAGGGCAAAGTCTCGAACTATGACACCGACCTGTTCGGCCCGATCCTACTGGCCCTCGAAGCCGCTACTGGACGGACCTACGGTCAGCATACTAGTAAAAGCGAGCCAGGACCATATGACACTTCGATGCGCGTCGTTGCTGATCACCTACGGGCTATGACCTTCTTGATAGCCGACGGTGTAATGCCATCGAACGAGTGGCGTGGGTATGTCCTCAGAAAGATCATGAGACGTGCGATGCGCCATGGAAAAAAGCTCGGGATGTCTGCACCGTTTCTCTATCAATTGATCGATATCTTGATTACAGAGATGCGAGTTGCCTATCCAGAGCTGGCCGCCAACCATGGCATGGTTACCAAGGTTGTCCAGGCTGAGGAAGAGCGCTTTGATACCGTGCTGACCGATGGACTGCCAAAATTGGAATCGGTTCTTGAGAACAGTGCCGGCGCACTAGCCGGAGAAGATATCTTCCGTTTGTACGACACCTACGGTCTTCCACTAGATTTTATCGAAGATATAGCTGAAGAACGAAAAATCGAGTTCGATCGCGAAGGGTTCGACCGCGCAATGGAGTCACAGCGAACACAATCACGTGCAAAAGCACGGTTCGACGACCATGACACCATTAGCTTTAGCTATGGATCCGACCAAGATCGTGAGGCTCTGCAAGCAGTCCCTGATCGATTCCAGGGCTACTCTACGACAAAGATCGAAGCCACCAGCGTTGTTGGGTTATTCGACGAGAGCCGGACTTCAGTACCGAAACTCCAGAAATCAGAGAGTGGCTACGTTCTCCTAACGGAGACTCCGTTTTACCTTGAGGCAGGTGGGCAAGTCTCAGACACTGGGTTTATATCAACAACAGAGAGTTCGCTACTTCACGCTCAGGTTGACCGCATCGAACGTCTTAACCCAGGCGGTCCAAGAGTTCATCACATCAAAATCAAGACTGGCCAACTCGAACTCGGCGCCACTGTGTCTGCGGAAGTAGATCGCACCCGCAGAGATGCTATTCGTCGTAACCACACAGCCACCCACTTGCTTCACGCAGCATTACGGGATCATCTCGGGACTCATGTCAAGCAAGCTGGGTCCCTAGTTGCACCAGACCGCTTGCGTTTCGATTTCACCTACGGCGGACCTGTCAGCCAGGAAACGCTTGATGCTATCGAGCTCAAGGTCAACCTACAGGTCTCCTCCAACAAACCTGTGGTTACAGAGATCCGTTCAACTCAAGAAGCGATTAACTCTGGTGCGATGGCTCTCTTCGGTGAAAAATATGGAGAATCCGTAAGAGTTGTTTCTGTAGCTGGGATCAGCATGGAGCTTTGCGGGGGAACCCACTGCCTAGCGACCGGGGATATCGGCCTCATATGCATCACTCAGGAATCCGGTGTCGCTGCCGGGATCAGGCGATTAGAAGCCTTGACAGGTCAAGAGGCGGTCTCTCACCTTCAAACTCAGAGAGTCTCCACCAACGCTATTCTCAGTACCCTAGCTGTACCCAGTTCTCGAGCGATCCAAACCATCGAACGGCTTCAAAACGATGTTAAGCGGATGAACCGTGAAGTCGAAGCATTGAAAATGAAGCTAGCTCTCAACACCAGAGAGCCAGAAGATCGAGACGACTTTGTCGAGTTAGGTGATGCACGTTTCATTGCTCGAAAGGTATCAAACCTTGAGAAAGGTTCATTGCGAGGCTTAGCTGACTCGTTGCGCAACCAGCTCGGCAAAGGGGTTGTCGTACTAGCCTCTGAAAACCAAGGGAAGGTAGCCCTTATCGTTTCGGTAAGTAAGGACCTTGTCGACAGAGTGCATGCCGGGCAAGTAGTTAAAACTATCGCTCCTATCATCGGTGGCGGTGGTGGGGGACGTCCTGAATTTGCTGAAGCCGGTGGCCGAAGTTCAGACCGCATAGATGCTCTTCTAGCTGAAAGCCTAGTTGTGGTACGGGCCATGCTTGCCCCTTCCTCACCACAGCCTCAACGATGAGTCGAGAATCGACTAAGAGGGAGTCTTCAGCTTAGTAAATCGCATTAGGTTGACCAAAACTTGGTGAATACTGCCACATATAACGGTAAACGCGGAACGCTCTTCACCGCATGTTACCAAACACACCGAGATCGCTAAGGTGACCGCCTGCAGATTGACCAGTGTCTTGATTGCGTCTAGATTCTCCTTCAGCGTCATAGTGGACACTTTGCTTGAAACTTCAGGACTCAACAGTCAGGAGTTCAACTCTTCTTTTGAGCTTGTACAATAGAACCATCTTAGTCACGAACGCGAGATTAGGTGAGACAACCTACGAATAGCGGTAATGTGGAGCGGGTTCGGCTCGATGTCTGGTTAGATGTCGCCTGTCTGTTCAAAACTCGCTCTGAGGCTCAGAAGGCCTGCCGCAGCGGAAAGGTTGAGGTGAACAGTGAACGATGCAAGCCGAATCGGTCCATACAACCAGCTGACCGCCTGTCCATAACACGACCGTACGGCCGTAAACAACTAATAGTGGTGCGTAACCTAGCCAGTCAGCACATGCCAAAGCCCGAGGCCCGCACACTCTATGAAGATATCACCCCTCCAGTAACCGATGCTGAGCGAGAATCGTACCAGCTCGATAAAGTGGCCGCCCGGGTGATGGGCCTTTACCAAGGACGCCGATCGGCAACCAAGGCTCCGGACAAACGCCAACGGCGAATACTACGTCGGATGAAGGGACACTAAGCCACTAGTGGTGGTATAATCTCCGGCTTGAGCTTTTCATTGAAGCATCGAAAGGAATAAGCGCGCTTTGGCCAATCACAAGCACACTTTGAAAGCGCATCGCCAGGATCTTGTCAGGCGAGAACGCAACCGCGGATTGCGAACCCGCCTAAGGCGAGTCCTTAAAACACTCCGGTCGACGATTGATCAGGGCAACCTGGACGAAGCTAAATCATTGTTAGCTAGCACTGTTTCCCTAATTGACAAGATGTCAGCCAAAGGTGTCATCCACGACAACGCTGCCGCCCGCTACAAATCTAGACTCGCGAAACGCCTAGCCAGCCAAACGGCCAGCTAGAACCACCAAAACCAAGCCGCCCGGTTCTGTTTTGCCAATTGGGAACCGTTGGCCACGATCGTTCACCGGTCCACGTATCTGGCAAGGGTCAGAACACTCAAATTAGCTACTCTGCTCAGCATTCACACCACATAGATCCATCACAAGCCGCTCAAGTAGCACCTCAGGATCGCCAGCTGAACGCTTCAAGGCTAGATCCGTCCGAAAGATCGCTTCAACTGCGCTCGGAATTCTTCCAGGCGGAAAGACGACCGACTGAAACCTACTTTTCTTCGCTCCCACCATCCACCTAAGCTGCCCAAGCACCACGACAGGAATTGCCCCATCTGCCAACATCAACGACAACGCTTTCAGCGCTTTTTCGACCTGATTGCGTAAGATGGCGTTCGTGAGTGCCCAATGATCATGGGCAACTGCCGAACCCATTGTGGTTCTGACTTCGTCCACACCGATATTTTGTTGATTAGCAGCATAAATAAGCAGGCGCTCTACATCACCCCGCAACCGTGCAAGATTCGGCCCACCGACAGCAGCCATCAAACGAGCCGCTTCCCCGTCAATTGACAGTCCCTCCGCACTTACCCGACGCTCAATCCACCGCTCAGCATCTTTCAAGTCTTTAATGACCTCACAATTCACGATCGTCGCCGCTTTGTAGAGGTGCTTCACAAGATTGGTGCGCTTGTCCAAGTTACCGGCCACCAAGACCAGAGTGACATGTGAATATGGAGCGTCAAGATAGGCCCCGAACGCCTCTCGCTCAACATCGGCTACCTTGCTCTCACGCGCAGGCATTAAACAACGTTCCAACCGATAGACCACCACCACGCGGCGTGGAACCATCATCGGGGACGCTTGCGCCGACTCTAGAATTCGCCATATAGTCACCTCACTGCCATCTAGCCGATCGACATTAAACGCACGCAATCCTTCGTCTATAGCCTGTTCAAACGCTTCAGCCATCTCTGATTTTTCCTGATCATCGTCTCCAAGAATCAGGTAGACGGGAGCTAGGTCACCAGTGGAAATTTGTTTCAGGGCTGCATCTGGGGTTAAGGAAGAAGACATTCTAGAGTCCGCCCTTAACGTCGGGAAACACTCTCGAACAGAACCTATCTGGCAGCTTAGAACACATCCGCAGCCTCCCGGCTAGAATGCCTCTAGAATAGAACTCACGACTGTTTCAGCGAAGTCCCCAGCGATTCTCTCAATCGTGTTTGATTGCTGCCCGAAAAAGAGCGCGACATCGATCTCACCTCCACTTCCCGTAGCAACATCATATTCATCGCTAAACGTTAGAGCTGGATTTTCCCAGAGGATTTCGTTGGTGGTAACATCACGAAATTCAATGGCTGCAGTCACGGAAAAGACATACCTTGACGCTTGCTGTCCAGCGGAAAACGTCGCGGGTATGATCGTAATCCCGTTGATCGTGCCAGTGAGCAAGGCATCTACTCCTGTGTCGGTAGGAGTCACCCGGTATTGACCTCGACCAATAAACTCCGATCGTACCTGTTGAGTCAACATTTGCTCAACTTCAAAAACTGTGGTCTCATTCCCAAATAGAGGAACGCCGATCGTCTCCACATATTCAGGCAGGAACGACCCCTGCCCTGCCAAGGTGTAGCCACATCCACTGGTTACTACCGCCACCAAGAACAGACATACGGAGGTTAGCAGTCTCATCTTTTCTTCACTCGTTAAGAATTTCGAGCTCGATTCAGGTCACTCACCAGACAACTGGTTATGAGTCCCACCCAAGTGGCCGCCACCCATCACCGAACCACAATATTCACCAGTTTCCGCTTCACAACAACCACCCGGAGAATTGTCTTGTTCGCCGTATGCGCTCGAACCGTCTCCTCAGTCAGAGCAGCCTCTTGTAAAACCTCTTCAGAAACATCGGCTGGCACAGTCAACCGCCCTCTAAGTTTGCCATTCACCTGTACCGGTATCACGATTTCGTCGGCCTGTGCCACGGAATCGTCGAAAGTTGGCCAATCTTGCTGACCAACACCTGCCGTGTGGCCCATCCGCTCCCACAGCTCTTCACACAAGTGTGGGGCAAATGGGGACAACATCAGCACCAGCACCTCAAGAGCCTCGCGAAGCACCGCACGGGTCTCGATGGTTGCCAACTGAGACGACCGAACCTCACCAGACGTGTGCAGAACAAGGTCTTGCTTCTCACAAAATCCGTAAACCACATTAACCAGCTCCATCAAAGCCGATATGGCAGTATTTAGATGCGCCCGAGGATCCAAGTCCGCGGACACTCGTTTAATAGACTCATGGGTTTTACGACGGAGCGCTCGATGGACATCGTCAAACTGCCTACCAAGAGCATCCTCCGGAAGGTCAACCACCAGGTCACACAGACCGGTAACAAGACGCCACACCCTTGTCAAGAACCGGAAACTGCCCTCAAGCCCTGAATCTGTCCACTCGATTTCCTTTTCAGGTGGCGCCACAAACATCTCATAAAGCCGTAGAGCATCGGCTCCGTAACGCTCGATCATCTGATCTGGGTCAACGACGTTCCCTTTTGACTTCGACATCACGGCGCCGTTTCGGAGAACCATACCCTGAGTCAACAAGCGGGTAAACGGCTCATCGTGATCTACCAACCCGAGGTCCTTAAAGACCCGGCAAAAGAAACGAGAGTAAATCAGATGGAGGATGGCATGCTCAACTCCACCAATATAGAAGTCAACAGGACCCCAATAGCGGACAGTATCTGGATCAAAGGGCTGCTGATCGTTAGAGGGATCACAGTAACGGTAAAAATACCAGGAGGAGTCGACAAACGTATCCATCGTGTCGGTCTCCCGCCGAGCCGGTCCTTTACACGACGGGCAGGTGGTATTTAGAAATTCCTCAATCTGCGCTAGTGGAGAGTCTCCTTGTCCACTAAACTCCACGACTTTGGGTAATTCAACCGGGAGCTCTTCGTAGGGTACAGGTTGTAGCCCACACGCATCGCAATGAATGATTGGAATGGGAGTCCCCCAGTAACGCTGACGAGAAATCCCCCAATCTTTCAGCCTATACTGAACCGTCGACTGCCCCACCCTCCGCGATTCGGCTTCCTGAGTTAGCTTGTTTGCAGCATCCTCAGTCGAAAGCCCTGTAAATTCTCCAGAATTCACCAATGATCCCGGTCCAGCGTAGGCTTCATCAAGAGGGACTTCCTCAATCGATTCACCTTCTCTGGCCTTCGGCCGTACTACGACCTTAATTGGCAAGTCATACTTCTTGGCAAACTCAAAATCACGCTGGTCGTGAGCCGGCACAGCCATCACCGCCCCGGTTCCATATTCAGCGAGAACAAAATTGGCCACCCACACAGGTATCAGTTTTCCCGTAAACGGGTTCAGGCAAGATAGACCAGTGGCAAAACCTTCCTTCTCAACCGCTCCCGTCATCCGATCGGTCCGGTCCAACGCGCGAAATTCTATGATTTTTTGGCTGAGCTTTTCTGAAGGGTTCCCGTCTGTCAACAAATGATCGATCAGGGAGTGCTCTGGCGCTAACAAGACACAGGTCGCACCAAAGATAGTATCGATACGAGTCGTGAAAACTTCAATTTCCCTCGAGACACCGCTAGGCATTGAGACGGCAAACCGCACTCGGGCGCCCTCAGACCTTCCTACCCAATTGCGTTGCATCGTCAGCACTTTGGCTGGCCACTCGCCGAGTCGATCCATGCCATCCAGCAACCCGTCAGCGTAACGCGTAATTCGTAGAAACCACTGCTCTAGGTCACGGGATTGAACCGCAGCGCTACATCTCCAACAAACTCCGTCGATAACTTGTTCGTTGGCAAGCACTGTCGTACAACTCGGACACCAGTTGACTGTAGAACGACGGCGGTAGGCCAAGTCCCGCTCGAACATCTTGAGAAATAGCCACTGATTCCATTTGTAGTAGCTAGACTCACAGGTAGCAAACTCTCGGTCCCAGGCATAGCTGATACCCAGTCGCTCCAGCTGCCCTTTCATGTGGGCTATGTTGTCCAGCGTCCAGGCTTCTGGATGGGTACGATTCTTGATAGCCGCGTTTTCGGCTGGAAGTCCGAAAGCATCCCATCCGAAAGGATGTAGCACATTGAAACCACGCATGCGCTTCATTCGCGAAATTACGTCTCCTATCATGTAATTTCGCACATGACCAACATGGGCGTGCCCGGACGGGTAAGCGAACATTACCAGGCAATAATATTTTGGCCGGTCCGGATCCTCACTAACCTCAAAGGCACGCTCATCGGACCAGCGTTTCTGCCATTTCGCTTCGATTGCCTGTGGATCGTAGTCTGACACGATAGTTAAGATCGGCTAAGAATAAGCTCAGGAAACACAGATGGCGCCAAGCAATTATACCAAGCGATTTAGTACCCTCTACTAGAGGACCTTCCGCCTGGCAGCCTTCACACGTTCGGTACAGCGCTAAACGACGCCCGCTACCAGCCTAAACACTGACCGGACACCATCAACCCAACACACCCGGCCAGTACTGCCCAAGTTCGCGTCTGACCATAGGAATTACAGCCTCAGCCCGACGAGTATCTCCTCGAATGGGCTGTCCCACCGGCGTCGGTCCACCGGCGAGCTGTAATAGTGTGGAATCCAGACAAGACTCGAGGGCTTGAAGGTCATATCCCCCTTCGGTGACCACTGCGAGCATGCCAGAGCAACAACTTGCTGCTAGCCGCTGAATGTGTGAAGTCATCACCGAGTATCCCTCAGTCGACAGTTCCATCTCTCCAAGCGGATCGCGAATGTGGGCATCATATCCGGCAGACAAAAGGATCAATTTCGGGTGAAAAGCTGTGACGACTGGGGCGACCAATTCCCTCATAACTAGATCGTAATCGGCATCGCCAGAACCGGCTTCAAGCGGAATATTAAGGGTAAAACCTCGTCCTCCGGCGCTTCCCACCTCGTTCACCGCACCCGTCCCAGGATAAAACGGAAATTGATGCAACGAGACATATAGCACTGTTGGATCGTCGTAAAACATCCACTGCGTCCCATTTCCGTGGTGAACATCGTAATCGACAATAGCCACACGTTCCAATCCAGCCACTCGAGCTGAAGCAGCTGCTACAGCAACGTTGTTGAATAAACAGAAACCCATGGCTCGGTCAGCCTCTGCATGGTGCCCAGGAGGCCGGACCAACGCCATAGACGGAGCTTGCTCTGCCACCGTAAACTCAACCGCACCAATGGCAGCACCAGCAGCTAACCGGGCGATACCGTAGGAACTAGATGATGTGAAAGTGTCCTGATCGAGTTGGACGCGCTTACCAGCTGTTCCAGCCACTTGGTCTACATGGGTCAATGAATGCACCCTAAAAAGCTCGTCTCTCGTTGCGATACGGGGAGGTGTCAGGAAACCTCCAGTCTCTACCCAACGGCGGCTGACATCGGCCATGACCCGGGATCGAGCCGGTCTCTCCGGATGTCCATCTGGCGGTTGGTGATCGCCAAATCGATCACTTCCAATGAGACGCATCGCAATATACCCTCAGCCTCGATTCCCCAAGACTTAGCCTATCCATCATGTGAAGTTGACCACTCTGCAGCACGGTTAGCCAACTTGGATAATTCCTGTTCAAGCGCTATCTGATACTTAGCAAGCACCCCATCACGAGAAGGATCAGGCACTTCAAAAGGTGCCCCAATCGCAATGTAATTGTGGCTGAACGGACGTGGTATCTGGGTACGGTCCCAACTATCAGCTGACCAATAGTGGTCCGCCTCGATGTGAAATGGCAGAATGGGGTTACCCGTCACCCCAGCAAGCCAAACCGCCCCAGGCTGCACTCTCCTAGCAGGGCCGCGTGGACCGTCTACGGTGAATGCCACCGGTCGGCCAGCTTTCACCTCCCGCCTCAGCTGAATGAGTGCCCTCTTAGCACCCCGTGATGTAGAACCACGTGCCGTACCATAGCCAAACCGCTTGATGATCTGAGCGATCCATTCACCATCGAAATTCTGGCTCGTCATAACGACGATGCCACGGTTCCTCCAGTAATAGGTTGCCGCGAGAATTCGGCCATGCCAAAAAGCAAAAATCGGTTGACGCCCACGTGCCAAAATAGCTTCATGATGCTCAAGGCCATCTACACACCATCGCATGGTGTGGCCAAGAGTCCGAATCAATGGCGCTCCCACTCCAGCAATAATTGCTGCCCGAACGGCCTGCCCTCGCGTCAACACCATCTCGTCAGCTGTGGTTCTCACCTTATCAGCATGTGGGATGGAATCTGATCCTGGTGCATCACATCCCCTCATACTCCGGACCACCCCCACCTTCAGGCGGCACCCAATCAATAACCTGAAAGGGATCAACAATATCGCAAGTCTTACAATGCACACAGTTCGATGCATTGATCTGCAATCGAGGCCCATGCCCATCATCCACCATTTCATAAACATGCGCCGGACAAAAATGGATGCAGGGATTACCGTAAAGTTCTCGGCACCGAGAACGGCACAGATCAGTGTCCTTCACAAGAAGGTGAACCGGCTGGTCCTCATCATGACGAGTACCGGAGTAATGCACATTAGTCAGCTTGTCGAAAGTTAGGCTGCGATCAACAGTCACAGCATTGCTACTAACCCTGATATCCTGAGGCTCGGTTCCGTAGTATCGAGAGATACTAGCCATCCTTGCATGCCCAACTTCGTTGGGCAGCATCCTCTTAAAACACCAACCACCTGTCACCATAGACCAAGCCGAGAAAGCTAGTCCTGCCAGCAAGCCGCGACCGAACACCTGATGAACGTTCCGCACGGGATATAGCTCACGGCGCACACTACCAGCGATGATTCGTTTTTGAAATGCTGCAAGCTTAGATGCAGACACATCACTGGAGCGAATTGCCTCGACGGCGGTGTCTCCGGCACAGATACCGCTCTTCATTGCGAGATGAATACCTTTGAGCCGCATCGAGTTCAAAAACCCAGCTGCGTCGCCCACAATCAGGCCTCCAGCAACATGGCAGCGCGGAAGAGCATACCAGCCACCCTCTGGCAGCGCTTTTGCCCCATATCGAAGCATCCGGCCTCCAGCTAGCAAGGACGCAATGGCTGGGTGCTGCTTAAATCGCTGAAATGCCATATGCGGATCAAAGCGGGGGTCACGGTAGTCGAGACCCACAACAAGCCCAACCGAGATCCGTCCTTCGGGTAGGGTGTAAACAAACCCTCCTCCAAATTCCTCGTTCCGCAACGGATAGCCCAGCGTGTGAATCACATGCCCAGGAATCACCTTGCCTGGTGGTAATTCCCATAATTCCTTAATTCCCAGAGCATAGGTCTGAGGTTGAGGCCCTTCAAGCGCCAAGTCCTTGACCAAGGTCTTCGTAAGGTTCCCACGCACTCCGTCAGCGAAGATCGTAACTGCTGCCCTGATATCGACGCCTGGCTCGAAGTTGGACTTCTCAACCCCCTGTTTATCAACACCACGGTCGCCAGTACGCACACCAACTACACGGTCGCCATCGTAGAGGATCTCACTCCCACCAAAACCTGTGAAGACATCGACACCCTCTGCCTCAGCCTGCCCGGTCAGCCACCTGACAAACCGACTCAGAGAAATAACATAATTCCCGTGATTGTTGAGTGGACCATTAAAGGGAAACCGCAGCTTTGACCGGTTGGTGAGATAGTAAATTT
>Ga0310344_10000806_pt1 | contig 24357 bp, 16 predicted proteins | sample HC15DNA20200_MG_FD_203801 | JGI IMG/M metagenome (GOLD analysis project Ga0310344, IMG submission 203801) | Marine microbial communities from station ALOHA, North Pacific Subtropical Gyre - HC15-DNA-20-200_MG | ecosystem: Environmental > Aquatic > Marine > Oceanic | place: Pacific Ocean: North...
TAAGTCGTACTGATACGGTAATGCACGCGGCTCAAAGCCCCAATTCTTTTTAAAGGCAAACGCCCCACTACCACGCACACTGCGCCCAAAGTCGAATTTTCGCGCTCCTTTCTCCACCGCGTGACACATCAATTGCCAATACATGAAATCAAATGCTGCAAAAGCCCGCGCCTCTGGCAAACCAGCAGCGTAATAAGGTAATACTTCGTCACGAAAATAGAATGACAATACGGTGGCCAGTGGCCGACCTTCGCGCTCAACGAGTAGTATGTCCAGATTATCACCGAAAATGTGCAACAGGATTGTGAACAATTGGCGCGGAAAAACTGGGGTGCCGAGATTGCGCATGCCCGCCGCAAAGATTTCGTAAAACAAGTCTTGGTTGTGGCCGAACGATACCGTTAATCCTGCACTCGCACCTTTTCTTACCATCGCCCGCTGCTTGCGAGGTACTGCAGCAAAATTAGCGTCAACATCGTCGAGTAACTGCCGTTTAAAAGTGCAGTACAAATCTGCCGTTGTCCATTGCGGGTTGGATCTAATTGATTGACGGACCTCAAGGTACGCGACGCCGAGTTCACGAGCGATGTCGGCAGCAGCCTCCTCTAAGATCTGCGTCATTTGTGAATTTTCTGCTAGCACACCCCCGTACACGCAAAAAGGAGTCGACACTAGTGCTTGACGTGCGAACCGATGCTTAACATGTACCAGTGGCAGTACCGCCCTGATCGTGTCACTGTCTTCAGCATAGAGATAGTATGGATCCCAACCATACAAACTCATCGACACTTCTGCCCATTCGGATAGATGGAAACAAGTTGCCTCCTTCTGCTCCATAACAAAACGATTCCAACGCTGACAAGGGAATTCGGACAAGCGACGTATCACAACCACATTGCAGACCTCATTCGGAAAATTTCTCCAGCACGCAGATATTCGATGTACCTATGATGTGTGCTAGGACAGAATCGATCGCAGGACTCATCCAACCCGACGGCGGAAATGAAACAGCCTGCGATACTACGGTGAGCCCAGCGTTCTCTGCGTAGGAACGGATAGACCCGTGGTGATGGTTCTCATGGGGAAAACTTGGTACACGACGTAGTTTCCCGACTAACCCAAGGCACAGTAATGCGAGACGGTGGATCAATGACGTACCGTTCCGCCATACCATAATCACACGACCTCCGGGACGCAGTACTCTTGCGGTCTCAGCAATAAAATGCTGTACCGCCGATGCTTGCTGTTGATTAAAAAATTGACAGGAAATAATCTCATCTATGCTCGCATTCGCTAGCGGCAATGAAAACGCATCTCCACGTATTACCGTGAGTCCATTTCGCCGCGCAGCGGAGCAGGCATCGGCGTTAAAATCTATCCCTATCACCTGGGTTCGTTTATCAATCAGCGGCTGTATCATCAGACCCGAACCACAGGCAACATCTACTAGAACATCAGCCTCCGAGTTGAGTAAAGAGAAAAGTAAACTCTGTTCGCGACGAAAATATCCCTCATAGAGATATCCATTCGCACGAGGATTGTTCGAACCGTAGCGATTACGGAGTTCTTCATATAATTGATCGACGTCGCGATCAACCGCAACTTTATTACTAATCATATACGCTCGTTAGCAGTCAGTTGGAACCGACCGATAATTGTGTTTAGTGTAACGCCGAGCCAAAACAGGATTGGCGCGCTGATTAACACGAGGCGTATCCCAATGGCTATTGGTGCACCGGTTTCGAGGGGAAACCCCATCCAGCTAAAACTACCCAATAACGCAGCCTCGCTAATACCAAAACCGCCTACTGTTTGGATTGGAATGACAGCGGCTAAATTGTAGACGATCCCAACACCTACAGCTGTCAGCGGCGTCAACATGGGAGCAACTGCTAGCACAACGCAAGCGATCGCAGATAGATTTGCAATCCACTTGAGCACAGTATAGCCACTTAGTTTCAACCCGCGTCTCCAATTAATATGGTGGCGACGGACCATTCGGACCTGCAATGCAGTGCGTATAAACATCCGTGGCCACTTTTCTTGTCGCCGATGCAGCAAGGGACGGACGACAACCGCTAGCAACGCTTCGAGCCGAATTAGCAGCAAAATGAGAAGGGTGGTCACTACAACAGTCGATCCCAAAACCGGCAAAGTGCCCAGGCCGCCGATAGTCAAAAAACACACCGCAGCCAGAACGGTAACCAGTATAATCACATCAAAAACGCGCTGAAATAGTAGGCTAGCCGCTGCCGCTCCTGCGCGCTCATGCATGTATCGTGCGATAAATCCGATGCCTGCCACCTCGCCAAGGCGAGCTGGTAGAAGAATCAACATCACTACGTAGCACGCGGTCGCTTTTAGGCAGTCGCTATAGCTTGCAGTGGTTCGTGCTAAAAGCCGAAACCGTGCTGCCGTAATCAACCCTTCTACTATTAGTAACGCGATCCCACCGGCAACCCAGCCATAGTCAATACTGAAAATTAGCGAACGCGCAACCCGCCAGTCCACCTGACCGACAACTAAACTCAAAAGAAGCAAGCTCGAGGTGATTGAAACCAACCATAGTGTAGAGCGGCGCATTCCCATCAGAAGTCGACCATTAGATCACTCAATATCAAGCCGCACACGGTGTATCACATAAAAAACACGGAGTAATTTTCGATCGCTATCGAAATACAAACTGGTAGAGTCTCACTAGTTCGATGAGCGACTCCACGCCAGAGCTCGATTTGACGTAAACTTTCACATTATGCGATCCCGAGAGCGATTCTATTTTTCCAAATACGAATGTATCGTTTTCGTGGTTATCGCCATCTTGATAGTAACACTCCTTCAAAATTTCTTTTATCAGACGTCACGGCCGACCTTAGACTCATTACGTTATATCGATTACGCGCTAAATATACACGACCACCAGGTGTTCGGACTCTCTGGGACCGACCGTGACAAGATCCCCGCACCGGGAAATGCAAACAGTCCCCTCTACCCAACACTAATTGCGTTTGCGATCGTGCTGGACTCTAAACTAAGCTTAAGTTTGAAGTGCGTAGTCACAGACACAGCAGCAGCCACTAATTGTCCGAATCAATACTCGCTGATCGTCGGACTCCAAAATGTCCTCGTTATAGTAACTCTAATTTGTTTGTGGTTGACCACAATGCTGCTTTTTCAGCGATCGTCAATCGCCTGGCTTGCCGCTGGTCTAGCACTAGCGTCTACAAAGCCAATATCACTAGCAAATTATTTACTACCGACTGTTTTGATTTTGTGTTTATTTTCAATGTTGATGCTCGCGCTCGTTGGTGCTTGGAAATCGGGACACCGCCATTGGGCCCTGGGAATAGGGGTCATTATGGGACTTCTAACCTTGACCCGAGCCGAGTATATATACCTCGCCTATAGCTTTGTTGTGTTTGGGATAGGAATTTCTTTTGTGCTTGGCTGGAAGCGCACTAGGAGCGCGAACGCTATATTCATACTCGCGCTCTGTGTGGTCATTGGACCATGGTTGATGCGGAACCACCATCATTTCGATCGGCTTTCAATCACCGAAGGATACAGCGATGTTGTCATTGCCTATCGCAGTGCTTACAACAGAATGTCTTTGTCCGAATGGGCGGCCGCATTCGTATACTGGCTTCCCCGGCACGGCGAGACGCTCGCGGCGAAACTGTTACCACAATCTACGTATCGAAAACTCGGCACTGACCAAGCGTCCTACCTTTACACGGACGGTATAGAAATTTTCGAACATGGCCTCGCGGCAATTAATGGCGATCGCGATCGCCTGACCCGATACTTAATCCAAACAGAAATCCTGACACAACCATTCAAGCACGCTTTTGTTGGCATTCCGCTAGCTTGGCGTGGCATCCTCACAGGCCGTTATCTTGCCGTGCTGGGTGTCCCATGCCTATTAATATTGGCTGTTATAGCATTTCGGCACCGAGATTGGGGCGTCCCTTTATTGCTGTTCCCACCATTTATTATGGTCGTTTTATATGCCATGGTATCAGTGAGTATCCCACGCTATAACGTCTACCTCATAAATTACTACGCGATAGCAGTTGCGTGGATTGCCGTTAAATTGATTGATCGGGTTCGATCAAACTATTCGACAACAACCGTTGCAATGGAACGCTCGGCACATTCCTAATATCAAAATCAATTGCTGCAAGAGTAAACTGCAATCCGATGATAATCGGAAGTGCTGCCAACATTACCGTGCCCGCCGTTGCTGCGGTGTCGGCGGCGTCTGAAGAAAACCAATTATACAAACCGAAGCCAGTACCAAAGACGAATAACGACGGCCCCAAGATCCATTGAATCGAGGCAACGCTAAAGCTGCGCAAAAAATGATTGTAAAAGACTCGCTTAACGAAGTTAGCCACATGTTTCATAGCAAAAATTGGGAGTGCCTCGGCGACTTTAAGGTGACTTTCTTCATCGCCATATATCGCCCGCATTGGGACGTCGACGACGACGGCCCGCAGTGTATTTAATCGAAACAACATATCGGATTCAAAAAAATAATCATCGCTTACCTTAGACATTGGCAGCAAACGTAATACATCACTATGGATCGCAGTAAATCCATTGTTCGGATCGAACACATGCCAATAACCAGAGGAAAACTTACTGACAAACGATAATACGATGTTGCCAATTATCCGATAAAACGGCATAGAGGTGGTGTTCTCCACGCTGAAGAAGCGATTACCCTTGGCATAATCAGCACGGCCTTCGGCAATTGGAGAGATCAATCGAGGGATTAACGCCGGATCCATCTGCCCGTCTCCGTCGAGCTTTACAATAATACCAGCACCCGCCTCAAGTGCAGCACGAAAACCACGCTTCGTCGCACCCCCAACCCCTTCATTGCGAGTGTTCACAATCACCGAGACTCGGGGATCGTCATTCTGCTCCTCTATGAATTCACCCGTTCTGTCGGGACAACCGTCATCGACACATATGATCCAAGTTACACCAGGCGGAATGCGGGCGGTTACCTCAAGAATGTGCTTGCGCTCGCGATAACAGGGAATCACAACTGCAATCGACCTTTGCGGCGCCGCTTTTGCATCGCGGACTCCCTCAATCGGCTGTATCAATTTGTCCGTTTCGACCTCCACAAGTTATCGACACCTTACCTTGTCATAGCGCTATGAATGCACGATTACGCCGCGCGCGTTAGCACCATTTTCCAAGTCTTCAAATGCAGCCATAGCCTCATCTAGCGTATAGGTTTTGCTCACCAGCGAATCAAGATCGAGTTTTCCTTGACGATAAAGGTCGAGATACATTGGAAAATCAGTTTTAAAATTAACACCTCCGTACATCGATCCCATCAATGTCTTTGCGGTGAAAACCATAATCGGTTGCCGAACCGAATATTTGTCGTCTAACCGACCTACACCGACGACCACGATGTTTCCGCCCTTCCGAGTGGCCTTGAGACATTGCTCAACCAACTTTCCACTACCGACAACCTCAAACGCGTAGTCAACCCCCATGCCGTCGGTCATCTCGAAGATTTGCTTCACTGCATCACTATTCGGGTCAACAGTGTCAGTGGCACCGAACTGGCGTGCCATTTGCATTTTTTCCGAGGATAGGTCACAAGCGATGATCTTAGCGGCACCCGCCAGGCGAGCACCTTGGACGACATTGAGACCGACGCCACCGCATCCAAACACGGCGACCGTCGCTCCGGTGGGCACTTCCGCCGTTTTGATCACAGCCCCGACCCCTGTGCTTACCCCACAACCAACCAACGCCGCAGCTTTGAAATCAAATGCTTTGTCGATTGCGATAACACAAGCCGACGGTACCACAGCATATTCGGCCATTAACCCGACGAATGACATAACGAAGATATCTTTCCCCTGTCGATGGACTCGTGTGGTGCCATCGAAAAGATTGCCATCCTGCTTCGCGACGCTACAAAGATAGGATTCTCGCCGCAGGCAATGAAAACACTCTCCGCAGCTCGGAATAAACGATATCGCGACATGATCGCCTGGTACAACGTTAGTCACGCCTTCACCTACTTGTTCGACGATACCCGCGCCTTCGTGTCCCAAAACTACCGGAAGCGGGCTTGGTATTGTGCCATTCGCAACAGATAGGTCCGAATGGCACACGCCGGTCGCCTTCATTTTGATCAAAACTTCACCAACTTTCGGCGGATCGAGATCCACGTCAGTGACGCCAAATTTATCCAGTTCGTCTACGACCACTGCCTTCATGAGGATAGTCTCCTTATCGGACCTTTGTTAAACCTGATTCAATTTACGTCTGCCGCCCCTAACATTACTGCAGCCAACCATCGTTTCAGAATCACTCTCGGGACAACGTCGTAAGGGCCTTGGATCGCCCCCCCGGCGCAATATTCCCGTGCGTCATTTCCTCGACAGATCAAAAAAGTTCAAGGGCGCCAATGTGTAATTTTCATGAGGGCACTATCATAACCGGGTTTGGGACTTTCCTGCGATAGTACAGATATTCCGCCAGCCGGGATGTCACTGACGCAGGCTTTTTGATCCACACTGCCCTGTTCCGTTGCCGAACTGATGATTACCACCACCCGTTTTGGCAAAAAATGGTTGTATTTCGCGCTTGACACTACTTGGCAGAATCTGCATTGCGTCGTAACATGCTTGTAATTAAATTACCTGCGTTAGAAACCCAGGAGAGGGAGATGACAACCCCGTGTGAAGGAGTGCGACTTGGATCGCACTGACATCGGTAACCCGGATTATTTCCACAAAGTTGTAGACTGCCAATGGGCCTGTCCGGCCCATACTCCAGTCCCCGAATATATCCGTCTAGTCGCGGCCGGTCGCCATGGCGACGCCTACATGATTAACTGGTATTCGAACGTGTTTCCCGGGATACTTGGCCGGACGTGTGACCGCCCGTGTGAACCAGCATGTAGGCGCGGCCGTGTAGAGGATGAGCCAGTTGCGATCTGCCGCTTGAAACGTGTCGCCGCCGATTTTAAAGGTGATATACGCAAGCGACTTCCTACCCCAGCAAAGAAAAGGAACGGGAAACGGGTTGCCTGCGTTGGCGCAGGCCCGGCGTCTCTTACCGTTGCACGCGACCTACTACCATTGGGCTATGAAGTCGTCATATACGATGGAGAGGATCGTGCAGGCGGAATGATCCGCAGCCAAATCCCGAAGTTTAGATTACCCGAGCGAGTCATTGACGAAGAAGTGGGCTACATCTTGGAGCTAGGGGTAGAATTCCGGGGTAACAGCTGGGTCGAATCGCTCAAAGAGCTCCTTGCAGAAGATTACGACGCTATCTTTGTTGGTACAGGAGCGCCTCGAGGGCGCGATCTTAATATTCCTGGTCGCACGGAAGCCTCTCAAAATATTCACATTGGTATTGACTGGTTGTCATCAGTTTCATTTGGACATATAGACAAAATCGGCAAACGGGTGATCGTTCTAGGTGGCGGCAATACTGCAATGGATTGTTGTCGTTCCTCAAAACGCCTCGGCGGCAAAGATGTAAAGGTTGTCGTTCGTTCTGGCTTCGACGAGATGAAGGCATCCGCATGGGAGAAAGAGGATGCAATGCACGAAGACATCCCGATCCTTAATTTCCTTGTGCCTAAGGAATTCAAACACAGCAAAGGTAAGCTCAAAGGGGTGATCTTTGAAAGGGTAGAGGCAAAATACGATGATGACGGACGGCGTTCGTTGATCTCGACTGGTGCGCCGGACGAATACATCGAAGCTGATGACGTTCTTGTCGCGGTTGGTCAAGAAAACGCCTTCCCATGGATCGAACGAGACATCGGGATCGAGTTCGACGAGTGGGGAATGCCTATTGTCGATAAGAGCACGTACCGGGCGACACTACCAAATGTCTTCTTTGGTGGGGACGCCGCTTTCGGTCCAGAAAACATTATCTGGGCGGTGGCACACGGGCATGATGCCGCTATCTCAATTGATAAATACTGCCATGGCGAAGATATATCCGTACGACCGCCACCACGCGTTAAATTTAGTTCACAGAAGATGGGAATCCACGAATGGAGTTACGACAACGATATCTCCAATGACTTACGTTACAAGGTTCCTTTGAAGGACCTCCGCAATGCGCTGGCCAACATCAAAGTCGAAGTGGAACTCGGCTACGACCAAAACCTCGCGGTTGCCGAAGCAGAACGCTGCTTAAATTGTGACGTCCAAACTGTATTCAGCCACAATCTGTGTATCGAGTGTGATGCCTGCGAAGATATCTGCCCAACCGATTGTATTAATTTCATCGCCAATGGCGATGAAGCAGACCTACGTACTCGACTCCATGCGCCATCAGAAAACCTAGACCAGGATCTCTATATATCAGACGAGCTCCAAACTTTACGTATCATGGTAAAGGACGAAGATATGTGTTTGCATTGCGGCTTGTGTGCCGAGCGGTGTCCGACCGGTGCCTGGGATATGCAAAAATTCTTGTTCGACGTTGAACATGCGGGGCCGAAATGCCGTTCCCCAAAAAAGCGTTCTAAAGCCGCTTAATCAAAATTCTAAGCGAACCCGTCTAGCAATGAAGAACATCGTAGCGGTCAATGACTTTGTCATAAAATTCGCGAACGTTAACGGATCAGGCTCCGCTTCTGCGAACGCGTTGTTTGCACGCGCAGTGCTACGTATGGGGGTATCCGCGAGCCCACGAAATATTTTCCCGTCGAATATTCAAGGGCTACCTACCTGGTACGAAGTCCGTATCAGCGCACACGGTTGGCAAGGCCGACGCGGTGGAGTCGATCTGATGGTAGCCATGAATCCGCAAACCTGGGACGAAGACGTCGCCGAAATCGAGTCCGGCGGTTATCTTTTGTATGACTCGACAAGAGACATGTTACCGACTAAGTTTCGTGACGACGTGCGCGCAATCGGTATCCCACTGACTCGGATCTGCAACGACGCGTATACGGATGCCCGCCAGCGTCAGTTATTTAAAAATATCGTCTATGTCGGTGCCCTCGGAGCACTTCTAGACCTTGACCCACAGGTTATCGCGGCACTAATAAGCGAGCAGTTCAAGGGCAAAGAAGCACTCATGCAGTCCAACGTGCAAGCTCTCGCGATGGGTCGCGATTACGCACTTTCCCATTTTGACTGCCCAATCGGGTTGCAGATTAAGAAAAGTAACTCAGTTGGCGAGAAGATCTTTCTTGAGGGTAATAGTGCAGCCGCCCTGGGCGCCGTTTATGGTGGGGCAACAGTTGCCGCTTGGTATCCAATTACCCCGTCTTCGTCACTTGCCGAAGCATTCGAGAGTCACTGCAAGACCTATCGTCACGAAAACGAGAGCGGACGCGCTCGATATGCAATCCTACAGGCAGAAGACGAATTGGCCTCAATAGGTATGGTTATTGGTGCAGCATGGAATGGCGCTCGCGCATTTACTGCCACCTCTGGTCCTGGAATATCTTTGATGCAGGAGTTCATCGGCTTCGCCTACTTCGCAGAAATCCCGTCGGTGATCTTCGATGTGCAACGTGGTGGTCCGTCGACAGGCATGCCAACACGAACGCAGCAGTCCGACATCACTCTATGCGCCTACGCGTCCCATGGTGACTCAAAACACATCCTACTATTCCCAGAAGACCCGAAAGAGGCGTTCGAGATGAGCGCTATGGCCTTTGATCTCGCCGATCGGCTGCAAACGCCTGTATTTGTGATGCTTGAACTTGATATCGGTATGAATGAACGCTTATGCGACCCGCTGGAGTGGGACAACAGTAGGCGTTTCGACCGCGGCAAACTTATGACTCATGAAATGCTTGAACGGGGTGATGAATTCGGCCGTTACCTCGATGTTGATGTAGATGGCATCCCATATCGGACCTACCCCGGTACCCACCCGCAACATGGTTCTTACTTTACCCGCGGCACAACGAAGGATCGTTACGCGAAATACAGTGAAGCAGGGCCAGACTACGTAGACAATATGCAACGTCTATTGCGAAAATTCGAGACTGCGAAAAATTTGGTTCCGCAAGCAATTCTGCACACTGATACACATGCGTCCCAATTCGGCGTCATTTTCTTCGGTTCAACGGCACCCGCTATGTATGAGGCGATCGATGCGCTCGAAGTCCGCGGCCTAGAAGTTGATGCCCTACGTATACGTGCGTTCCCATTTTCCGACGCCGTGAACGAATTCATCCATGAACACGATCAAATATTTGTAGTTGAACAAAACCGCGACGCACAGCTGCGCCTGTTATTAATCAATGAGTGCGGTATCGATCCAACAAAATTGGTCGCAGTGTTGCATTATGATGGCACCCCCATAACGGCACGCTTCATCGCGCGTGAAATAAGCGAAGGGATAGCCGCCTTAAACGAGGCACCAGTTCGTGGAAGTGCGACAAAATAAAACGAAGGTCCAAACCGATGACATATATTGCAAAACCGAAACTCGCCCACCCCGGAATTCCTACAAACGAACTGGGTTACACTCGTCGCTACTACGAAGGGGCCGTATCAACGTTGTGCGCTGGTTGCGGCCACGACTCCATCAGTGCAGGTATCGTACAGGCATTTTTTGAACTCAGTATCGAACCACATCGAGTCGCAAAACTTTCTGGAATAGGCTGTTCCTCGAAAACACCAACCTATTTTCTGGGGAGTTCGCACGGGCTAAACAGTGTACACGGGCGGATGCCGTCGGTCCTCACTGGTGCGAATCTTGCCAATCGTGATCTGATTTATCTCGGCGTGTCGGGGGATGGTGACTCGGCATCTATTGGACTTGGACAGTTCGCTCACTGTTTGCGACGAGGCGTCAATATGGTCTATATCGTCGAAAATAATGGTGTTTATGGTTTGACCAAGGGTCAATTCTCCGCTACCGCCGACAAGGGATCGAAATCGAAGCGAGGTATTACAAACTCTGACAGTAATATCGACATGGTTGGGCTTGCCCTGCAACTCGGCGCGACTTTTGTAGCGCGCAGTTTCTCCGGTGATAAGGCCCAACTAGTGCCACTACTCAAGGCCGCTGTTGAACATCAAGGAGCAGCATTTATCGACGTTATTAGCCCTTGTGTAGCGTTCAATAACCATGCCGGGTCGACAAAAAGCTACGACTATATTCGCGAACACAACGAGGTATTAAATCGACTGGATTTTATGCCACAGCGCGAGCCGCTCACGGCCAATTACTCACCAGGTGAAATTAAAGAAATTCGTCAGCACGATGGCCAAATAATCCGCCTGCGGAAAATGTCGCAAGATTATGATCCCCATGACCGCATTTCGGCAATGAATATACTCCAGGAACGCGCCGCAGAAGGAGAGATTGTTACCGGCCTAATTTATCTTGATACCGAAGCCGAGGATCTCCATAGCAATCTGAACACCGTCGAACTGCCGCTCAACACCCTCGGGGAAGAGGAGTTGTGCCCTGGAGGCGCCGCACTGCAAGCGTTCAATATCAGTTTAAAATAGTTTGACTTTTTAGCTCCACCGGCTCCCGCAGCCTGTTTTGTCACAGGTGCGAACCGATGGTATGGACTCAACTCACTCTCTCGTCTGAAGGGGCTGGGTTATGCTAAAGAACGGCCGTAAAAACTGTTATCGGTACATGAAAGTCGAGCATTGTGCAAAGATACGATAAGGTTAACCTATTCAATAGTAACGCTTGAATCAAACCAATGAACGAAACGCGACAATCGTTATATATCCTCGGTATTATCTTAATTTCGTTGTTGGCTCAAACCTTGGCGTTTGCTCAGGAACCAATCGACACAACTCCACGGGCAGACAAACCGCCGCCGATACCCAACTCTTTGATCTCGCCACGCGCGACCATGGAAACATTCCTGGGCGCGATGCGAGCTGTTCGTGATGGTAATAACGAAAAGTTCGAACAGGCAATCGCAGCTTTAGATCTTTCCGAAATTAGTCCCTTAGTTCGTGTTGAAAAAGGACGCGATCTCGCCTGGATATTACAAGAAGTTATCGACCGAACCCGGAAGCCGGACCTCAATCGCTTTTCAGAGCAAAAAATAGGCGAGCCGTTCGTCTTCCAAATTTACAAAAATGGCAAAATTGAAATCGATTTTACCGAGCACCAAGGTTGGCGCTTTAGTACTGCAACCATAGCGGCGCTGCCTGCACTGCTCGACGAATTGCCGAATTCCGACAAAGCTAAGGGAACTGGCGACATTAGCCCGATCCGTATGCCACTTCACCTGCAACTAAGAGGGATGATCCCTTCTAAGTGGAAGGAACAAGGCCTCATCCTGGAGCGTTGGCAGTGGATCGCGATTTTCATCATTGTTCTCCTTGGAACCGTTATAGACAAGCTCGTTGCAGTTCTGTTGCGTTTGGGTGTCAAATTTTGGCGCACACGATATGCAAAAGGCAGCTTTCGTAATATTTCTGACGCTATCCTCAGACCGTTCGGCCTGATGGCCATGGCATTTACCTGGTGGGCAGGTCTGAATACGCTTGGACTCGCCGCCGAAGTGCTAGTTATCTTACTGATATCAGTTAAATTCCTCGCCGCCTTATCTACTGTCTGGGCCGCTTATCGATTAGTCGACCTACTTGCAGCATTCTTGCATGACGCGGCCGCAAAGACCGAGAGCAAACTTGATGACGCGGTTGTCCCTCTAGTGACCAAAACAATGAAAGTGTTTGTCACAGTGATGGGCGCGGTATTTATCGCAGACAACTTAAACATTGACGTTACGAGCCTCTTAGCAGGCCTCGGTCTAGGCGGACTCGCGTTCGCGCTCGCGGCCAAAGACGTCGCCGGGAATTTATTTGGATCCGTCACCGTTCTGCTCGACCAAACTTTTAACGTCGGCGATTGGGTGATCATCGGAGACGTTGAGGGCTCGGTTGAACATATCGGCTTTCGAAGTACGCGTATCCGGACATTCTATAACTCGCTAGTTTCAGTACCGAACTCTAACCTAATCACCGCAAACGTCGATAACATGGGGAAACGAAGTTATCGCCGCTTAAGTTGCAAGATGTCTCTTGCGTATAACACCCCACCAGATCGAATCGATGCATTTTGCGAAGGTGTTCGCGAGCTCGTGCGTCAACACCCCTATACTCGCAAGGATTATTTCCACGTCTACCTCAATGAATTTAGCGCTTCTGCGCTGGAGGTATTAGTCTACGTCTTTTGGCAGACCCCGGAGTGGGGTACAGAGCTACGCGAACGTCATCGCTTTTTAATCGATTGCCTTCGGATCGCAAAACGACTTGGTGTCGAGTTCGCTTATCCGACACAAACTTTGTATATGAGAGAGAACGACGGTGAACTCCCCGTCCCAGAAGTAGGTGAATTTTCGCCGCCCCAATCTGAGCAGGACGCGATCAAACTAGGGAGTGCCGAAGCGCGCTCGGTAGTCGCTGCTACACTTGGACTTGGGGTTATTCCACCGCCGGCAGATACGGCCGACGGTGGGCAGGAGGACGACAGCGAATGACAGAGATCAATAACCTGCTGCGAAAAACGCAACGATTTCTTAATTCGGTGCGAACGCCTCCAGTGCTTCCCAGTCAGGCCCGGCTTGACCATCAGCTCGCAGGGGTTGGATCACAACTTGATCCGCGCCGCCGTCGAAATACTGTTGGAGTTTTTCCTTGATTTCGTCAGCCTCACCCCAAAAGACCATAGCATCCATCAGCCGATCACTCCCTCCGTCTTTCAGGTCATCCTCGTTAAAACCTAGCCGAAACCAGTTTTTGAAATAGTTCGGCATCGGCATATAAAACCCTAAGCTTGCACGCGCTACCTCTCGCGCCTTTACGGGGTCCGTACACAGCAGGACTTTTTGCTCGCAAATTACGGCCGCATCCGGACCCATATTACTGCGCGAAATGCCTGCCTGCTCGGGAGTGATGTTGTAGGGAAAGGCGCCGAGCGTTCTCTCGGCCGCCAATTGCGACATTTTTGGTCCAAGCGCCGCTAACACAACCTGCTTTTGCGCTGGCACGCCACCCATCGCGGCCCACGCTTTGTCCATTCCGTCGAGATAGTCGCGCATTGCTGAAAGAGGATGTTTGTATTCGTGGCCGCGCATATCGGACACCAGCACTGGATGTGATACACCAAGGCCAAGTACGAAACGACCATCATATAAGGAGTTTAAGGTGTTATGCCCACTCGCGGCAGCGGCCGGGTCGCGCGCATATATGTTAGCGATTCCGCTAGCCACGTTGAGTCGCGTGGATTGGCTTAACAAATAACTGCCAAGGGCAAACGTCTCATAGGTCACTGCCTCTGGATACCACAGGGTCGAGTATCCGAGATCCTCAAGCCGCGCCACCATATCACCTAATTGCCCCGCGTTTAGCGCGTCGGTCATAGTGAATACACCGAATTTTCCGAACTTCATAAGAGACTCCGATTAATATTAATGGACGCAGGATAGCGCGTGGCGGGGGTTCGCGATAGCTCGGACCCGTAAAACATGCACCTGAAGCTTTTCAATCTTAACAGCCCTTTACAATCCAACTATCTAACCGGTGAAAACGGTGCAGCAAGTACAATCTTATTCCGCTGCGAAACCAAAGTTTCCTTGGGCCCCTTAGGCGGCCAGATTCCTTTCGCAACCGCCTCGGCACGCACAGCGCTCCGGTGTTCCAAGCTTTCATATCCCCAGATATGTACGAGCTTAAATAGGCCACCTATCTCCGAATGCATTGCCATTATTAGCGGTGATAGCTCGATCCTCCCAGCCACTTTCTTTTCCCAATTGCGATATACCTCCGGCATCATACCGGGTAGGATCTGATATTCGCGCCATTCAAATATCGGCCCCAAGCTGCCTTCAGCCATCGTTGGGGAAAACGGAGCTGGGATGAAGATCTCGGAATTCATCGTCTCAGCCAAATGCGCAACCTTGGGAGGCCAACCGAGTTTTTTCTCGGGTGGAAATTCCGCGCGCTTTCGCTCCCTATCACCTAAGTCCTTGAATGGCCATACATGGATTACCTCGTTTAACGGTCCTATTTCCGTGTAAAAAAAACCGCTAAGTTTTGAAACCTTTTCACGTACCGGCAACGCTCGTCCGAATGTATCGATAAATTCAGGCACTGAACGCGGTTTCAATTGATATGTTCGCACTTCGTAGATCATGCTGATTCCTTAATTGACAGTGTGTTGGCGCCGGCGAGACGTTTTAGGTAGCCTATCGAACATCATAACGAATAGCGTCCGTTGCTCCAAAATTAATCAAGCCCTCCCCGCGACGCAAGTGTTACGATAATGTCTGACACGTTGTGATAGGCCACGGCCTCGCCCTACTCACAAAAGTGAAAACTAAATTTCTGCGAGATCCGAGTTGAACTCTGATAATACGAAAGACTACATAACGAAAGTCCAGCCTGGGCTTACGCGAAAGCAATTTGTTGGTGATGTGCTTTTCCTCGTTCAAATAATCACTGCGGTTGGATTCATCGGTACCCAAGCAAGGTTAATGCTAACGACGACCGAGGGAATCAGCCTGACGTGGCTGTCGTTCTGGGGTGTATTTCTCCTAATCAATCTGTCGTTGTCATCCAAGGCTCACCGACTTCAACCCAGTCGGGTTACCTATCAAACCATGGTCACCTACGCGGCTTGGACTGTGGTGGTGGTGTTCTGCATCGGGATCTACATCTGGCAGAACGTGACTTTCTGGACTACTTTGGATACATGGACAACCGGCCTGGCAATAACCGGCATTATCGCAACACTTATCATAGGTTATCGGAACCGACTCACTATCGCCGATCCAATTGTTCGTGGATACCTTGGTGTATTCTTCAAAGGCGTACCCCAATTAACGCTTGCCTACAATATTATCCTAGCGGGCGGTTCGGGCATTTCGACCTTCGCAATCGTTACTGGGCATATAAACATCTGCACCCGCTTGGGACAGGTAATAATGTCACTTCGCGAAGCCAGCTGGGACCGCAACCGTCGCGGTTGTGCCATCGGCGAGATGGCGAATGAAGGTAGTTGGATTGTCGCCACAGTAGCATGGCTTATCGTCTAGTTTCGTTCTCACATTGCTTTCAAACAACTGTCGAATTTGTCGAAATCTATTCGATCAAAGGAATAAAATCCACAGGTTACCTCGCGGGACTAAAACTATAAGCCCACGGGCTTCAAACGGGCTTTTCGGCAACGGAAGGACGCACCTCAATTATTGAGAGCAACAGCTTCGTCTTACCTTCCCCCAGAGTAACGATCCAAAACAAAAGGATATCTCATGGGCATCGACCAAAGCAAAGCATGCGTTTGACATAACCTTTGTATGTTTTTGACTATTAGCGACCGTAGCCCACTATATTCGAGATGCTTTTTGGAGCTATACCGCTCGTGTTCCGGGCATTGGAATCCCGGTCGCAGCCGCGGTCGCAAGTGTCATTGAGCGCAGGTCTTCGGGTTCCAAGTTATGCAACTGTGTCTTGCCGGAACACCGTGCCATCATAGAGGCCTCCGAAGCGTGTGCTTTAAGTATATTTGCCACCGCCTCACCGCGGTCCTCTACAGTGTAGTCGGAGGTGAATTCTAACCCGCGTTGCATGATGGATCCGCCCATCGCCAACGCCAAGGGTAAACTGTAAACCACCGCCTTACACCCCATAGCGATTAACTTCGCTGCATCCGTACCGGATCGCGCGCCACCGTACCATATGAGATCAATCGCCTCTTCTTTTTTTAGCCCCCGTAACACCGAAATCGCCTCGCGCAAAAGCGCTAGATCTGGCGGGCCCGCCAACTCATTCCATTGCTCGAGCGGGTTCCCGTTACCACACAGTAGTAAGAATTCAAAACCACTATCGAGCCCATAGACAATCACTTCTTCCAAAGTCTCACGAGTATATGTCGCCATACCTCGCGGTTGCTCAGTCGCGGCTGAAAGATCAATTGGCTCGAATCGCTCACCCTGCATGTATACTAATGCTGCCGCCGCGGGGTCGGCTCTTGCACCCGAACCAATTAACTGTATCCACAACACATCATCCTCGAGTGGCGAGGTGCCAAGATAACCACACGCCACTCGGCGCAAACCATCAGCTAGACCATCTTTCACAGCACTAACTTCCGAATCAAAACCGGTGGCAAAAAATGGGATCTCCATCTCAATCCGCGCACCAATATCTGTAGAGACTTTGCACGCCTCGCGATAGGGATCTATCACTAGCCTAGATAAATTGGCAGGCAAAAATGTTATATCGTCGAGCGTCGCCGGCCGGCCGTCCGGAAAAGGATCCGGTCGCTGTAGCATGCGTTTGTCGAACATCGTCTTGAGCTTCGCTTGATCGTTCGGGTTCGTCCGTGCCATCGAGAAAAGATCTTCACGATGACCGACCGAATAATCGGCGGAGCCGGTTTCCGCATCGCAGCGGTAACATCGTGCGGCCTCATCGCGCGCCGTATTGATATCGTAGGTAGCTTCGATTTCTGGGAATTCGACCGGCCTGACACCAACTCCAAAAAATTCAGGTTCCTGTAACGGGTTCTTCTCCCACTCAAGGTCTTGGGCAACCTCAACTCGGCGCGTTCGGTACGGCGTTCGGTACGGCAAGGGATCGTCTCGACCCTCTAGGAAAGCCTTGATGTAATACGCTGCGCGCTGCCCATGGCTCATTGCCATAACAATTGTCGAGCCCCCAAACGCGCCGTCCCCGGCAGCGAAAACTTGTGGGTCACCGGTGCGCATCGAAGTCCATTCCGTTGCGACTCTATCGGTGCTCATCAAACTCAAATCACCTAGATGGTCGCATTCGCTCTGTTGACCGACAGCCGCGATGACTAGCCCACAGTTGATTGTGTGTTCACTCGCCGGCACGGCGACTGGCCGACGGCGACCGTCTTCATCTGGTTCTCCTGATTCGGTGCGCACACATTGCAACGCTAGCCCGGAATCACTTTCTCCAATAGCGATCTGCTGAGTGTTATAGATAAATTGGATACCTTCTTTAACCGCATGATGTAGCTCGATTTCACGCGCCGGAATCTCTTCCGGCCCGCGACGATAGACCACTTTTACCTCGCGGCAACCAGGCAGGCGCAAAGCCGCGCGGCACGCATCCATCGCAACATCACCCCCACCCACAACAACCACAGTTTCGGGCATTTGCGGACGTTCACCATCGTTGATCCGACGTAAGAACCCGACTCCATCCACAACTCGTGGATCATCCTCACCAGGAATATGCATCCTTTTCCCCCACCACGCCCCTATTGTTATTAGTACAGCGTCGTGGCGAGTCTTCAATTCATCTAGTGACACATCTTTACCGAGTTCAGCATTTAGATGGATCTTTATTCCAGGACAGCGCTTGGTAAGTCGATCGATATCTTCTTGTATTATTTCCGGGGGTAAACGAAAAGCAGGTATACCCCAGATCATCATGCCACCTAGGCGATCAGTCATCTCATAGACGTGGACTTCGTAGCCCGCGACTGCTAGGTCATGAGCGGCGACTAAACCTGCTGGACCCGAACCTACTACGGCTACCGTTTGTGATTGAGTAACTTCTACAGCAGGTAAGTCGTAAGTGTGTCCTACCGCGTCCATGACATAACGTTTGAGGTTACGAATTTGCACTGCGCCGTCACTTGACGTCCGACGACAAGCCGGTTCACACGGCGCATCGCAAACGCGACCACAAATTGAACTGAAAGGATTAGTCGAGGTAATCGCCTCAAACGCTTGCTCGATTTTACCTTCCCAGATGTAGCCGATGTAAGATGGGGCATCTGTCCCAACCGGGCACGCTACCTGGCACGGAGCGGGTACAAAATGAGTTTGACTAGTATGATCTTCAGCGCCTTGCGGCGCTTCTGGCATCTTGATCCGATTGATGTCATATACGCTCATCAACGCCCCTCCTGCAGTCGCAATTCGGGGTTAATGTCGCGATATTCAGGCTCGTACGGCAAACCAGAAACAAGCGCCGCTTCAGGCGTCACCGCAACCAGATCATCACGCGACAATTGACGTACATCACTGTATCCCAAACCGTCCGTAATTGCTGCGATCTGGTAGCGCACACTTTCAAAAAAGCGATGGATGTTGTGCGATTCCACATCTGGTTTGTATCGTTTCTCGTGTTCTGGATCCTGGGTCGCAATACCGGTCACACATTGGCCGACATGACATTGCATACACGCGATGCAACCGCCTGCAACGATCGCTGAGGTGCCGAATGCCGCCGCATCCGCACCGAGGCACAAGGCCTTCGCCGCATCGACACCGTCACGCAATCCTCCCATTAACACGATCTGGATACGCTCGCGAGCGCCGATCTCTTCAAGCGCCTCGATCGCTTCAATGATCGCTGGCAAAGTCGGAATTCCGACATATTCCAGAACTTCTGCACTGCCCGCGCCCGTCGATCCCTGCATCCCATCCAGTTCGACGAAGTCAAAACCATCTTTTGCGGCGATCTTGATGTCATCATGCACCCGTCCGGCACCAAGTTTCACACTGACTGGCAATCTATAGCCGGTTGCTTCGCGCAATTCTTCGACCTTAATAACGAGGTCATCCGCACCCAAGATATCAGGATGCCTGGACGGCGATCGCAGGTCGATGCCCGGCGGAATTCCACGAATTTGAGCAAGCTCCGGGGTTACCTTCTTCGCCATAAGCTGACCACCGAGGCCTGGTTTGGCCCCTTGCGAAATGTAGATCTCAAGCCCATTTGCGCGTTGCATATCGTGGATATTCCAGCCTAAACGCCCTCCCAGCATCTGGAAGATAAGTTGCTCAGCTGCGTCACGTTGGGCATCGCTCATACCACCTTCACCAGTGTTTTCGGCGATCCCCGATAGGGTTGACGCAATGCCAATAGCACGTTTCGTCGAAGCGCTGAGTGCGCCGTAACTCATCGGTGCGACCATCACCGGCATACTTAGCTTCAATGGATTCGCGCCGTTGATCCCACCAATCTCGGTGGCCATCGCAACACGAGACAGCACGCCCATATCGTTGCCTGCACTAGATAAGTCTTTGCGAAAAGCAAGATCGGACAAATGAGGTAATTCGCGCGCACCGCCATAACCGCGGATCCGATAGCGCCCAATTTGGGATTTTATAAATATGTCCTCTTGAACCTTCCCATTCCAATAATCGGATGCGCCGGAGAAACTGAAAAACGGAATGCTGCGCATCTGCCGTTCGCTAGTTGCGTAATTCAGTTTCTTCCCCGCATTTACAACCTTCTGGAAATGCCCCTTGAAGTTGATCTCATACCGATCAAGAAACTCCATAATGCTGTCTATTTCTTCATTCGGCATATCGATCAGCGTCGCATCAGAGCCTAGGGACTCGACTTTCCCGGCAACATAAATGTCACCACTTGCCATGTCCTCGCCAACTTTCTCTCCGGAATTCCCTAGGATGATGATGCGCCCACCGTACATCAAATATCCGGCCATAAAGTTGGCGTTCCCAGCGCACAAGAGCGTGCCAGCTTTCATCACTTGGCCGGAGCGTGAACCCATGTTGCCGTGGATCACAACCTCGCCACCGCGGACCGCAACCCCGGCGATCGCGCCTGCGTTCCCTTTGACGACAACAGATCCATTATAGATATTATCGCCGACGCCCCATCCGACGTTACGTTCTACAAGAAAATTCGCTGAATCTGATAAGCCCGCGCAAAAATAACCGGCGGAGCCACGGATCGTCACGTTAATTGGTACAGTTAAACCAACTCCGAGGTGATGGCGTGCGTCGGGATTGATGATTTCGACCTCACCTCCCGCACCCATCCGTCGGAGCCGCTCGTTAACCTCGCGAACCGAGACCGTAGCTAGATCGATCGTGACCATGTGTTGAATGTCCCTGGTGGTGGTTCATAGGTGTTTAACGCTTGACCGGGGAAAAGCCGATTCAGAGAAACTTCTTCCGAAGCCACAGCGACTAAATTCTCGTTCTCATACATGATCATGGGTTTAACGGCTAGACGATCTTTGGCATAGCCAATTTCATCCTTAGTGGACACCAAAAATGAAAACGTCCCATCTAAATCATCAATCGAAGTCTCCAACGCAGCACGCAGCTCAATACCTTGCGAAAGTTTATCAGCGAGGTATACCGCAATTAGCTCGCTGTCGTTATCGGTGGTAAATTCAAAACCGCGCTGCTCGAGACGGCGACGCATCTTCCAGTAATTGGTTATCTGTCCGTTATGGACAATTGCTATGTCGCCGAACCCGGTAGCCCAAAACGGGTGGGCAGACTCAGGCTTCACCTCAGATTCGGTCGCTAATCGCACATGCCCCAGGCCGTGGCTACCTTTGTATTCATACACGTTGTAACTATCGTCAACGTCATGTGCGCTGCCGACGTCTTTGATGATCTCTAGACTAGAACCTATTGATACGACTTTCGCCGCATGTTCCATTGCATAGGCAAACGGCTTAATGTCTCCAGCGTAGGTAACAGTCAATCGGTAATTTGTTCCGATTATTTCTTCGCTAATTATCGACGCATCATATGTCGCCAAAGCATTTTTTATCCGACCGACCGCATTGTCGGCATCTAGGCCCTCACCCACGATAAACCGCAAGCGCAAGTGCCCAGGTTCGGTGGGTCCATATAGCGCGAATCCAGTTGAGTCTGGACCCCGATGCTGACAACCATCGAGCATATCAACAAGCGCCTCGCCCGCCGATCGAGTCGCATCTTCACCCTTGAATAAGATTCCGGCAATTCCACACATGGAGAAGCTCCTGGGTTGCGGATACGGCAAGTCCGACTATCCCATATCGAAGGTAATGCCGCTCGCCGCCCGATTGAAAGTTGCATGTGATGCAACTCTGTTTATTAAAATACAACTCCAGCCAGTGTTGGTCAAGATGCGCGAGTGAGAAAGATCGCGTAATTCAAGACGCTACAAAGCTGGGCCAAGTTCAAGAGAACTACCGTCGCTGAACCGCGACAATCGAAAGCGTTTGAGATCGTGGCCTAATGTTTTTCCTAGCACCATGTCAGCCATCAGTCGTCCAGCTCCAGGTCCAATGCCGAAACCATGTCCACTGAAACCTGTGGCAACAAAGAGCCCCGGTAACCCCTCGACTCTATCCATCACGGGGACGATATCAGGGGTCGCATCAATCATTCCGGCCCATGCTTGCTCGAGTGGAATATCTGCCAAAGATGGTAACTGTCGCTTAATTTGGTTCCGAATCTCACTAAGTGCAACCGGCGAAGGATCCGGATTCAATACACGCGTTGTTTCAAATGGTGAGATGTCACCACCTGACCAACTTCTGGTTTCCCGCAGGCGAGCGACTAACCCATCGCCGAAACGTAGTGACATATCTTTGTGTGATCGGACGATACTCGGAAAAAATGCAGGTAGGTGACGAAAGCTATCGCGACCAATGAAGTGCTCGAAATTCCCGCTTGCTGCAAGCGTGTAACCGCCATCATCGCGACGGCGAAAGGCAAGACCGGTGCTCGCCGCATTTCCTTTAAAAATATCGGGCGCCTCGGTCGTCCGTGCCACCGTCGCTCGAACTGTTAATTGCGGGAAGTCGTACCCTAGGTTACGGCAGAACAACGAGCTCCAGGCGCCTCCAGCACACACGACACTGCTGCATCTAACAACACCGTGCTCGGTTACCACACCATCCACTTGACCCGCCGCAGTCTCCACCGTGCGCACCGCACAATTCTCGGTTATCGCTACACCTTTTTTTCGCAATGACCTTGCAATCGCCGGCACTGCGACAAACGGTTCTGCACGTGCATCACTAGGTGTGAAGCTTGCCCCCACCCACTTCGATGAATCCTCAGTAATGATCTGCGCGAGTTCGCTTGCTCCCAACATACGCGTATCGAGGTCGTAATCGCGCGCGATCGAAATCCATCGCTCACGCTCGGCGAGTTCGGCTTCAGTTTCCGCCAGATATGCCACGCCGTGCTGGGCAAAACCGATATCCTCATCTAGCTCTTCCGCGATCGATTTCCAATGCTCAATACTCTCGATAACAATGGGTAACTCTGCCCGATCGCGACCGTGCTTGCGTATCCAGCCCCAGTTACGACTGGATTGTTCGCCAGCGACACGACCTTTCTCAAAAATCACGACCGAAACGCCTTGCTGAGCTAGGAACCAAGCAGTGGATACGCCGATCACCCCAGCACCAATGATGACTACGTCGACTGCACTAGGTATTGGATCGGCAAAAGTTATGGGAGAGTGTTCACTTAACATTTACTGCAAAACCCACTCCATTTTACTGCACCCAACAATTTTAGGATTGCAGTATCGCCAAATTTACCGCCTATTGTCTACGCGTATTAAGTTAGTTTTACTTGGCGGAAAATTCTTCGGGGTCCATACTTGACCTCTGGACATAGTTGATTTTGGAGGGCTCTTGGCTCGCGAAGAACAACTGCGACTTGGTGCTTTCATGCGGCCAGTTAGTATTCATACCGCGGCGTGGCGTTATCCTGGGTCGTTTGCCGACGCAAACTTTAATTTTGGCCACTATCAACGATTTATTGCGACTCTAGAGCGTGGACGTTTTGATGCGTTTTTTATGGCTGATCATCTTGCCGTAATGAATATGCCGATGGCAGCACTAAAACGCAGTGCTACCGTTTCGTCCTTCGATCCACTAACGTTATTGCCTGCTCTGGCAGTCACCACCGAACACATTGGTCTCGTCGCAACCGCATCAACGACCTACAATGAGCCCTATCACGTCGCTCGTAAATTCGCGTCACTTGACCATATCAGCGGGGGGCGTGCTGGTTGGAATGTTGTAACGTCGACTAATCCGGACGAAGCTTTAAACTTTGGCTTTGAACAGCACATGGATCACGACGAACGCTATGTCAGGGCGCGTGAGTTCTTCGACGTGGTCACTGGCCTTTGGGACAGTTGGGCAGACGACGCATTCACTCGCGATCAAGCCACCGGTATGTATTTCGACCCAAACAAACTTCACCTGCTAAATCATAAGGGGCCGCACCTTAATGTCCGTGGACCATTAAACATTGCACGACCGATTCAAGGCTGGCCCGTAATTGTGCAGGCTGGTGCATCCAAGGCCGGTCGCCAGTTAGCCGCCGAGACCGCCGAACTTGTATTCGGCAGTGCCAATAACCTTGATGACGCAAAAACCTATTATGCGGACGTGAAAGGTCGTATGCGTAAGTATGGGCGCACGGATGCCTCGCTCAAGATCCTACCGGGTGCATTCGTCATCGTAGGGGATTCTATTTCCGAAGCAAAAGCCAAGAAGGCGCGGCTCGATAGCCTGGTCCACCCCGACAGCGGTATTGCAACCCTATCAGTGCTACTCGGAACGGATGTGTCAAACTTAGACCTCGACGGA
>Ga0310344_10000807_pt1 | contig 24350 bp, 19 predicted proteins | sample HC15DNA20200_MG_FD_203801 | JGI IMG/M metagenome (GOLD analysis project Ga0310344, IMG submission 203801) | Marine microbial communities from station ALOHA, North Pacific Subtropical Gyre - HC15-DNA-20-200_MG | ecosystem: Environmental > Aquatic > Marine > Oceanic | place: Pacific Ocean: North...
GGCGGCGGTGTCGATGACCATCACGTCCAGGTCGCGCTCCAGCTCGGAGAACACGTTGACCAGGCCGACGTGCTGCGCCGGGGCCAGTTCGGCCATGTGCCGGCGACCGGAGGCAGCCGGCACCACCAGCACGCCGCCGGGACCTTCCAGCAGCACTTCTTCCAGCGTGCAGCGGCCGGCGATCAGGTCGGCCAGGGTGAACTTCGGCGACAGGCCGAGGATCACGTCCAGGTTGGCCAGGCCCAGGTCGGCGTCCAGCAGCAGGGTGCGCTTGCCCATGTCGGCCAGCGCCACGGCGAGGTTCGCCGAGAGGTTGGTCTTGCCGACGCCGCCCTTGCCGCCGGTCACTGCGATGGTCCGCACCGGGCCCAGGGGCTCGCTACGGGTCGCAGTCAGCGGGAAGGCGTTGGTCAGCTTGGCGTATTCACGCGACGGCATGGTTCTGCTCCGGAGTACAGGGCTTATCGGCAGCGCGGCGCAAATCTTCAAGGCGCAGCACCAGGCTGGCCGCATTGGCCCGGTGCAGGTCGTCGGGGACGCGCTGGCCATCGGTGACCCAGGTGATCGGCAGCTGGTGGTCCACGACCACCGACAGCGCACTGCCGAAACGGCCGGTCTCGTCCAGCTTGGTCAGCACCACGCCCTGCGGGCGAGCGGCGGCAAAGCGACGGACCACCTCGTCCAGGTCGGCGAAGTGCGCATTGGCCGGCAGCACCAGCAGCGAGGTCACCTGGCGCGCGCCGCGCAGCCAGTTGAGCTGGGCGGCCAGGGCACGGTCGCGCTGGCCCATGCCGGCGGTGTCGATCAGCACCAGCTTGTAGTCGGCCAGTCGTTCGAGCAGGTCGATCAGGCCCTGGTCGCTGTCGGCCTCGTGCACGGCGATGCCGAGCTGGCGGCCGTAGCTGTAGAGCTGTTCGCGGCCGCCCACGCGCTGCGTATCGGTGGTGACCAGGGCCACGTCGCGCGGCGCGTGCTCGGCGGCGAAGCGCGAGGCGAGCTTGGCGATGGTGGTGGTCTTGCCGGCGCCGGTCGGGCCGACCAGGGCGATCACGCCGCCGGTCTGCAGCGGGTCGATCGGGGCGATCGGCAGGCGCTTGGACAACAGGCCGAGCATCAGCCCGCGGCCGCGCGGCAGTTCGGTTTCCGGCGGGATCTGCAGGGCGATGTCGCGGGTGAGGCCGGCATCGAAGCCGTAGTCGTCCAGCAGTTCCAGCGCCTGGGCGCGCACCGGCGAGCCGCGCAGGCGTTCGTCGGTGAGGCGGTTCATCTCGCGCTCGATCATCTGGCGCATCAGCGCCAGCTCGTCGCGCAGCTGCGCCAATTGTTCGTCGCTCTGCGGCGCGGGCGTGGCCGGCACGGCTGCCAGGACCGGTGCGGCGGCAGCCACCGGCACTTCCGGCGCCAGGGGCGCGGGCATGGCGATGCGCGGCAGCGAGGTGCCGAGGTCGAAGTCGTTGTCTGCAGCTGGCTCGGCGCGACGCTTGGCCGGCACCGCCTTGTCGTCCACCTGCGCGGCGGTGGATCGGGTCACCGCGCTCGCCACGGCCGCACGGGGCGCGGCGGCCTGCGCGAAGGTGGCGAAGATCTCTTCCGGGATGGCGTCGGTGCGCTCGGGCGCGGGCATCGGGGGCACCGGGAACACGGCGCGTTGGCCCGTCGTGGCGGTCGCGCGGGCCGGCTGGCGCTCGGCCATGGCGGCGATCAGCGCATCGGCCGGCGAGGGCGCGCGGCGCGCCGCGGCCGTGGCCACCGGCGCGGCGGCCAGGGCCGGTTCGGCCTGCGCCAGCACGGCGGCGGGGCGATCCGGCACGGCGGCCGCGGTGGCCTTCTGCTCGGCGCGGGCGTTGTCGAGCGCGCGCATCACCAGCTCTTCGTCGTAGTTGCTGGCGGCGACGATCTCCACGCCTTCCTCGGTACGGCGATTGGAGAGGATCACTGCATCCGGGCCGTGCTCTTCGCGCACCAGGCGGAAGGCGGTGCGCATGTCGGGGGCGACGAAGCGTTTGATTTTCATGTCAGGGCCGGAAGTGGTGTTCGGGTTCGGTGTTCGGGATTACTTCGCAATCAACTGCCATCAACTGATCGTGCCGACGAGCTTGAGCCGCTTGTCCTCCGGCACTTCGCCGTAGGCCAGGACCGACAGCGAGGGCACGCTGTGGCGGACCAGGCGGGCCAGGGCGGCGCGAACCGTTCCCGGTACCAGCACCACCGCCGGCTCGTTGCGCGCCTCCTGCTTGCCGACGCACTCGGCCAGGCTCTGGTGCAGGCGCTCGGCGAGACCGGGTTCCAGCGCCACGCCGTTGCCCTGCGTGGAGTCCTGCAAGACGCGTTCCAATTGCGGGGCCAGGGTGAACACCGGCAGTTCCGGCGACATCCCGGCGATCTCCTGGACGATGAAGCGGCCCAGCGACGTGCGCACGGCGGCGGTGAGCGCAGCCGGGTCCTGGCTGTGCGGGGCGTGCTCCACCAACGCTTCGACGATCTTGCGCAGCTGGCGGATCGGGATGCGCTCCACCAGCAGGTTCTGCAGCACGCGCACCACCACCGACAGCGGCAGCGCCTTGGGCGTGAGGTCTTCCACCAGCTTGGGCGCGCTCTTGGCGAGCGTGGCCAGCAGTTGCTGCACTTCCTCGTGGCCGAGCAGTTCCGGGGCGTGCTCGCGGATCAGGTGCGAGAGGTGGGTGGCCACTACGGTGGCCGGGTCCACCACCGTGTACCCCACCGACTCGGCATGGGCGCGCTGGTGCGGCTGGATCCACACCGCGTCCAGGCCGAACGCCGGGTCCTTGCCGGGGATGCCGTCCAGCGCGCCGAGCGCGCCGCCCGGGTCCAGCGCCAGTTCTCGGTCGGGGTGGATCTCGGCGGTGGCGACCGGCACGCCGTGCACCAGCAGGCGGTAGGCGGTGGCGCTGAGTTCGAGGTTGTCGCGGATGTGTACCGGCGGGATCAGGAAGCCGATGTCCTGGGTGAGCTTGCGGCGCACGCCCTTGATGCGCGCCATCAGTTCGCCGCCCTGGGCCTTGTCCACCAGCGGGATCAGCCGGTAGCCGACTTCCAGGCCCAGCGGGTCGATGGGGCGCAGTTCGTCCCAACTCAGTTCGGCGCTGGGCGAGGGCGCGCTACCCGGGGCGCCCGGGGCGCGCGCGGCGGCGTCCGGGCTGTTGCCCTCGGCATCGACCGGCCCGCGCTTGTGCAGCTTCCAGGCGATGAAGCCCAGGATCAGCGCCAGCGTCAAAAAGGCGACATTGGGCATGCCCGGGACCAGGCCGACCAGACCCAGGATCGCCGCAGCCACCGCCAGCGCGCGGTGCTGGCCGAACACCTGGCCCACCATCGCCTGGCTCATGTCCTGCGCCCGCGACGCGCGGGTGACCAGCATGGCCACCGCCGAGGACACCAGCAGCGCCGGCAGCTGCGCCACCAGGCCGTCGCCGATGGAGAGCAGGGTGTAGGTGGAGGCGGCGTCGGCGAACGCCATGTTGTGCTGGAACATGCCCACGGCCAGGCCGCCGAGCAGGTTGATGAACAGGATCAGGATGCCGGCGATGGCATCGCCGCGGATGAACTTGCTGGCACCGTCCATCGCGCCGTAGAAGTCCGCTTCCTCGCGCACTTCCTCGCGGCGCTGCTTGGCTTCCTCGCGGGTCAGCAGGCCGGCGTTGAGGTCGGCGTCGATGGCCATCTGCTTGCCGGGCATGGCATCGAGGATGAAGCGGGCGGTCACTTCCGACACGCGCCCGGCACCCTTGGTGATGACCACGAAGTTGATGATGGTCAGGATCGCGAACACCACGATGCCGACCGCGTAGTTGCCGCCGATCACGAACTCGCCGAAGGCGGCGATCACCTTGCCCGCCGCGTCATGGCCGCCCTGGCCGTGCAGCAGGATCACGCGGGTGGAGGCCACGTTCAGCGCCAGGCGCAGCATCGTGGTCATCAGCAGGACGATCGGGAAGATCGTGAATTCCAGCGGCCGCTTCACGTACACCACGGCCAGCAACACCATCAGCGAGATGGCGATGTTGAAGGTGAACAGCGCGTCGAGCACCGGTGCGGCCAGCGGCACGACGACCATGGCCAGCATCGCCAGCACCACCAGCGGCGCGCCGAGGCCGCCGCGGATCAGCTCCAGCACGCGCCGGGCGTTCATGGGTTGCGGCTGGGCGCTCATGCCTGGCCTCCGGGCCGGGCGAATTCATCCAGATCGATGGGCGGCAGGTCCGGCATGGGGCCGGCGCGCCAGGCGCGCAGCTGGTAGACGTAGGACAGCACCTGGGCAACGGCCGAATACAGTCTCACGGGGATTTCCTTGCCGAGTTGGGCTTCCCGATACAAGGCGCGTGCCAAAGGCGGGGCCGAGACGATCGCCACGCGGTGGCGATCGCCGCTTTCGCGGATGCGGAAGGCCATTTCGTCCACGCCCTTGGCCACCACCACAGGGGCGCGCATCTTTCCGCCCTCGTACTTCAAGGCCACGGCGTAGTGGGTGGGATTGACGAGCACGACGTCGGCGGTGGGCACCGCTTCCATCATCCGGCGCTGGGACAGCTGCATCTGCATCTGCCGGATGCGGCCCTTGACCTCCGGGCTGCCCTCGCTTTCCTTCATTTCCCGCTTGATCTCCTCGCGGGTCATCTTCAGCTTCCGCAGCCAGTTCCACTTCTGGTACGGCGCGTCGATGGCCGCCAGCAGCGCCAGCGCGCCGGCGGTGGCCAGCAGCAGGCGCAGGGTGAAGCCCAGGCCGTCGACGATGGCGGCCTCCAGCGGCTGGTTGAGCATGGCGCGCAAGCCATCCATGCCGTGCACGATCACCAGCCCGGCCGCGGTGCCGACGAAGGCCACGCGCAGCAGGGACTTGAGCAGCTCGGCCGCCCCCTGGCCGCCGACCAGCCGCTTCACGCCGCTGATCGGGTTGAGCTTGCCGAAGTTGGGGGTGAACGCCTTGCTGGAGAAGCGCAGGCCGCTCATCGACACCGGCGCGATGATGCCGGCCAGCACGCACAGCGCGGCCAGCGGGGCCATCACCCACAGCAGGTCCAGCAACAGTTCGCCGAAATGGCCGAACAGTGCGTCCGGGTGCTGCCACAAGTCCGGGGCGGGGGTGAGCGCGGTCTCCATCCAGCCCCGTGCGCCCGACGCCAGGCTGCCGGACATGGTCAGCAGGGCCACCACGCCTGCGCCGAACACCGTCGCGGTCGCCAGCTCGCGCGAATGCGGGACATTGCCCTGCTCACGCGCCTCGCGCAGGCGCTTGGCGGTAGGGAGTTCTGTGCGTTCTGCGCCGTCTTCGTTCTCGGACATCGTTCAGGCAGCGGGGTGGGATGCCGGATGTCCTGCAAGGGGCGTGCCGCTTCTTCAGGGCGTGGTGGCCGAAGTCCAGTCGGCCAGGCCGGTCTCGCTGCCGCCGGGGGCGGGTTCGTCGCTCTCGATGCGGTTGCGGCCGCCGTGCTTGGCCCGGTACAGCGCCGCGTCGGCCCGCGCCAGCAGATGGCCGATCGTCTCGCCCTCGCGATGCCACGCCACGCCCATCGAGCAGGTGACTTCCAGCACCGCATCGTCCACCGCGTAAGGGGTGCCGCAGATCGCGTCGTGGATCGCGCGCAGCCGCCCCTGCGCCTGCGGCGACAGGCCGGGCATCACCGCCAGCAGTTCCTCCCCGCCATAGCGCCCGACCTGGTCGCTGCCGCGCAGGCAGGCATCCAGGCGGCGACCGACGCGCGCCAGCACCGCGTCGCCGGCCAGGTGGCCGTAGACGTCGTTGATCTGCTTGAAATAGTCCAGGTCGATCAGTACCACCGCCAGCGGCTGGCCCTCGCGCCGCGCCTGCGCCAGGCACGCGGCCATCGCCTCCAGGATGCCGGCGCGATTGAGCAGGCCGGTCAGTTCGTCGTGGGTGGCCTTGATCGCCAGGCTCGCGCGCGCGGCTTCCAGTTCCTGCTTCTCGCGCTGCAATTCCTGGGTGCGCTCGGTGACCAGCCGCTCCAGTTCGCGCTCGCGCGCCAGCAACCGGCTCACGCGCCAGCGCAGCAGGCCCAGCACCGCGGCGAAGGCGAGCAGCACGTACAGCAGGATCGCCAGCGGGCTGCGCCACCATGGCGGCAGCACATCGAAGGTCAGCCGTACCGTATTGCTGAGCTGGCGCTGCCGCAGGTCTTCGGCCTGCACCTCCAGCGCGTAATGGCCGGGCGCGAGGATCGGGTAGACCACGTGGTCCTGCGCCGTGCTGATCCACGGGCCACCCTGGTCGTTGATGCGGTAGCGGAACACGACGCGGTCGCTGCCGCCCACCGCGCCGGGCGTGGAGAGGTCGATGTCCAGCGGCTGCCTGGACCACAACAGCGAGGCGCCGGGCAGGACCCCTTGGTCGCCGCGGCGGATGCGCGAGATTTCCAGCTTCAGCGGCCGGGGGGCGAACAGGGCGGCGGGATCGAAGATCCGGCTCAGGCCGCGGCTGGAGCCGATCCACACCGCGCCATCGTGGTCTTCGAAGAAAGCATTGGCCGAAGTGTCGTCCCACAACAGGCCCTCGGCCTGGGTGACACGGATCCAGCGACCGTCGCGCAGCAGGTCCAGGCCCTGGCTGCTGCCCAGCCAGAGCCAGCCGCGGCTGTCGTGGCGCAGGATGAAGGGCATCACCCGCGACACCAGCGGGTCGTCCACCCGTTCTACCGCCAGCCGGTTGTGTGTCTCGTCCATCCGGCCGTGCCACAGTCCGGCATCGTTGAGCGAGAGCCAGGCGGTGCCATCGGGCGCGAACGACAGCCGCGAGAAGTCCTGGCTCGGCAATGCCCCCGTGACTTCCACGCGCACCCAATGGCCCTCGGTGCGCCGATACAGGCCGGCGCTGGACACCATCCACAGACGCCCGGCGGCATCCAGGCGGGCATCGTCGAAGGAGCTCACCGGCAGTTCGCGTTCGCGCACCGGGCGCTCGCTGCCCGGTGCCAGCGTGTAGACGCCACGGCCGGTGACGATCCACAGCACGCCCTGGCGGTCGAACAGCACCACGCGCACGCCCGCGGGCACCTGGGCGATATCGCGCGTGCTGCCGTCGAGCGGGTCGCGGCGGGCGATGGCGCCGGAAGAGCGGCCCAGCCAGACCGCGCCATCGGGTGCCGTGGCCATGCTGATGGTCTGCTGCAACGCGCGCCCGTCGACCAGGTTCCAGGGCCGCATGCGTCGCGAGGGCAGGTCGAGCACGTTGCTGCCGGCATCGCCGCCGACCAGCAGTTCGCCCTGCGGCGTGCGCAGGATCGACCAGGTCGGCGCGGCGGCCAGTCCCTGGTTTTCGTCCCAGTGTTCGATGCGGTCGTAGGCCAGCCAGCGTTGCACGCCCAGTCCGCGCGTGCCGATCCAGAAACGCCCGTCGCGCTGCACCAGGATCGGACCGACCAGCGGCGTGATGTCCACGCCCTGGCTGCGCGAGAACAGGCGCCAGCGATCACCCTCCCAGCGCACCAGCCCGCCGTTGGCACGCGTCACCACGCGGCCACGCGGGTCCAGGGCCAGGTTGGTGGCACCGGACAACATGCTGAAGCTGCCGCCCGCCGGGGCGGGGTGGTCGATGAAACGGCTGCGGCCCGGCGGCAACGACAGCACGTGGTCGCCGCCTCGCACCCACAGCGTGCCGTCGCGTGCGCGCAGGATCGCTTGCAGGCGTTCGCCGGGCAGGCCCTGCGCCGGTCCAAACGGCGTGATGCGGCCCTGGATGTCCACCCGGCACAACTGCGTGCCGCAGGCGACCCACAGCACCGCGCCTTCGGCCATCAGCGCTTCGCCCATCGGGGGCAGCGCATGGCCCTCCCAGCGCAGCGGGATGGGACGCACCTGCCAGCCGGCTTCATCGGGCGTAATCCGCAGCAGCTGGTGGTGGCTGATCGCCACCACGCCGTCCTGCTGCGCGACCAGCGTGTTGCCGTTGTCCAGCTGCAAGGGACGGCCCTGCCACTGCACGCTCTCGAAACGCGGGCCGCGACGCACGTACAGGCCATTGGAAGTGCCCACCCACAGGCGCCCGGCGCTGTCCTCGGTAATGGCGCGCACGTAGATGCTGCCGATGCCCGCTTCCTCGCCCACGACATGGAAGCGTTCGCGTTCGTAGCGGTGCAGGCCCAGTTCGGTGCCGGCCCACAGCACGCCCTGGCGGTCCTCGTACAAGGTGCTGACCGACAGGCCTTGCAGGCCCTCGGCCTGGGCATACGCGCGGAAGCTGTAGTTCTGCGCCGCCGCCGGCAGCGCCAGCAGCCAGGCCAGCGCGCACGCCCAGCGCACGGCGCGGATCACGGCCGGGGTGCGATGGAAGAACGTAGGCGGCGAAATGGCCACGTGACTGCGAAGACCCCCCGGAACCGGCAAGCCCTCTTTGCCAGGGACTCGTCCGCCACAGATATCGGCCGTCGCGCCGGGAACTGAAGCCCGCCGGTGCCCGGGGCGGCTACATCGTGAGCTGGCGCGCGGCGTCGAAGCTGGCATCGAACAGGCGCTGCACCGGCGGGCCCATCTCGTTGGCCAGCGTAGCCAGCAACACCAGCCCCAGCAGCACCGAGACCGGCAGGCCGAGCTGGATCGGGTTCAGGGCCGGCGCGGCCTTGGCCAGTGCGCCGAAGGCCAGGTTGACCGCCAGCATCGCCACGATCATCGGCAGCGCCAGGGTCAGCCCGCCGCGCAATACCTGCAGGAAGAACGTCGGCGCGACCTCGGCGAAGGCCTGCGGGTCGGGCAGCGCCGCGCCGATCGGCACGGCCTTGTAGCTGTCCACGATCAGCGCGATCAGCGCCAGGTGCCCGTTGGCGACGAAGAACAGCAACCCGAAGCTGAGGTAGAACCACTGCGCGATGACGCCGGAGGTGACGCCGCGCAGCGGATCGGACATCTGCGCGAACGACAGGCCGGTGCTCTGGGAGATCATCTCGCCCGCCAGCGCGCCGGCCTCGAACACGAGTTTCAGCATGAAGCCGATGCTCACGCCGATGGCCAGTTCACGCGCCACGGTGAGTACCACGGCCGCATCGAAGCCGTTCCACGCCGGCACCGGGGGCAGGATCGGCGCCAGTGCCATCGCCAGCGTGCCGGCGAGGGTGACGCGGATGCGCTTGGGCACCGCCTTGGTGCCGACCAGCGGCATGGCGGTGAGCACCGCGCCGATGCGCAGCATCGTCCACAGCACCGCGCCGACCATCGCGAACGCGCGCTGGCCGTCGATCACCATCTGGGTGGCGGCATCCACGGCGTGGCTATCCGATGAGGTGCGGGATACGCTGGAACAGCATGGTCGTGTACTCGACCAGGTGCGCGAGCAGCATGCTGCCGGTGGCGAACAACACGGCGGTCAGCGCCACGGCCTTGGCGATGAAGGCGATGGTGGGTTCGTTGATCTGCGTGGCGGCCTGGATAACGCCGACGACGACGCCGACCACCAGCACGGCCAACAGGATGGGGCCGGCCAGCCAGAGGACGGTGACCAGTCCGCCGCGCAGTTCGGTCAGGGCGATTTCGGGGCTCATGGCAGTAAGCGATGCAAGGTGGGTGCCAGTACGCGGGACGGATATCCGGCGCGCGACGGCCGCGTCCTAGACCGCGTTGAAGCTCGCCGCCAGCGTGCCCACCACCAGCACCCAGCCGTCCACCAGCACGAACAGCAGGATCTTGAACGGCGCCGACACCAGCATCGGCGAGAGCATCATCATGCCCATCGACATCAGCACGCTGGCCACCACCAGGTCGATGATCACGAACGGGATGAAGATCAGAAAGCCGATCTCGAAGGCGGTCTTCAGCTCGCTGGTGACGAACGAGGCCACCAGCACCGGGAAGGGCACCGCGTCCGGGCCGGCGTACTTGCCGTCGCCGGCCATGCCGGCGAAGGTCATCAGGTCGGTCTCGCGCACCTGCGCCAGCATGAAGGCGCGCAGCGGCTGCGTGGTGAGCGTCCAGGCGGTCTGGAAGTCGATCTGGTTGTTCAGGTATGGCTGCAGGCCGCTGCTCCACATCTTCTGCCACACCGGCATCATCACCAGCGCGGTGAGGAACATCGCCAGGCCCACCAGGATCTGGTTGGACGGCGTCTGGCCGGTGCCCAGTGCCTGGCGCAGCAGGCCCAGCACGATGGTGATGCGGGTGAAGGCGGTGAGCACCAGCAGCATCGACGGCAGCAGGGTGATGGCCGTCATCAGCAGCAAGGTCTGCAGCGGCAGGCTCACCGGCTGCTCGCCGATGCGGCCCACGGTGACGTTGGGCAGCGCCGGCAGCTGGCTGCTGCCGCCCACGGGCGCCGCCGCCGGTGCGGCAGCCGCTTCGATGTTCACCGGGGTTGCGGCCGGCGCGGCGGAGGCGAAGGCCGGGCACGCGGCCAACAGCAGGATCAGCAGCAGGCGCAGCGCGCGGGCGGTACGGAACGGCAACATGTTCATCGGTCCTTGCGCAGCTTCTGGGCGAGCAGCTGAGCGAAATCGGGCAGTTTCTTCAGGTCGGGCAGGGCCGGAGGCGGCGGCGCCGGCAGCGGGGCGTCGAGGCTGTGCAGGGTGTTGATGCCGCCGGCGGTCACGCCCAGCAGCAGCTGCTGGCCGCCCACTTCCACCACCACCACGCGCTCCTTGGCGCCCAGCGGCAGGCTGGCGACCAGCTTCAGGCCGGCGGCGGGACGAAAGCCGCTGCCGGGCATGCGCTTGAGCAGCCAGCCCAGGCCGACGATCAGGCCCAGCACCAGCAGCAGCGCGAACACCGCGCCGAACAGGCCCGGCGAACTCGGCGCATGGTTGCCGACCTGGCTGGCCTGCCGCGCCACCGGCGCGGCGGCCTGGCCGACCGCCAGCAGCGCATGCGCGACTGTGTTCAACGCAGTCTCCGGATGCGCTCGCTCGGGCTGACCACGTCGGTCAGGCGGATGCCGAAACGGTCGTTGATCACCACCACCTCGCCATGCGCGATGAGGGTGCCGTTGACGTAGACGTCCAGCGGTTCGCCGGCGCCGCGCTCCAGTTCCACCACCGAGCCCTGGTTGAGTTGCAGCAGGTTGCGGATCGGCAGGCGCGCACGGCCCACTTCCAGCGACAGCGTCACCGGCACGTCGAGGATGACGTCCAGGTTGAGGTCGGCGGCGGCGTGTTGTTCCTCGGCCAGCAGTTGCTCGAACTGGGCGGCCTGGGCGATTTCTTCTTCGGTCATCATGGCAGCAGGTCCTGCGCTTTGCGCAAAGTCGGGGCGCCGGGCGGTTGCACGGCGGTGATCTTGATGGCGTTCTTGCCGTTGGCGACGCCGAATTCGCCGGTGAACAGCGGAATGTTCTCCACGCACAGCGGCACCTGGGCCGGCAGCTCGATCGGCAGCACGTCGCCGACCTTCAGCTGGGTGAGCTGGCGCAGGCTCACCTGCTTGGAAGCGAGCACGCTGGAGAGCGTGACCTCGGCCACGTTGAGCTGCTCGCGCAGCATCACGTTCCAGCTTTCGTCGCGGTCGTTGCGGTCGCTCTGGATGCCGGCATCGAGCAGTTCGCGGATCGGCTCGAGCATCGAGTAGGGCAGGGTGACGTGGATCTCGCCGCCGCCGCCTTCCAGTTCGACGTGGAAGCGGCACACCACCACGTACTCGCGCGGGGTGACGATATTGGCGAAGTGCGGGTTGATCTCCGAGTTGATGTACTCGAAGTCCACGTCCATCACCGGCGCCCAGGCTTCCTTGAGGTCGGCGAAGGTCTGCTTGAGCAGCAGCTGGATCACGCGCATCTCGGTGGCGGTGAACTCGCGGCCCTCGATGCGCGTCGGGTAGCGGCCGTCGCCGCCGAAGAAGTTGTCCACCACGGTGAACACCAGCGTCGGCTCGAACACGATCAACCCGGTGCCGCGCAGCGGCTTGAAGCGGATCAGGTTGAGGTTGGTCGGCACGTACAGCGAGTGCATGTACTCGTTGAACTTGACCAGGTCGATGCCGCGCACCGACAAGTCGGCCGAACGCCGGATCAGGTTGAACAGGCCGATGCGCCACAGGCGCGCGAAACGTTCGTTGACCATCTCCAGCGTCGGCATGCGGCCGCGGATGATGCGGTCCTGGCTGGCGAGGTCGTAGTTGCGCGCCTCGCCCGGCGCGGCGGCCGGCGGGGCGGTATCCACGGCCCCGGAGTCCACGCCGTGCAGCAGGGCATCGATCTCGTCCTGTGAAAGCAGGTCGTTGACGCTCATCGGCGTGGCCTTACTGGGTCACGAAGCTGGTGAACAGCAGTTCGTCGGCGCTCTTGCTGCCGGTCTCGGCCTGCATGAGCTTCTGCACTTCGGCCAGCGAGATGGCTTGCAGCTTCTCCTTGCCGGCGCGGTCGGCGATCTCTGCCGGCTGCACCTGCGAGAACAGCATCAGCAGGCGCGCGCGGATGGCCGGCGCGTTGGCCTCGATGTTCTTCAGCGCGATCGGGTCGCGGGTCATCAGCTGCACTTCCACCTGCAGGTAGCGCGGGCCGTCCACCGGGCCGTTGAGGTTGACCACGAAGGGCGGCTCCATGGCGAAGTACTGTGCCGGGGCGGGGAGGGCCTTGGTGGCGGGGGCGGCCTTGGCGGCTTCTGCCTTCTCGGCCTTGTCGTGGCCGGCGAAGTACCAGGCACCGCCACCGGCAGCCGCGGCGGCCACCACGGCCACGCCGGCGATCAGCACGATGGGCTTGCCGGCCTTCTTTTCCTTGGCGTCGGCTTTCTTGTTCTTGTCGGCGGCAGCTGCCACGGGGTCACTCCAATGAAACGGGCTGCCCATGCAGATGCAACGCGCGTGCCATTGGCGCGGTGGCGGTTTTCCGGCGTGTCGGGGTGATGCCCGCCAGAGCGTCAGGGGATTCCTGTAGGAGCGGCTTCAGCCGCGACAGGTTTCCGTCGGCGGGATCTGCGGGCGGGTCGCGTCGCGGCTGAAGCCGCTCCTACAGTGAAGGGGTGACGGCGGCCGCCCCCGTCAGGCGTAGGCGTCCAGCAAGCCACGCGCCTTCAACACCGAAGCCGGGACTACCACGCTCGCGGTGTCCTCGCCTGCGCCGTCGCCCGCGCCATCGAAACCGTGGGACATGGCGGAGCCGTCACCGCGCTGGCCCTGCTGCTGCGCGCCGACATCGGCGTGCGCCAGCTGGAAGCCATGTTCGCCCAGCATGTCGCGCAGGCGCGGCAGGCTCTGCTCCAGCGCCTGGCGGGTCTCGACGTGGCTGGCGGTAAAGCTGGCGTGGACCTTGTCGCCGTCCATCTGCAGCCGGACTTCGACCGGCCCCAGATCGTTCGGGGTGATCTTGATGTGCGCGTGGCCGATCTTCTGCTCCGCCAGCCAGGTCAGGCGCGTACCGACCGCGTCGTCGAACCCGTCGCCGTTGAGGTCCGGCGTCGGCGTGGGACTGGCGCTGAACACCGCCGGGGTGTCCTGCAGGCGGGCGCCGGCAGTGGACACATGCGGAAGCGTCGGCAGCGCGAAGGCCGGGGTGTCGATCGCGGGCGAATCGCCATCGGTACCGGCGGTGGGGGGAGTGCCGGCCGCCAGCGTGGCGGTGGCCAGCGCGGCGAGGGCGGCGGCATCGTCCGCGCTGGCCGTGGAGGCACTGGCGGCAGTAGCCGCGCCGGCCAGGCCGGGCAGCGCGATGGCGCCGGTCGGCAGGGCATTGGGCATCGCGGCCGGGGCCGCGGCGTCCGCCTGTGGCAGCCCCGCCAGCAACGGGTTCGCGGCCGTGCCGTCCAGCATTGCAGCGTCCGGCGCGGCCGTCGGCGCGGCCGGCTGCAACAGCATCAGGCCGAAGCCGCCCAGGCCCGGCGGTGGCCAGGTGCCCGGCTCGCCGTGGGTCGATTCGGTCTTCTCGCCGGCTTCGGTACTCGCGGTGGCTTGTCCGGTGTTTTCCGCGGCGTCGCGCTGCGTGCGCTGCGCGCTGTCCTTGTGGCTACCCGCATCGCTGCGCGAGGCACGGGCCGGATGGTCATCCTTGCCGTGCGCGCGGGTGCCGTCCTCGTCCTGCCGTGCGCTTTCATCGTCCTGCCGCGGCTTGGCTTCCGCGCGCTTGCCCGCTGGGTTGCGCGAAGCCTGCTGGGTCGAGTTCGCCTGCGACGGCGGCTGCGTCGGGTTGTTGAGCAGGCTGGCGAAGCTGCTGCGCTGCGTGCCGGTGTCGTCCTGCGCGGCATCGTCGCGCGAGACGAACCCTTCGTCCTTCAGGCCGCTGGCGCGGGCGGCGGTGTTGAGGATCGACAGCGGGTTCAAGCGTCGTCTCCCGGCTCGGCGGCCAGCTGTGCCTGCCGCGCGCGGCGCGCGCCGAGGTCGTCCATGTCGCGCTGGTCGCGGCGTTCCACCACCTGGCGCTCCTGCGCGCGATAGCTGGCCGCCAGTTGCTCAAGCACCTGCTTCTCGCGGCTGGCCAGCAGCAGGCGCGCGCGCTCGGCTTCCACGCGGGCGCGGTTCTGGTCGACGGTACGCATCTGCTGCTCCACCGCGCTGTCCAGGCGGTCGAGGAAGGCGCGCCGGTTGCTCAGCTGCGCCGGGCTGGTGGCCGCCATCTGGCTGCCCGCATATTCCTCGGCGTAGCGACGCAACTCCTCCAGGCGGGAGACGTGCGTGTCCAGGTTGCGCTGGCGCTCGGCCAGGTCACGAGCCACTTCGTCCTCGTGTTCCTGGGCGCGGCGCAGCAACGGGTCGATCCGGCGGGATTGCATCATGGTTCATTGCCTGTGGGGATCGGAGCGGCCGCCGGTGGGCGGACGCGGGAAAAACAGGGGTAGGACGGCCTAGCCATGCGCCGCCTCCGTCTCGACCAGCCGCTTGAGCGCCGCCTGGCTGTGCGGCAGGTCGGCCGCCTTGGTGACGTCCTGGCCGAGGAATTCGAGGATCTCCGGCCAGCGCTCCAGCGCTTCGTCCGTCACCGGGTCGTTGCCGCGCTGGTAGGCGCCGATGGCGATCAGGTCGCGGTTGGACGAATACGCCGATACCAGGCGCTTGAGCTTGCGGATGCGCAGCCGCCACGGTTCGTCGGCGATGTCCTGCACCACGCGGCTGACCGACGATTCCACGTCGATGGCCGGATACAGGCCACTGTCGGCCACCCGGCGCGAGAGCAGGATGTGGCCGTCGAGGATGGCGCGCGCGGCGTCGGCGATGGGGTCCTGCGGGTCGTCGCCCTCGGTGAGCACGGTGTAGAACGCGGTGATCGAGCCGCGCCCGGCGGCGCCGTTGCCGGCACGCTCCACCAGCGCGGGCAGCTTGGCGAACACGCTCGGCGGATAGCCGCGGGTGGTCGGCGGCTCGCCCACCGACAGGCCGATCTCGCGCTGCGCCTGCGCGAAGCGGGTCAGCGAATCCATCAGCAGCAGCACGTTCAGGCCCTGGTCGCGGAACCACTCTGCGATCGCGGTGGCGCGGTAGGCACCGTGCAGGCGCGCCAGCGGCGGGCGGTCGGCCGGGCTGGCGACGACCACCGCGCGGCGCAGGCCTTCCTCGCCCAGCGTGGTCTCGACGAAATCGCGCACTTCGCGACCGCGTTCGCCGATCAGCCCGACGACGATCACGTCGGCGGCGGTATAGCGGGTCATCATGCCCAGCAGCGTGGACTTGCCCACGCCCGAGCCGGCGAACAGCCCCACGCGCTGGCCGCGGCCGATCGGCAGCAGCGCGTTGATCGCGCGCACGCCCACGTCCAGCGGCATGGTGATCGGTTCGCGCGCCAGCGGGTTGATCGACACGCCGGCCATCGAGGTGCTGCCTTCGCCGCGGATCGGCCCCTTGCCGTCCAGCGGCACGCCGTCGCTGTCGATGACGCGGCCGAGCAGGCCTTCGCCCACTTCCACGCCGCCGCGGCGCCGCGAGGGCACCACGCGCGCGTTCGGCAGCAGGCCGTGCAGTTCGGCGCTGGGCATCAGGTAGGTACGCTCGCCGGCGAAACCGACGACTTCGGCGTCGACCCAGCCCCCGTCGACCACTTCGACCTTGCAGGTCGCGCCCATCGGCGCTTCGCAGCCGACCGCTTCCAGCGTCAGGCCGACGGCGCGGCGCAGGATGCCTTCGCGGATCAGGCCGCGGCCGTTGGCCGCGTCCAGCCCGAGCGCGCCCAACCGGGTGGCCAGGCGCAGGTCGCGCGCGGCGTTCCATTCGGCGGGCAGGGCGGTGGGCAGCAATTGCGCGTTCACAGGCCGGCCCCCGCCTTGCGCATCACCGTTTCCAGCGCCGCGCGCAGGCGCGCTTCCAGCGTGCCGTCGATGCGCACGCTCTCGGCATGCACGCGCAGGTCGCCACGGCTCAGGCCGGGGTCGGCGGTGAGGCGGGTGCCCGACATCAGCGACAGCAGCGGCGTGAGGGCGGCGATGTCGTCCGGGTGCAGGCGCACTTCCACTTCGCGGCTGCTGCCGCCGACGGCATCGACTGCTTCGCTGACCAGATCGGACAGGAGCACCGGGTCGGCCTCGTAGGCGCGGCCGACCAGGCTGCCGGCGATACGCACCGCCAGCTCGCCGAGCGCGCCGACCACCTCGTTTTCGAGACGGGCCAGCGGACGGCTGAAATTGTCCAGGATGCCTTCGATCTGCGCGGTCAGCCGGCGCACTTCGGCCTGCCCCTGGGCGAAGCCCTCGGCATGCCCGCGCTCGAAACCTTCCTGGCGCGCGGCGTCCTGGATCGCCTGGATTTCCTGCAGCGTCGGCGGCTTGGGCGGCGGCGGGGCTTCCTCGACCGGCGCGTGCACGGGCTCGGCGGTGACCACGTCCAAGGACGGGGCCAGCCAGCGCACCACGTCCTCGCCGAGGATGGCACTCATACCATCGCCTCCGAACCGCCGCCGCCGAGCACCAGGGTGCCTTCGTCAGCCAGGCGGCGCACGATGGTGAGGATTTCCTTCTGCGCCGCCTCCACGTCGGACAGGCGCACCGGGCCGCGCGCTTCCATGTCCTCGAGCAGGATTTCCGCGGCGCGCTGGGACATGTTGCGGGTGATCTTCTCGCGCACCTTCACGTCGGCGCCGCGCAGCGCCAGGCCCAGCTTCTCGCCGGACACTTCGCGCAGCAGGGTCTGGATCTCGCGGTCTTCCAGCTCGATCAGGTTGTCGAACACGAACATCTGGTCCTGGATCTTGCTGGCCAGTTCCGAATCCACCTTGCCGATGGCCTGCAGCACGCCCTGGTCCTGCCCGGTATCGAGGAAGTTGAGGATGTTGGCCGCGCACTTCACGCCGCCCAGGCTGGAGGACTTCAGGTTCTGGTTGCCGGCGAACTGCCGCTCCATGATCTCGTTGAGCTCGCTCAGCGCGTTGGGCGGGATGCCGTCCAGCGTGGCGATGCGCAGCAGCACGTCGGCGCGGGTGCGCTCGGGCAGGTTCTTCAGCGCCTCGGCGGCCTGGTCGCTGTCCAGGTGCGCCATCACGATGGCGATGATCTGCGGGTGCTCGTTGCGCACCAGGTCGGCCACCGCGCGCGGGTCCATCCACTTGAGCGTGTCCAGGCCGGTGGTGTTGCGGCCCAGCAGGATGCGGTCGATCAGGCCGGAGGCCTTCTCCGCGCCCAGCGCCTGGATCAGCACGTTGCGGATGTAGTCGTCGGCGCCCACGCCCAGCGAGGTCTTGCCGGCGAGTTCGCCGTTGAATTCGTCCATCACCTTCTCGACCTGCTCGCGGCTCACGCCGCTCATGGTCGCCATGGCGATGCCGATCTTCTGCACCTCCTTGGGGTCCATGTGCTTGAGCACCTCGGCCGCGTCGGCTTCGCCGAGCGACAGCAGCAGCACGGCGGCGCGCTGGACGCCGTTGAGCGGGGGCATGTCAGGCTTCACTGGCGACCCATCCCTTCACGACTTGCGCGACACGCTTGGAATCGGCCTTCACCGCTTCGCGCGCCTGGCGCAGGCGGTCTTCATAGGCATCGGAGGGCAGGGCGATGGCCGGCTTGCGGTCGATGCCCAGCTGCGCGGTGTCCTCTTCCAGGCCCGGCAGCAGCGAATCCTCGTCGTCGAGCATGCGCACGTCCGCGCTCTGCGGCGTGCCCGGCTCCTCCTTCCTGCGGCGCGCGGCCGGGGCCGGGCCGGTGATCGAGCGCAGCGCCGGGCGCAGGACGCCGAACAGCAGCGCCAGCACCACCACCGCGCCCAGCAGCAGGCGCGCGGCATCGCGCACGCGCGGGTCTTCCCACCACTTCGGGCCAGCATCGGCCTCGGGCTTCTCGCGCACGAACGGGGCGTTCATCACCGACACGGTGTCCCCGCGCGCGGCATCGAAGCCCACCGCCTGCTTGACCAGCGACTCGACCTTGGTCAGTTCGGCCGCGCTCAGCGCCTGCTCGGTGATCTTGCCCTTGGCATCCGGGCGCGGCACGTGGTCCACCAGCACCGCCACGCTGACGCGCTTGATGCGTCCGGCCGGCTGGCGCGTGTGCTGCAGGGTGCGGTCCAGCTCGTAGTTGCGGGTAGCGCTCTTGGCGTTCTCGGTGGGCGTGGCGGCCACGGCCTGCTGCGCGTTGGCGGCATTCGGCGCGGCGCCGTTGGCGCCCGGTGCGGCGGCGGCCGGCGGGGCCGGCTGGCCCGGGTTGGCGGCGCCCGGCGGGGTGTTGCTGGTGGCGCCGGGCACGCCCTGCGGGCCGGCGGTGCTGGTGCTGTTCTCGCTGACCTGCTCGCTGCGCAGCTTCGGCGGCTCGCCGTTGAACAGCTCGCGCGCTTCCTCCACCACCGAGAAGTCCATGTCCACGCTGACTTCCGGGTTGACGCGGCCGGTGCCGGTCAGCGGCTCCAGCAGTTCGCGGATGCGCTGGTTGTAGGCGCTTTCCTGGCGGCGCACCTGGTCGAACTGGGCGGCGTTGAGTGCCGCGTCGCTGTTGGGGTCGGCGATGGTGAGCATGCGCCCGCTCTGGTCGACCACGGTGACGCGTTCCGGTGCCAGGTCCGGGATCGAGGAGGCGACCAGGTGCACGATGGCATCGACCTGGTTGCGCTCCAGGGTCTGGCCGCCGCGCAGTTCCAGCACCACCGAGGCGCTGGCGACTTCGCGCTGGCGGGTGAAGGCGCTGGGCTTGGGAATGGCCAGGTGCACGCGCGCGTCGCGCACCGGGCGCAACGTGGTGATGGTGCGCACCAGCTCGGTTTCCAGCGCGTGCTGGTAGCGCGCGTTCTCCACGAACTGGCTGACGCCGAAGCCCGGGTCGCGCTCCATCAGCTCGAAGCCCAGGCGACCGCTGTCGGTGAGGCCGGAGCCGGCCAGCTTGAGCCGCGCATCGTGCAGGTTGGCTTCCGGCACGGTGATGGCGCCGGTGGCCGGGTCGATCTTGAACGGGATGTTGGCCGCGCGCAGCAGGTCGGTGGCCTCGGCGGTCGCCTTCTCGTCCAGGCCGGTGTACAGCGCCGTGTAGCCGGGCTTCTGCGACCAGAAGAACACCGCCAGGCCGGCGGCCACGGCGAGGGCGATCATCGCCATCAGGCCCAGGCGGCGGGTGATCTGCAGGCTCTGGATGCGGTCGAACCAGCCGCCGGCCTTGTCGGCGCCCTGGGCGAAGCTGTCCTTGGTGAGTGCGAGTGCCATCCGGTATCAACCTTTACAGCGGCATGTTCATCACGTCCTGGTAGGCCTGGACGAGACGGTTGCGGACTTCCACGGTGGCGCGGAAGGCGATCTGGGACTGCTGGGAGGCGACCATGACGCGCGCCAGGTCGGCACTGGGGTCACCCATTTCGAAGGCCTTGGCGAGCGCGCCGGATTTCTGCTGCGCTTCGTTGACCCCGTTCAGGGCGCCGCGCAGCGTTTCGCTGAAGCTGGCGCCCTGGGGAGCGCCGGCCGCTTCGCTGCCGGCCAGGCCCTGGATCGCGGTGGACTGGCCGACGTCGGCGGCCGGGCCGAGCGCAGCCGAGCCCATCTGGCTCTGGTAGCTGCGGATCTGCGACAGGATGGAGGTGATGGAATCGCTCATGGGAACGGCCAGGACGACGGTCGCCGTTCACGATGCAATGCGTGTGCCAAAGCCGCGCCGGTTTTCCGGCGCGGGTGCCCGGCGCTAGGGCAGCCAGGCTGCGCGCCAGTCGTCCAGCCCTTCGCCGGCCAGCATCCAGTCCCGGCGCACCGCCTCGCGCAGCGCATCGCCCGCCGCGGCACGGGCATCGGCGTCGGCCAGTTGCTCGCGGATCGCGCCTATCCATTCGCGGTGGCGGTTGCGCACGCGGGTAATCGGGAGCGCGCCGCGATACGCCTCGATGTCGCTGGCCACCACCGGGATCGCGCAGGCGCCGTACTCGAGCAGGCGCAGGTTGCTCTTGCAGGCGTTGAAACGGTTGTCTTCCAGCGGGGCGATGGCCAGGTCCAGGTGCAGCCGGGCCAGGGCGCGGGGGTAGATGGAAATGTCCACGCCTGCGTGGAACTCCTTCACGTAACGCTGCAGCGGTTCCGGGCACAGGCCCATGAACACCCAATCCACTTCGCCCGCCAATGTGCGAACGACGTCCAGGATCATCTCCAGGTCGCCGGTATGCCCGATGCCGCCGGCCCAGCCTACGCGCGGGCGCGGGCCGACATTGCGGCGCAGCTGCGGCAGGCGCGTCCACCAGGCCAGGGGCAGGCGGTTGCGGGCGACGCGGATGTCCGGGTGCAGGCCGGTCAGCGCATCGGCCAACGCGGGCGTGGATACCACCACGCGATCGACCAGGCTCAGCGCGCGCGGCAGGCTGCGGCGGATGTCGGCGGGTATCCCGGCGCGGTGCGCGCTGCGCGCCGGCAGTTCGAGCAGGTAGTCATCGAGTTCATACACCTTCAGCGCGCGCGCATGACGGGGCATGGCTTCAATGCGCGCGAGATCCTCCTCGCCCACGCGACGCTGCAGGATCACCACATCGGGATCGATGCGCTCGTGCTCGACGACGTCCACGAGCAGGGCATGGGCCGTGCCTTCCACGGCGCCCGCGGCCTGCAGGGCGGCCAGCGGTTGCAGCACGCGGTACTGCCCGCTGCCATGCGCGTCCGCGGGATGCGCCAGCACGCGCACCTGTGGGCGATGTGGCAACGGGTGCCAGGAGAAGCCCGATTCTCCCAGGCGGAAGCCGCCGGGCACGTCGAGCCGCAGGCTGGGGTGATAGGTGGGCGCCTGGGCGATGCGCGACAGCCAGCGATCCATCAGCCGGCCGCGTGGCGCGTCGGGCAATGTCGGGACCTCGGCATGCAGCAGCACGGTCTCCGGCACGCATACCAGCCGGTAGCCGTGGCCACTGGCGCGTAGCGACAGGTCGATATCTGCGCCGGCATCGGGGAAGGTGTCGGCGTCGAAGCCGCCGAGCCGCTCGAACAGCGCCCGCTCGATCAGCAGGCAGCGGTCCGACACCGCGGCCACACCATGCGCAACCTGCAATCGCCCCAGGTAACCCGACGCATCGATGGACTCGCCGGCAAAAGCGCCGATGGCGCCATCGGCCAGGCCCGGCAACAAGCCGGCCTGGGTCACCCGGCCCTGTGGCGAGACGGTGCGCGCGCCGACGATGGCCACTTCCGGGCGCATCCCATGGTCGAGCAGCGAATCGAGCCAGCCGGGCTGGACGATCGCGCTGTCGGCGCGCAAGAACAGCACGAAGTCGCCGCGCGCCTGGCTGGCCGCCAGGTTCGCGGCGGCCGCGTGCGGCATGGGCGCCTCAAGTCCGAACAGGCGCAGGCGCGGGTCTTCCAGCGCGGAAAGCTGCTGCATCCACTCGGTGACGGCCGTGGCCGCGCCGTTGTCCACCAGCAACACTTCGTAATCGGCATGCGCGGTCTTCTCGAGCACGCTGATCAGGCAGCGTTGCAACAGCGCCAGCGGCGTGTCGGCACCGGCCACGAGCACGATCGAGACCGGGTGCGTCGACGCGTGCCCGCGCGTGATCCGGTACAGCCCCCCCGCCAGGGGATTCACTTGCGCCTGCGGGTAGCCGCGTCGATGCAGGTGCGCCTGGATGACAGCGATCTCGCGCGCCCCGTCTGAGGGCGCCGGGTCGGCATAGAGCAGAGGTTCGGGCAGGTGCGCCAGGTCGTCGCTGCCGCCGTGCTCGGTCAGGCGCAGGATCATGTCCAGTGACAATGCCGTGGCATCGTCGGACCAGGTCGGGTCGAAACCGCCCAGCGGCAGCAACGCGGTGCGGGCGAACAGCCAGTGGCGCGCGGTCACGGCGGGATGGCCGAGCAGCAGGTCCGGATCGAAGTCCGGGCGCAGCACCGGCGAGGGCGGGTCGAAGCCCTTGCCGCGTTGCCATTCGTCGGCGAAGACTGCCCGCAGCGCAGGCGCCTCGGCCATGGCCAGCGGCAGCCGCTGCAATGCGCCGGTGCAGAACACGTCGCCGGCGTCGGCATGCAGCAGCCAGTCGCCGGTCTGCTCGCGTACCAGCAGCGCGTTGAGTGCATCGGCCAGCGAGCCGCCGCACGACCAGGGCCGCACCCAGTCGCCGGCGCCCGGCGGCGCGGCTTCCACGCCCCAGAGCCACACCTGCAAGGGAGCGAAGCCTTCGACATGCGGGGCCAGGCTGTCCAGCGTGGCGGCGATGCGCGCCGGCGAGGCCTGGCGGGCATCGAGGAGGATGGACAGCGAGGGCCGGCCATGGGCATCCAAGTGGGCCTTGGCCAGTGCGCGCTGCGCGGGTAGGAGCCGGCGCTGCTGCTGCCAACCGTCGAGCTGGGCCTGCACGCGTGCGCGTGCTTCGGCGTGTTCCAGCGCCTGCAGCAACGCGAAGTCCACGGCGGGCGCAGCGTCATGCAGGGGCGCGACCGGCACCGTCTGCGGCGCCTGTGCATCGCTCCAGCCCAATGTGCGCAGGGCATCCTGGAAATTGTCCAGGCCGCGGTTGCCGATGCCCGGCCGCTCGCGCCCGATCTGGCTGAACTGCCAGGCCGACACGCGGAAGTCGCTCAGGGGTGCGGCGAGATAGGCCAGGTCGCCGTGCTGCAGCAGCTTGGCGTACATCGCCAGGTCGCCGAACCACTGGATCGGCTGGCCCGCCAGATCCATCAGGCGTTCGCCCAGGGCCACCAGGTCGGTGCGCCGAGCCATCACCGCGCTCGGTTCGCCGATGAAATTGTGCGGGTGCTGGCCGAGCAGGCGTACCAGCGCGCGTCCGGCGATGCGCACATCGGTGTCGAAGAGGGGGGCGCTGTGCAGCGTATCCGGCAGCACGCTGCCGCGCTCGTCGATGCGGCGCCGCCGGGATGTCACCAGCGCGATGTCCCCGTGCGCGCGCAACACCGAGGCCTGGGCGGCGATGCAGTCCGGGTGCAGCACGTCATCGTCGTAGAGGAACTTGATGTACTGGCCTTGCGCCAGCGCCACGCAGCGGGCGCCGTTGCGCGATTCGTGAAGACGCTCGGGGTTGGCGTGGTAACGCACCGGAAACGGCGCCGTGGCGGCGAAGGCTTCCACACACAGCCGCACCGCATCGCCCGGGTGGTCGTCGCATACCACCAGCTCGATCGCGCGGTAGCGCTGCGCGGCCAGGCTTTCCAGGGCGCGCTTGAGGAACAGCGCCTTGAAGGCCGGCATGACCACGCTCACCAGCGGGCCATCGAGGGGAAGCGTGTGCGTCGTGGACGTGTTCATGGGCAGAGCAGGTCGAGCGCGTCGACATCGAAAACGGGAATGCCGTGGCGGCGGGAGACTTCGCGCCGCTCCGGGAAGTGGTTGTCCACGAACAGCGCCGGGGCGCGGATGGCCGAGGACTTGGGCTCGCCTTCGCGCAGGTGCACGATCTGGTCGAACAGCGCCGGCGAGATGCGGGCCGTGGCCAGCGTAGCGGCGATGTCGCCGGGGTGGCGGGTGAGCAGCACCAGCCGCTTGCCGAGCTCCAGCAGGCGATAGGCCAGGCGCATCGCGGCCGGATTGGCCAGGCCCTGGCATACCAAGGTGTCGTCCAGGTCGAAGTAGCAGGTGTCGAACGCGTAATCGAGCACGGCGCGATGTTCCAGCCGGCGTTCGAGCACTTGCAGGCGCGGTTCGGCCAGCACCTCGACGTCGCGCTCCAGGAAATCCTGCACGGCCAGCAGCGGCAGGTTGATACCCGCCGCGCGTGCGACGGTGGCGCCGGTGGCGAGGCGGCAGCTGAACTCCAGCAGTTTCCAGGCGCCTTGGGCATCGCGCCGTAGTTGCAGGAACCACGGGCCGCGCAGCGACAGCCGCGCGTGGATCTCCTCGGCAATGGCGCCGATCCTCGGGTCCGCGGGCAGCGGCCGCGAGCGCATCGCTACGCCGCCGACGATGCGTTCACGGCTGCGCGGGCCGACATGCAGCAGGCGGCCATGGCGGTCGCTGAAGCAGTCGACGCTGATTTCCTCGCCGGGCAGGTATTCGGTGACCACGGGCTGCGGCACGCGTGCCATTGCCTCGGCCAGCATGTCCGCGTCTTCGGCGCGGATGAAATCCTGACCGCCCTGGCCCATGTCGGGCTTCACCGCGACC
>Ga0310344_10000808_pt1 | contig 24336 bp, 23 predicted proteins | sample HC15DNA20200_MG_FD_203801 | JGI IMG/M metagenome (GOLD analysis project Ga0310344, IMG submission 203801) | Marine microbial communities from station ALOHA, North Pacific Subtropical Gyre - HC15-DNA-20-200_MG | ecosystem: Environmental > Aquatic > Marine > Oceanic | place: Pacific Ocean: North...
GAAGAACGTATTGAGAGACAGGCGTTAGAGGCTGCCTATCGGACGTTAAAGACACTCATAGAAAAGGGAGTTTGAGGCGTTTGGTTGTCTGGTTGAGCAACTCGTTTCCCCCGGCTAGAGGCGCCGAAGTACTGTGACTACACGGCCGAAGATAGATACTTGATCGCTTGCATAGCGTAAGTCTTCGTATTCCGAATTTGCTGTTTTGAGGATGATCTGGTCGCCATCTTGGTGAATGTATTTAACCGTAGCTTCTTCGTCCAGAATTCCAGCGACTACGAGATCGCCGTCACTAGCGGTTGTTTGGGAGCGCACGACTACGAAATCACCGTCAAATATTCCTGCGTCGATCATAGAAAATCCGCGTACTCGTAACATGAAGAGTTCGCCGTTGCCGGTGAACTCTTCAGGCAGAGGAAGTGATTCCACGATATTTTCATGAGCTAATACGTCGGTTCCTGCTGCAACATCACCCACTAATGGGACATGCCGTACGGCGCCACGTTCAACGGCAGCACCTGAAGTGGGGTCGAAACAGACCTCGATAGCGCGAGGCTTTGTGGGATCGCGTCTCAGATAGCCCTTTTCTTGAAGCGTCTGGAGGTGGGAGTGGACGGTAGAGGGTGATGTCAGTCCAACTTCTTCACCGATTTCACGAACCGAAGGGGGATAGCCGTGGTTGCGCGTATGACTATCAATCAGCGTAAGGATTTGTTGTTGTCGGGGTGTGAGGGTCTTCTCAGTCATAAGCCATTTCCTGGTGTTTACGTATAGAGAGTGTAAAAGTAATAGAGGTTGTAATCGAACATTTGTTCGATTACATTGAAACCGAACAAATGTTCGCCGCACATATGTTCTACGAACATCTGTTCCATGTCAAGTACCCCTTGACAGTTATGTCACATCTGAGTGAGAGGATCTACCCATGAACACGGTATTGACTTCGCTTCCCCCTGAACATTCTGGATTCAGTCTGGAAGCATCATCGGTTTGTTCGGTGCTCGATTTCGAGGGATCGCCTGTTTCAGCACGGGTGTATATGCGTCGTCGTCTCGTTTCGCTCCTTCTTGTTATTGCGGCAGTTGTAGGTATCTCATGTTTCGGGGCAGAACTAATAGGACATGTCACGGGGAACCCAGCGATTTCGCGTGCGGGAGCGACAGAAGAGCAAGTTTTCTATGTTGTTCAGCCAGGTGATTCTCTCTGGGGTATTGCACAAAGTGTTACTCCAGCCGGGGTTGATATTCGCGATACTGTGGACCGGCTTGCTGAAGAGATTGGTGGGGCGTTACTTAAGCCTGGTCAGCGGATATTACTTCCGTAAAGGAGTGAAATCGATCAGTATTAGAGGGCGATGTAACGGCAGAAAAGCAATTCGTCATCTGTAAACACCTGAGCCAATTTCAGACCCTTTGGTGAGTTCGGAGGAAAGCCATCAAATATTCCTATGCCATTGCCTACCAGAACTGGAGACAGGCTAAGGCATAGTTCGTCGATCACGTTAGCTGAAAGCAACTGCCCGTTTACCTTTGGGCCACCTTCGCACACAACGGTACGAGCACCGCGCTTGTAGAGATCTTCCAGGACTTCGGTAATTGAAATTGATGGCTTGTAGCTACAGATGACCTCGGCTATATCGGTTAGGGTTTTTACTCGGTTATTGGGTGCGATATCTGTTGTGTAGATCAGTGGTGGATCTCCTGACCCACTGTTGGTGAAGATTGGCATCGAAGGATCAAGATTCGCGGTGCCGGAGAGGACTGCAAGCCGAGGTCGTATTTCCTGTCCGCGGGCAGCTCTAAGCTCGCAAACTTCTGCGTTTGGTGTCTGTATTGGTTGATATTTTTCTGCTCGGACTGTTCCGGCCCCCACGAGGATGACATCTGCTATGCCTCGAATAATGCTGAGTAAGTTTCGATCTGTGCTATTCCCCAACTGGCCTGAAGTCCCGTCGATTGTGACAGACCCGTCTATGGAGGTAATCATATTGATTAATACCCATGGTCTCTGATGATGCGCTTTTCGTTCCGCGTCGTGATACAAGGAGACGATGTTGACTTCTGTCTCCGGGGTGACTGGATGTGGGTATGGAAGTACCTGAAACACACCATGACGGTATCTGCCTTGCCGGTAGGAGTGGGAACGTATCGGACAAATGCCTGTGGAGAATCGGTTAGTCATCCACCGGTATTTCCACAACTCATACCCTTTCTGTCCACAGGTAGATGTTTCTATTGTGGGATATCGGATAAACGTTCCGTTATCTAGATTTGCCTATTCCCTTACCCCTACTACTGGAAGTCCGAGAAGACGGATGGATGCACAATGATTGGAGAGAGATGACTCTGATTCCCGAGCGTGGTGTGCTGGGTATCCAGCGAATGTTTACGGACTCAGGAGTTAGTCCTTACGACTTTCTGGACTGGGAGTATCGACACTCACGGTTGATTGACCATAGGGATGGTTCCGTTGTGTTTGAGCAGACCGATGTGGAAGTACCCAGCAGTTGGTCGGTGAATGCCACTAATATTTTGGCACAGAAGTACTTTAGAGGGGAGCTTGATACACCACAGCGAGAGTTCTCGTTAAAGCAAGTCACGGATCGTGTGGTTGAGACCATTACCGGATGGGGGCTCAGCGACGGCTATTTCAATGATGATGATGAGGGGAGTGCGTTCGCTGATGAGCTTAAGCATCTCGTTGTCACTCAAAAGGTGGCATTTAACTCACCAGTATGGTTTAACATCGGTGTTCCCAATGTCCCTCAACAGGCTTCTGCTTGTTTCATTCTTTCCGTCGACGATCGTATGGACTCGATCCTTAATTGGTATGTCGAGGAGGGCATCATTTTCAAGGGTGGCTCAGGCGCTGGTATTAATTTAAGCCGTATTCGATCATCGCGAGAATCTTTAAAAGGCGGTGGGGAACCGAGTGGCCCAGTCAGTTTTATGCGAGGTGCTGATGCATCGGCAGGGGCTATCAAAAGTGGAGGCAAGACTCGACGTGCCGCCAAGATGGTTGTTTTGGATGTTGATCATCCGGATATCGAGGAGTTTATTTGGTGCAAGGCCAGGGAGGAAGATAAATTACGGGCGCTTGCGACACTGGGTTTCGATGTAGGCCTAGACGGGTCCGATGCCCATTCAATCCAATATCAGAATGCTAACAACTCTGTACGAGTTACTGATGAATTTATGCAGGCCGTCCTCGATGATTCAGACTGGGAGCTGACAGCTCGTACAGATGGCTCAATTATTGGGTCTATGAAGGCTCGTAAGCTTTTTAGACAGATCGCTGCGGCTGCTTGGGAATGTGCTGATCCAGGTATCCAGTTCGATACCACTATCAACCACTGGAATACGGCCTCGAACACTGGACGGATTACTGCTAGTAATCCTTGTAGTGAATATGTACATCTCGAGAATTCAGCCTGCAACTTGGCCAGTATAAATTTGCTTGCCTTTTTAGGTCAAGACGATGATGCCATGGGTGTGGTCGGGGGTTTTGACGTTAAGGGATTTTTGCAGGCGATTGAGGTTCTATTTACAGCTCAGGAGATTCTGGTTGGTAATGCCGACTATCCGACAGATTCTATTGCTGATACCACTCGTGCTTTTCGCCAGATTGGTCTTGGGTATGCCAATTTGGGGGCTCTATTAATGGCGCTTGGATTGCCGTATGACAGTGATGAGGGTCGTTCGGTGGCGGCAGCAATTACGTCCTTAATGACTGGCCACGCATATCGAACTTCGGCTCGCCTTGCTGATCGAATGGGGCCGTTTGACGGTTTCGAAAGTAACCGAGAACCTATGCTGAGGGTGCTGGAACAGCATCGTGAAGCGAGCGAGCTTCTCGATGAATCTTTGGCTCCAGATCTTGTGAAAGTAGGCCGCCAGGCATGGTTTGAGGTCTGTGCTCTTGCTCAACGAGTTGGAGTTCGCAATAGCCAAGCCACTGTTCTTGCTCCCACAGGCACTATCGGGTTGCTGATGGATTGTGACACTACTGGGGTGGAACCCGACCTGGGTTTAGTCAAGACGAAGCGCTTAGTTGGGGGCGGCACAATGACGATTGTCAATCGGACCGTGCCTAGGGCGCTTAAGCGTCTTGGCTATGACAAAGAGGCGTCGGCTTCGATTGTCAGCTATATCGACGAGAGAAACTCAGTGGTTGGTTGCTCGTCTCTATTACCGCAACACACAAAGGTATTTGCGACGTCTATGGGAGAAAACGCTATCCACCATATGGGCCATATCAGGATGATGGGTGCTGTCCAGCCGTTCTTGTCAGGCGCTATTTCTAAGACTTGCAATATGCCTGAAGGAGTTTCTATTGAAGATGTCGAAGAGCTTCTTCTTGAGTCTTGGCATCTTGGGCTGAAAGCAGTCGCTGTTTACCGAGATAATTGTAAGGTGGGTCAGCCCCTTGCTTCAGGAGGTGGGCCAGCTGCGGGGCGGTCTGCATTTACTGATGTTGAAGCGGCAACTGAGCCGGTACGTCGACGATTACCGAGATCCCGACGCTCACACACCTTTGAGTTTCGAGTTGCTGATTGCAAGGGTTTCGTTACGGTTGGTGAATATGAGGATGGTCGACCGGGAGAGATCTTTGTCCGAGTGTCGAAACAGGGATCGACTCTGGCTGGGATAATGGATGCCTTTGCAATTTCTCTCAGCCATGGTCTTCAATACGGTGTTCCTTTGCGCGCTTTTGTTGAGGCATTCACAGGTATGCGTTTTGAACCGGCTGGCATTACAGACGATCCTGACCTCCGTATCGCCACGAGTCTTATGGATTACCTATTTCGACGTTTAGCCATCCAATACTTGACCCTAGAGGAACGCGCTGAGCTCAATATATTGACGACTGATGAACGTATGGAACCCACTCTCCCCGGTGTAGAAGAGTCGTCGACCGAGACGAGACAAGGTCATGATCTGCCACCGGATCCGCCGTCAGTACCGTCTGTGGCACAGTTTGCTGCAGCTTTATCACCTGATGTCACGTCTGATTCACCGCTTTGTATGACATGCGGTGTTTCTATGCGCCGCGCTGGCTCGTGTTATGTCTGTGTTGACTGTGGTTCTACAAGCGGGTGTTCATGATGTACCCAGGTGTCTGATGGCTAGTTTACGTTTTTCTTATGGGACGATGGGGTCGGGTAAGAGCACACTTGCACTACAGATTCACCACAACTTGTCGTCGCGTGGTTTCAACGGCTTCTTGTGTAGCCAACTCGATCGAGCTGAGGGAAAGGTCTCAAGTGCGCTTGGTGTCTCGGCTGATGCCGTTGAAGTGGGTCCAAGACTGGATCTATACGAATTGGCATTGGCGATGGTCGAACGCCACGGAAGTCTCGATTATGTCGTGTGTGATGAGTCCCAGTTTTATACTGTGACCCAGGTAGGTCAACTGGCTCAGATTGTTGACGAATTGGATGCTGACGTTTTTGCTTTCGGACTTCTTACCTCGTTTCAGGGTGAGCTTTTTGAAGGAACCAAACGGCTACTCGAGCTAGCCGACGAATCTGCTGAGATACAGGTCGAAGCTCGTTGTTGGTGTGGTGAACGTGCCACTCATAATGCCCGTCTTGTAGATGGCGAGCAGGTCTACGACGGTGCACTGTTTCTTGTGGATGATCCTGATGACCATCAGGTCACATACGAACTTCGTTGTCGGCGTCACTGGTTGACGGGAGACAATGGTGAGACCGGAAGAATTACGGCTCATGCCGCTGTGATTGAGGGATGACACCAAGGTTTGGTGTCGCGTTTGTTTTGGGAAGTGTCTGTGGTAACAGTGTGGTCACATCTTTAAATCACATCGTCGTACGTAGATGACACTGCTTTGATAGAGGTCAAGATTAAGCGTCGGAGGCACCTGAGACGATATAGAGAATTTGTAGCTGCGGCTAAATACGAAGCGTCCGTGACTCCAGTGAGCAATTTTTCGTTTATCTTGGAGTCATGAGCGATTATCGCGCCCCCATAACCGACATCCGCCTTGTCCTTAAGGAGATTGCAGATTTAGAAAGTATTTGTGCTCTGCCTGGTTTTGAGCACGTAGATGTAGAGACTATCGACAGCATTCTTGAGGAGTTTGGTAGGTTCGTCGAGGAGATTGTGGCACCCACTCACCGCATTGGTGACATCGAAGGTTGTTCAGTTGATGATGGTGTGGTTGTAGTTCCGAGAGCATTTCATACGGCTTATAACCAATATTTGGCTGCAGGTTGGGGTTCTGTCTGCCAGAACGCTGAATATGGGGGGGGTGGCTTCCCAGGTTTGTTCCAGACTGTAATGACTGAGATGCTTGCAACGGCTTGTAGGGCTTGGACTATGGGACCCTTGCTCACGGCAGGGGCTATCGATGCCATTGAGACTTTTGGCAATGGTCAGTTGAAAGAGATGTTTCTGCCGAAGATGGTTTCGGGAGAGTGGACTGGGACTATGAACTTGACTGAGCCTCAGGCGGGTTCAGACGTTGGGGCTTTGACTACCAGAGCGGATAAGCAGGAAGACGGTACGTACCGAATTTTTGGGACCAAGATATTTATAACTTTTGGTGAACATGAATTGACTGAGAATATTGTCCATTTGGTTCTAGCCCGCACCCCTGAAAGCCCTCCCGGCACTAAAGGGATTTCCTGTTTTGTGGTTCCGAAGTATCTGGCCCGGGAAGATGGCTCGCTGGGTAGACGGAATGACCTTATATGTCTTTCTGTGGAGGAGAAGCTTGGGCTTCACGCTAGTCCGACATGTGTACTGTCCTATGGGGATTCAGGAGAAGGGGCAGTTGGCTACCTCCTTGGTGAGGAACATCAAGGTATGCGGATCATGTTCAAGATGATGAACAATGCTCGCCTTGCTGTGGGAGTTGAAGGTCTCGCAGTTTCTGAACGGGCGTTACAGTTAGCTGCCGGCTTTGCTAGAGAACGTAATCAAGGCCGTGCAATTGGCGCTCCGAGAGGTGAGTCATCGCCCATCATTGATCATCCCGATGTGCGTCGAATGCTTTTAACGATGCGGGCATCTGTCGATGCGATGCGGTGTGTCCTCTATGCCAACGCTGGCATGCTAGATATAGCAGAGCGCCATGTTGATGCTGATGTGAGGCAAGCCGCTTCTGATCGAGCCGAGTTGTTCACGCCGATTTCGAAAGCTTGGAGCACTGATCTTGGAGTCGAGATGGCATCATTGGGTATCCAGATCCATGGAGGTTATGGGTATATCGAAGAGACTGGTGCCGCTCAGATCTTCCGTGATTCACGTATCTCGCCAATCTATGAAGGGACGAATGGCATTCAGGCCATCGACTTAGTTGGCCGAAAAATTCCGATGGGGGGCGGGTCGGTGGTGTCGGAGCTATTTGCTGATATCCGTCGTTTCGATGGAGATTTGGCAGACGCTGGTAAGAAATTTTCCACTATTCGGATTGGTTTGGCGGACGCATTGGTGGCTGTAGAAGAAGCGACTAGGTGGCTAATGGAACATGGTGTAGTGGATCCACGCCACGCCCTTGCGGGCGCTGTTCCCTATCTTCGGATGTTTGGTGATCTGATTGGGGGATGGTTACTTGCTCGTCTTGCTCTGGCCTCAAGGCAATCTGGGATTGATGTAGACGGTCGAATTTTTGAAGACAAGCTAGTTATTGCAAGGTTTTGGGCTGAGCAGCAGCTTCCGTTAGTGCGCGGCCGTTTAGGTGCGGTAACGGCGGGTTTTGAGGATCTCATGGCTCTAGATGCTCATCGATTTGCGGTTTCTTCTTCGTGATCGCGACCATTCCGAGTCCGTCGAAAGGCTCGTTCGATTTGGGGCCGTTGGAAATCCGTGGCTATGGCGTGATGATCGGGTTAGCTGTGATTACGGCTGTTTGGTGGGCTCAACGTCGTTGGGTAGCTAAAGGAGGATTGGCGGATGATATTTCGACGGTCGCCTTGTGGGCAGTTCCTGCCGGTTTAGTAGGCGCGCGCTGTTATCACGTTGTTACCGATTGGCAACGTTTTCGTGGACGTTGGCAGGATGTGCCCGCTGTTTGGGAGGGAGGTCTTGGGATTCCGGGCGGGCTTCTGTTTGGAGTTCTTGTCGGGGTGGCTGTTGCTCGCCGGCAAGGTATTTCGGTATCCGAAGTATTGGATGCGGTCATACCCACTCTTCCGTTAGCCCAAGCAATTGGTCGGCTTGGCAACTGGTTTAATCAGGAACTCTTTGGTAGACCCACTGAGCTTTTTTGGGGGCTCCGCATAGATCCAGAGAATCGACCTTCTGGCTATGAGTTGGTTGAAGCGTTTCATCCCACATTCCTTTACGAAGGAGTCTGGAATTTGATTCTTGCTGCCCTGCTGGCTCGTGTCGATCGACGGGAGTATCTAAGCAGTGGCCGGTTGATTGGTTTGTGGGTTTGTTGTTATGGCCTTGGGAGGCTATGGGTTGAGGCTCTACGAATCGATGAGGCTTCTCTGCTATTAAATGTGCGTGTGAATATTTGGGTTAGCCTGGCAGCAATTCTGGCAGGCGGTGCCGTAGTGGCTGGTGGCCGAAACTACCGTGAGCTAGTGTGATTAATGAGCAAATGGGAGTCGTGTTCTATTGATTGATGGGATTCCGGATAGTTATCAGCGCGTCGATCGAACGTTTGCCTTTGTTGATTTATCTGGCTTTACGGCTTACGTGGGTGTCCAAGGTGATTCTGCTGCTCTAGAAGTTTTACAGAGCTTCAAAGCCACAGTCCGTCATGTTGCCTCACGAAAGGGTGTACGAATTGCGAAGTGGCTGGGGGATGGAGCGATGCTTGTTGGCACTGAGCCAGAGCGGATCATCGAAGCTGTTATAGAAATCGAAGGTCTCGTCAATACAAGTGGATCTCCTCTAGAGCTACGGGCTGGAATAGCGCGTGGTTCCGTATTACTGGTGGAAGGCGAGGATCATATCGGTGAGTCAGTGAATCTGGCAGCTCGGTTATGCGACCTTGCGAAACCTCGCCAGGTTTTGGCTCCCGAGTCGGTGGTTCCGTCTTCTCGAACTGACCGCGATTCAGATTCGATGAGGCTCATGTCTTTTTTGGTGAACTGTGAAGTTGAGCCGGTAGGCGATTTAGAGATTAGCGGTTTAGCTGAGCCTATTCCGGTGGTCCGTTTACTACCTGAAGGAGGATATGACGACTGACTTTCCGATGAGTTTACTTGAAGCAGTTGTCGCTCCAGTTCTTGATGGAATATACGTTAGCGAGGTTGTTATTCGTTACAAGTGTCTGATTTAGCTCCAACTGCCGCTGTTATTAGAGTATTTCTGTGAGGCCTGATGTAACGAAAGTTGGGTTATCTCTCGTGGTGGATTACCGGTTCAAAAAAGGAGACTTGTTCTGTATTGAGCATTTAATAACAGATTTTTTGGGGGGTTAGTGAGTCATGTAAACATTTGAAAGACAAGTTATATATGGAGAAATTCATTTCGAGGAACTTTCACAACGATAGACTGATGTTGCCTTCTGGGCGAAGCCGGCCGCTGGTGTGTCGGCCCTGGATGTGCTGCCATATGACTAGGAAAATGGTAGAGGCCTCGCTTAGTGCTGTGGCTGATAGAGATGACGGTTCGACGTCAGGAATAGGTAAAAATGACAACGACTGGGTTTGCTGCTCTTGGCGTTGATGCAGATTTAGTATCTGTGCTTATAGAGCTCGGAATCGAAACCCCTTTTAAGATTCAAAGGCTCACGATTAGCGATGGGCTTGCGGGACGCGATATCTGTGGAAAGGCAAAGACGGGATCGGGTAAGACATTGGCGTTTGGAATTCCGCTGATCCAGCTTCTTTGTAAGGCAAAACCGGGTCAGCCTAAGGGGCTTGCTCTGGTGCCTACTCGCGAGTTGGCTTTGCAGGTTTGTAAGGATCTTCGACCTCTGGCTGAACGCCGTGGGTTGTGCATTGAAGCCATCTATGGTGGCGCTCCGATTGAAAAGCAGATTCAATCTCTCCGCCGCGGTGTCGACTTCGTCGTTGCTACGCCTGGTCGGATGATTGACCTGATTGAGCGTGAAGAGCTTTCAGTTGCTGCTGTCCAGCATCTTGTTGTGGATGAAGCCGATCGCATGGCAGATATGGGCTTTATGCCTCAAGTCGAATGGATCCTTCGCCGGGTTGATGGCACACATCAGACCCTTTTGTTTTCTGCGACCCTAGATGGCATGGTTGCTGGTCTAGTTAGCCGATATCAAGATGACCCCGCAACATACGTTGTCGAGGATCAAGAACCGACAGTGGCTGAAATGGAACACCGTTTCCTTGCTGTCCACGAAATGGATCGAGTAAAAGTGGCGGCTGCGATTATCGCTTCGTCTCAGCGGGCAATTATTTTTACGCGCACACGTTGGGGAGCTGACAAGCTAGCGCGGGCTCTGAATGAGGAGGGTGTGGTGGCAGCACCTATACATGGAGACCTGAGACAGGAGAAGCGTGAGAAGTCATTACGTGATTTTTCTACTGGCCGTGTACAGGCCTTGGTAGCCACCGACGTTGCGGCAAGAGGCATTCATGTCGATGAGGTGGACGTAGTCATCCATCATGACCCACCTTCTGACGCAAAAACGTATATTCATCGATCTGGTCGGACAGCTCGGGCCGGCGAGTCCGGTCTTGTAGTCAGTCTTGTTCTGTGGAATGAAGAGTTGGAGGTCCGTAAGCTCATGCGTCGCCTTGGAATGAAATATCCGATCGTAGAAATTTTTTCAAATGACCCTCGCTTGGCCGATCTCTCGGCTTGGGATCCAACGGCAGACGCTGCCTGAGTTGCCCTGTCTATTGTGCATAGGTCTGGATATCCGGCCAGATCTGGAATGGAGGATCTCCTAGACGCTGCACGAGCTGCGGGTGATGCAGCTGATCTTGGTGGGTTGGGAGATGTCGGTCGTGTTTATGAAGAAGGGATGAGTCTCGAGAATCGGCGTGGTAAGGGTGTTTTCTACACTCCAGCAGAAGTTGCTTCTAAGTTGGTCTCTTATGTTGTCAAACGGGGCCCTGTGGCTGATCCGGCTTGTGGGGCTGGTGTGTTTTTATTGGCAGCTGGCATGGCTCTAGCTTCTGGAGGTGTGGATCGCAAAGTAGTTGTGACAACACAGTTATTTGGTGCTGATATAGATCCTTTTGCCGTGGCTTTAACTAGACATGCATTAGCCGGTTGGGCTGATATTGAGGTTTCTGAGGTCACCGGGGTTGTTGAAGCTGACGCGTTGGTGGGTAGAAGGGGATTGTGGCCGAATATTTCGGAAGAGGGTTTCGGAGCGGTGGTTGGCAATCCGCCCTTTCTGGGCCAACTTCGCAGAAATACCGCTTTTACTCGAGAACAGCGCGAAGTTCTTCGAAATTGCTATGGCCGCCTAGTTGGTGCCTACACCGACGCCGCCTGGCTGTTTTTGATACACGGACTCGATTTACTGGCACCTGGGGGCCGCATGTGTTTGATTCAGCCCCAGTCTGTTTTGGCGGCAAGTGGAGGAGCTTTAGTGCGGAGTAGACTTTTAGAAGATGCCCGCCTAGAAGCTTTGTGGTTTGATCGATCCGGGGTATTCTCCGCTCAGGTTCCGGTATGCGCTCCAGTTGTTGTGAGAGAACCTGATTCACACGCGAAAGTGAACCTTCTGGTCGATGGCAGTGTGACCCCCGCCGGAACCGCACCACCTCCATCAGGTGGAGAATCTTGGGGATACTTGGCGGCACCGCTTCTCGGTATCCCAACAGTTTCCCCGGTTGCGAACGGTTGTGTGGGTGATTTGGCCACTGTGACAGCGGGTTTTCGTCAACATTTTTATGGTTTGGTTAATGCTGTGCGGGAGTCGGACCCCGACCAAAGTGGTCGGCCTTTAGCTACGACTAGGCTGGTCGATCCCTTACATTTCCGGTGGGGAAGCTCTCCGGCCCGATTCTCGGGTAAACGTTGGCTGCGCCCGGTTGTGGACATAAAAGAAGTTACCGACCCAGAGGTTGCGCGATGGGTTGCTGAAAGAGAACGTCCAAAGCTGTTAGTGGCCACTCAAACACGAGTGTTGGAAGCAATGGTAGATGAAACAGGTGATGTTATACCCGTTACTCCTCTGATAGTAGTGGAACCCCAACTGCAAGAAATTTGGCGTCTTGCGGCCGTATTGTGCGCCCCCCCTATCTCGGCCTTAGCCGCAGTCGCTTCGGCTGGTGCCGGCCGTTCTCCCGGTCGAATGCGTGTATCTGCAGGGCAAGTGGCTGCTCTTCCTCTTCCGGTCGACCAGATCCTTTGGGAGCAGGGTGCGTCCGTAGCTCGGGAAATTTCGAAAGTAGGTGCTCGTTCTACCAAACAGGATTGGGGTTACTTAGGAGAAATCATGTGTTGTGCTTATGAGATAGAACCGAGAGATGTGCTCGACTGGTGGTTATCCGCTCATCCTGCTTTACAAGGGAGAAATAACTGACGAGCCATCGTATTATCCCCTAGACTGTCAAAAAACATCATGAGTGGCTCGGCGTTTCGCTGGGTCCGGCAACCTGGGACGGACACCCAAGGTGCCCACTTGCTCTGGTAACGGGGTGAGGATGCGGTCTCTGCGCTATGCGGGGGCAACAAAGTGTCCGGTGGTGACGTCAGTGTCAGCCCACCGGTTGCAGGCCGGAAGGGTGTCCGCCCCGATAATCGGGAACGAACAAGCTATGAGCAGTGACGAAACACTACAAGATAATTCGTTCGAGCACTTTTCAGGTATGTATCGGCACCCACGTGATTATTCCTCCGACCTTCCTGTTACTGGAGCCTGGCAAGTAGATGATCCGGTTGGGAATCGTGAATTTCACAGTGTTGGAGCTGGGCGTCCGTTTGCGCTTGAGGGGGGTGGGTTTCTTCCAGAAGTCACAGTGGCTTACGAGACATGGGGTGTGCTCTCACCTAAAGCTGATAACGCCATTTTACTTTGCCATGCATTGACGGGCGATTCACACGCTTTTGGTGAGGTCGGGAAAGGGCATAGAACCCCAGGGTGGTGGAACGGTGTGGTTGGCAGAGGATGTGCTATTGACCCTGATCGACACTTCATCGTGTGTGCAAATGTCCTTGGTGGTTGTCAGGGATCTACAGGGCCCGCATCCATAGACCCAACTACAGGAAAAGCATATGGGGCTTCGTTTCCGACGGTCACGGTTCGGGACATGGTTCGTTCGCAGGTAGCTGTGGCAGACAAACTGGGAATCGATCAATGGCTATCGGTAGTCGGAGGATCAATGGGAGGGATGCAGGCACTTGAATGGGCCGTGATGTGTCCAGGGCGTGTTCGTTCAGTTGTGCCAATAGCAACTGCACTAGCGGCGAGCGCTTGGCAGATTGCCTGGAGCGCTGTGGCGCGAACAGCGTTAGCGATTGATCCACGTTTTCGTGACGGCGATTATTATGAGGCCGAACCCGGTGATGGACCACACGCTGGATTAGCTATTGCACGAGCTATTGCTCAGATTCACTATCGGAGTGATACGTCTTTCCGAGATCGTTTTGGGCGCGAGCCAGTGGATCCACAAAGTGTCTTCGGTCGTTGGGATCGATTTCAGGTGGAATCGTATCTTGATTATCAGGGCGAGAAGCTGGTTCGCCGTTTTGATGCTAATAGCTATCTTGTGTTGAATAGGGCGATGGATTTGCACGACCTTGCGCGTGATCGTGGTTCACTTGAGGAGGCCCTAGGGCGTCTTATTGGCATAAAGTTTCTTACACTTAGCATTAGTTCTGACATTCTCTATCCGATTGCGCAACAGGTGGACCTACAAAATGCGATACAGGTCTCTGGCGGTTTTTGCGATCATCATGTGGTGGAGAGTGAAGATGGGCATGACGGTTTCTTGTTAGCTACTGAAAAGGTTGGCGGGTATCTTGGCGCTTTCCTTGATGAGGTCGGATCTGATGTCTGAAGAGCACCATGGGTTCAAACCGGAGACTAAAGCCATCGCTTCTGGTCGCCGAAAAAATGAATTGTCGTTGGCCCCAGTTCTTTATCCGACTTCGGTTTTTGAAATCGATAGCGCCGAGGAAGCCCATGAGATGGCAAAAGCAGTTGGTGCGGAACGATTCTACACCAGGTATGGAAATCCAACTATTAATGCTTTTGAATCGGCGATAGCGGAGTTAGAGGGAGCGGAGGCGGCTCGTGCTTTTGCGTCAGGAATGGGTGCGGTGAGCGCCTTGATTTTGGGCGTATGTTCGGCAGGAGACCACATCGTGGCCCAACGTCAGCTTTATGCAGGTACGCAACTGTTTTTACAATCGGTATGTCCACGTTTCGGCATCGAGGTGACGTTTGTAGATGGCACCGAGAGTGGAGCGTTTGATACTGCTATACAACCGGGAAGAACAATGCTTGTATTTGCCGAAACACCGGCAAATCCCAGCTTGGACCTGGTCGACCTTGCAGAGCTTGGGGCCATAACCCGATCTACCACTGTTGTCGACTCAACATTTGCTACACCATTTGGGCAGAATCCCATAGCCTATGGTGTAGATCTTGTTCTTCACTCAGCCACAAAGGGAATAGCTGGGCATAATGATGCCACAATAGGTGTGATCGCTGGTTCGGCTGACCTAATTTCCTGGCTGTGGGGATTCTCGGTACTGCATGGTGCCAATGCAGCGCCTTTCGACGCGTTCAATGCTCACCGAGGTCTTCGAACGCTTAGTGCCCGGTTGACTCAGCAAGAGTCCACCGCATATAAAGTTGCCCTATTTTTGGAAAACCATGAAAATATTCTTGGGGTTCGGTATCCGGGCCTGGAGTCACATCCACAGCATCTGCTGGCTAGGCGTCAGATGAACAATTTCGGAGTCACACTTACCTTTGACTTACAAGGCGATGACGTCTCGGTCCGCAATTTTCTTGATGCCACACGCTTGATTCGGCAAGCGTCATCTATAGGAGGCCCCGAAACACTGATCACACACCCGGCAAGTACTACTCATGTAGGACTTTCTCCGGGTGACCTATCTGCAGCCGGTATTGGAGCAGGTACGATCAGACTTTCCTGCGGGCTAGAACATGTAGACGATGTGCTGGACGATTTAGATCAGGCTCTGGCGGTTGTTTCTACTTGACTCTTCTGGAGTGTTTGTGTGTGAGACTAGAGCCCTTTATCTGGTACTGACTAGCATCTATGGACATAGGCTGACATGACTAGGACTGACGGAAGGATTATGCGGGCTGGAAAGCTGAAGAAGCTGCTGTTTTTGGGCTTGCTCGCTTCTATAGCTATCCTGAGTGTAGTTATTTTGGGGTCTCCCGCCGGAGCTCAGACTACAACGGTTGAAACCGTACCGCCTGAGATTGGTGGACAAGGGCGTACAGCCGCTGACCGAGTAGATGGCATCGTGCTAACCCTTCGGATCATTGTAGGAGTGATCTTGATTGGCGCCGGTGTTTTTTGGTGGAAGACTCATCCGACGCGAGTGGTTCGCGCAGCGATTGCTCGTGGCGAACTTCGGTCGTTAAATACGGGGATTGAAGGGACTCTCGACAAGGACGCATCTGATGGACAAGAGCAAGTTGAGCAGCAGCATGAAGGCATCCAAGACCGAGCAAATCTGATGTTTGTCTCTGAAACGTCCGCTCCGAAAATCGGAGAGCCTCAAAGAGGGTGTGGAGTGATTCGAGATGGTAAAACAGATATAGATTCCGAGGAACCACAAAGGTCGAATCATTCCTCAGCGGAGATACGGGCCGAGATGACTATTGCAACCTCTGAAGACATCGACGACCCCGAGTTATAGGTGGAGAGAATGGACGACGGACTCGATTTGAAAGCTATGATCGCACGCTTTCGTGAGCGTGCTAGAGCAGTACGGGAACGACCGCTCCCACCGGTTGGTGGTGAAGAGAGGTCACGATTTTTGGAACAGGCACAGCTTGATTTTCAAGATTTTGCCATTATCGGTGACGCGGAAGCTCAGCTAGAAGACGGAGTATTGACACTGCGGATTGATTTGTCGACTGATGCTGAGTAGAAACAGTGAGTTGGTTTCTCAAATAGCCGCGTCGAAAGAAGTCCTCCGTGTAGTCGTCGATTAGCTACTGTGCGTGGCGTGGCGTAGTTGTGTTCTTTTAGTAACTCATCGAACGTGTAGACCAGATCCGTTATATTTCTCCCAGTATTGCTGATTAAGTGGTCGCATACTTGACTGACGTATTCAATCTCCAACTCGTCCGATACAGTGGCGCTCCAGCGCGGACGTAGCTCAGCTGGTAGAGCATCACCTTGCCAAGGTGAGGGTCGCGGGTTCGAATCTCGTCGTCCGCTCCACGCGAACCCCCTGCACAGCAGGAGGTTCTGCGGTTTTTCTCCTTTCGAACGGAACGACGATTCCCGACCTAGGCCGTGGTGAAGCCGCGAGTGTTTCGAAATGGGCCTCCTCGAGGTCGTCGCAGAGCCGTTCATCCAACCCTGGGAGCCCCAGGTGACCGTAGGTGTCGAGCGTGGGCCGTATTGATGCGTGTCCGAGGTCCTCGTGGGCTGCTTTTGGATGTGCACCCTGGGCGATTGCTGGTTGACGCTCTCACATTGCGGTCAGCCCGCCATCGACGAGAAATACCCCTCCGGTGCTGAAGGAGGATTCGTCGGCGGCTAGATGAACAACCGATTGTGCCACCTCCTCGGGTTCTGCGATGCGTCCGAGCGGATGCATCGCCTCCAGCTCTTCGAGTTGTTCTTTACTCAACGTCTCCAGCATAGGGGTCCGCATGACACCGGGACAGACGGCGTTGACACGAATTTTCGCTTCGGCGTGGTCGAGCGCCATACACCGGACCAAGCCGACGACCGCGTGCTTGGACACGTTGTATGCGACCTGACCAATCTGGCCAATTACTGCAGAAGCCGATGCGATACACACGATCGAGCCGCCGCCGCCCCGCTCCATATGTGGGACTGCGAACCTGGAGCAGAGATACGCGCCCTTTAAGTTCACCGCCATAACGCGATCCCATTGCTCCTCGCCGACGTCGCAGACCGTTCCCTGGCTGGATATCCCGGCGTTGTTGACCAGGACGTCGAGTCCGCCGAACCGCTGGACCGTGATGTCCATGAGCATCTCAGCGTCTCTCGCCGACGTTATGTCCGTGGCGAGTGCCAGAGCCTCTCCACCTCCGGCCACTATTCGCTCAGCCGTTTCCTCCGCTTTGGGCAGGTCTACATCGGCGGCTACGACCGTCGCTCCTTCGGCGGCGAATAACTCAGCGACCGCGGCCCCCAAGCCGCTCCCGGCGCCGGTAATCACTGCCGTCTTATGCTCCAGTCGGCCCATTTTTCACCTCCCGTTCGCCCGGGCGCTGTCCACCATCGGTGCGACCTCCCCAATGAGGCGTTCGATCGTCTCATGATCGTAAGGGGCTGGAATCTCGGCGATGATTGTCCCGAACCCCACCTCCACGTAACCGGCGATCTGCTCGGCCAACTCTTCTGGGCTGCCCAACCAGATCGCCGAGTCCGGGTCGGGAAAGATGTGTCGATGCGTCATATCGGGCTCAGTGCCGACTCCTCGTCCGATCCAGGTGGTTTTATTCGTCGCAAGCAGCCGCCTGAACACATCTTCGGCATCCTCGCGTGTGTCTCTGACTATCACCTTTGCCTGCACGGAGCGCTCAATCTCGGTGTGGTCCCGTCCCGTATCAGCACAGTGGTCTCGGAGAACCTGATCGTGCTCGAGGAGCTCGGCCGGCGTGCCGTAGGCATTCCAGATCTGAGCGTGACGTGCGACGGTCCGCAGAGTCTTTTGTTTGCCTCGACCGCCGACGAGGATCGGGATGTCGCCCCGCACAGGCCGAGGTTCATGACGGAGATCCGCGACCGGGTAGAAGCGGCCGCCTGCAGCGACCCGATCACCCTTGAACAGGTTACGAATCAAGGTCACCGCCTCGTCGAGCCGGTCAAGCCGCTCACCAAATCCGGCCCCGAAGTTGATGGCATTGGCTCTGTGCTCCTTCTCGTACCAACCTGCCCCGATGCCTAGGATGACACGGCCGTTGCTGATGTGGTCAACGGTCGTGACGATCTTCGCAAGCAGGGAGGGCGATCGGAAGGTGTTGGCCGTCACCAGAGGCCCCATGTGTATTCTCGTCGTACTGGCAGCGATGGCTGCCATAAGCGACCAAGAGTCAAGCACTGGCTGGTCGGACTCGCCGTAGATTGAGAGAATGTGATCCCACGTCCAGACGTGTTCGTAGCCCAGCCGTTCCACGAGTTGAACAGTCGTGAGGATGTCCTTCCACTCACCGACCTGATTCCACAAGCAGATGCCCAGTTTCAGCGGAACGACTTGACTTTGCGCCATTGGCTCTCCATTTCCTGGGTCAGACGGTCCTATTCGGAGGCCCTAAGTCCACATCTCAGGCTGAGAGGGGCAGGTAGGCCAGCCCCCGCTCGGTAGAGATATGCAATCGCTGGATTTCGCCGGCCAACTTGTAGTCTGGCATCCGCTCCAGGATCATCTGAAAGGCGACCCGCCCCTCCATGCGAGCAAGCGGTGCTCCCACGCAGAGGTGGACGCCGTCCGAGAACGCCAGATGTCGCTGTGGAGTTCGAAGAACGTCGAGGGTGTCTGGGCTGCTCCACTCGCGTGGGTCGCGGTGGGCTGCGCCTATCAACATCATCACACGTTCGCCCGCTGGGATCAGGGTGCCGTGCATCTCGACGTCTCGCGTCGTGACTCGGGATGTCCACTGGACGGGAGACTCGTATCGGAGTAACTCCTCGACACCGGTCTCGACCGCATCAGGAGAGGTAATTAGACAGGCCCGCTGATCAGGATGGAGCGCCAGCGCGTACAAGCCGTTCGAGATGAGGGAACTCGTGGTTGTGTTGCCAGCCAGATAGAGGATAAGGCACATACCAAAGATTTCGTCGTCTGGAAGCGGGACACCCTCGACTTCTCCGTTGGCGAGACTTGAGATCACGTCCTCACGAGGTGCACGCCGTCTATGATCGACCAGCGTGCTGAGGTACTCCCGCAACTCGTTTCCGGCGGTTGTTGCCTTTTCAACGAACTCGTCAGTGCCGGAAAGTATTAAGAGCATGTCGTGGGCCAGTTGTCTGATCGTCGTCTCGTCTTCCAGCGGAATGCCCATCAACTTGCAGATGACGAGCACGGGTAGGCGTTGAGAGAAGTCAGCAGCGAAATCGCCTCCTCCTGCCTCAATCAAGTCGTCCAGAATCGCAGTCGCGAATTCTTTGACCATCGGCTCGTATTCGCCGATCTTAGTCTTAGTGAAGTGGTGTCCGATCACACGGCGGAGTTGATCGTGGCGGGGAGGATCCATATTGAGAATCTCAGGCCCGATCGCCTCGGTGAATCCGGGCTCTAGATTGACGCCCTCCGCGCTCGAAAAGGTGTGCCAGTCTCTCAACGCTGCCTTGATGTCAGCGAACCGGGAGAGAGCCCAGAAGCCACGCTCCGGACTGCGATAGAGCGGGCTTTCGGCTAGCAGTCGGTGGTAGTACGGATAGGGGTCCTCTTGGACCGCGGTCGACAGTGGGTCGTAGTCGAGGGTGTCGGTCATGACTGACCAGAGTGCCGGCCATGCAGAATGTTCCAGCCATCTGTGGCCCAGTTCGACAAGTCCCGAGCGCTGCTACTCGACAAGTTGCTCGCCTCCAAGTTAGTCTTGCTGAACACTATTGACTTTGGGAAACACTATTCCATATAGTTGAGCTTAATAAAACTTATTCCATATATGGATGCGGCTTGTGGTAGTGCGCTTCCCATTTTTTGAGCGACGGCGCCGCTTATCCAGAAAAGGGGAGACAGATCATGTCCGAAGTTAAGGAACGAAGGCTGAGAGTTGGCAAAACATTTCGCATTTTTGCAGCTCTGATGTCCGTGATGCTGTTGGCTGGCGCCTGCGGCAGTGACGAACCAGAGGAAGGGGCTGCCGAAAAGATCGATATCTGGGTCGTTGGATCGATCCAGGTCGGTGGCACGTTCTGGGATCAAATCGAAGCTGGAGCAAAAGCAGCAGGCGAAATGATCGCTGATGCTGAGGTTACCTACATTGCCCCGGAGGAATACAGCTACCCGAATATCGATGCGATGATTCAGACCGCTGTGGCGGCCAACCCCGATGCCGTGCTGGTGGACTATCGCTCATCTGACTTTGAGGACACGGTCGTCGGTGCGCTCGACAAGGGCATTGAGGTTCAGTTCTTCAACAACTATGTCGGCACGGACTCCGCCGATTCACGGATCCGGCGCTTGTCTGCGACAGCGGTTGGTCTGGACAAAGCAGCTGCATCGAAACGGAGTGCAGTGCTTTACACAGAGTTTGTGAGCCCCGGCGACAGTTTGGTGCTCTTTAACTCCTTGCCAGATTCTTCGGAGCACCTGGAAATTCAGAACGCGTACGTGGAAGTGTTCCTGGACGCGGGGTGGAGCGAAGACGATCTTGACATTGTCGATCTTCCGGGCCTTGACCCCGCTCCAAACTTTGAAGCAATCAAGACGTATCTCGCCGCCTATCCGGACGTAGACGGGATTGTCACCTGGGACACGAGTTCAGGGACGCCGGCCGCTCAGGCCAAGGCCGATATTGGTTCGTCTGTGCCGCTTGTCATGTGGAATCTGGATCAGACGGTCATAAGTGGGGTTAAGGACGGCACCGTGCAACTGAGTTTGACTCAGCAGCCCTTCTTGCAGACCTATTACGCTGTTGTGTCGGCTTATCTCAAGGTCAAGTACGGTTTGATCGATCCCGCAGTTATCGATCCAGGGACCTTGATCGTGAATTCCGATAATGTCGATGAGGTTGAGGGTCTGTTCAACGCTGGTTATGTCGGCTGAGTAGCTTGAGATCACGAGAGTTGGTGAGTTGGGGGCACGCCTCAGTTAAGGGCGTGTCCCCAACCCTCCTTTGTGTCTAACTAGTTAGAGCGGAGAAAAGCGGAGCCTGAATGACGGTCCGAACAGAGTGGCTCACTCGGAGTGCGACGGTTTGGGGGCGGTTGCTGTCCCATCGAGAGTTTGCTCCCGTGATGGCCATCTTCATCCTCTGGACAATCTTTGAGATCTTCTCGGAGGTTGGTTTCGTTACTTCCTCAGGCTTGATGGGCTCGGTGGCTGCGCTTACGTCCTCTCTTGGGATGGTGGCCATTGGTGTCACGATGCTCATGATTTCGGGGGAGTTCGATCTCTCGGTGTCAGCAACCTTTGCGTTTGCTCCCGCAATCATGGGCCGTTTGATGGGTGCGTCGATAAACGATGGGTGGGAATGGCCGATCCTTCCAGCACTACTGGTTGCGCTAGCGCTGGTGGCGTTTATTGGACTGGTAAACGGTCTCATTACCACCTACACAGGAGTCCCCTCCTTCATTGTCACCCTGGGGATGTTATTTTTCGTAACCACACTTAACCGCATCGTTCTTGATGGATTGCCGGTTGATTTGGTTAGAGAGACTGGAAATCTTAAGAGTATTCTCGGCGGCGATGTCCCAGGCACTCCATTTGCAGCGCCGTTCCTCTGGATGGTGGGGGTTGGGGTGACTCTTGCCATTGTCTTGCGGAGGACCCAATTCGGAAACTGGACGTACAGCGCTGGAAACGTCGGCGGGGGAGTTGCTCGCGCTATGGGCGTTCCGGTCAGGCGGGTCAAGTGCACTAATTTTGTTTTGACGGCTTTTCTTGCTGGCTTTGGAGGAATCCTTCAGTTTGCCGATTTTGGTTCTTCAAGCCAAGCCTCCGGGATAGACCTCAATCTTCTGGCAATAGTCGCTGTCGTGATCGGCGGAACCTCATTGTTTGGCACTAGAGGAACAGTTATCGGATCGATGTTGGGTGCAATCATCTTGGGGTCTGTCAAGATCGGCTTAATCATCATCAAGATTCCGTCACAGTGGTACTTGGGCTTGGTGGGCGCCCTGTTGGTCGTATCGGCGGCCCTGAATGCACGTGTGGACACCCTCCGCCGCGGAGGTCAGAGAAGTTCGATCCTCGGATGAGCAGGGAAGAGGGTGTGCCAGTCTTGGAGCTGGAAAACGTCTCAAGACGTTATGGGAAGATCGTCGCGGTAGAGGATTTCAGCCTCTCCGTTGAGTCCGGGGAAGTAATCGGCCTTGTTGGTGACAATGGTGCTGGCAAATCTACTTTGATTAAGATGATCAGCGGCTATGTTTCACCGAGTTCGGGGACTATCAAGGTCATGGGGCAGGCGACCAGCTTCAGGTCCCCGAAAGATGCAAGGGCCGCGGGTATCGAAACTGTCTACCAGGACCTCGCGATCGTGGACGACATGCCGCTCTGGCGAAACTTTTTTCTTGGGCAGGAGATATATCGAAAGGTGCTAGGTGTCCGGCTGCTGGACGTAAAGAAGATGGTTGAGATTTGCGGAGAGCATCTCGACGAGATTGGTCTCACATCGGTGGCATCACCCCACCAAACCGCTACAACCCTGTCCGGCGGTGAAAGACAGTCCTTGGCGATCAGCAGAGCGGTTTACTTTGAATCAAGAATTCTACTCTTAGACGAGCCAGTGGCAGCACTTTCGGTCCGGGAGACCCGGAGAGTGTTTGATGCCATCGAAGGGGCGAAGAGTCGAGGCCTGGGGGTTCTCTACATTGATCACAATATGGAGCACGTGCTCCCGGCAGCCGACCGGATTGCGATTATGAACCGTGGCTCATTGAGTCGCGTTGTCAACCGTGGTGACCTCAGTGCAGGCGAGCTGGCTGATGCAGTTGCCGAGTCCGGGACCGGTTAGGTAGCTAGCCAACTTGGATGAGAACCCACCACGCTTGCTTGTTATCGAAGTAGCGATGGTGTGGGTGGCAACTAGGGATCTAATCCTCTAGAGCAACTGCAGACTTATCCGAAGGCTGTCTTCTGGGCCTTCTTGTCGGGGTGTTTCCGCAGGTCGGCGAAACAGTTCGGGATACCTTGCCAAGGTGAGGGTCGCGGGTTCGAATCTCGTCGTCCGCTCCATATGACCCCTTTTCTAGTGGAGGGTTCTGTGGCTAGTCTCGGCTCGAATGGAATGATTACTTCTGACTCGATAGTGGTTAGGCGGTGTGTGTTTCTAAAAGAGTGTCGTTGGGGTTTATCTTGCATTTCTGAAGGCAGGGAGTTAGAGGATTCTGTTCTAATTCGAGGTAATGCGGGATAGTGGATGAGACTGCTTCAGTGTCAATGCTGCAAACGGTGGGAAGAAAGTTCCTCATAGTGAGGTCGGCAAAGGGAGTATGCATCTAGCATTTTTTGACTGGACTCGAGGGGGAGATAGTTCCTTTCGGGTGCTGAGAGACTTGTCGAGTTGCGTAAATTGTCGTGCCAGGATCCTCCTTCGTACCACGAGTAAGTGTGGGCTTCCGCGGGCCAAGTAAGGGAGTCTGGTCGTACGTCTATTCCTACGGCGTTACACCATGAGCTAATCACCTCTAGCGGCTTAGCCACGAGTTCCTCAGCATCGATAACAGGAGGAGGGTGACCCTGAAAGTCTGAGATTCGTTGGAAGAGCTCATTTTGCTGGCTGAAGCCTGTTTCGGAAAGTTCGAAATCAGGCCATTTGTCGAAGAGCGAAGGAATTGTGTCGGCAGGATCACGGATCAGAAAAGAATGGTCGAAACTCTGTAGGAAATTCTTATCGGCATAAGGGATGACATGTTCGGCCATATCTTTGAAGAACACAGGAGTTGTTTTGGCGCTGATTGATAGGCGTTCCAGTTGTACTCTCACAGTGAGACCTGGCGTCCGATTTTGTATTCGCTGTGGTCGGCAGCTGGGTTTTTCGCCGTTGTACCAGACGTCACCAAAAGGCTCGTGATAACAAAGATAATCGCCCCGTTGTTCCATCATTCGTTCGAAAGCTGTAGATCTTGAGCGAGGGACACACCAGAGAGCCAAAATTCGATGTGTCATAGTCGAGTCTTTCTTGAATTGGTTTCGTGTGTTTCGTTGATGAGATTGCGCGGGCATTTTGGGTTGTCGTTGCGGTCGACGAGGATCCCGTCTTGTTCAGTGACGTCCTTCTCGCAGTGTTGGCACCGTTGGGGGCGTTTGGCGGCGGCGATGAGGATAGCCAGAAGCGGGATTGTGAGTAACGCCCACCATGGGAACCTGCTGTCACTGCCGCCGTTGCCGTCGGGGCTGGGTTCGGTGTCGGGTTGTGCGATTTGGGCGGCGAGTAGTCCTGAGCGGGTGAAGCTGCTGCCGGGGTCGTTGGGGTTGAGTGGGTCGGTGTCGAGTTGGTTGACTTCTTCGCCGTCTGAGAAGCCGTCGCCGTCGGTGTCGGCGTTGTCGGGATCTGTGCCGAGAGTTTCTTCGTCGCCGTCGGTGAGACCGTCACCGTCGGAGTCGTCGTTGATCGGGTTGG
>Ga0310344_10000809_pt1 | contig 24331 bp, 19 predicted proteins | sample HC15DNA20200_MG_FD_203801 | JGI IMG/M metagenome (GOLD analysis project Ga0310344, IMG submission 203801) | Marine microbial communities from station ALOHA, North Pacific Subtropical Gyre - HC15-DNA-20-200_MG | ecosystem: Environmental > Aquatic > Marine > Oceanic | place: Pacific Ocean: North...
ACAACTTGCTGGATTCAGTGCAACCCAACTCTAAAATGGACGTGATAAGCGACCTGGCCTTCCCATTGCCGGCTACCGTCATTTCTGAGCTGTTGGGGATTCCTGTCGAAGACCGAGAACAATTCAGATATTGGGCCAAGGCAATAACTTCATTTCAGGGAACCGGCCAAGCAAACCCAGACATAGCCTTACGCGCACAGGAGAACCTGCTTGAAGTCAGAGAATATTTTAGTGAAATATTTTCCCAGAGACGCAGAGAACCAGGAGACGACCTTATTAGTGCACTTGTCACAGCTGAAGAACAAGGCGATAAGCTCAATGAAGCCGAACTCGTGTCAACCTGCACCACCTTGCTCCTCGCAGGCCATGAAACCACTACTTGCCTTATAGCAAATGGGATCCTCACACTCCTGAAACTACCAGATCAGCTGCAGGACCTCAGGTCAAACCCATCACTACTGCCCTCAGCAATAGACGAGATCAACAGATATGAAACACCCCTGCAACGCGTCCATAAACTAGTTGCCAAGGAAGCACAGATCCGGGGAACAAAAATTAAGCAAGGACAGATTGTCCTCCTGATGTACGGTGCTGCGCACAGAGATCGAGCCTATTTTCCGAACCCGGATCGATTTGACATCAGAAGAACTGGGACCAGAAACTTTGCCTTTGGGCACGGCATCCATTTTTGTCTCGGCGCCCCACTTGCACGTTTGGAGGGCGAGATAGCTATCAGGACGGTATTCCAGAGATTACCAAAATTGCGCCTGGATACCAAAACTGTGAGCTGGGCTGAAGGTACCATATTTCGCGTACCCGTGGTGCTACCAGTTTCATTCTGAGTACACTTGTAATTTATACCTGTGTGTCCATCGACAGCGACCTGAAACCATTAACATGCCTCTGAAAGAAATTTTCATATCTCGGACATTCATAGCACTATACCCTCAAACAATTCGGCATTAATTATGAGAACTGATTGCCCTCGACCACCGAGACCATGAGAACTTAATTTATAGGCCTGCTCGCATCCAAAATATTATTACTGAGTGATTTTCATGCGTCCCATTATTGGAATAACGACTTCAGTACATACTCTTGACCACGAAACCCAAGGACAAGATATCGTTATGGTACCGAGCAACTACCCCGAGGCTATCCGCAGAGCCGGTGGCATGCCAATTCTCATAGAAGAAGGTGAAGTGGACAAATCGGTACTCAACTTACTCGATGGCGTCTTACTCACAGGGGGTCGTGACATCAATCCCGAGCTATATGGCCAACAACCTCACGAACGCACGTGTGACGTACGTCAGAAACAGGATACTTCAGAGATATCCCTAATCCGAGCAACCCTGAAGCGTGACTTACCTTTCCTAGGCATATGTAGAGGCCACCAACTTTTCTGTGTTTACAACGGCGGAAAACTACACCAGCACCTTCCGGAAACATCAGGCTTCGAGAACCATGGGGCAACTGAAGGGCAATGGTCCATGCACGAAATCTACATCCAAGAAGGCTCCAAGCTCTCATCCATAATCGGAACCAAAATAATTGGAAACTCCGGTCACCATCAGGGTGTCGCTAATGCCGGTAACTTACACGTGACAGGCAGAACCGGAGACGGCCTAATTGAAGCAGTGGAAAATCCAGCAAAGAGATTCTGCATGTCAGTGCAATGGCACCCAGAGATGATTGGACAGCACGAGATCTTCGAGGCTTTCATCAGGGCTGCACAAGGGTGAACACAAGTTTCTCTACAATATCATCTAGACCATCAATTGTAATCAACCGTACTCGATATTTGAATTACCAATGGTAAAACTTCGTCGATTGTATTTACCAAAACTTCTGCATTTTCCTCATTAAATACCATCGGCGGCTTTATTTTTATCACATTTTGGTCTGGTCCGTCACTGCTCAGCAAGAACCCTTTTTCTTTCATGATGTTTACCAGAACATTGGCTTCATTAGTAGCTGGTTGAAGAGTTACGCCGTCATTCACCAACTCCACTCCAATAAATAATCCGGCTCCGCGTACGTCGCCAATCAAATCATGTTTTGATTTTAGATGTGTTAATTGATCCAACAAATGCGAACCTACCTCGAAGGCGTTATCCTGCAAACCCTCATCTCTTATAACGTCTAACACAGCCAGTCCCACCGAACATGAGACTGGATTTCCCCCAAAAGTATTGAAATATTCCATCCCATTGTTAAAAGCATCCGCAATCTCACCCGTTGTCACTACCGCAGAGATAGGATGTCCATTTCCCATTGACTTCCCCATAGTCACGATGTCCGGAACAACACCACATTTCTCAAATGCCCAGTAATGCGATCCGACTCTACCAAAACCAACTTGTACCTCGTCGGCAATGCATACTGCTCCAGAATTTTTTGCCAGCGCAAAAGCACTCCTTAGGAACTGCTCCGGAACCGGAATCTGACCTCCGCAACCCATCATCGCCTCTACAAAAAAAGCAGACAATTGGTGCCGCGCTCCCTTGATTTGATCAACAACCTGTTTAAACTCCCGTACATACTGTTCTGAAGATCCAAGACCCCTGAACTGACCGCGAAATTGGTCTGGCGCAGGCACAACGTGGACAAAATCAGGCGGCCCACTGCCACCAGGGCCCGAATGCTTATAAGGACTAATTTCAATCAGAGAAGACAAGTGGCCGTGATAAGCTGAAGCAAAGACAATAGTCTCTTTACTACCTGTAAAATTGCGGGCCAAGCGCAAGGCCAGATCATTGGCTTCACTACCTGAATTGGTAAAAAAACACACATCGAGGCCATCGGGCAAGGTCTCGGAAAGACCCTTAGCATATCGAACAATAGTATCATCCAGGTAGCGCGTGTTAGTACTCAACGCGCCATACTGCTTTCTGGCTGCAGCCACCACTTTTGGATGGCAATGACCAACGTGCTGAACGTTGTTTACACAATCCAAATATTGATGCCCATCTGCATCAAACAGATATTGTCCCTCTCCGCGAACGATGTGAATCGGTTTTTCATACGCCAACTTCAAGGAAGGTCCCAAATGTTTCTGCCGGAGACCTTGCAATTCCTTGTCACTCAGCATAACTCGGAAAATCCTCTGGACCAAGCTCGTAATTCCACATTTTGCATTTTCTTCAAGAAATCCCAAGCCGGCGCCTCTGAAACAGATATATACTTATTCCCGGGAAACAAATTCTTTCGATATGCTGCCATGGTTACTGTAATACACAACCGGATGCACATCATGTAGATTACTGCCCTTAATTCATACTTGTTCAAAGGGAAAATATCGTGAAAACCTCTTAGAACTTGCGTAATGGGACCAAGTGGCTCATCTCTTTCCAGAGCAACATAAGACATGCACACAGCCGGTTCACACGCTACAAAACTATAAACCACATCACCGAAATCAATTATGCCACGTACACCCCCATCATTGTACGCCAATACATTTTGATCATTTGCATCATTGTGAATTACAGCCTCTCTCAAAGCAGAAATATTTGGCAAAACATTTTCTTCATAATGTCCTACAAAATAATCCAATATCGCTACATCTTCAGAGACATAATGTTTGTGAGTTCTAATGAAATCAATGCAAGCTATGTCCCAAGGAAAATCACGATGGGCATATGGATGCTTAAAGGATGACATAGCGACACATAGATCCCCCAAGAATAAACCCAATTCGTAAAGCATATGATCGTCTTGTACAACGTCTTTCAACAATGGTCCAGGAAGGTGGCGTAAAAGGCGCACAAAATAGGTATTCACTCCTCGATCAACTACTGTGATTTCTTTTTTCTCAATTGACGGTATAACGAAGGGAACTTCCCACCGCGAACAATTATCACGAACATGCTTCATGCATTCATTCTGCATTTCAACAACTACCCTATCCTCATCCGGATTTGAAATCTTCAGTACCATTCGTGTTCCTTCAGGATCGGAACAGAGAAAATTCTGATCACGCTCGCTATCCAAGAGTCGGGCAGCCACCTTAATGCCATAGTCTTCCATAACTATAGCTTCCGCCTCTTCTACTGAAATATTTGGAGGAGAAGTACTAAAAACAGACACCTAAGTTATCCTGGTAAAACATCGGATGAGTATACTGTCTGAATAACTACATTGCTAGAACAAGTAAAAACCACATGATTATCCAGAATCAAAACGTATGACCAATATAATCTTTTGAAAACGACTGTGTGTACCCCTTTGTATGTGCCAGATTATATTTAGCCGCCGTCAACTACCCTGCGAAAGTGGGCGTCTTCGTCATCTTTGTCGCTATCCACATCAGGTTCATCCTCAGCGGATTCCCAATCACTATCTTCATCCTCGTCTTGATCTAGTTCCGGAAATATAGGATCGTCGGTGTCATTTTTTGTCATGGGTGCCTCCAATTTAGAATCACGAAATGCTGTAAGACTTCACAATGTACATTGTGTAATCACTTATCGCGACAAAATCACAATCGAACCTGCAGCCATCGCTAGGCCCAGCAACCTAGGCGGGGTAATGGGCTCCCGGAACACTATAAATGACAAGCTGACCGAGACTAAAATACCCAAACCGACAATAGGGAACACTACACTGCCCTCGCCACCATGTTGAAATGCATAGAACATACACGCATACCCAATTGCACCAAAAGCTCCAACTAGTATTGCAATACCAATCGTACGAGGGGTCAAGTTCAGGGGCTGTCTTTCGTGAGCATGAATTACGACAGCCATTGCGACGTAGACTAGATTGACTATCATCAGAAAAAGAGGGAAATAAACACCATTCTTCGCAGCCACTTTGTTGAAAAACGCGCCTAATCCATAGAAAACCAACGAGACAAGTGCAAGCACAATAGGTGTGTTCATGTTATCTCCATTCCATAAACATATCACTAGAACAATCGTGTATAGATAAAAGAAAATATATTGTTACGAACATTTCGGACAATCTAATCTCATCAACCTGCAATGTACACAAATTGTGATAGTTCATGGTTGCCGTTATGTCAATGACAAACCTGATTATGGTCCTGAGTATCTATACAGGCATCTCGCATTACGAACGATCATTTGAACATCGGTTAGTGTCTGAGTGACACATCCCGACGACCAACCTAAAAGTCACGCTGAAACTGTCCAGATGCCGTGCCTGCAGGGACCCCTCATGACACAAAGAATTTTATATATTATCCAAGCGCTTCACGAAAGTCGATATAAATGGGGGCCAAAGTCAGCCTCATAAAATGGCGAGACCATTGTACCTGGTTGCACTATTGCGTCAATTTGAATCAATTCTTCATCCGTGAATGTCACATCGAGCGCACCAAGATTGTCCTCAAACTGTACCATGTTCCTGGGCCCAATGATCGGGCTGGTAACACCGGGACGTCCAAGGACCCAAGCCAGCGCGAATTGCGAAAGGGTACAGTTCTTCTTAGCAACAATTGGATCCAACTTCTCGACCACCTCAAATGCCCCAGAAGTTACTCTACTAGCTAGCCAAGGTTTCTGACTGACGTCTGCAAATCTTCCTTCCTTTGGCATCTTGTCCCGCCGATATTTTCCAGTCAGCAGCCCCCCACCAATCGGGCTCCAGGGAATGACTGCGAATCCATAAGTCTGCGCCATCGGCAAGAGTTCCCGTTCAATTCGGCGGTCCAATATGTTGTAGGGAGGTTGCTCGCAGACAAACCGGTTCAGACCAAGTTCTTTCGCAATCCACAAAGACTCAACAATCTGCCAGGCTCCAAACGTACTGCATCCTATATAACGCACTTTACCCGCTCGAATTAGATCATCAAGCGCGCGAAGAGTTTCATCAATAGGGGTACTCGACTGTGGCCGATGGATCTGATAAAGGTCTATGTAGTCAGTTCGCAGACGCCGTAGGCTAGCATCGCACTGTTCAACAATATGACGGCGGTTATTGCCAGCGGCATTCGGATCGTCATCATCCATGCGGCCGTTCACTTTGGTCGCCAAAACGATCTGTGAACGCTTTCCGTTATTCTCCAACGCATCTCCCACCACCACCTCAGATCCACCACGACTATATACATTAGCGGTGTCTAAGAAGTTAATCCCAACATCGATAGCACGATCAATGATTGAATAGGCATCCTCAGGGAGGGTTTTGTCACCAAATGTCATGCATCCCAAACAGAGCTCGCTTACCTGCACTCCCGTACGTCCCAATGAACGATATTTCATGATGTTAACTGCCCTCTCTACTCGTTTAGTCCATAGGAACAAATGCCACAAGCGTAGCACTGCCATGAAAGGAACGCTAAGCCCCCTTGATACTTAGAGGTAACAAAGACAGTCACTCTCATGGAAAATGGGCCCAAATTTTTCTTTCAGCGGATTGTTCCCTGTCACTATTATAACTCCGGAGCCATAAAATAATCACCCATTGACATTCCAGAGAAGCCTGATAAAATCCAATCTGTAATGGCATATGCTCACTTTCGTCGCGCTCGTCATTCTCACCGGACCCGATGTCTGGCGAATGGTCGCGCCTGAGTAACGCGAGCATCCCAAGTACGCGCTAAAACCGCCAGACCTTCGTCTGGCGGTTTTTTTGTTATATTTATTGAACAACTACGGACAACTACCATGAAAAAAGTTGGAATATACGGGGCAACCGGCTACACCGGTGCCGAACTAGCCAAAATTATTGGGCGCCATCCAGGAGTAGAGTTAACGTTCGCTACCTCTGAAACAAACTCCGGCAAAACGCTCAGCTCAATTATTCCGAAAGCATCCGAAATCATACTAAAACCAGCTGCGGAAGCTCCACTCGATGCGGTTGAGCTAGTGTTCCTATGCCTGCCACACTCCACCGCCGCACACACTGCAGTCGCTTCTCTTGAGGCGGGTGCTAAGGTCATTGACCTTAGCGCTGATTTCCGACTCCGTGACCACCAACAATATAAAGATTGGTACGGTGTGGATCACCCATCTCCAAAACTTCTCAACAGAGGTGTGTACGGTCTAACTGAGACAGCCAGATCAAGACTTGTAGGAGCGCAATTGGTGGCCAACCCAGGTTGTTACCCCACAAGCGTTCTGTTACCACTCTGGCCTTTGATGCCCACAGGAATAGTAAACAGTGAGAGACCACTCATAGTAGATGCAAAATCAGGTGTATCTGGAGCTGGGCGCACTCCACGACCACACCTTCATTTTGTAGAAGTGGCAGATAACTTCTCGCCGTACAAAATCGGACGCGTCCATCGCCATCTCCCGGAAATCGAACAAGCGCTCAATTGGATAAGTGACAAAGCTCCGCAGGTAATATTCTCTCCCCACTTACTGCCAGTTCCGCGAGGAATACTGTCAACCATCTACATACCGCTTATGCCAAATTACGACCCTGAAGAAATACGCGAAAAGTGCGAATTGGCCTACCAAGATGAACAATTCGTAGACGTTCTACCTTCCGGGGAAAATGCCACGCTGGCCCACGTCTTGCACAGCAATCGCTGTGTGTTTGGCCTTACCTTCGTTGGCGATACCCTTATCATAACCGCTGCTATTGACAACCTCTTGAAAGGCGCTGCCGGACAGGCAGTGCAGAATATGAATGTGGTCTTAGGTTTGGCTGAAGACGATGGTCTAAAATAGATAGAGCATGGCCATGAACCTACTGAAACTAGGCGGCAATCAACTCAATGATCCAAGTTTCTTGGAAAACTTCGCGATTACTATGGCAGCCACGCAAACACCCGTAGCGATAATACACGGTGGTGGCAAGGCAATAGACACACTACAACAGCGTCTCGGGATTGAGCCAGAATATGTAAATGGCCTGCGAGTCACCAACAAAGAAACGCTCGCTGCGGCGGAAATGGTACTTTGCGGACAAATCAATAAGCGCATAGTTGCAGCTCTTCTTACCTCAGGCGTGGATGCACTCGGCCTGAGCGGAGTTGATCGCGGACTCCTGCGTTGCAGAAAGAAAATCCATGCAACGGCCGAACTTGGCTATGTAGGGGAGATTGTTGAAATCCGCGCGCACATCATCCGAGAACTATTGCTGGACGGTATAACCCCGGTCATCGCACCTATCTCACTGGGTAATGATGGGAAAAGATACAATGTGAATGCGGACGACGTTGCTAGCGCATTAGCAGTGGCCCTTCCAGCTCAACAGCTATTTTTTCTGTCCAACGTACCGGGAGTGATGCAAGACGGAGTGGTGCTTGATCGGGTGACTCCGAAAGTTGCAACAACGTTAATTGAGAACGGCATTGTTCACACAGGCATGGTTCCTAAGTTACACGCCGCCGTTAGCGCCATTGAAAACGGAGTAAACGAGGTGCACATCGTTGATCTAGCTGGCTTACAGTCTAGATCCGGAACTACTATAGCCCCCGAGAATGATAGGAGTCCCACACTTACCCCTAGGACTGAAACATCTGACGTTATATCCGACGAATCCAAATTTATTGTACCCACATATTCACGGCCACCACATGTGTTCTCTAGAGGTTCTGGACCATTTCTGTACACCTCAGATGGAGATCGATATCTTGATTTCAGTTCCGGCATTGCCGTGACAGCGCTCGGTCACAGTGATCCTGAATGGGTCAGTGCTGTCACCCAACAAGCGGCCCAACTGACGCATGTCAGCAATTTGTACCACACTGCTCCGCACGTCAGCCTTGCCCAGAAACTGGTGGAGAATTCATTTGCGACACGTGTCTTTTTTTGTAATTCCGGATCGGAGGCAAACGAGGCCGCAATAAAGTTCGCCCGCAAATGGGCACGGAGTATTACTGGGTCGAATGAAAAAACCACCGTCGTTGCGTTTGACGGCGGTTTCCACGGACGTACTGCTGCCGCACTGGCCGCCACCGCGCGCCCAGAGTACCAGAAACCATTCGAACCGCTAATGCCTGACGTTATTTTCAGCAAATTCAACGACCTTGGTGCAGCCTCGGCAAGCATTAACCAGGATACATGCGCCGTAATCATTGAACCCATTCAAGGAGAGGGAGGGATACGACCCGCAGAAGCAAGGTTCCTGCAAGGTTTACGAAAACTATGTGATCAACATCAGGCATTATTGATTTTTGACGAGGTCCAGTGCGGACTGGGTCGCACCGGAGAATTATGGGCACATCAAGCATCAGAGGTAACACCTGACATAATGACACTTGCAAAACCCCTCGCTGGCGGGCTGCCAATTGGTGCTACTCTGGTTACCGAGACAGTGGCATCCACTTTAGTGCCCGGAGACCATGGCAGCACTTTTGCGGCCGGCCCTCTAGTCTGCCGCGCTGCCCAAGTCGTTTTCGATCGCGTTGCGGAACCAGATTTCTTAGAATCGGTGCGAATAAAGGGCGAATACATGAGAAATCAATTAACTTCCATAGACAATGATGGGCTAGTGTCTGTACGTGGACGCGGACTTCTCATAGGAGCAGAGTTCCCATTTTCCGTCAAGCCTGTCATCGCTGCAGCAAGTGACCGCAAACTCTTGGTCATCAGTGCCGGAGAGAATGTTTTGCGACTCTGTCCGCCTCTAATTGTCAATACAGACCAAATCGATTCAGCCATAAATATAATCGCTGATTGCTTGTCAGAATTGAATCTGGGCGGACCCAAGCAGATATGAAGATTAGACCAGCACTGCCACGGGATATAGTTGGTATCTCACGCCTTGTAGACAAGCATGCACAGCGCGGCGATGTGCTTCCTCGCAGCGAATCGCAAATTAGAGATACACTTTCCGAATGGATAGTGGGAACCGATGCCGGAGAAATTGCAGCATGCGCCTCGCTACTCAATTACACTCCTGAGCTTGCTGAAGTACGCTCATTGATTGTAGATGATCGCATCAAGGGTCAGGGATGGGGAGCAACTTTGCTGCAGATGCTCATTGCCAGAGCACGACGACGCGGCACACCAATTCTTTTTGCGCTTACACGAGCCGAAGCATTTTTCAAGCAGGCAGGATTTGCTACCACGGACCGCGACCGCTTTCCAGAGAAAATCTGGCGCGATTGTGACCAATGCCCAGTCAAGGACAATTGCGATGAGGTTGCAGTAGAGTTGCGAATTGCTGACCTTCCCCATCTAGTACAAACACGGGCTTCCGACGACTAACGGACTCTGGACACAAACCCTAATCACTTAAAGGAGCATTACTCTAATGTCGCAAACAGATGTCAACAAAGTAGTACTTGCATATTCGGGCGGACTGGATACTTCCATTATCGTGCCCTGGCTTCGCGAGAAATACACATGCGAGGTCATCTGTTTCTGCGCTGATATCGGTCAGGGAGAAGAACTGTCCGGTTTACACAACAAAGCCATGGACAGTGGCGCAAGTAAATGCATCATAAAAGACCTGCGGGAGGAATTCGCGCGTGATTTTCTCTTCCCTATGCTGCAGTCTGGTGCAACTTATGAGCGCCAGTACCTACTGGGCACCTCGGTAGCACGACCATTAATTGCTAAGTGGCAGGTACAGATTGCCATGGAGGAAGGTGCAGACGCATTGTCCCACGGTGCAACCGGTAAGGGAAATGATCAGGTGCGTTTTGAGTTGACTTTCAAGGCGCTTAGTCCAACATTACGAGTAATTGCCCCCTGGCGCGAATGGGACATACGTTCACGTGAGGACGCACTGGATTATGCGCGCTCTCACAACATACCGGTGGAAGCAACAGAAAAACAAATCTATAGCCGCGATCGCAATCTATGGCATCTCTCACATGAGGGTGGTCCACTCGAGAACCCAGCCAAGGCACCGCAAGAAGACATGTTCCAATGGACGGTCGCACCGGAGAATGCGCCGGACAATCCCGAGGAAGTCGAAATCAAGTTTTATAGGGGGGTCCCAGTTGCAGTAAACGGCAAAGAACTCACCCCAGCTGCCCTAGTGGCAGCTCTCAACACATTGGGCTCCAAGCATGGCGTTGGTCGCGTGGACATGGTAGAAAACCGTCTGGTAGGGATGAAATCACGTGGCGTCTATGAAACCCCAGGAGGAACTATTCTCTACACCGCCCATCGAGAACTAGAATCATTATGCCTGGACCGAGAAACCGTGCATTTCAAAGAAGGGATTGCACTCAAATATGCCGAGATGGTCTATTTTGGACAGTGGTACCACAACCTACGCAAAGCGCTGCAGACCTTTATTACAGAGACACAGCGACCAGTGACAGGTTGGGTTCTACTACAGCTATACAAAGGAAGCGTTAGTGTCTTAGGACGCCATAGCGACAACAGCCTTTACCGTGAAGATCTCGCAACCTTCGGGGAGGAATCCGTGTACGACCAGAAAGACGCACGCGGATTCATCAATTTGTTTGGACTACCCATTAAAGTCAAAGCAATGATTGACAACAATGAGGCCGAAAACAAACGTTTTGCTGCTCCAGATTACTCCAAATTCAAGAGGGATTGAGTAACGGTTATGAAGTTAATGAAAAACGGAAGCATCACTAGCCCACAAGGATACACGGTTGGGATTGCCACATGCGGTCTAAAGGTATCTGCCCAGCCCGACCTGATGCTGTTGCACTCAATCCGTGATTGCACCGCTGCGGCCCTGTTTACCCGCAATCAGGTAGTTGGTGCTCCCATCACCCTCAATCGCGAAACACTGGCAAGCAATAACAAGACCGTGCGGGCTGTCGCTATAAACTCAGGAATCGCCAACGTATGCACCGGTGCACTAGGACTACAAAATGCACGCAGCATGCAGTCAATGACAGCCACCGCCCTACACTGCCAACCAGACCAAGTTCTGGTACTTTCAACCGGCTTAATTGGAGTGCAGTTACCGATGGAACAACTCAGCGCCGGAATTGGTACTGCAGCCACAAAACCCCAGTCAAATGGAGGTCCAGAGGCTGCACGCGCCATAATGACCACAGACACTCTCCCCAAACATCTTGCCATTAGAATATATACTCCCAGAGGAAAAGTCACGATCGGCGCGATAGTAAAAGGGTCGGGTATGATTCACCCAAACATGGCCACCATGCTTGCGTTAATAACCACTGACGCAAATATTCCGGCAACAAATCTGCAATCTCTGCTGAAACCAGCAGTCGACGCAAGTTTCAATCGTATTTCCATAGACGGAGATACCAGCACCAGCGACGCCGTTCTCCTTTTAGCAAACGGTACGAGTGGAATCTCATGCGCCCGTGGAGAAAGTCGGCAATCTTTTGAACAAGCCTTAAACTATCTTGTGACCCAACTCGCGAAACAGGTGGTACAAGACGGTGAGGGCGTAAGCAAATTAGTTGCCATACGTGTAAGCGGAGCGCGAAAAAGAGTCGACGCGCACAGAGTAGCAAACACTATCGCAACTTCTCCCTTGGTTAAGACAATGTTAGCAGGCAGTGACCCTAATTGGGGTCGAGTGATGGCAGCAGCCGGACGAGCCGGGGTCCACTTTGACCCGCTCCATACCAAGCTATGGATAGGTACAGACCAAAGGAAATATTTACAATTAGTGGAGCATGGAGCTGCTTGCGATTATAATGAACCTGATGCAGTACGGATATTATCAAGCACCGATTTCGAGATACATTTAGACCTAGGGTGTGGCCAGCAGGAAACAACGGTGTGGACCGGTGATCTGACTCGTGAATACGTCAGTATTAATACCGATTACCGCACCTAAGGGAGCAACATTATGCCAATGTGGGGAAGCCGTTTCGACAAATCTACTGACGAGTTGGTACAGCGTCTAAACGCTAGTTTGCCTTTCGATAAACGCCTGTATGCGGATGACATCACCGCAAGTATTGTCTGGTCAAGCGGACTTGAAAAAGCCGGAGTGCTCACAAGACAGGAAGCTCAAAGCATCAAAGATGGGCTAGAAACAATACGGGCGGAATTTGACGCTAGCAAATTCAATTTTCACGTAAACGACGAGGATATACACACTGCTGTAGAACGTCGCCTTGTTGAAATTGTTGGGCCAGTGGGAGGCAAACTACACACCGGACGTAGTCGCAACGATCAGGTTGCGACTGATTTTCGATTGTGGGTCATGCGTGCCTGCAACCGATTGAGAAACCACATCGGCACTCTCCAGAAGGCGCTTCTAGAAAGCGCAGAGACCAACATGAATACAGTGATGCCAGGTTACACACACCTACAGCCAGCGCAACCTATCACATGGGGCCACTGGGCGCTATCGCATTTCTGGCCACTCGACCGCGACCAGCAGAGAATCACACAGACGCACGCACGCGCAGCCATACTGCCACTCGGGTCAGGTGCTCTCGCTGGTAGTGCATTTGACATAAACCGCAATGATCTCGCAGACTCACTTGGGTTCAATGCAGTATCTCAAAATAGTCTCGACGCTGTCTCTGACCGCGATTTCGCTGCGGATTTCCTTTTCTCAGCCGCTATGATTGGCATCCATCTCAGCCGTCTTTCCGAACAACTAATTCTGTTTACCAGCGCTGAGTTCGAATTCGTGGAACTAGACGACGCCTACGCCACCGGTAGCAGCCTACTGCCACAGAAAAAAAACCCGGACACATTGGAATTAACCCGAGGAAAATCTGGGAGACTCATCGGCAATCTGACCGGACTACTTGCTACTCTGAAAGGTCTTCCCAGCGCTTATGACAAAGATTTACAAGAAGACAAAGAGCCTCTTTTCGACGCCGATGACACTGTAGAATTAGCGTTACAGGTCATGTCCGGCGTTGTCTCCACCATGCAACTCCGCCCCGAAAAAATGGCTGCCAGAATAGTGCCTACACTTTTCTCAACCGATCTTGCTGACTACCTCGTCGAGCGCAATGTGCCTTTTCGAGAAGCACACGAGATAGTCGGAAAAGTGGTGCGGCATGCAGAAGAACGCGGAATGTCGATAGATGAACTGTCATTAACGGAATTACAGACTTTCAGCACATATTTCACGAAGAATGTCATTGAAGTTTTCGATGTGAAAACGGCGTTAATGCGACGAACACTAGAGGGCGGTACTGCACCCAATGCTTTACTACAGCAATTGCGGTTAGCTAGGAGCAGTATCTCCCAATAACGTCAACTTGGGCAGCAGGTCACAGAAGGAAACAGATAGTACTCTAGAATGAACAACCACCGCAAAGCGCTGGCATCATTTGCCGTATATTTGCTAGCCGCGATATTTGTTAGCTGGCCTGGAATCTCGCAACTTAACACCGCCCTCATTGGACGCATGGGAGGTGACAACTACGAGCACGTGTGGTATTTGTGGTGGCTATCACATTCGCTGTTTGAGGGCATTGGAACCCCAGCGAATATACCACTGCTCAACCACCCCGTCGGGGTCTACTCTCCTCTCAACATGACTCACGTACCTGTCCTATTCGGGCCAGCAGTGCTTGGCCAGTTGACCACTCCGATAGTAGCGTACAACCTCGCCATGATCATTGCTCCGGCTCTCAACGCATTGGGAATGTATTGGCTCGCCCTCGAGCTGACTGACAACCAACACGGTGCCCTACTAGCTGGACTTCTTTTCGGGTTCTCTCCCCAAATACTCGGGCACATGCAAGCCGGACATTTGAGCCTAATCACCATAGTAGGTTTTCCAATATTCGCACTTTTCTTATTGCGCTTGTTGCACAGACCCACACTGGTCAGATTTGCAGCAACCGCCCTGAGTGCCTTCCTAGCCTCCTCCCACCCATCCCATCTGGCATACTTTGTTTTACCTACGACATTAGTAATAGTAGCCGCTGCACACAAACGGTTGCACTCATGGAAGATGTGGGCTTGGCTGACTGCAACTGGGTTACTAACAGCCACATTGCTATCCCCTTTCTACCTCCCCATGCTGACCTCACGAACAGCAATATCAACTCGCACCCTCGAACTCGGAGACAGCGTAGGAAAATCCATTGACATGGCATCCTTTGCTGTACCCCCCCCGAACAACCCGCTGTTACCAACTGATATCCGTCCCTTTGCTCTAAGACTTGTCAATAGCCACGATGAAACGCATGGGTATCTTGGCTGGGCGGCTTTAGGACTTGCCCTAATTGGAATTGCTAAACACCGACGTGCAGTTATTCATTGGGCTGCTTTAGTTGGCGGCTCTATGCTTCTGTCCTTAGGACCATTCCTAAAATTCGCAGGCAGCGTTGTGATCCTCAAAATGGACGGTATTACCTACCCAATGCAATTACCCTACGCCTTACTAGCACAGCTCCCGCTACTAAGCTGGAGTCGCACACCGGCACGTTTTGGCGCAACCATGCACTTTGCTTTGGCGATTCTGGCCGCCTACGGCCTAGCAGCACTCCTAACGAAAATGTACAAGGGGCGTCGAACCTCACTGGTCACATTAGTACTGTGCCTTGCCGCCCTATCAGAGCGGATAATAGTATGGCCCTTCCCAAATTCCCCAGCATGGCAAACCAACACACTGCGCACGCTAGCCTCTGGGAATCCACAACGAGCCGTACTCAATTTGCCGCCAAGCTTTACCGGAAACAACCTCTCGCTCTATGGGCACACTGTGCACAAGCGCCCCATAATCGGCGGCCGCATTTTCCGCGGAAATCGCCAGGATGAAATAAGCCACAATTTCCTGAACGCACTCCTCGATTCTCGACCAGAGGCAGATATCATTGTTCATCCCGACACTGCCACAAGGGCTGCAATCCTAGCGGAATACAACATCGGTGACATAGTAAACCAACACTGGTCCGAAAATTACTCCCCAGAGCAACGGGATTTCTTAATCACTGAGTTTGGTCCTCCGCTTTCCACTAGTGAACTAGATAGCCTTTTCCACCTGCAACCGTCATCAATTAAACCACTGGAAACCATAGCACCCTTGACGTTTGCTCTTCATCCCACTGATTGGCAAGCAGCAGAACTTTGGGGGGAATCCTATGCTCGCTATTTTACCAATACAGCACGACTCTATATATATAGCGCCTATACGCAAAGCGGACACTTGAGATTCACTAGTATTCCCAGCTTACAACCTCATCGCATAAAGATAAGCATTAATGACGATCCCCTTACTGTTGTAATTGTCGGAGACAATACAACATATGTAACTCCCAGATTGACTATAACAAAGGGATTAAATGTGGTCACCTTCACTGACATCGACGGACCCGAAAGAGTTTGGGGCGATTTGCGCTGTGCAGGCACCACTACACTGGCCGGAAATTTTCCAGGCCAGATGCAATGCAATCCACACATAAAAGGCGCGAGGTATCTGAGCGCGGGCATCAAGAACATTAGTTGGCTTGATGACCACCATCATATGCCACCGATCGCCCAATTCGGAGAAAGCATTGAGCTAACAGAAGCACTTCTTCCTCAAATCTCAAGAACGCCAGAACTCGTATTGCCACTTACCTTCTACAGCCTCTCGAAAGTCAGTGAAGACCTTACATTGTTCGTCCATGTATTTGGCCCAATTCAAAACGATGCTGTAAAAACGCCTGCATTGGTCTCTCAATGGGACGGCTGGCCGCTGCGCGGGAACTTCCCCACCTCTCAATGGGATTCCGGGGAACACCTAGGGTTCCGAATAGTCGTCCCAATGTCACCCAACAACCCTCCGGGAGAATATCGAGTTGAAATCGGTTGGTATTATTCAGCCACCGGTACACGACTCCCAGTAAAGGCCTCAATGCACACAACCCATGACAATGCAATCTGGTTAGGCAACTTCATCCTAAGAAAAGATTAGATCACCTCTGTTCAATACAGCACTATTACGGTACTATCGCAAATAAAATCTTTTGGTCATCAGTCATGGGCTGATGCTTTTTTTGCATAACAAGGTCTCTCGCATGGATTTCAATCTGACAGTCGAACAGAAACAGGCACAAAAACTGGCTCGAGAATTTGCCAAAAAGGAAGTTGCGCCAATAATCAAGGAAGCAGATCGCAATCAGGAAATGCCTGATTTTATACTACCACGCCTTGGAGAACTGGGACTGCTAGGAGTTTGTATACCAGTAAAATACGGCGGACAGGGTATGGATTACATAACACTAGGTGTGGTGTGCGAAGAATTAGATTACGTCGATATATCACTTCGCACCGCCTTGTCAGTGCACTTGGCTCTAAATAGCATGGGACTTCTACAATGGGGTACTGAGGAGCAAAAACAATGTTTTCTGGCACCACAGGCTCGAGGACAGAAATACGGCATGTTTGCTCTGACAGAGCCAGGAGCAGGTTCGGATGTTGCCAACATGCGCAGCACTGCCCGACGCGAAGGGGATGAATACGTAATTAACGGCGAAAAGACGTGGATTTCACTCGCCACTCAGGCTCACCATGCACTTTGGTTCGCCAAGACAAACCCAGAGGCCGGTAGCCGCGGCATCACCGCGTTCATAATCAAAACTGACCACCCTGGAGTGACAACTGCCGAAATACATGGCAAACTCGGATCACGAGCCGGAAGTACCGGATGGGTAAACTGTCAGAATGTGCGAGTGCCTCTAGTTCATCGTATTGGAGAAGAAGGTGAAGGGTTCAAAATAGCTATGAGCTGCCTGGATAACGGACGCTATACGGTAGGTTCAGGATGCGTGGGGACCGTAAGGGCTCTCCTAGATACATGCGTGAAATACACAAGGGAGCGCAGCGCCTTCGGAGCCGAGATTGGAAAATTACAATTGATACAGCAAAAAATAGCGCATATGACTCGCAACTATGAAATTGGCAGGTTAATGTATTTGAAGGTAGGTTGGATGAAAAATCATGGATTGCGCAACACGCGTGAGACCTCCCAACTAAAGTGGTTCGCTAGCGAGGCAGCCCTCAATTCGGCAAACGAAGCTATTCAGATTCATGGTGCCTACGGCTATTCCGATGAGTACAACGTAGAGAGACACATGCGTAACGCACGTGCAACCACAATCTATGAAGGCACAAGTGAAGTGCATCAATTGATGCAAGCGGAGTACGCACTAGGATATAGAAAAGACAGGAAACTGCGCCGAGAGCTGCCGCCTTACAAACAGAAGGAATGGCAAGACACCCAAGAATAACACAGCCACATGAATGACATTAAGAATTGCACATACTGATGTTCTCGAACCCTGAAAGGAATAATCCCCTCATGAGTAACAATGGCTCTGGACCTAATGGCAAACAACCAATCCCGCTAAACGTGCTCGGCAATCCACTAATAGAGTGTTCTAGCGAACCCATCACCGGATTCTTTCGTAACGGTCGCTGTGACACTGGTCCATCCGATTTCGGTTCACACACTGTGTGTGCGCAGGTCACAGCAGAGTTTCTCGAGTTTAGCAAACAGTCCGGCAACGATCTTTCTACCCCGAGTCAACAATTCGGATTTCCGGGACTTCAACCAGGAGATTGTTGGTGCGTCTGCGCTCCACGTTGGCAAGAGGCTCTAGAAGCAGGTTACGCCTGCCCAGTACGTTTGGAAGCCACCCACATAGGTGCTTTGCAGCATATTGACCTTGATGATTTACAGGAGCATGCGATCAACAAGTAAGCTGATAACCAAGGAATTGCTATTACGGCGGCAACTACGCATATTATGGAATACAATAATTACCCGGACATCAGATTCGGGAGTCGCCTCACTTCTCAACTTGTAAACTCTGTCAGAAATTCTTGTATGTCTTCCAAAAAATGTTACATAATCAACCACTTCACTGCGATTTTGATATAATTCCATCTAATGGGGACAATCGAAAAAGCACCCGGATTCAGCGGCATAGTACAGCACCTTTTCATCAAGCCCAGACACGGGGCCCCAATGCGCCCGGTCCAGCGTGCCACAGCGATAACATCCACAGGATTGCAAGAGGACGTAAACTGCGGTAAGCGCAAACGGCAATTACTACTCATTGAGGCGGAAACGCTACGCGACTTCGGGCTAGACCCAGGGGATGTACGTGAGAACATCGTTATCTCAGGACTACCACTTGCTGGCACCAAACCCGGTACGCGCCTGCATGCAGGGCCTGTTGAGTTGGAAGTGACTAATGATTGTGCACCATGCGAATACATGAACAGCCTGCGCCCAGGTTTACAGCGGGACATTGAAGGTCGCCGCGGCACTCTCTGTCGCGTTGTTAACGGTGGGTTCATCAACGTTGGTGATACTGTAGGGTTCATGAATCACCCCATCGACTAACTTATTTTATTGACAACCTTGGCCCACTTCATTGACAACATTGCGCAGGATGCTATAATTAAGCCTGTTAGTGAGAAAATCATCAAACGCATCCAAAGCTGACGTTCCGGGAAGTCTGGGAACGTCGTTTGTTATTTGCTGCTGTCTGCCATCATCGCAAGTAATGGGTTAATGATTAAATTAGTCCTCAGGGGGCACATACTTCCCCACAAACAAAATACGCGCACCGGAAGCACCAGTAAGATACATCCGGCTGCCTGCAAATCGGGAGGCTCAATTGGAAGCCAAAGGTCTTAAATCATTACGCGTTCGCCTCGCATCGCCAGACAATATTCGTTCATGGTCCTTCGGAGAGGTCACTAAACCCGAGACTATTAACTATCGTCGTCTCCGCCCAGAAAAGGATGGTCTATTCTGCGAGGCCATATTTGGACCCACCAAAGACTGGCAATGCTACTGCGGCAAATATAAGAACATCCGTTATCGTGGAATCGTATGCGACAAATGTGGGGTGGAAGTAACGCGCTCCTCAGTACGCCGAGAACGTATGGGCCACATTTCGCTAGCAGCGCCAGTAGCTCACGTCTGGTATACGCGCCGGGTACCCTCTTACATGGGCCTGCTGCTAAACGTGTCCCGAAAAGACCTTGACCGTGTACTATACTTCGCTCAATACATCGTCACGTACGTAGATGAAGATGCTCGCGAGAAAGCGCTCCTACGACTAGACGAAGAAGTTGAGGGAGAAGAAAAACTGCAGCTTGAGGAAGTTAAGGCAAGAATAAATGCTGCACAGCAATACCGCGACGGACGAGTAGATAAACTTAAGCAGCGAGTGGAACGCGTAAAGGAAAAATATGAGGCCGACCTCGGAAAGAGGCTCGAGCCTCTCATTCGTGAAGGTCAGCAGCATCAACAAACACTCGAAGAAGAACGCGGTAATCCCGCTAGTGGTGCAATACGCATTCGGACTGCCAGCACCACGGTGGTGAAAAAGGGCGAAACGATTGTATCCAACCACTTAACTATTCTTAACAACGCAGTACAGACGCGTCTCCGAGAAATCGAGGCAGCAATGCAAGCCAAGCGGGACGAAAAACTCGATGCCCTGCAAATGGAAATTGAGACTTGCACTGCTGAGACTGAAGAAGAAATCGTACGCCAGCAAATTACATTGGAAGAGCTAATCGACCAACAACAGCAGCGCATCGCGGAAGACCGCGAAAAATTACTCAACCTGTACACAATGATGTTTCTGCCTGAAGCACAATACCGCGAATACAAACAGAAGTGGGGTCAAGTATTTCGCGCAGGCATGGGCGCGGAAGCACTTTATGAGATTCTCTCCGACTTAAATTTAGATCAATTGCTAGAAGAACTCTGGAATGAAATCCGCACAACGAAAAGCAAGCAGCGTAAGAAAAAGGCCACCAAACGACTCAAGGTGGTGAATTCTATGCGCAGCTCAAAAAATCGTCCGGAATGGATGATTCTTACTGAGATACCGGTAATACCGCCCGACTTGCGTCCAATGGTTCAACTGGATGGAGGACGCTTTGCGACCTCAGATCTCAATGATCTTTACAGACGAGTGATTAACCGAAACAACCGTCTGCGCCGACTTCTAGATTTAGGCGCACCTGACGTAATTATCCGTAATGAGAAGCGCATGCTTCAAGAATCAGTCGACTCGCTCATTGATAACGCTCAACGCGGCAAAGCGCTGAGTAGACGTGGTCGACGCGAATTAAAGTCTCTCAGTGATATGCTTAAGGGTAAAAAAGGGCGCTTCCGACGCAACCTGTTAGGTAAACGCGTGGATTATTCCGGCCGTTCAGTGATCGTAGTAGGTCCGAACCTAAAACTCCACCAAGCCGGCTTACCCAAGGTAATGGCACTGGAGCTCTACAAACCATTTGTAATGGCTAAGCTAGTAGAATATCAACACGCTAGCAATGTAAAAAGCGCCAAGCGCATAATTGAACAAGAAAGGCAGGAAGTATGGGAGGTACTGGAACAAGTAATCCAGGAGAGACCCATATTGCTCAACCGGGCACCAACACTTCATCGGTTAGGTATACAAGCCTTTGAGCCAGTGCTGGTAGAAGGAAAAGCACTTCAGATTCATCCTTTGGTTTGCTCAGCTTTTAACGCTGACTTTGATGGAGATCAAATGGCCGTACACGTGCCACTCTCACCTAAAGCAGTCCAGGAAGCACGCCAACTGATGCTGGCCACGAAAAACTTATTGAAGCCAGCAGATGGTGAGCCAATCGTCGGGCCTTCTAAAGACATGGTCCTTGGCGTGTACTACCTGACAATGGAAAAGGAAAATAGACCTGGAGAAGGACGTATCTTCGCCGATATCGATGAGGTAGAGCTTGCGCATTCTCTTGGGCAGATTGAATTACATACCAAGATTATGCTAAAGATTGAGTCCAACTTTGACGAGGAAGATGAGCGCTACCAGAACGGCAGCAAACATCGCATAATTGAGACAACTACCGGTAGAGCTCTATTTAACCGCATTCTTCCGAAAGAAATGCGTTACGTCAACGATCTACTTGATAAAAACGCGCTACAAGATCTGGTCGGCCGATGCTACGCCACACTCGGAGCCGATAGAACCACCGAAATTGTAGACGGCATCAAGGATATAGGATTTAAATATGCCACCAAATCGGGCGTCACCATCGCCGTGGGTGATATCACCGTTCCTAAGGTGAAGGATGAGATTGTAAGTCACACCGAGGAAGAAGTAGCTGAACTAGGCAAACAATATCAGCGCGGACTCCTAACCGAGCAAGAGCAGAACGACCGCACCATCGAGCTATGGCAAGAGGCACGTAAGAAGCTAGAGCAAGAAGTAAAAGCAGGACTGGAACCACATGGTAACCTGCGCGTTATGGCTCTCTCGGGTGCTACCAAAGGTGGCTTCACTCCAATTTCGCAACTAGCCGGTATGCGTGGGCTAATGGCAGACCCTGCAGGTCGCATCATCCCGTTACCAATTCGCTCCAACTTCCGCGAAGGCTTGCGTGCGCTAGAGTATTTCATATCTACTCATGGCGCCCGTAAAGGCCTAGCCGATACAGCGCTGCGTACAGCAGACGCGGGTTACCTCACTCGCCGACTATGTGATGTGGCGCAGGACATAGTCATCAATGCTAAAGACTGTGAAACCGAGGAAGGCTTGTGGGTACGACGCAAAGATGATGTAGCTGGACAACACTTTTCCGAGCGCATTTATGGACGCTGGGCGGCATCCAATGTAATTGACTCTAAGACTGGCGAACTAATTGTCGCAAGAAATGAGGAAATTGATAACAAAATCGCACAGCTTATAGAGGAGACTGAGATAGAGGAAGTTTACGTTCGCTCTCCTCTGGTCTGTAGACTACCAATGGGAGTGTGCTCCTATTGCTACGGGCGTGACCTGGGCCGGGGTGATCTGGTGGACATTGGCACTGCAGTAGGAATCATTGCTGCACAGTCCATTGGAGAGCCTGGAACCCAGCTTACGCTACGTACCTTTCATACAGGAGGTGTGGCGCACGGCGGTGATATCACCAGCGGTCTGCCTCGTGTGGAAGAAATATTCGAAGCACGAAAGAAGCCAAAGGGAGAAGCCGTAATTACTGAAATAGACGGAAAGGTAGAAATTGTGCGTACGGAAGATGGAACAACTTCCATACGCATCTCCAATAGCCAGATGCTCATGGAAGAATACCAAATACCGGGTAACTGGTCTATCAAAGTTCAAGACTCCGAAGAGATAAATTCAGGAACAACGATAGCATCTCGCGGAGACAGCAAAATACAAGCAGATAATCATGGCAAAGTACACATATCGGAACGTAAAATATTGGTATCCCGTGAGCACAACGAAGAAGATGAGTATGACATCCCTTCAAACGCTCGGATATTGGTAGTTGAAGGTCAAAAAGTCCTAGCGGGCGACAGCCTAACAGAAGGATCCCAGAACCCGCATCGGATTCTTCGCATTCTCGGTCGCGACGCATGCGAACTCTATTTGATGACTGAGGTACAAAAAGTGTACCGCTCACAAGGACAAAACATTCACGACAAACATTTTGAAATCATTATCCGCAAAATGCTCCTCAAAACGGAGGTGTTCAGGTCGGGTGACAGCAATCTACTACCTGGAGAATTAGTTGACCGCTATACAATCCAAGAGATTAACGAAGACCTTGTATCTGAAGAAAAAGAGCCAGCCGCTGGTGTACCTATGTTACTAGGCATCACCAAAGCCTCATTGGCAACCGATTCATTCCTTTCAGCATCATCATTCCAACATACTATCCGCGTCCTTGCCGGTGCGGCCATCGAAGGAAAACTGGACCCGCTCACCGGGCTGAAAGAGAACGTAATTATCGGGAAATTAATTCCCGCAGGTACTGGATACCTCTCCCATCAGGAAATACCAGACGCAATTGAAGACACTAATGCTCTTGAGGAGAATCTTGAAGAGATCGTTGAACAGGCCACTATAGAGGTTTGATAGAGATATGGCCCTCTTAAGAGATACAACACAGTGATGCCAAGGCCATAATAACCGTATCGACAGCACGCATATCACCGCGGCAGGCGACTAGCTCATAAAAGGGAAAGTCATCATTCAAAGAAGCCATCCTCGCAGATTACTGTCTTGTCCTTTATAGATTTAGGTATCCACACCAACCTGCTGTCACGTCTGAAGGACCTCGGGTATACGCGAGCATCTCCAGCACATGTACAAATTGTGCCGACTATCCTAGACGGAGGAGATATACTAGTAACATGCCAGAGCGGATCCGCATATACGGACGCAGCCCTAATCGCCCTACTCCACCGATGTATTGAATCACCCAATACAAACTCATCATCCGTAATAGTTTGCCCAACTGATAATCGCGCCGCACACACCGCAGCGAGGCTACGTCTCATTGTCAACAATACACTCGCCGTCAACATAGTATCCGGAAATAACCCTGAAAATTCGCTAGATTTTTCACTGCCTCTTATCAGGATAACCACTCCCAATCAATTTCTCGAGCAGCTTCAAACCATCGAAATGTCAGAATCCTCCCTGAAAACATTGCTAATCACCCAAATGGACGTGATGATTGCACAAGGAGCAAAAACGGCTTTGTTTGAAATAGGAAATTTGCTGACCAACAAGACT
>Ga0310344_10000810_pt1 | contig 24314 bp, 22 predicted proteins | sample HC15DNA20200_MG_FD_203801 | JGI IMG/M metagenome (GOLD analysis project Ga0310344, IMG submission 203801) | Marine microbial communities from station ALOHA, North Pacific Subtropical Gyre - HC15-DNA-20-200_MG | ecosystem: Environmental > Aquatic > Marine > Oceanic | place: Pacific Ocean: North...
CATTATGGACGGCTGCTACTTTGTTAAACGGCGGTAGGGCGGTCTATTACCCGTGCGTGGAAGAGCAGGGCTTCATGCCTGATATTGCCGCATTAAAGGGCTTAATCACGGCTAATACTCGAGCGATCGTAGTAATCAATCCGAACAACCCTACAGGTTCAGTCTATAGTTCTGAGTGCGTTGCCCAACTTGCTGAACTAGCGGACGAACATGATCTTGTCATGCTCAGTGACGAAATCTACGACCAGATGATCTATCCCGGTTCAGAGTTTGTGCCCATGGCAACACAATGCTCCACGGCACTGTGTGCGACTTTTAGCGGATTGTCTAAAGTTTATCGTGCATGCGGCTATCGAGTCGGTTGGGTTGCTCTAAGTGGTACTCCGGAACGCTCAAATGAACTGGTTAACGCGATGGATTTGCTTGCGGCGCTTCGTCTCTGCAGTAACGTTCCAGGTCAGTGGGCTGTTCAGACGGCACTGGGCGGTTATCAAAGCGTAACAAAGCTCTGTGAGCCTGGTGGTCGGCTTTATGATTCGAGGCAGGCGGTGATAGACAGTGTTGCAAAGAGCGCTTATCTCAGTCTAGTTCCTCCAAAGGGCTCAATGTACGCGTTCATTGGCGTTAATACGGAGGCTATTCCAGAATTTGACGACGAAGCGTTCGCGCTAGAATTATTGCAGGAGCAACATATACTCGTTGCTCCTGGATCGAGCTTTAATACTTCGTATCGAGATCACTTCAGAATCACGACATTGCCTAGTGCGGAGATACTCACGGATGTGTTCGAACGAATTGAGGATGTACTTCAGCAGATGTCGCAACGATCATAAAGCTATAAATAGTATTATATATAAAACATATAATATTGATATTTAATGATAAAACAAATTAATCGCCGCTTGGCTAGTGGGACAACGGTGGTTGTTGGTAGCGGGCTTGCAGCGAAGCAGCTTGAGTCGTACCTGGCGCTCGATTATCAGGCTGAACACTCGGTGGCGTGGATTGCCCCCTCAATTCTCACCTATCAGGCTTGGACAGCAGAATTGTGGAATGATGGGCTAGGGGGAGGGCGCCACGTTTTGACCGCAAGCCAATCTAGATCGCTGTGGCGACAAGTTATTGGGAATTCGACCGCAGGTGAGCGACTCTTAGACATCGATAACGCAGGCCGCTGGGCCGCTGATGCCTGGGCGACACTGTGGAACTGGCAGATTGACCCTTCCAAATTACAGGCGGGACTGGAAAATATAGACTTCAGAAGTTTTCTCAGTTGGTCTCGCAGTTATCACGAAACACTAAAAAACAACGGTTGGGTTGATTCTCCATTAGTTACTATCGAGGCGATTCAAAGCGATAAACCTGGAAATAGCAATAGTTCGATTTGGGCGGATATGCCTAATCTAACACCGGCCCAGCTAGCTCTCTATAAAAAACTTCTGGGGAAGGGATATGCTATTGAGGCATGGCGACCGCCAAAATTGGCTAGTCGCAGTTTTCGGATAGCCTTGAGTGATCAGGAGACCGAATTAAGCGCAGCCTCCCAGTGGGCTGCGGAAACACTAAATAGCCAGCCTGAACAACGTCTCGCGCTTGTAATACCAGATCTCACCGCACGTAACGGAGAAGTCAACCGATTTCTAGAGGACACGCTGAATCCGGAGGGTGTATTGCTGGGGTCGACGTCGAAATCCTCCTTCTACAATCCGAATGGCGAGCCTCCGGGACTCCAACCCGCAATCGGCGCCGCAATAACGGCGATTGAACTTTTTACAGCACGTGGAGAGTTTCAAACGTTCAGCCGTTGGCTCAGAAGCCCGTATTTCAACAGAGACTCAAACGAATTATCTAGTCGAGCCCTGATAGAGGTTAGCCTTCGCCGTGATCTCAGTGCTCAGCTTCCTTTTAGAGCAGCCTTTTACGATGGTAATTTCGAAAAGGGGCTTCGGAAGATAGCCCCCGAGATTGCGACGATGCTGTCGCTGTCGTTTCGTATAGTCGATTCGGTTCCTGGACAAGCGACACCCACTCGGTGGATTAGAGTTTGGCAGCAGATTCTTGCGCAGTTGAATTGGCAACCCGAAGCTCTAATCGGGACCGATAACGCACTCTCGGTTTGGGAAAATATACTAAATTCAATGGCATCGTTAACGCCTATTCTCGGTTCTATTTCGCTAACTGATGCCCTCGATGAATTAGAGCGAATAGTCAAGATACCGATCCCCGGTGGACCTATTCCGCTAGCAGGACTGACGGTTCTGGAACGTGTCGAAGACGTAGGCCCAGGCTATGACAAGGTGTGGGTTACTGGAATGACTGACAATTATTGGCCCCGACCCTCATTATCAAATCCTTTGCTACCACTAAAGTTACAACGCGCGCACAACATGCCAAATTCATCACCGCGTAAAACATTTGAGCTATTCGACCGCATTACACAGAGAGTCATTGATCGAGTTCCAGAAATCGTTTTTAGTTGGCCCTGCGGGAACGTTGAGCATCAAAACGAACCAAGTCCACTACTCGAAAATATTGTTGATACAACTCTTGACAAACTTGTAAGCAAAGGGACACCTCGGATCGTTTTTGGTTTCGCCAGAAAAGCTAAATGCGAAACGATTGAAGATAGACCTCCGAGTCTCGAAGGTGAGAAAATTTCGGGTGGCACTAATACCCTTGCTCTTCAGGCGAAGTGCCCTCTGCGCGCGTTCATAGAACGGCGACTCAACGCCCAGCCGCTGGAGAATTTAACTCGAGGGCTCGGTTTTAGACTTCGCGGTATCGCAACCCATCGGGCACTGGAGCTTTTTCTGAGCAAACTACCTACCCAACGAGAGCTTGAGGAATGGCGGCCAGAGTACCAGAAACAATGGACTCAGGACTGCGTTAAACAGGCTTTAGAAGAATCTTTTGGGTCGGTTCGGTTGTTGCTTCCGAATATTTATAGCCTTGAATACGAACGGCTACTTCGAGTTACAACCTCGTTACTAGAAAATGATATCAAAAGGGACGAATTTAGCGTTGTTGCAGTTGAAAAGCAGCAGAATGTTTCGATAAAAGGTTATCAACTCGTTTGCCGTGTCGATCGTATAGATTCTCTAGCGAGTGGTGGCCTAGCTGTCATCGACTATAAGACAGGAAGCAATATTAGGACCACTGATTGGCTTAAGTCACGTCTGTTTGATGCGCAGTTACCGCTGTACGCACAAACCCTTGAAAACACGGTAAACGCAATCGCGATCGGAGCAGTTGATGCTACTGGAATTCAATATCGCGGTATCTGGGAACCCAAGGGACAATTTCCTGGTAGAAACGTGAAGCTACCCGTTGGACGCGAGTGGCGCAAACAGCTCCAGGTATGGCGGGAACAAATCGAAACTCTTGTAACTGAATTCGTCGAGGGTGATACACGAATGTTTTCGGATGACCTCGATATTGCTAGAGGCGCTTTTGCGCCTCTCACGAGGGTTATCGAGCAATCTACCTTAGCGGAGCTCAGCTTCCTTTCTCAGGATATAAAATGAGCGATCAGTCCGACCGAGAAACCGCGCTTGCAACGGATAGGTCCTTCATCGTTCAGGCGCCCGCAGGCTCTGGAAAAACTGAGCTATTAATTCAACGATTTCTATCATTGCTAACCACAGTAGAAGAACCTGAGCAAATTGTCGCGATCACCTTTACTCGCAAGGCTGCGGCAGAGATGCGAGCACGTGTTTGTCGAGCGCTACGTGACGCTGTGACCCAATTGCCAGTCAAAAAGACCCATGAGATAAGAACTCGAGAGCTAGCAAAAATTGCTCTACAGCATTCGCAACAGCTCGGGTGGAATCTGATAAAACAACCACAGAGACTTAGAATCAATACGTTGGATTCGTTAAACGCGTGGCTGGCGCAACGATTGCCCGTACTGTCTGGCGGCGTCTACGGTGCGACAGTCCTGGAAAACGCCGAAAGTAATTACTTAGAAGCAACGCGTCGTGTGCTCAACAAACTTAGTAACGTTAGCGAACTTCGCGAGTCCTTGAAATCTTTATTGAAAACCATTGATAGCCGTGTCGACAGACTAGAGAAACTGCTGGCAGAGCTTTTGTCTCGTAGGGAGCAATGGGGGGCTTATTTAGGCACGGAGAACAGCGACCAACTGGCGCATACAATTAGACGTTCGTTAGAAAACTTAGTAACGGACCAGCTCGAACAGTTAGCGAGAGCTTTACCTAAAGCATGCACATCCGAAATAGTTGCTTTGTTTCAATACGCAGCAGAGAATTCAATAGATACGACTTTCAATAAAGCTATCTCTAATTGGGATATTGATAGTAAAGGTATACCAACGACCTTCGACTATCTAACGTGTTGGCAGGCGTTAGCAAATCTATTATTAACAAAAAAACAAAAATGGCGAACGCGGCTACCCGCTAATCTTGGGTTTGGTAAAGAGGCTGACGAAGCGAAGGTTCGTCTTGTATCCCTTATTGAGAAACTTAAGCCGGAAAAGGAGCTGCTTTATCTGTTGCATGACATACGCTCACTTCCTTCTCCTCACTACGAAGAAAAACAATGGCAGATATTGTCCGATCTGCGCATCGTACTGCACTATCTGAGAGCTGAACTGCGTATTGTGTTCGCTGAACGTAGCGAAATAGATTTTGTGGAGTTAGCACTTGCTGCTAGGAGCGCCCTAGGTGCAGCTGATGCGCCTTCGGAATTGCTCCTAGCTTTGGACTACCGAATCCAACACATTTTAATCGACGAATTTCAAGACACCTCACGTATGCAGATGGAACTACTGGAGCTCCTAACAGCCGGTTGGGAGTCTCATGATGGGCGGACAATGTTCTTGGTTGGTGATCCGATGCAGTCAATTTATCGGTTTCGTAATGCTGATATGTCATTGTTTATACGGACAAAAGATTCGGGAATCGGCGATATTTCACTAGAATCATTAACTCTCACAAGAAACTTTCGGAGCGCACCAGCGATTATCGACTGGGTAAACAAAACCTTCCCGGATATCTTTCCGGCAAAGGATGATTTTGCAAATGCCGCTGCGCGTTTTTATGGCAGTGAACCCGTCATCGATTCATCACCCGACTCTAGTGTCGAATTTCATGCGTTACGAAGCGATGAATCTCAAGTAGAAATCGACAAAGTAATCGAGCTTCTAATCAAAGAAAGGCAATATTATCCAAATGATTCGGTTGCCGTACTCGTACAGAGCCGCAGTCACTTAGCGGGGCTTCAGGAGCAACTCCGGGTAAGGGGGGTTAAGGTCCAAGCCGTAGAACTTGATCCTCCAAATAAGCATCAGATCACTCAAGACCTCCTCGGTTTAACACGAGCCCTAACACATCTCGGGGATAAAATTGCGTGGCTGAGTTTATTGAGAGCACCTTGGTGCGGTATGACTTGGTCAGACCTTCATGGTCTCGTCGATGGTAAAAATGACTGTACGGTTTGGGCGCTCATGAATGATCCTAATAGAGTAAAGCGCTTAAGCGATGATGGTCGCGTAAGGCTCACGCATTGCCGAAAGACATTAAAAATAGCTTTCGAGTGCCGCAGTGAACAGCCACTAGCTCGCTGGATTGAACGAATATGGATTACGTTAGGTGGAGGAGCTTGTCTTAGCTCTACAAATGATTTTACGCATGTGGAGAAATTCTTTTCATCACTCAGAAAAATCGAGAAATATGGTGATCTAGACGACCCATCTATACTAGAGACGTTTTTTTCAGAGCCCCATAGGCAGGCAGAGATACCACTAGAATCTAGCATTCAAATCATGACGATCCACCGGGCCAAGGGTTTGGAGTTCGACTCAGTGATCTTATTTGGTCTTGGACGTGCACCACGATCTGAGGAATCCAGAGGACTGTATTGGCTCGAACGAACAACGCGTAATGGGCAGCAGGACCTTCTGATTGCTCCACTTACGACGACGATAGATGATGCAGATCTTTTGACAGAATATTTAAAGACTGTTGAAAAGCGTCGAGAGAATGCTGAACGAGCACGTCTTTTATATGTTGCAACAACAAGAGCAAAATTTCGTTTAAACCTTGTCGGACGACTCGGACTCGATGCGGCACAGCCTGTCCGTCGTAGCTTGTTGAGATTATTATGGCCAGGGGTTGAAGATTATTTTAATAGCACAGAAGTGAAAAAAAATGTAGCCGCGAGGATTGGAGATATTCAACCTTGGTTACGACGACTGCCGGAGACGTTAAATCTAACCAAGGTATCGTGTGGATCCGAGTTTACTAAAAAAAATGTAAAATCCATATCGCGACCGACGTTTGAGTGGGCTGGCCGAAGTGCATTACAAATTGGGACGGTTGTTCATACCGCCTTGCAAACTTTCGCCGAAGAAAAAGTCGAAACGTGGACTAGCGAACGTGTCCGGGTAGAGAAGATCTACTTTCGTGAGGAGTTACGATTGCTGGGTGTTGATGAACAAGGGTTGTCTGAAGCTACTCAACGTGTCATAGAAGCGCTGTGTCGTGTTCTCACCGACGAGACCGGTCGCTGGCTACTGGATGACCATGCCGAGGCTGAATCGGAACTCCGTCTGACTCTTCAATCTAATAGCGGTCTGGAGCACGTGCAGCTTGACCGAACATTCGTGGATAAAGACGGGACACGCTGGATAATCGACTTTAAGACAAGCTCTCATGAAGGGGGCTCTACCGAGGAGTTTCTGGATTCCGAAGTTGAGCGCTATCGCTCACAGCTTGAAAGGTATGCCGGGGCTATGGCCGCGATTGATGCTCGCCCCATAAAACTTGGCCTCTATTTTCCGTTATTGCAGGCCTTTCGCACTTGGACCCCTAGTTTTAACTAGGGGAAACTAGACAGTGAACCATTGAGTGAGTTTTCTCTGTCTGACAGTGGTGCGACGATTAGGTATTCGAAGAGATTGAAGAGCTGCTGAAGATGCGGACGACGTTCGTCACTCGGAAAACTAGAGGAAGTAGTAACAATAACTAGCTCGAGGTCGGGGACGAGAATAATGAACTGCCCACCATAACCCCATGCATACGGAGTCACATAGCCTGCCATCTCCCGTAGCCACCAACCATAGCCATAATAACGGCCACTCTCTCGCGTCGAAATCGCACGCGCTTGTAGTGATTCCTTTACCCATATTGCGGGAATAATCTGTCTGTCGTCTAACATTCCGTCGTTCATATAAAGCTTCCCAAAGGCCAACAGCTGTCGTGCGGTAAACTCCATATCATTACCGCCGAAAAAGATCCCTGTCGGGTCTTGCGGCCATTCTGGTAGATAAAAACCGAGCGGCTCTCCAAGGACCTCCCGAGCATAGGCCAGTGTAGTGCTATCAGTTGCTATTGTAAGTATTGCGGAAAGTAGGTGCGTATTTCCTGTGCTGTATTCCATAAGAGTGCCAGGAGGTCGTTCTAGCCGCTGATTGAGTGCAAAACCGATCCAGTCGCGACTCTGCACCCATTTGCCGTAATTCCGGTTACTAGTGGTTTCTAAACCAGATTGCATAGTCAATAAATTTTCGACAGTAATACTGCGCTTAACGTGGTTCGTTTCTCCTTGGAGCTGGGATTTGAAGTAATCGCCAATAGGTTGGTCGACGCTTTTTATATGCCCTTCGCTTATGGCTATCCCGATTAGCGCCGACAGCACACTTTTTGAGGCTGATTTTATATTCGCGACGCTCGCAGCATCTCGGCCATTGAAATATTCTTCCACGAGTAATTTCCCATCACGGCTAATGAGAAGGCTATGAAGACGGGGTAGGGTGCTCGCCATTTTAACTGCTTGATCAAGTTTCGAGGTATCAGCAACAGAAGAAGTTATCGGTTCTTGTGCGATGGCACCACCAAACGAGGGTACTATGCTCAGGCCAAGTAACATAGCTCCTAGAGAACTCGGTAGTCGAAGCTTTTTTTGAAAAAATGTAGTGCCTTTAGTCATTGTTATTCCTAACTGATCAGCGCAAAGGCATAATAGATTGATATATGTTTTTACAGGCTACCATTCAACGAAAACTCTCGCTGGCCCGAGGCATCGGGCGGAGAAGTCATTAAATCTAATCCTTGACTTAACTCTATCGATGCGTTTTCTCGGGCACGCACGTTACCTTCGATGACGTATCCCCGTTTATCGGTGAGCCGCAGGATCCCTAATACCTCTAGAGGGCCACTTTCGTCCTCAAATCGACCGACTACCATAGAGCTCGGTGAAGGAGAGAACTGAATGACGTAATTACCTAGACCAATGAGTCTCCCAGCCAATCCAGGTATCAGGGGTGGAACAGCAAGTTCCCCAAGGCGAACTTCACCGATTATCGTAGCGGGCCAGTTGTAGTCTGATTCAAATGCAGTGAGGTTTAAGCTCAGAGCCCCCTCCATACCGCCCAGCGGTAGTGTGTTTTGTAAGCTCTCTAAACTTGTACTGGCACGTAAATTACGGAATGTCACATTACCCAAGGTGGCATCAAAGTTGGTACTCAAGAGGCCGTCAGCTAATCGAGTTTGAATTTCGCCTCCGACCCGACCTAGCGGCAGGGCCCATGGCCTCAATCGCCATTGAATTTCATGCAGCTCGATAGCGCCAATGGAGCCAAATGAAGCGCTACCTGACCACAATGTTCCCTGAATTCCTGCGAGGCGTAGGTTTTCCGGAGCAAATAACCGATAGGCTGTGCTTGCCGGAAACAGATTAAGTAAAAATATTAGATAAGCGAAGATGCCCAGAGCTATCCAGTAGTATTTTCTAGTAATCATATTAAGATCGACGTAAAACTAGTGTTGCGGCGACTAAACCCGTCTGCCGTTCGCTATCGAAATTTGCTGACTCAACGCTGACCCCGTGACTCTGGTGTAGGACGATTAACCATTCTACGAGGGAATCAAATGAGGCCTGTTGGAACGTCACTCGAATTCCATCCGGTCCGTCGGGTTGATTTCGTTGTAGCCGACTTGTTAAGCCATGCTCTCTTAGGGTCTGGTCGACGATTAGGATTAGTGATGCCGTCGCGGTCTCTGCCGGAGCCTGTGTGGGTTGATCACCCGCTAACGTCTGTGCCTGATGCAACGAAGCAGTAAACCGTTGTTTCTCTACAACCGTATCACGTAGTTCGCTTGTTCCCGTAGTTAATGGCACCCATACAAATACCCAGAGGATAATGAGTCCGCCTAGGAGCGAGCCGACAGAGAGCACGAGTTGCTCCCGTTGCTGTAAATTGTTAAACCAAGATTTCACCGAGCTATGTCCAGTATTTGGACACGTCCTTCGACGCCATTCTCTCCCGGGTTTGCGGACAAGATATTCACCTGAAATTTTCCATCGTTGGCCATTCTTATTGCAAAATTATCAAGCGTTGCTATATCTGGTGAGATAAAACGAAGATCTGTCATGTTATTACGAAAACTGATTGCTTCGATTTGGTTTGCAGAATTATGAACCTCCGCGAGAACGGAAAGCGTAGAAAGAAAGATCGGTACGGGTAAACCTTCTGTTGATACGCCTGTAATGGATAGAAGTTGTTGAATCTCGCTTCGGCATGCTGCTGGAGTTGATGTCTGAAAAATACTTTGACAGCCTATTTCTAGTGATGAGTTTAAAGCAGCATCTTCCTGACTAAGCAGGTAATAGCGGATGGCTTCCGTACTAGTTGCGATGGTGCCGAACCCTAACAACAACAGAGCCGCAAAACGCCACGGTTTAAACAATTCGCTCCAGTATGAGTTGGTTGTATAAGTGCCTTGAAGAAGATTAGTTCCCGGTGAGTTGACTAAATTAGCACCAAATTTACTTAATGGACCTTCCGGTAGTAGCTGAATCTCAATGCTTGAGAAGCGCTCCCGTAAACTATCTATTTCCGATTCCCGATGAGCGTAGCTATTTTCGTCAGAGTAAATAACTATATGCCGTAGTTTTCCCTCGTTTGGTTTTTGGAAGGAAATAATATCTAAAACCTCATTGAGATTGATACCGTCAAGCACGAATGGCGGCCGATCGGGTGGCCGACAATAGACACGTTCATTTTCTATCATAAGTGTTAAATTACCGGGTATGCCTGGAACACCCTCCGTATCGGCATAAATCAAGTTGACAGGGAAATTCACTTCTGCACAACGAGAAAGCCAGTCGTCGAGTTTCTTCCTCGCAACGATGGCTATGGGGATTTCGCCCTCTATATTACGTTCGCCGGAGCAAATTAGGACGTTTTCGATATCATTAACAATTAGGTCTTCGACAGTATAGGGGAGGATTTTTTTTAATCTTGCCCGAGATTTGACCGGAACATTAACGGTTGTGTTAACTATATCAAGGCCATCTACAAGCAAGATAACCTGACGGCCAACTGCGTCCGCCACTGCATTTTGGAGTGGGCCGCACGCGGCCTGAGATACTCGATTGCCGCCCTCGTCGAGGACAATCCAGGTTGGTTCGGAAGTATCTTCCTTTAATCTGACGACAAGATATTCAGACACCCCTATAACGCTCCGAAGCTCCTGAAAATTGCACGGACAATACCACTGTTATCGCGCTGTAGCACAGAGTACATGGTGAATTGATTAGTGCCAATAGCAACACGTGCGCTAAGCATAAAGTATTGACTAACGCCATTGATACGCGTCAATGTTATTGGATCAACATCACCTTCAAAACTTGCATTGATATCGGAAAAATTAGCGCCGGCTCGTTCCTCTATGAGGCTGGCGCTTCTCAATAGGTCTATTTCGTCGGATAGTGATGCAAGGAGATGATTTGATGCCGTATTGACGTTCAACGTTGTACCCGACGGAAGAGCAGTAATATAGGGCAAAAGTAATCTGTAGGAGGCGAAGTCAACGCCATCCATGGCAAGAAGCTCACTTGGACTTGTGATAACTGTATTCGAAGTGCGGTAGGGTGGGTCAAGGCGGGCGTACGTATCGTCTTCAGCACCGAAAGGAAACGCGGATTGGCTATCGGAATCGAGCCAGTCCAGTGCGACGCGGGCAATTCTAGGGTCGAGCTCTAATGATTCAAGTAGGCGCTCGAACTGACGCATAGCAACCTGATCTTCATTTCCCTGTAACGTCACGAGGTTATTAAGATTGAAACGCCCCTGTAAATCCTCGATTTGCCCGCTAATAACGCCCCCATCGACCGGTAGAGGTGGTAGCTCGGTGGCCCAAATCTCGCTGAGATGATCGCTCTCAGCGGAGGCTAATTTGTCTTGACGCAAGATATCACCGGCCCAAGCTTCGGCTCCATGCAAATAAAATAATCCCTGATCTGCCGCGAGAGTCGATGTCGCTCGGCGTAAATCGAGGCTTACATACCACATGAGATTTACCGCGATAATCGTTCCTAAAGTTACAACGAGCATCGCGCTTAGGACCGCGACACCGCGCTGGTAGGGATAGAGATTGCTCATCAGCTAGTTTCCACCGATCGCCAGATCCAGCCGAAGTCCTCAAGGTTGATGCGAAATTCGACAGCCCGCGGACGCGCGATGAGTGCGCTCATGCCGCTCATCGTTGTTGGTGGCCATTCGAGATGAGCCTCTCCATTGATGTCTATTAGCCTTACACTGATTTCCTCAACGCCGGTCAAGAGTACCGTACGAATTGGCGGAGTCACAGCCGTTCTATCCATAACGCTCCAGTTAAACCGAATAAGCGTATTGTCTTCGGCGTCATACGCAACACGAAGTACAGAACCCCGCGGTAACACCGCGGGGTTCGCCCAACCACCACGAGTAAATTCAAGGGCATAAGTATTCGGATTTGCATTTACGCTCCCGATCCATGCCTCACCGAACTCTTCTCGTGTTGGTCTAGGATGGATCTGAGCTAGATCCTGGCTAATTACTCTCATAGCGAACTGAATCTCACGCCAGCGCCCCGAGCGTTCTTGGGCAATAGACTGTTGCTGAATCACGTTAGAAAGCCCGGTCAAGGCCATTATGCCGATTACCGCAACTATGGCCATAGCGACAAGGAGTTCGACCAGAGTAAACCCAAGTTCTTGCTTCATCCGCTATCACCCATACCGCGGGTGTCCGCGTCTCCAGAGGCAGTTTCGTTATCGGTGTTACCGCCGGCACCATCCCGGCTAAAACTAAATCCTTCTGCATTACCCACAGAGGACCAGTCTACTGGTGGAAAATTGGGTGGCGGTGGTGGTTCGAGTAAAGCTGACATCGTGTGAATTTCTAGTTCAGGTTTATTTGCAAGGGATACTGAGATATCCACGCGACGAAGATTCTCAATTGGAGTCACCGCGACCTCTGCCCGCCATATCCAGAGCCGTCGGGCAAACTCTTCCTCACCCTGGGTAGTTCCGATAGAAGGCCATTGCAAAGCGGTACTCATCAACGTCAGTTGATTTGACGCAATCCAACTCGCCAGTGTCTTCTCTTCGAGATAGGCGGTACTGATAACATAGCGATTGAGCTGGGTATATACAGCCGTCATCCCGACAGACACAATCACTAACGCGATCATGGCCTCAAGTAGCGTGAAACCGTAATTTCGCTCCTTAGTTGCCATCGAACCCCAGTTCTGTCACTTCCGTTGTCCCGTCGAGTCCCGAATAGAGTAGATAACGGCCCCCGTTTATTTCTCGATAGAATTCGACTCGAAAAGGTGTCGTTTCGCCGCTCGCCAACAGAACGACCTGGGGTTGAGGTTCTTCGATTTCAGCTTCATTGAACCGCCTATCCAAAGGAATTACCCGATCCTCAAGGGATAGCTCCAGAGTAATCGGATTTTCTAGAGCTCTCGTTCCTAGGAAGCGATCATCAAAGGGCTCAAACCATAAGAGACGTTCGGTATCGTATATGTAAAAACGATAGCCTGTTTCGCTAAATAGAATTCCGTAATTACGATTTTCCATGACTGATTCCTCGCGTATAAGTGCGAGCAAAGTACGTAACCGAAAAGCTTCTCGCTCAATCTGTCGATCGTTACCTACTGAGCTGATTGATAGAACAGCGGCGCCAGCGAATATACCGAAAATGACAATAACGACAAGGAGCTCTATAAGCGAGAACCCGGTATTGAAATGGCGATCAGAAAATCGCTTAGTCCAAATTCCAGTTACCAATATCGGCATTGATTTCTGTGCCACCTTCCTGACCATCGGCACCGTAAGAAAAAAGGTCAAAATCAGACCGCTGTTGGCCGGGTGAACGATACTGATATGTATTACTCCAGGGATCGGAAGGTAAGCCGGATAGATAAGGCTTCCAATTAGGCGCAAATGCTGCACCAGGGTTGGTAACGAGCGCCTGTAGCCCCTGGTCTGTAGTGGGGTAACGGAAATTATCTAGTCGATAGAGGTTAAGAGCGGTCTCTATACTACGTATATCTCCGCGAGCCCTAGTTATTGCTGCCGTGTCGATATTGCCGATCAGGTTGGGCGCAACAATTGCAGCAAGAAGGCCTATGATTACAATCACGACCATTATCTCGATGAGCGTAAATCCACGTTGGGGTCGTCTTAGCGCTAGTTTAATCGATAACATGTCGTTACCTTGACCCATCGTAAAAAACCGACGATAGCATAAACAAGTCGTCGTATCCGTTAAAGGAGATTGCTTTTTCCCGCAGTTTTTTAAATTTAGGAAGATTGTATATACGACGTAAGACGTTTAAAAAATGGCTTACGTAATTGGCCAGACGGGTCTAAAAAGTAATTTCTGAAGGTTTTAGGACCAATAGCGACCTGTCTCTACTATCTAGATTAGGTTAATTATGGCCGTAATAATCGATAGATTGCACGCGTGCGTGTCTCCAAAACCTATGTGACGGAAGCGACATTAATATACGGTTCGTTATACTCTCGGCTTGATGATATTTGGAGTAATAATATGGATTCAGTAACTCCTTCACGATACTCTGGTATTTATGATCGGGTAGCGCTTATCAGCGGGGCATCCCGCGGAATTGGTAGAGCTGTTGCTGAGGCGCTGGCTGCTCAGGGGGCAACGGTAGTAGGGACAGCCACCACGCAATCAGGCGCAAGCCGGATTTCCGAATATCTACACGACCGAGGGGCGAAAGGGAGAGGTGTAGTTTTAGACGTCAATGAACCGAGCGCCATAGACTCTTTGATAACTGATATTAGAAAATCTGAAGGTCTGCCGGAGATTCTTGTCAATAACGCAGGTATTACTCGTGATAATGTGTTGATAAGAATGAAACCTGAGGAATGGGACATAGTTCTGTCAACCAACCTATCTGCTATCTATCGCCTCAGCAAAGCCTCATTACGGGGCATGATGAAAGGGCGTTGGGGAAGAATTGTAAACATAACCTCGGTTGTGGGTCTGACTGGGAATCCAGGACAAACCAACTACGCGGCGGCAAAAGCCGGGATGATAGGGTTTACAAAATCTCTGGCGAGCGAAGTTGCTTCACGTAATATAACAGTTAACTCTATCGCGCCAGGATTCATTGATACCGACATGACACGCGAGCTCGAACAAAATCAAACTGATGCGTTACTCCAACAAATTCCCGCTGGCAGGTTGGGGACTGCAGATGATATAGCAGCAGGTGTTGTATTTTTAGCATCGGATTCCGGTGCCTATATTACTGGGGAGACTTTAAATATTAATGGTGGCCTAGCAATGCTTTAGGTAGCGGTGGTTTTATAAGTTATTGTTTTATTGATCTATATGCTAGTTTTTCCAGATTTGTAGATTGCCTTAGTTTATTCCCATACAATACGCGCCACATTGGGGGTTGGTCCTACGTAATCTGGAATTTTATTTGGAGGTACCATACGAATGAGTACTGTTGAAGACCAAGTTAGAAATATCATCGCTGAACAACTCGGCGTTAAAGTGGATGAAATCAAAAATAATGCGTCATTCGTAGACGACCTAGGAGCGGATTCGTTAGATACCGTCGAGTTAGTAATGGCCTTAGAAGAAGAGTTTGACGCTGAAATCCCAGACGACGAAGCTGAAAAAATTACAACGGTTCAAAACGCGATTGACTACGTTACCGCCATTAAAAATTCATCTTAATTGTTTGGCTACCTAACAGCCTGCCCCCCCTCAGTGTGCCGACTTATCATGGGAGCTAGTTTTGTCTAAGCGCCGCGTTGTCGTAACGGGACTTGGATTGATATCTCCTGTCGGTAACAATCCTACCGACAGTTGGCGTAGTGTGCGTGACGGAGTCAGTGGCATTAACCCTATCGATACCTTTGATATTGGAAGCTTTTCCGTGCGTATTGGAGGCACGGTCAAAGGATTTGATGCTAGCGATTACGTAGATGCAAAATTTGCGCGTAATTCTGATCCATTTATTCACTATGGCGTCGCGAGCTGTAAACAGGCGTTCGAGGATTCCGGTCTTGAGGTTCCCGAGAATGAAGCTCATCGATTTGGAGTTTTTATGGGCTCCGGAATAGGGGGGCTCAATACAATTGAAAAAAACTACGAGCGCTACATGAATAGTGGCTCGCGGCGAATTTCCCCATTCTTCGTGCCCGGTAGTATTGTGAACATGGTTTCCGGCTATACCTCTATTGAATACGGTATAAAGGGACCAAACCTCGCGCTCGTTACGGCTTGTGCAACCTCTACTCACTGTATTGGCCTTGCTGCTAGACTTATCGCGTACAACGACGCTGATGTTATTCTTGCTGGCGGTTCTGAGTTCGCGACGACACCCTTAGGTGTTGGGGGATTCGCCTCCGCGCGCGCTCTTTCCACGCGTAATGATGAACCGGAAAAAGCTAGTCGTCCCTGGGACAGGGATCGTGACGGCTTCGTAATTAGCGACGGCGCTGGTTGTATGGTACTTGAGGAATACCAACGGGCGAAGAAGCGTAATGCACCGATATATGCTGAAATTATCGGCTTTGGTATGAGCGGTGACGCAAATCATATTACCGCGCCCGCTATGGACGGAAGTGGCGCCGATCAATGTATGCGTAGCGCGTTAGACGATGCAAAAATAAATGCTGACCAAATCGGGTATGTGAACGCGCACGGGACTTCTACACCTCTTGGAGACATTGCAGAAACGTGCGCAATTAAGAAAACTTTCGGTGACCACTCGAAAGGGCTAGCGGTTAGCTCCACCAAGTCTACTACCGGTCATATGGTTGGAGCGGCCGGAGCGGCGGAGGCAATTTTCACGGTGCTAGCTATAAAAAACCAGGTATTGCCGCCGACGATTAATCTCGAAAATCAAGATCCAGAGTGTGATCTAGATTACGTCGCGAATATAGCTAGAGAAGCCAATGTTACATATGGATTATCCAACTCTTTCGGATTTGGTGGCACTAATGGGACGGTGATCTTTAAACGGCTAGACTAGATAAAAATACCCACTCGGGACAGCTTAAGAGGATTATGATAATAAAACTCGTGCTTAATTTAGAAACAACATGCCGTTGCCTAGTCGCATCCTAATTTCAATAATTCTGGCAATTTTCTTATCAGCAGGTCTGTTAAGCATTTGGAGTTGGAAGTTATTGAACTCGCCAATGAACGTCCCGTTTAACGGCACGTATCTCGAAATATCCCTTGGTACGCCATTGTCTTTTGTGACAGATGAGCTCGTTACGGGAAGAATTCTGAGTAATGGCTGGTTGCTGACGGGCTACGCTCATATCTTCGGTCACTCTACACGAATACAAGCTGGGGAATATCGGGTCGCAATGGGCACAAGCCCTCTAGAATTTCTTCAGCAACTGGTCAGTGGTCAAGTTATTCTTTACTCATTAACAATAGTAGAAGGATGGACATTCGGTGACTTCTTAAATGCATTACGCTCCCATCCAGCTATCGTGAGTAGCAACACTACCTCCCAAGCCATTATGCGCGAGCTAGACTCGGAGAATGTTCATCCTGAGGGACAGTTCTATCCAGACACTTATAGCTTTCCTCGGGGAACGGTCGATATAGAAGTGTTACGGCAAGCGCATAGCGCCATGAAAGAAATCGTCCAGTCCACCTGGAACCGAAGAAATACGACTTCTATCGGAAGCCCTTACGAGATGATTGTTCTCGCGTCGATTATCGAGAAGGAAACGGCACTTTCCGGGGAGCGACCCCAAATCGCCGGGGTTTTTAGTCGCCGGCTGCAACGTGGGATGCGACTGCAGACTGACCCAACCGTTATCTACGGTCTGGGGGATGATTACGACGGAAATTTGAGGCGCGAACACCTCCAGTCAGATACACCATACAACACTTATACTCGTTTAGGCTTGCCGCCAACACCAATCGCGCTTCCAGGTGCTGCCGCTTTATATGCCGCCGTGAATCCCGATAAGAGTGACGCGCTCTATTTCGTGGCAACAGGGGATTCCGCTGGGAGTCACTATTTCTCAGCAACACTAGAGGAGCACAATGCCGCGGTTGCTCGCTATTTAGAAAGACTTCGAGAGGAGGATAGCGTTCACTAGCTATGCCTAATGCATTTGTAACGCTCGAAGGAACGGAGGGAGTCGGAAAATCGACGAGCCTTGCTTTTATCGAGCAGATACTTTCGGCCGCGGGACATCACGTTGTTGTCACACGGGAACCTGGAGGAACTCAGCTTGGTGAGCAAATACGAAATTTAATATTAGAGGGCAATCATCAATATCTGTCAGCTGAAATAGAGGCATTACTAATGTTTGCTGCGCGCGCTCAGCACCTAAACGAAGTCATAAGGCCCGCGTTGGCAGATGGTGCTTGGGTGCTTTGTGATCGTTTTACAGATTCGACGTTTGCGTATCAGGGTGGCGGTCGAGGTGTATCTGCTAGATTTCTCACCTCCTTAAAGGTAGCGATTCAAGGTAATCTTGAACCAGACCTCACTTTATTGTTCGATGCACCAATTGAGATCGGAATAGCCCGAATTGCAAAACGCGAGCCGGACCATTTTGAGAGAGAGAATCGCGAATTTTTCGAAAGAGTTAGAAGCGCCTATTTAAATCTAGTCGCGCGTTTCCCGGATAGAATTAAATTAATTAACGCAGACCAATCGATAACAGATGTTCAGATGGAATTAAGGCGCCATATTGACAAACTGCTCGAAACACACATGAGCCATGAGTAAATTCGATATATTTGGGACGCAGATTTGTCCTTGGCTTTTTGCTAGCTACGATTCGCTAACCGGTGTCCAACGCGATAGGCGACTCGGCCATGCGTGGGTGTTAACCGGCCCTGAGGGGATTGGTAAACTTAATTTGGCGCTAGCGCTAGCTAACTCTCTTCTTGACCGGAATGCCGATACTCCGGCTGCACTAAACGTTGCTGACGCAACGTCAGTTATCGACAATCTCTACGATTCGGCTGATCATCATCCAGATCTGCATTGGATATTCCCTGATCAGGAAAAGCGTGGTAGTTCAATCACAGTGGAGCAAATTAGAGTAATGGAACAAGCTCTAACGCTGACAAGCCTTCATGGGCAAAGCAAAGTGGTAATTATTGATCCTGCAGATGTTTTAACAACCGCCGCGGCTAATGCCTTGCTGAAAACTCTCGAGGAACCTACTCATAACACTTACCTGTTTCTGGTCAGTCATCAGCCTGGCTCCCTGCCCGCCACTATTATAAGTCGCTGTGAGAAATTACCCTTACCTCGCCCCGCCAGGGATATAGCTTTAGATTGGCTAGAAACCGCGCCTGGAACTACAACGCGTGACGATTGGGCCGATTTGCTAGCTCTTGCCAATGGTTCCCCGCTTTATGCGCTTAAATTATTTATAGAAGATTATCTGACTAAAAACAAAGAATTGGAAGATCAATTTAAATTGATTTATAATAATAAATTAGACCCTCAAACGGTTGTTGATCAATGGATAAAGGAGGGGGTAACCATCCCCTTAGATTGGCTTACTAGAAGGCTTCAGGGCGAAATTCGCAGGCAGATGGCTGGAGAGGTTGCATTGCTTACTCCAAATGCGGGTTCAGATTGTTTGGATAATGCCTGGGAAAGGCTCACGCTCAACGGATTGTTTTGGCGGTTAGACGCGACGGAAAAACTATTCCGTCAGCTGGGGAGTGGCACTAACATTGATCTGGCACTACGTGCGCTGCTGATGACATTTCACCCGCAGCATTTGCTAGTTCGATGAACTGAGTCAGCCTCTCAATCACGACGATAAACTCCTTTACCAGCTCAATAGTTCGTTTCTTTCCTGGCTAGCTAGAAACTTATGTACGAATGAGTTGCGTGCCTTTCTAAAAACACATATAAAAAATATGAATGCTGTCTATGGGGAAAGTCATCGATGGAATCCGAGTATCAAAGTTGTCGACGCACTTTAGGTGGTTCTTTGTGATAACCAGGATTTTATATGGGGTTATGTTGCTGTAGAACGTTCGACAGAAAATCAGGTGCCCTAGCGATCATTCGACAATCTATTGCGTTTGCATAATATGATCGTCGATCTCAAAATCTACGACGATAGGTAGGTGATCTGAAAACGCTACCCGCGGGATTGAGAACTTATTGATCGATACGTTTTTTCCGTAGAGAACAAAATCTAGTTCTTTTCGCGGGTATCTACTTGGGTAGGAGGGTAGGCTGAACTCATTGGCACTCCTTAGTCCAGAAGCTTTCATAAAAAGATAGGTTTCGTGCTCGCCCCAAAAGGCGTTAAAGTCACCAGCGACAATCACCGGTTTTTTAGTATCTACAACAAGATCGTGAAGGTGGCGTAACTGCGCCTGCCGGTGACGATACTTTAACGACAGATGTACAAGAAAAACTGCGCAGCTATCTAACTCAAGCTCGATGATTAATCGCTTGATTCCGGTGTCGAAATAATGGAACCGCTCCCCATGTATCCTCGGAGCTGCAAGAAAAGCGTTCCCTTGTTTTCGTAGGATCGGTAAATGATTATTTAACGAGGATTGCCCATACTTGCATTGATGCACAGAGTAATGTCCGATTGATTCTGCTATCTTCGATGCTTGATTAATGCGTCGACTTCTAATTGAACCGGTATCAACTTCGATCAGACCAACGATATCTGGATCTTGAGACTTGATAAATGACGTAATTCGCTTGAGATTATCGGGCTTAGCGAACAGATACCCGGCTCCCGGTAACGGAAGGTACTTTGATCGACCGACACCTAAGCCGTAGCAGATATTATAGAGAAGAAGACGCATCTAGCTTAGTGTAACCTCAGGGGGGTAATAAATATTACCTCACAGTGGGGTGTAGATTTATAGAATGACAGGCCTGAGTTAAGATTACGTCTATTAGAACGCTCCCAAAGTTGGGGAGGCTTATAAAAAACATAATCAAAAAATCTCGCTTAATCAACAGTTATGGTCGACCTTTTAAATATAAAATTTGCTGAGAGAGTAGATATTTTTCGATCTATTTTGGTCCCTCTAGTGCTCATCTTGTGCGGCTGTGCTTCGTCTGGCGCGGGTTCAGGAACGGATTATTCAACTCGAACGGTATGCGATCAATGGTCGGACTGCTTTAATCAACGTGCTGTTCGTAACTACCGGGTATTAAACAATAACACTCTCGTAGTTTTTGTTGGCGGAGCACGCTGTCCGTATCTAATAGAAACAGAAGGTTTTTTCTGTGATCTGCGTTCGTCACCGTATCTCAGTTTCGATGATTTCGATGGTCGTATTTGTAGTCTCGATAGATCCTATATCTTTGGGAATAGTTTTCTCGGGGAACAGGAATATTGTCAGGTTCGTTCAATCGAAGCATTAAACGATGATGAACTCGTAGAAATTTATTCAACGCACGATCTCCTCGAGCCTTTACCTGCGATAGGATCCGGAGAACTGGATGTGATCGAATCACCGGGGCAAAAGGTACCGTCGCCAGTTATTACTAAACCTAGTAACTACTAGATCTCGACGCGGTACAGACTTGCTAGAGGCAGCTGGGTCTCAAGCCGGCTTCGAGCGCTTCGTTGTAAGCTATTAGTGCTGGCGTAAGTCTGCTTGCTAAATCAGCCATACGCCGATCGTCTGACGGATGTGTTGACAAAAATTCTGGCGGTGAACCTTGGGATAGGTCTGACATATTTCGCCACAAATAAAGGCTTGACCGCGGGTCGTAACCAGCCGCCGCCATGTATTCGAGGCCAACTAAATCAGCCTCGCTTTCCTGATTTCGATCAAAGGGTAGCCCAATAAAAATTGCCGTACCCTGACGAATTGAGTCGCTACCGTAGCCATATGTTGCCGAGGATAGCACCCCAGATAGAAGATCGGTTCCAAGCTGCTTCCTTGCGCGCTCGACGACATGATCTTCTGTTAGGTGTGCAATTTCGTGGCCGATTACTGTCGCCAGCGCATCTGGTGTATCCGCAACCCTAAATATACCTGTGAACACGCCAATTTTCCCTCCGGGCATAGCGAAAGCATTGGCTGATTCGTCGTCGAAAACGATAATTTCCCAATCCATACTTGCGTAAGGCTCTTCCAGCGTAGCTATGAGACTATTAGAAATGCACTCCACGAATGGTTGGATTCGGGGATCCGCAGGTCGAGACATCTCTCGTTTCATACGCAACCACTCTAGACGTGAGGCTCGCTCAACCTCACCTCTGGATGTTGAGAACTGGGCCTGAGCATTAAAGCCACTGAGCACTAACAATATCGAAAGGGTTGTTAGGCAGAGTACTAATTTTACTTTTAAGAAGCTCAGTCGTGCCATATTCCTTATTTTTCCTATTCCAAGCATCAATAGCAACTGCCGGAGTTGAAAGGTCCACCGGGCTTACGACAAAAATGATATCACGCTCAACAGTAATGCACCGCTGGATAAATCTGAGCCGGACATTTATCAGCTAGTTAAAAGCTGTTTCGTTAAAAAGTTGTATCAGATATTTAGACGGAATACCTTGCATTTTCCCGAGATGGTTGGAAATAGCTAAGATTTCTGAATTACTAGTGGGTTTCTACGGTTCGCGAAAAGGCCGGAAAAGCCCAATAACAAATTAAAGTATTGCGCATAATGTATATTATGTTAAATCTAGTCCTTATCAACAATTCTATGCATAAGGGCATAGATTAAGATTGATATGGCTTGTTATGCTCTACTCTAACCTGATGAGGTTTAAGAACCTCATATTCTTCCCGTTCATCCATAGATGCTTTTTTCACAGTTTCGGTTAATTCACCAAAGGAATCTCCCAGGCTTAGATTGAAATTCAGCTAATACTTCGTAAAACTTTTCTCTTTCTAAGGGATATCCATTCCAATTATCTGTATTGAGTGGTAATTTTTCGCCTACTGACTGTTTATCTCTTCCAAATAACCTTGTATCTAGCATTACTAGGCATTTAAAGTTCTATATCAAAAAAAAACCGCGAGACACGTGTTGGCGTCTCGCGGTTACATGCGCAGAGAATTAATCCCGCGCCTATAGATTTATTATTAACTATTCCGTTACTCGTTCCTTTAGGATCATTGCAATGACCGTTACGGATGCCGCTGCCAGTAACTTAGTTACTTCGACAAGGATTGGTCCAATTATATTCGGCCCTAAAACTGGAATAGCATCAATAGCGCCGCTCGCCCCACCGGCACTCAACACCAAAACCATTAAGAAAAGATTTCTCCGGTTCTGCTCGGAAACATAATACCCAACTGCCAATCCAGCAATGCCCAGGATCAAACCACCCTGTTCGGCTAAAAATGGCACCGCACCACCCGCTAAAGCGACTAGAACGGCAAGAACGACTCCCACGATTCGAACGATTTTTGATGTGCTCATAGGTTCTCCTCTATTATTATTTCTTCTAAGAATTAAGACTTCGAACAGTATTCCCCCGATGAGTAATTAGACCCAGCGGGGAGCAATTAGTGTATCAACGATACGATAAAAAAAATTAAAAATTTGTATATAGAAAAAACAAAGTCCTATGGTGTAATTTGAATTAATTTCTTTAGGTATTAGTCTTGTTTATGGGTTTTTTATTAGAAATTTAGTCTTCCAACGGATAACAGTTTTGTCCCTACATGCGCGTTTCTCTGCAATATTTAGATTCGTTGTGTTAAGCCTTTTTTCGTAAGCTTTACCTCGATGTCTGCACTAGTCCGTTTTGACAACGTTTCTATAGCCTTCGGTGAGCAGTCGATACTTAGCGGTGCCAACCTGAAAATTGAGGCAAACGAACGTGTTTGCTTAATTGGTAGAAACGGATCCGGAAAGTCTTCAACACTAAAACTAATTACTGGTTTTCTAGATCCGGATGAAGGGGATATCGATAGATCAGCGAACGCAAAAATCTCAGTACTTAATCAGATGCTTGCGGAGGCTTCTGAACAAAGCGTGCGTAATTTTATTTCCGATGGCATGAGGGATCACTTAGTTCATATTCAAAATTATCAGAGGCTTAGTGATACTGCTTCGCCTAACACAGCTACCCTGCGAGAGATGGAAATATTGGAGGGAGTAATCGAGGCTGGCGGAGGCTGGTCAATTGAAACGCAAGTTGACTCTATTATCACGGCTCTTGATTTACCAGCCGATGATCGTATGAATACATTATCCGGTGGTTGGCGTAGGCGAGTTGCTTTAGCGCAGGCTATGGTGTCGCAGCCCGACCTGCTGCTGCTTGACGAACCTACGAATCATCTTGATATCCACACGATCGAGTGGCTCGAGCATGAACTTAGGTATTTTCCAGGAGCAGTACTTTTCGTAACTCACGATCGCAGCTTCGTCGATCGTATCGCAACCCGGATTGTTGAAATTGACCGAGGCGCGCTCCGCAGTTGGCCAGGTGTCTACAGTGATTTTCTTCGACGCAAACTGAAAGCGAATTTGGAAGAGGACCGCCGTAACGCGCTTTTCGATAAAAAACTTGCAGAAGAAGAGATTTGGATCCGGCAGGGTATCAAAGCTCGTGAAAGTAGAAACGAAGGCCGGGTGCGTGCGCTAGAGAAAATGCGGGGAGAACGTGCTGAACGCGTTCCCCGCCCACGCCACGCCCGTATACACATAAACGAATCCGGACAACTTTCAGGACGGAAGGTTATTGAAGTACGTAATGTCTCTCACGCTTACGAGGAAAAAAATGTCCTCAGTAAATGCTCGCTCCGTATTATGCGAGGTGACCGCATCGGCATAATTGGAAATAATGGTGTGGGTAAGACCACCCTACTCCACATTCTTCTAGGTGAACTCAAACCAGATTCTGGATTGGTAAAGTTAGGCACAAACGTTGAGGTTGCGTATTTCGATCAATTGCGCCGCGAGGTTGACCCGAGCCGAACGGTCGCTGAAATCGTCGGCGAAGGCCGAGACTATATAAATGTTGCTGGCAAAAAGAAACACGTTGTCGGTTATCTTACCGACTTTCTGTTCTCTGCTAAGCGTGCAATGACGCAG
>Ga0310344_10000812_pt1 | contig 24297 bp, 28 predicted proteins | sample HC15DNA20200_MG_FD_203801 | JGI IMG/M metagenome (GOLD analysis project Ga0310344, IMG submission 203801) | Marine microbial communities from station ALOHA, North Pacific Subtropical Gyre - HC15-DNA-20-200_MG | ecosystem: Environmental > Aquatic > Marine > Oceanic | place: Pacific Ocean: North...
TGCAACATCTTTTGCAATTTGCTTTAGTTGTGTATTATTGAGATCAACATTTCGTTTTTGAGATTCTTCAAACACATTTTTCTTTAGATTAGTAATTACCAAATCGGCATTAATGTATAGACCCTTTCTTCCAGACATTTGAGCAGGTTTTCCATCAGAATCAATACCAAGTGTCTTAACAGTATTCGAACTAAGTGTGACAGATTCGTAGCCAAGATGTACGTATGAAACTTCTTGCTTGAATTTTGTCATCAATTCAGTGACAATATTTTGAAGACGTTTTTGCCTATTATCAATTACAGTAATTACTTTATCAGCGGAAAAATCGATTCTACCATCATTGTTTTCAGAAAGATCATCTAAAGTTGTTTCATAAAGAATTTGGTTGTTTGTCTGTGTTGAATGAATTTTGTAATTAAATGGATCATCAACTAATCCAAGTTTCCATGCTGCATATGGTATATCTTTTGCAATATATGTTGCAATTCCATTGCTACGAACAAGAATTTTATCATCCTCATCTTGAGCTGGAATTACCCAACAGCCAGCATTATCACCAGATGATTCTAGTCTTACTAAATTATCAGATTTGAGTTTTTCAAATATCGTACTCCAAAGTTTGGAATGAACAATCTGCGATTCAAAATTGAGGCAGTCATAAAATACGCCCAACTCCCAAACTGTTGCTAACTGCTCATCTAGAACTTTTCTAGTTATTTTTTTAGCATATTTTGAGATCTCACTTGTTTCATTTTCTATTTCATGCAATACAAGATGACGTTTTTCTTCTAGTGATTTATCAGATTCATATGCATCAGTAGTTTTTACGTAAACGTCATCACCACAATAATGATCAAATTTTTTGTTATTTGGTGGTATATCTGGAATTCCACCAAATCTGAATCCAACTATTATATCTGCTACCTGTAAACCTGAATCATCAATATAGTTGAGCACTTTAACATCAAAATTTACTTTCTTTAGAATTCTTGCAATAATGTCACCTAATACGACATTTCGAATATGACCAATGTGTAATGCTTTATTTGGATTGACAGATGTATGTTCAACAATAATTTTTTGATTTTTCCCAATGTCTAATTCACCATAATTATCTTTTAATGATGCAGTGATTATTTTGTTATTTAGAAATGAATAGTCTATCTCAAAATTAAGATTGCCAGTTGGATGTGGTATAACATTTTTGATTTCAGAGTTTGTATCAATTATATATAATGATGCAATTTTTTCTGCAACATCATGTGGATTTTGTTTTAATTGCTTTGCCAATAAGAATGCAACATTGCATGTAATATCACCAAATCCTGGTTTTGATGGTTCTACTGCGAAGTTGATATCCTCATATCCTTGATCTTTCACAATCTGATCAATATTGTACCTAATTTTGGAAAGTATCTCCAGAAACGTCATCTTACACCTATAATTCAGATGAAATCATATCTAAGCCTTCTAACACTCCTTCTCCTGACTCTTTAGTTGTAACAATTCTAGCAATTTTTTTGAGATCATCTATCGAGTTATTCACTGCTATATTGTTTGGAATTAGATTGAATAATGGTACGTCAGTCTCGCTATCCCCAATTGCAATTGCATCACTAACATCACATTCTAACATATTTAGTGCCTCCAAAAAACCTGCGCCTTTATCAATTCCACGTGAATTAATATGAAATGCATAACCACTGTCAAATAGTCCAACATCAAGACCTTCTTCATCTAGTATCTTCTGGGCTTTACTGATATCAAATGTTCTTTCTAGTACAACTTCAGTCATTCGTGGAAAAACTGGCTTCTCTTTAATTTTCCCATCAATTCTATTCTGCAAAAATGCTAATGCCTGAATACATTCACCCTTGTTTCCGATAATTTTATGGTTCATGATATCGCCATAAGTGATACAACCACCGTTCTCACCTACTGCCATATGTGTTAGACCACCAAAAATTGATAATAGATATCCTTCAACTGACGATCTACCTGTAACTAGAATTATTTTATGCCCATCATCCTTTAGCTGACGCAATTTTTTTAATGCACCTAAATGTATGGATCCCCATCCATTAAGAGTGATAGTACCATCTATATCAACAGCTAAAATCTTTTTGTTCAATAATCTAGTTAGAATGTTGACAATAATATATGAAGCGTATTAAGTGAGTGGAAGATAGGTGGGATAATGGGAATTCCAGAAAAGATCAAAGCAATACAAGATGAAATTCATAGAACACAATTGAATAAAGCTACAGAACATCATATAGGATTACTTAAAGCAAAAATTGCCAAACTAAAACGGGAACAAGAATCAAACGCCATTAAAAAAAGTGCAAAAAAATCAGATGGGTTTGATGTAAAAAGAACAGGTGATGCAACAGTGGTTTTCATAGGTCTTCCTAGTGTCGGAAAGTCAACATTGTTGAATAAGCTAACAGGTTCAAAATCAACTGTAGGTGCATTTCAGTTTACAACTGTAACAGTTGTACCTGGAGTTTTAGAACATCGTGGTGCAAGAATTCAAATGCTTGATCTGCCGGGAATTATTAAGGGTGCATCTAGCGGAAAAGGTTTAGGAAAGAGAATACTTTCAGTAGCAAGGAGTGCAGATATCGTATTATTAATCCTGGATGTTTTCCAGCCATATCATGAGGATGTTTTAATAAATGAATTGGGTAATATTGGGATTAGGCTTAATCAACAGCCACCAAATATAGTTATAGAAAAATCAACAACTGGTGGTATTGCAGTTGCGCAACAAGTAAAATTAAGAAAAATGTCTGAAAAACTTCTGAAAGATATTCTAAATGTATATGGCTACACAAGCGCTAGAGTTGTGATACGTGAGGATATTGATTCTGAACAATTAGTTGATTTCATTACCGGAAACAAAACATATGCCAAATCAATCACCGTACTAAACAAAATTGATCTAGTTGATAACAAGTTTCTTAAATCAGTTTCAAAAAAATTAAAAACAGAATTTCTACCAGTATCTGCTGACACAGATGTAAATGTTGCAGAACTAAGAGACCGTATATACGATCAATTACATTTCATTAGAATTTACATGCGCCCAAAGGGTGGTAAAACTGATTTTAAAGAGCCATTAATCATAAGAAAGGGAAATTCTGTATTGGATGTATGTAATAAATTACATAGAAATATGAAAAAAGATTTTAGATTTGGATTAGTATGGGGTAAAAGTGTAAAGTTTGGTGGTCAGAGAGTTGGACTAAAACATATTCTGCATGATGAGGATGTGCTAACTATAATTAAGAGAAAATGATCCTACAAAGGAAATTTTTTGAGCGTGAAACAGTGACAGTAGCTAAAGAATTACTTGGTAAAAGACTCATCAGAAAAATTCATGGAATAAAACTTGACGGTATAATTACTGAAACAGAGGCATATAGAGGAAAAGATGATCCTGCAAGTCATGCAGCAATAAAAATGACTGATCGAAATAAAGTTATGTTTGGTCAGGTTGGAATGTCATATGTTTACTTTACTTATGGTATGTACTTTATGTTGAATGTTGTAGCAAAAAGTAAGAAACAAAATGCTGGTGCGGTTTTGATTCGTGGTGTTTATCCACAAAATGGTTTGAAAGTAATGATGAAAAATAGAGGAATGAAAAACATTTACAGCATATCTAATGGCCCAGGAAAACTAACAATTGCAATGGGCATTACAATGAAACAACACAATCAAGATCTAACAAAAAAATCAGAATTATACATTAGTAATGGAATAAGACCGCAAAAAATACATCAAAAATCACGAGTTGGTATCTCTAAAGGTCTAGAAAAACAGTGGAATTTTAGCATTAATGTAAAGGATCATTTTTGATCATCATTATCTTCTAATGTCCAAGGTACAAATCTGCCTAAAACACGGTTCCAATCCAATCTAAGTAATATTAATACGATGGCAGTCATTGCGGCACCAAAGCTAATTATACCTATCAATATTAGTGTTGGATCTTCCATATCCTCAACAGAGTAAATTCCAAAGCTTTCAAAAATTGGATCTATTACAGGACCACTAACATAATGTGACAAAATTACAATCACGTAGCATAAAATTAATTTTCCACTTAATGTTGCAACAAAAAATTTTCGGGGATTGTATTTGGCTAATCCTAATGGTACATATACCAAATCGTCTGGTATCGGAGTTGCTGCTGCAAAAAATGCTGCACCTGCTCCATATCGTTTAACTAATCTTTGAAACGGTAACATTCTTTTTTTAGTTTTTTCAGAAATAATCTTTCTTCCACCATAACTGGCATAGAAAATTATCTGCTTTGCAAGTGTTGATGTAATTGCTGCCAAAATTGCTAAAATATGAATATTAAATTGATCACCAACCGACATTGTTATGAGTAGAATGAATGACGGGATTGGTACAAATGGAATCAATGAACCAATAAAACTCACCAATGCAAGACCGATATAACCAACTTCAGAAGAAAAAAATGGAAAAAAATCCCAAATATCCAATAGAATAAGAATTCATCATAACTATGAAAACATATCTAATAATCACTAAAATAATGCAAAACTGGAATTGATAATGAATGACTGATAATGAAAATTATGAGATTGTAGGTTTAATTTCTAAAATCAGTCCATATATCAGATTTGTAGGTGTAATTAGTAAATCTGGTGAACTCTTAGCAAGTCATAGAAGAGAAGATTTGGAGCCATTACTGGATCAAAAAAGTACACAATATCAATTTGCACAGATTGCTATCAAAACCGAGTTAGAAGAACAATTTGATGAACAGTTAGGCGCAACTGACTTTGTATGGGAAGAAAGAATAAAAGTTCAAACTATTGCATTTTCTGTTGCAGGAAAAAAAATATGGATAACAATAGATAGAAATGTTATACGAAGTGAAATTTTACGTATAATTGACTCCTGTTTGCCTATCGTAAAACGCTATTCATAGAGCCAACACAAAACATATCCAGATTCTGTAGAAATCTTTGGTGGTGTCTGTTTACATTTTTCCATAGCCTCTGGACAACGGTCTATAAATCTACACCCTCCTTCAGCATTGAGTAAATCAGGTGGTGTACCACTGATGAATTTTGGTTTCTTATTTCCATGTAATCGAGGAATTGATTCAAGTAAACCGATTGTATAAGGATGTTTAGGATTTTTAAAAATCTCAATAGAATCACCGAATTCGATCATTTTTCCACCATACATAATTCCAATTTTTTCGGCAACTTCTGATAAAACACCCAAATCATGTGAAATGATCATTAATGTCATTCCATCTTTTTTCAATTTCTTAAACAGATTCATAAGTTGTGCTTGTATCAAGACATCTAAAGCAGTAGTTGGTTCATCCGCAATTACAAATTTTGGTTTTAGTAACAATGCCATTGCAATAATTACACGCTGCTTCATTCCACCACTTAGCTCATGTGGATATTTTTGTAAAACAATATCTTCAAGATTAACAGATGAAAGTGAATCGAGAATTGTTCTATCAATATCATCATTGAATTTATGCTCTTTTAGAATCTCAACAAACTGTTCTTTTATAGTGAATACGGGATCTAATGAATTCATCGCTCCTTGAAAGACCATACTGATATCATTCCATCTATGTTTTTTGTCAAATTCTGAATCAGGGATTTCTAATAATGATTTTCCATCAAAAATTATTTTACCAGCAATAATCTTCCCATTTGGAATCATCCTAATCAATGATAAGCCAAGTGTGCTTTTTCCACATGCACTTTCTCCTGCTATACCAATTGATTGGCCTTTTTCTAATGAAAAACTAACATTATCTAATGCATGTACTTTTCCCTTTGATGTATCATAATGGGTAGTTAGATTATCTATAGTGATGAATGTCATATATGCAATCCTAGAAAAATAGTGTGTTATATGGATTTTGAGAATTTCTAAACTATAGGCAACAGTGCTAAGTTTTTACGTGAAACAATATTAAAAAAAACCATGGATATAACAAGAACACACCTAATTCAAGATCTAAATACATCAATGACTGGACAGGATGTGCTTTTTGGTGGTTGGATCGTGGATTTACGTAAACTAGGAAAAATGGCGTTTTTGACAATACGCGATGTGACTGGAATGTGTCAGGTCATAGTGAAAGGCGAGTCTAAGGATTTGCTTGAAGGTTTAAACAGACAGAGTGTGGTTAGAATTTCCGGTAAGATTCAAGCAAGTAAGGCAAAAGACTTTGATTTTGAGATTGCTGCTAATACGATAGATATACTTGCAAAGGCGGAATATCCTCTTCCAATAGATCCAATAGGCAGACTTGAAAGTGATATCGACAACAGATTGAATTCTAGGGCACTTGATATGAGAAATCAAAAAACTGCGTCAATATTCAAACTAAGACATAATGTGCTAGCATCAATCAGAGACACATTAACTAATAAAAAATTCATTGAAATTACAACACCCAAAATTATTGGCAGTGCGAGTGAAGGTGGTGCAAATCTTTTTGGATTGGACTATTTTGGAAAGCAAGCATATCTTGCACAAAGCCCACAATTATACAAAGAACAAATGACTATAGGGTTGGAGAGAGTCTTTGAGATTTCATCATTTTATAGAGCTGAAAAATCACATACTGGGAGACATCTCAGTGAGTTTACAAGCATAGACATTGAAGCCGCCATGATGGATTATACTGATGTAATGGATATTTTAGAATCCATCGTACTAGATGTATTCAAAAACACATCAGAAAAATGTAAGCCAGAACAAGAAGATATTGGTCACAAGATTGAAATCCCAAATTCACCATTTGAAAAAGTAACGTATAGTCAAGCTTTAGATGAGTTGAATTCCGTAGATATCAAATTAGACTTTGGGGAAGACTTGTTAGATTCACACCTTCGTACATTAGGAGAGAAACATTCTGGATTTTACTTTTTAACTGATTGGCCAATGAAACTTAAACCATTTTACATTCATGAAAAAGATGATGATTCAACCCTCTCACGTTCTTTTGACTTGCAATATGGATATTTGGAATTGTCTTCTGGTGGTAGACGTTTACATGATCCTGAGCAACTAAAAACCAGATTAAAGGAACAGGGTTTGGATCCTAGAAGCTTTGAAGAACATTTGAAGACATTTGGTTGGGGAATGCCGCCACATTCTGGTTGGGGAATGGGATTGGATAGACTAATGACAGTTCTAGTTGGAATTGATAATGTTCGCGAGGTAGTACTATATCCAAGAGACCCTGATAGATTAAAGCCCTAGGTTATTGGTCTAGCAAACACAATTTCATATCCATCTGGATCACGCATTTGAAAATATCTTTCTCCCCAATCAGCATCTATAGGCATAGTCTCAAATTTGCCCAACTTGGAAATAATATCATCATTTCTCAAATAGTGATATAATGCATCAACATCGTCTGTATGAAAAATAATTCTGCATACATTCTCTATTTTTTGTTTAACTGTAAGTAATTCTATATTGAGATACATGTCTGGTGATTGATTGATTTTGAAGGTGGTAAAGTTTGAATCTGGTCCACCATATGATATCTCAAATTTGGGGACTCTGGAATAAAACATACAAGATTCCTTCATGTTTTTTGCAAATATTGTAATTGCAGATATTTTTGTCACTTCCATCATATAGTACTTAGATTGAAATTATTTCAAGTTTTGATGTATCATCAATATCAAATTTTTCGACAAATCCAGATGTGACTTCAAGAATATACTTTGCATTATTAGCTTCGACACGTTCAGAATCACAAGCCATTACTTCAAGAGGTGTTTTACATGGAGGTACATTTGTTTTAATTTCTACTACATTCCCATTTTCATCAAACCAAATCAAATCAAGATGAAACTGCATATTTAGCATCCACATTGATTTTTGTCCTGGTTCATCAAAAACAAATAACATTCCTTGATCATATGGTAAAGTGTCTTGGAACATTAATCCTCGTACTCGTCTTGGTTCTGTATCTGCAATTTGAACCTCAAGAAATTTTTCGTCTACTTTTATTGTTCCCACTGGAAAATCAACTTGTTCTAACTTTACTTCCGATGGCATTGAAACTACTCCTGCAATACCAACAATCACTGCGGCAATTCCAATTGGAATTAAAACCTGAAGTCGTGTTGGCATGTATTTTTATAATTAAAACATGATAAAAACTAAGATGATTATGTAGTAGTTTTGAAGTTATTGATTGATGTCATTGCCTCTTGTGTATGCTGTCCTATATCCTTGAGCGTGGCACCATTGTATTTTTTATCTAAATATCGTCCAGCTAATATCATTGGTGCACCAACAACGCATGTGACACCAGTTGGTTCAGGTATCCATAACATCACAAAACCAAGCTTTTGCATCTTCTTACCAGGAGCTGAAGCACGATTCAGTGCACCTAATGACTTGGCAGTTTTTTTATCATCTAAATCTGTTATACCAGAATAAATGTTTGAACGACGTTTTGCAGATTCACCCATTAGTCTAAGCTGCCTTATTCTTTCTTGTAACATATCCACCATTTTCTTCTAGTCATGAAAAAAATAGTTAAAATTCAGGGATCAAATTGAATTACATTCAAGTCAAGATTTGATAACAAAAATTTGAAATTTATATCAAAGATGATTCTGATATACAAGTTGATCAAAAAATCGTCAAAAAGACTGGAATCAATAAAGGCTGCTCATAAATCACAAAAGCCAGATTCGACCAGAATAGAAGATTATCTTGAAGTTATATCTGAATTAGTTGATATGAAAGGTTATGCAACAACACTTGATATTTCTAGGTATATGAATGTCAGCGCACCAAGTGTCACAAAAATGCTAAAACGTTTAGATGAAAATGAATATCTTGAATATGAAAAATATCATGGGATTAATCTAACTAAAAAAGGGAAGCAGTTGGCAGAAGCAATACGACAAAAACATAGCATTCTATTAGAATTTTTTGAAATTCTAGGAATTGGAAAAGACATTGCTAATCAAGATGCTGAGGGAATAGAGCATCATCTTAATCCAAAGACAATTAAGCAATTAAGAAAATTTATGACATTTCTAAAATCAAATCCGAAATTCAGGAACGAGTTCAATGAGTTTTGAGAAAAATTTCAATATCGTTTTTTGAATTTACATCTCTTGAGAAAAGTTTACCATATGATGAACGTTTCAGGATCTTTATGTGACCCTTTCTGTTTATTTTAGATGAAAGTAAGAATTCATTATTAGAAAAAATTTCTGCAATATTTCCAGAATACTCTTTACCAACATCTAGTACTAATGCAGTTCTAGACTCTGAGAAATCGAATGGTAATGTATAACCATCTATTTTTGAATTTGAATTTTTCTCTTCCACATCAATATGTAGTTTTAATTTATTTTCAAGTTCTTTGATTGTACTTCCATTCCTACCAATTATAGATGGAATTGATTCTTTTGAAACAAATACTTTGATACTAGAATCACTTAGAAACTCAACACTTGGATTTGAATCAAACCTGCGCATAATGCCAATAATTTCTTTTTCAGCCAGTAACTCCATTCCATTTTTTTTATTTTTGCTAGATACTGGCATGATGACATTCTCTTCCCCAAATGTGTAGATTTCATATTCTAACTCACCAGTCTCAAAATCACAAATATCTATTACTGGTCTTGCTAGATCCTGTTCTACCATTCCTGATGGAACTTTGACCTGAAATTCTAATTCATAGATCTTATTGATTTCTCCATCTTTAACAAAGATTACAGTATCCAATATACTTGGAATTATACCAAGCTCGATTTTACCGATAAATCGTTGTATTGCGTCTAACGGTGTGTTAGCATGAACTACACCAACCATTCCAACACCAGTTAATCTAAGATCACTAAAAATCCTAAAATCTTCTCGTCTTCTTACCTCATCAAATATAGTATAATCTGGTCTAACCAAAAGTAATACATCTGCAGAATTTTCAAAATTTCCATCCAATCTAGTGTATTGAGTAATTCCAGGATCAACTTGTAGATCACGTGGAGACTCGAATGTTTTTACAATCTTTCCATTTTGATTGTAAAAATTTGCAATTGCAGATGCAAGTGTGCTTTTTCCAGATCCTGGTGAACCAGATATTAGAACCCCCTCTGCTTGTTTTTCTAAACGTGACATTAGTTTTTCAGATACGTTATAGTCTTCCAACGCCATCTGCTTAATTGGGTGAACTATTGTAATTTCTAGAAGTTCAGAAAATGGTGGCCTAGTTATTGCAATACGATAATCTCTGTATTGTATTACCAGTGCACCTGGTTTTGATATTTCTGTATTACCAAGTGTCTCGTCATCTACTGAATTAAGAATTTGAGATACAATTATTTCGAGATAGTCTCTATCAAGTGTTTTTTCACCAACCTCAACCAATTCAAAATTTCCAGGCGTACCTTTTTTCCCAAGTGGTTTCTGATTTTCTTTTAGATGAATACTCATTGTTGTAGGATCAAAGAATTTTAAAAAGTCCAAATTTTGTACATTTGTCATGCAGAGATTTAGTCACAGGTTCTATTATGTGATTCTTTTGAGGTGACAAGTAAGGATCTAAGATTTTTAATCAGGAAAGAGATGATTTTATGTTATATTGCATCAATTAGAAAAAATTGCAGAGGAAGTCCGAAGTTGTACGAATTGTGGGCTATGTAAAACTAGGATGAATGCAGTTCCAGGAAAAGGTAATTTTGATGCAGATGTGATTTTTGTAGGTGAAGCTCCTGGTAGAAGTGAAGATGCATCTGGAGAGCCATTTGTGGGTGCGGCTGGAAAAATACTTGATGAGATTTTATATGATGCAGGAATCGATAGAACTGATGTTTATATCACAAACATTGTAAAATGTAGACCGCCTAACAATAGGATTCCATCAAAGGAGGAAGAAACCGCATGTGTTGATTTTATTAATCATGAGATTGACATAGTCAATCCGAAGATCATATGCATTATGGGAAATACCGCATATGGTACACTTCTTGGGGGAAAAGAAATTACGAAAAATCATGGTAAAGTTATTGAAAAGAATGAAAAAAAGTTTTTTGTCACATTCCATCCCGCCGCAACAATCTACAATCAAAAACTTACTGATGAATTGAAAAAAGATTTCAAGAAATTGGCTGATCTTCTAGAAGATGCAAATCAGGCTAAACAATTTGAATTGAGACGATGTAACTTTTGTATGGAGAAGACAAAACATGAAGTTGTAATCATACCAAAAATAGTGACAAGGAAAAGGAAATGGATGTTCAAATGTACACAATGTAATCATGAAAGATGGCTTCAACCATACAGAACTGTTGCAGAAAGTCTGTATTAGTATAGATGACTTTGAAGTTCTATTTGTTCTTCCGATGTAATAATTCCTTTTTTTGCAAGAATATCTAGCATGTCTTTGAATAGTTGTTTTTGTTCCTCTGACATTCCACCTGTAGGTCCTTTGTCTCCTGGTGGACCTGGTGGACCTCGTGGACCTGCAGCACCAACTGGACCTTGTGGGCCTCTAGGACCTGCTTCTCCAGATGGACCTGGTGAACCTTGTGGACCTTGTTCGCCTTGTGGGCCTTGAATTCCTTGTGGGCCTCGTGGACCTTTATCTCCAGTTAATCCTTGTGGACCTTGATCACCTTGTGGTCCCTGTGGACCTCTGTCACCTGGTGGACCTGGTGGACCTGTAATTCCTTTGTCACCTGGTGGACCTTGTGGACCTCGTGGACCTTTATCTCCAGCAGGTCCAGTTATTCCAATCTTTCCTTTTTCACCTTGTGGACCCTGTGGACCAGGTGCTCCTTTGTCACCTGGTGGACCTGTAATTCCTTTGTCACCTTTTTGACCTTGTGCACCAGGAACTCCTTTATCGCCCTGAATACCTGGTGGACCTGTCGTACCTTTTTCTCCTTTATCTCCACGTAAACCTGTTAAACCTTTATCTCCTGCCGGACCTTGTGTACCAGTTTCACCTTTTCCACCTTTAGGACCACGTTCACCTTGTTCACCTTTATCACCTTTATCACCAGTTAATCCTTTGTCTCCTTTGTCGCCTTTTTGACCTTGTGGACCTGGTATACCTTTGTCACCTTTGTCACCTTTGTCACCAGTTACTCCTTTGTCACCAGATGGACCCTTCTGACCCGATACACCTTTGTCACCTTTGTCACCTTGAACGCCTTGAACACCTTTGTCACCTTTGTCACCTGGCGGACCCTGTGGTCCAACCGAACCAGATCTTCTAGGTGATTTAGGTTTATCAACTGGTTTTGGTTTAGATTCTGGTTTAGTAATCATTGATTCTGGAACTTGAAATTCAAATAACGAACCTTCACTAGAAAATTGATCAGTCACAACGATCCATAACTTTGTGAAAGTAGTGATTGATTCTGGGAGAGGATTTTCTTGCGAACCTAATGTCTCTTCAAATTCACCATTTCTTACATTAAGATGAAAGTTATCCTTCCAAATTGATTTAAATGATTTATTTTCAATCTCAGATGAGGAAGGTTTTGAACCGGTGATGGATATCTGAACTTCAAATATGCCACTTTTGTCTGGGTATGGTGATTCCCCTGTTACTGTAAAACTGAGAAAAGAACTCATAATCGATTCTATTAAATGGTATTTATTTAGATTTGCGACTAGATGATTCAGGCGTAACCTTTGGGAATACTATTTATCTAGAAATATTTCAAAATTAGCAGATGAAAAAGGACGATAAAAATGAAGACGAAAAAGCATTGGTTGAGGCTAGAAAAGAAACTTCATTAACTAATGCTGATTATCAACGAAATCGACTTTTCAAAAAAGGCATTATCTACATGGCTGATGAGAAGTTAGAAGAAGCAGCAAGAAGTTTTGAGATGATTTTAAGAGCAAATCCAAATGATGTTGATGCAATGCTGAAGTTAGGATACTCAAGATTTCATCTTGAAGATTATTCAGAGGCGATGAGAGTTTATGATAAAGTTTTGGATATAGATGTAACAAATTCAGAAGCATGGAATTTAAAATCATTAGTTAATTATGAAAAGAAAAATTATGCAAAAGCATTAGATTGTGCAGAAAAAGCAATTGACTCTGATCCAACATATGGTATGGCATGGTATAACAAAGCATGCTATCTCTCAATGCTTAATCAGGTTCCAGATGCTATTGATTCACTAAAACGCTCTATTGAAATTGATGTTAAAAATGCAAGAAAGGCTGTCAAAGACAAGGATTTTGTAAATGTTAGAGCAGAAGAAGGATTCAAAAATATAATTGAAGTAGTCGTCCTAGAATCTCTGAGACAAGGATATCATACAATTGGTTCTATTGTGTGGACTACATTTTTGAGTAAGGAAGACACATTAAAGTCACTCGATGAATTAATTTTAAAAGGATTAGTTATAAAAAATCAAAAGCGACAAGGACTTAATCAGAATATCAACGTCTATGATCTAATTCCTGAAATGGCAAAGAAACTTGGTCAAAAAAAGCGTGGTTTGCTTGGTCCAAAAAAATCAAAACAACTTACAGTACCAATAAAAAATCTAAAAGAAATTGGTTTAGCAATACAAGATGCAAAATCATCTATTGAAAAAGAAGAGACTGATAAAGCAATTGAGTGTTTTGATACATTCATTGATCCAGCAAAATGTGGTGAACAGATGATTGAGGAATTCTTAGAAGAGCATAGAGAAATAAGACTTTATAAAATTAGGCTAAATGAAAAAGGAAAAGACTTTGTTATAGACAATAAAAGAAAAATGCTTGAATTTTTTGAAAATCTAGAAATCAAGGTTACAAAAAAACTCAGAACTAGTATTCCACAAAATTAAGTCCAGGCATCATTATCCTTTTTGAAAACACGAACTCCATCAATATAGGCAACATCCTTTTCTTCAAAGACGGTATGCCATTTACCATTATGTGGGAAAAGATTGTTTAATTCTTCAACTTTTTTACTAGATGGCTTTTTGTTTAACAATGCACCCCATTTCATATTAGGAATTTTTGGCATTACTTCATTGATGTCTTTCATTTTACCAGATAACGAATGATAGAAATTGTATATAAATTACTTATTCAGCTGAAAGATCCCAATAACTTGCATTTTCTTGCTTATCAATTGGTTTTTCTAGATTCTTCCACTCCTTGAATGAATGAACGTATAATTTGACATTTGGTATGCCAATTGATTTTAGTGCATAATATGCCAAACCTGAAAGTGTTCCAACACTACCACAGTATGTAATTATTTCTGCATCTTCTGATATTCCTCTATTTTTTAATAAATTACGCATACTCTCTTTTGTTCTGATAATTTTATCTTCAGTTGCTAATGTCCTATATGGTATATTTATTGCACCTGGAATATGCTGTTCAAGGAAATTTAGACGTTCTCTATTATCGATTATTACAACGTTTTTACCATCCTTAATTTTTTCAAGATATTCTGCAGTTGCCATGATTTCTGGTTTGATGTTTACTGTATGTGTTGTTGGTTCAATTTTGGGAATTTTAGTAGAGACATCCAAACCTAATTCTTTCCATTGTGAAAATGTGATATCTAGTAGTTGAACATCATTATGCCCAATGTACTGCAATGCCCAAACAACTCTAGAAGATAGTGCTCCAAATGTATCATCATAAACAACTACTGGAGTTTTATCTCCAATTCCAAGATCACCTGCAATTTTTGCAATAGTTTCTGGATTATCATCCTTAAGTAATTTTGCTAATGGAAGATTCACTGAATTTTTAATATGTCCTTGTTTGTAATCGTCTTCTCTACGTACATCAATTATTCTAACAGAATTTTTTTTAATCTCACCTCTTAGTTTGTCATGATCAATTATTGGTGTAGGCACTGTCATGCTGCACATTCACCCTTTCCTGTCACAGTATGATAACTAGTATCACTGCCATAATCCATGTAGAAATCACCATCCTCTTCTTTCGTTGGTGGTGTAAGCAGAGGATTAATTATTTTTTTTATGTCTTCTACTGATTTAATATCAGATGATTCATTATCATGTACTATACGATCAATCCATTTATCAAGCGTATCATCAGATTGTTTATGCTGTTTAAATAATTCTATAATTTTCAGAATTACAGGAATTACTCTTTTTACAGGAACTCGTGCAGTGTGATGACCCAACATTGCGTCATTATCAAATCTACCACCAAGCGACATAGTATAATTCGGATACATATCTCTGCCTAGTCTACTGCCACCACCATAAAATCCAATAGTTGCAATCTGATGTTGACCACATGAATTTGGACAACCACTGATTTTAATTGAGGAATCACGCAAGTCTTTATCTTCGTCTAAGTTAAGTTCTAAGAATTTTCGCTGAACCTCTTTTGCAAGTCTATGTGAATTTGTTAATGCAAGATTACATGATGTAGTTCCTGAACATCCAACTGCAGATGCCATTGTTAATGAACCACTCTTTGCTAACCCAGATTCTATTAGTTTGGAATACAAATTAACCAAATCATCATCATGAATATATCGTAACACAATATTTTGTGTAAAACCATTACGTCCAACACCTTCACCTGAAAATTCACGAATCAGATCGGCAATTACACGCAATTGATTTGCAGCGATATCGCCTGATTCTAATCCAATAAACACTGAATTATAACCAGATTGCTTTTGTTGAACGACATTAGTCTGCTTCCACCTTGCAAATCCATCTGGAACAGATGGTGATTCATTTTTGACCGAAATTGAACGTTTAATTTCTGATTCAGCATCATCGATCCTTAGTTTTACAATCACTGATTGTGTAGATTTAACCAATGCCCTTTCTTTTAATACCAAGTTCTGAAATTTTTCCCATCCCATATCATTTACTAAATACCTCATCCTATTTCTTGCCATATTTTTCCTATCACCCATTCTATCAAATATTCGTAGAACTGCAATTGAGGTATACAAAAGATCTTCTACTGGAGTAAATTCTTCTAACTGATGACCAACAAATGATCTATTTCCTAATCCGCCTCCTAGAAATATTTTGAATCCTTTTTGTTTTTGACCATCAATATCTTGTATTTTTGGCAGTAATCCAACATCAACAATTCTAATCATGCCATGTTTCTCACAACATGTGAAATTGAATTTGAATTTTCTTGGTAGAGCTTGATTTAGTGGATTACGTAATAGGAATTTTGCTACTGCTAATGCATATGGTGTTGCATCAAACTCTTCTTTTTCACATACTCCTGATAACGGACTACACATAACGTTACGAACTGTATTACCACATGCCTCTCGTGATGTTAAACCCACATCGCTAAGTGCATGCATTATTTCTGAGACGTCTTCTAATACAACCCAGTGAAGCTGAATATTTTCACGTGTAGAAAAATGCGCACTACCAATCGAATACATTTCACTTAACTGGGCAATTTTTTCTAATTGATGAGGATGTATTTCGCCAGCTGGTATTTTGATTCTAACCATTGCATAATCATCAGTCATTCTGGTTCCATATGCACCGTGTTGAAGTCTGAATCTACGAAATGTATCATGATCAATTTTGCCTTGCCTATACAACTTCACTGTGTTAGCAAAATTGTCTGCTTCCTCTCTCCTCGACCAATCAATCTTTGGTTTTTTAGAACCTCGTTTTGATGGTCTTAACTGTTGTGCCATCTTGATACTTTCCTCTAAACTTGGGATATAAATTATTAGAAAAAGGAAGTTTCAACTAGATTAATAGACAATTTGGATAAATTTGCCATTAGTTTATCCTAATTTTTTTTGTCATAATCACGCCTATTTTTTCTTCTGGCTTTTCGAATACGGAGATAGTATGTAAGACATACTGCAACACCAATCCCTGCGATTATTCCGATAGTGATTGGACTGAATGAATGATCATTTAGAATACATCTTTGAATTTCGGAATTAAGAGTATAGTGATCATCTAATGTCCAATCTTCAGATAATGGAATACCTTTTTCTCTAAGATATTGAATTCTTTCAAGTATTTGATTTTGTATAGATTCTAAATCCTGCCGAACGTTTGGACCGCATTCATACATACCACTATGTAAAACTATTAATGACTTAAAACTGACTTTTTTTTGTGCAAGAATCAGTTAATGAGCAAAGACCAGACAAAATTTTTGCGGATGCAAAGGAAGTTGAAATTACAAGAGCAATTTCAAAAGAATTCTACGATGTTCTCCAAGATAGAGCAGAATGTGATGTCATAATAATAGGTGCTGGTCCAGCTGGATTAACTGCATCTCGTGAATTATCATTAATGGGTTACAAAGTGTTAGTCATTGAACAAAATAACTATCTTGGAGGTGGTTATTGGCTTGGTGGTTACATGATGAATCCAGTGACCGTAAGAGCACCAGCACAAAAAATCTGGGATGAGTTGGGAGTTCCTTACAAGAAAGTAGGTGAAGGATTGTATCTAACTCCTGGTCCACATGCAGTGTCAAAACTTATTGCAGGTGCATGTGATGCTGGTGTGAAATTTCTTAACTTAACAAAATTTGATGATTTAGTTCTACGACATGGAAGAATTGCAGGAATTGTTGTTAATTGGATGCCAGTTTCTGCATTACCACGAAACATTACATGTGTTGATCCAGTTGCATTAGAAGCAAAAATGATCATAGATGCATCTGGTCATGATTCAGTAGCTGTAAAACGACTGGTGGATAGAAATCTTGTTGAATGGAAAGGTATGAATCCAATGTGGGTCGAGAGTGGTGAAGAACACGTAGTTGAAAAAACTGGTGAAGTTTATCCAGGTTTAGTAGCGGCTGGTATGTCTGTGACTGAAACTCATGGATTAGCAAGAATGGGTCCAACATTTGGATCCATGCTATATTCTGGTAAAAAAGCTGCTGAAGTGACTGACCAAAAAATAAAAGAATTAGATAATACAATATCTAAAAAGTCTGATTGAAACTAAAAAAAATAATCCTTTATGATGAACCAGCTGTTTCAGAAATTAATATTCCTAATTTAACGGATTTTTTGAAACGTACAATTCCAGCTGAAGTTATAGTTAAAGATAATTTTTTCAAAAACTTTTCTCAACAGGATATTAAAAAAGTTTCAGAGTCTAGAATTTTTGAAATAAAAAATCCATTTCAGCCTCACATACCCAATGATAGTGATTTAGAATTGGAACGCAATCTTTGTAAGAATTCAAAATTTATGGAGACAACAAAAAAACCTGAAGACGCAAATAGCATATCCGAAGTTGTAATGTATGATGGATTTGAAATACAAAAAATCATTAGAGAACGTTTAGAAGATTTTGAAAATAATACATTACATGTAGTTTTAACAAATCGATTTACATGTACTTTTGATAAAAGGGATTATAGGTATCATGGTCGTGCTGTAATATGTGCAAACCCTGCAATTATTTCAACTACTGGGATAATTGAGGCACCAGCAAAATCAAGTGAATTTTACATTGAAGCAATGGCCAATAGAGCGCAGGGACTCGATATCAAATCTATCAAGGAAAAACACAAAGGAGAATTTTTGGAATATCATGATAAGAGATTATCAAAAATAATTGAGGGATATCTACTTCAAGTGATCTTTTACCTGCTCACAGGAGAATCATTTTGTGATTATCTTGATTGTAGACTAAATAATGCTCACTGGCAAAGGGATTTACTATATTCGCAAATTAAGATCAGAAAACTTTGCGATAAACATCAAGGAATTTTAGATTGTCAGAGATGATTTAAATGTCAAAAACATTGGATTGAATTATGGCAAAGGATGTTGTAATCATCGGTGCAGGACCTGCAGGATATACCGCAGGTATTTATTGTTCAAGAGCAAGACACGATACCCTGCTTATTTCAGGATTACTACCTGGTGGGCAACTAATGAATACAACTGATGTTGAAAACTATCCTGGTTTTGATGAGGGTATTATGGGACCTGATCTAATGCAAACAATGAGAAAGCAAACGGAACGTATGGGTACAAAAATTATTGATGATGTTGTAACAAATGTAGATTTTTCTCAAAAACCGTTCAAAGTTTCAACTGCATCTGATACCTTTGAAACTAAAACAGTAATAGTATGCACAGGTGCAACACCACGAAAAATAGGAATTGAAGGTGAGCAAGTCTTTGCAGGAAAAGGGGTATCATACTGCGCTACATGTGATGGCGCATTCTTTCGCGACCAAGAACTAGCAGTAGTTGGTGGTGGGGATTCATGCATGGAAGAAGCAACATTTCTTACAAAATTTGCTTCGAAAGTTCATATCATACATCGTAGAGATGAATTTCGTGCTAGCAAAATAATGCAAGAACGAGCACTAAACAATAAAAAAATTAATGTTCACTGGAATAGTATAATTTTGGATATTAAAGGTGACCAAAAGGTACAACAGGTTATTCTAAAAGACACAAAAACTGATAAGGAAACTTGTATTGATCTTGCTGGGGTTTTTGTTGCTATTGGCCATGAACCCAACACATCATTATTCAATGATCAACTAAATTTAGATGAAAATGGATACATAATACTCAATGAAAATACTCAAACAAGTGTTGATGGGGTTTTTTCAGCAGGTGATGTACACGATCATAGATATAGACAAGCAGTTACTGCCGCAGGATATGGATGTATGGCAGCAATTGATGTTGACAAATATTTATCTGAACACAAATAGAATCATCTAATTTTTTTTATAATAAATTCTAGATCACTACCATCTTTTTTCAGCTCTACAAGTTCATGACCACGTGTGCGACACATATCACTTATGTCATCTTCAGCTGCAGGATCATCAGCCAGAACCACAAGAATTTGACCCACCTGCATTTTTGCAAGCTCAACTACTGTTTGCATTACAGGAGAGGGACAATACAATCCTCTGACATCTAATGTTTTATCTGATTCTGAAATTTCAACCACTCATGAAAAATCTAATTTGTTGGTATAAAAAACTAGTTTTTTTAGCTATGCCTATTCAAAAAATCATCTTTGTTATGGTTGGTATGTCTCTTGTTCGAAATGCATATGGATCACATCCTTCAAAATTTATTTTGTATGAAATTCTTTTTAAACCATATATTGCGAGTCTGAATGCCAGATCCCAAACATAATTTTTTCTAGTATACATATAGAATTTGTATGAGATATTAAATAATGAAAAGTAATTTGGGTAAAACTGTCTGACATACGAATCAATATACTCCTTTGAATTTTCTATTTTGTATTGTATGTGTTTTAAGACTTCATTTCGTGATACATAGTCTGTATTTTCAATTGAAATTCTTTTTTTTCTTAATGCTGAAATTATATCATCAAGTGTATTTTCAGATTCAATTAAATTTGTACATCTTCCAATTGTAGAAACAATATGTGAATCACTTCCTGCTACGACATCAAGATTATTTTCTTGTGCAAAAATCGCTGCTTTCTTATTTGAGAATATATCTATGTTTGAACTATTAAAAACCTCAAACAGATCACATTTTAGAGAATCCTCACGTAAGGCATCTATTAGACTGAATGGGTGAGGGGCAACTGATACTGCCCCTTGTGACTTTGCGGCGTCTAGTATCTCATCTAATGTTTGATTTGATTTAATCTCTTCAGAAATACCATAAACTAATACATGTGCCTCTTTATCAGTTGTGACTTCTTCTGCAGGATAAATTTTTAGATTTGAAAATTTATGATGGTTGTCCTTATACTCTAGCATCTGTTTGTATCCATTCAATGTGTTATGATTTGTTACGAACAATACGTCTAGATCTGCTTTGAGTGATTGTTCTAACTGTGCAGATATACTTACATCACAATCAAATGGTGGCTCCAGATCACCTAAATGATCATTTGAGTATATGTTATGACAATGAAGTTCAGTTCGAAGATTGCTCATACCTATAGTTATTACTTGCCTTGAATTAATTAACTGATCTAAAAATTAAACTAAAAATCATCTAAACAAATCTTCTTTTTTATCACGTATGATTGAATTAATAGTATCATTTTTTGATTCAAATTCATAGTTTTTTATTATCACTACAGGGCACCTGTCAGTTTTTCCCATCGCTAATTCAGCTGCTGAACATAATTCATCAACAATTGCTATAGCAGTTACACGCATAATTTTTCCAAACATATCAGGTTTGCCTTCAAAGTTTCTTATTGATTCAATTCCAGCAATACCAATTGCATGATCTGTTTGACCAAGTCTGAATGGTCGACCAAATGTGTCAGATATTATTACAGCGATATTTTTTCCAGTGATTTGCAGTATGTCATCTCTTATTCTTTTTGCAGATCTATCTGGATTAACAGGTAATAATGTTGCATATCCTTTTTCAACATTACTTTCATCAACTCCTGCATTAGCACAAATAAAATTATTATTAGTTTCAACAATTATCACACCATGCTCCATCCTTACAATTCTTTTTGACTCTGATAAAATAGTCTCAACAAGTTTAGGATCTTTCTCATATGCCGATGCAATTCCAACTGAAAGTTCAGATGGAATAACAGAATTAAGATTTATCACCCGTCCTTCTTGCTTTGAAATAATTTTTTGAGATATAACGATTATATCACCATCATCAATTGACTTCTTACTTGATGACAATATCATTTCTGTGATATCATCATTTGGTTTTATATCCATCTTGAATTTTACTGGATTAATTTGGATTGTCATATTCTAAATTTAAAAAATAATCATATAATTTAGTTTTTTCAAAAATACTAAGACTAGGCTATTTGTAATGGAATTTCGAGTTTGAAATGATTATTAATGATAGGAATTATCTTTGAAAGGTCTTTTTCTTCCAAACTAACTGTGGCTAAATCTTTTACCAAATCTTGAGCTCTATATGCTATTCCTAGATTACAAATATCAAACAGTTTTACATCATTTGCGCCATCTACAATTACTGTTATGTCGTCTTGTTTTATGCCCCACTCATCAATTTTGATTTTTGCAGATTTTGCTTTATCAGAATCAACATGAATTTCTACACCGTCTAATTTACCGTCTTTGAATAGTAATTCATTTGAAAACACATAATCAAGATGAAGTTCTTTTAGAAGCCTATCAGTCATTATGGTGAACCCACCTGATACTGCCAAAATTTTCCATCCTGCTTGCTTTAATGCTGAACATGTTTCTTTTGCACCACTCATGATTGGTAGAGAATTTGCAACTTCAATACATGTTTCATAACTAATTCCTTTTAATAGATCCACTCGTTTCGTCAAGCCGTCTTCCCAATTAATCAAACCCTGAATTCCTTTTTTAGTTATATCCCAAATTTCGTTTTCTTTATTTATTTTCTCAGCAAGAACTGGTAAAAATTCTGCGTCATACAAGACGCCCTCAACATCAAAAATTGCTAACAATTGTATTCTATTTTGAAAACAAAAAGGCAATCATATAAAAGTTGAAAGTTAATTTATCGATCTACAATAGCTAGTATTAAATCAAGCCACATTAATTATTAGTTTATCAAGCAAATGGCGGAAGAATTAGAACATAAATACGAAGTTGAAGTAAAGCAGAGAGAAGGAAGGCAAAAACTCCCTGATGATGTAAAAGAAGAACTGAAATCTTCAGGAATGATGGATGAAAAGGGTAAATTAAAGCTCAAAGGTGTTAGTCCAAAAATGCTCAAAAGAATGAAACAAGAATATGTTGAATGCCCTGTATTAAAAAATGAGATACATTTTATACAATGCTTCGTCTGTAAGAATTTTCAAAGTAGAGTTATGGGAAACGTTTTGTGTAAAGGCGATAAACTGTAATTTTAGATATTTGCTGTAATTCGTTTTATGCTGTTCACAATCTTCATTTTACGTTGAATTGATAATTCAGGCTCCAATGTTACAAAAACAATTTTTCGCTTGGTGTAAACCGCAAATTGAGTCACTTTTTCACGCTCAACATGGACATATCTAACCTTACCTAATTGCCTATCAAACTCTTTTCTCATTTTTCTCCTTCTTGCAACCTGTTTACAAAAATGCTCCTCTTGTTTTTGTGACTCGAGTGAAGTCTTTCCTTCATTCATAATTCCCTCTAAGATGTTTCCATTCAGGTCGATTATTGATGCGAATCTCATATTATTGTCTAATGCAACAATTTTTTCAACGATTTCTAAGAGATTCTGCGTGACCATGATATTGCCAAATTTTTTTCGAATATATGTTTAATTTTTTTTCTTTTATAGACAAATTAATAGTAAAGAAGACTAAATAATTCCAAAAATACTGTCAAATTTAATGGGAAAAGAAGCTGGAATTACAGTAAAGAAAAACGATGACTTTAGTGAATGGTATACTCAGGTTGTGATCAAGGCAGAATTAGCGGATTATGCACCAGTGAAAGGCCTTATAGTTCTGAGACCAGACGGATATTCAATCTGGGAATCATTGAAAGCCTCATTAGATTCTAAACTAATTGCAACAGGACATAGGAATGGATTCCTGCCTTTACTTATTCCAGAATCACTCCTTGGAAAAGAGAAAGATCATTTTACTGGTTTTAATCCAGAAGTGTTTTGGGTTACACATTCTGGCGATGGTGAGATTGGTGACAAGCTTGCACTACGTCCAACGTCTGAAACATTAGCATACACAATGTATGCCAAGTGGATTAGAAGTTGGAGAGACCTTCCACTAAAAATTAATTTTTGGAATTCTGCATTACGAGCTGAAATTAAAGGAACTAAACCATTTCTTAGAACTTCAGAATTTTTATGGCAAGAGGGTCATACAGCACATGCTGAGAAAGATGAAGCAGAAAAAGAAGTTACTGATATTTTAGAAATTTACAAGAAAACTGTTGAAGAAGAAATTGCAATTCCTGTAATTACCGGAAGAAAATCTGAAAAAGAAAAGTTTGTAGGCGCGGTTTACACACTAACAATGGAATCACTAATGCCGGATGGAAAAGCACTACAAATGGGAACAACACATTTTCTTGGACAGAATTTTTCAAAACCATTCGAAGTGAAATATGCTGACAAGAATAATGTTGAGAGTTTTGTATGGCAGACTTCATGGGGTGTATCATGGAGGTTGATTGGTGGGATGATTATGGTACATGGTGATGATAAGGGTCTTGTACTACCACCTAGAGTAGCACCAATTCAAGTAGTGATAATTCCGATATATCATTCTGATGAAGAGAAAAAAACAATACTAGAAAAATCAAGAGATATCAAGGAATTTCTAGAATCTTATCCCATTCGTGTACATTTAG
>Ga0310344_10000813_pt1 | contig 24291 bp, 23 predicted proteins | sample HC15DNA20200_MG_FD_203801 | JGI IMG/M metagenome (GOLD analysis project Ga0310344, IMG submission 203801) | Marine microbial communities from station ALOHA, North Pacific Subtropical Gyre - HC15-DNA-20-200_MG | ecosystem: Environmental > Aquatic > Marine > Oceanic | place: Pacific Ocean: North...
CAAGAATCGCTTTCGGGAGTGTTCCTATACCAAATTGAATAATTGCACCGTTTTCAATCTCTCCTGCAGCGTGATCAGCAATTCGCAAATCTATTTCACTCGGTATTATATCTGGTTGAGCGATAAGTTTTTCTTCCCCTTCAACTAAGATATCAATTTCATCCAAATTAAGTTCTGTAGCTCCAAATGTGTAAGGCATCTGGGAGTTAACCTGGGCTATTAGAAAGGGTGCCCTTCTGACAGCCTGAGCCGTCTCTCCTCCATTTACACCAAGACTAACCTTACCTTCAGGGCCTGGCGGAGAAACTTGAACAAAAGAAAAATCAATAGGCCGAGGACCATCTTCTGAAATAACCTGATCCCATTGCGTCACAGAGCATTGTAAAACCTCAACAGCCTCATGTTCCACGAGAGAACGAACGGCCCCTGCGGGATGCAGTGCTGAAAGAAAAAACGGTTCACCGAGTGCTTTGAAAACAGGTAAATGCTCAAGCGTATAGGGAAGCACAATGTCAATCCGCGTAAATCGATCACGAACATTAAATAATGCTTCCAGAAGGTGCGTCGGTGGTGCGGAACCCGTCGCCACATGAATTCGGGAACCATCAAAAATTTCATCCATAGCAGATCGAGCGCTACGCTGGGTTGCTTTGCGATCTCTTCTGCTAACAACAAGCGGGCCTTTATACTTCGGAACAGTCAGAGTGATTCTCTAGAGGAAGTGTCTGGGGAAAACATTGGTATCGTTAAATTTTCCCGAGTCTCCCAAGAAACGTGAACAGGCATGCCTATCTCTATATCTTCATTACCTACTCCAACTATATTTGAAATTATCATCGCTCCCTCTTCCAACTTAATCTGGGCGACGTTGTAGGGAATATCTTCCGAGAAACTTTCAAAATACTTCTGGTGCATTATAACAAATGACCATACGACTCCCCGTCCCGAGAGTTCTATCCAATGCCAGGAATTGTCGTGAGTCTCTGGCGACATGGGCGATGGAGGCAACCAAACACGGCCCGTTTGGTTACAACGCTGAGCGGTCAGCTTGTGCTCTTTGCATGCTTCCCAAAACTCTTTGTTCCATAGATCAATTCGTGGTTCCGGCTTATATTCCGTCAAAAGATTATCTCCGAAACAAAAATGAAACTGAAAGGTTGGTAGCACACACATATTGCACCACTTCACAATCTGAAATTTGCCTATCGCCACATTCTCTTCTGCATTGGCGTACCGCCTCTGCTAGCAAGCCCCATCCTTGCATATAACTTTCTGAAAGATGACCCCCAGTGGTATTCGTGGGCCACCGCCCACCATCAAGAGCAAGATTTCCTTCGCGAATAAATTCTCCCCCTTCGCCTTGCTTGCAGAAGCCAAGACCTTCGAGAGAGAAAAGCACTGTGGGTGTAAAATTGTCGTAAATCATGAGTCCACTAACGGCATCTTGGTCGATATTCGCCCGCTGATAGACCTTACCCGCTACCTCTTGAAGAATAGGGTACCAATAATCAGTCTTTGGAAATGCCGAACCGTCAAAGTTGTCGCTGCGGGCATAACCACTGATGTAGGTTGGTGGCTTGATTAAATCACGCGCTCGTTCCGCGGAGGTGACAATCAATGCAACTCCACCATCATTTATAAGACAATAGTCATAAAGCCTTAAAGGTTCGCAAATAAAACGAGAGTTCCAGTAATCCTCGGAGGTAATGGGCTTATTCATCACCGCTCCAGGGCAACGAAGAGCATGATCTCGAAAAGTCATCGCGATTGGTGCGAGATCTTCGGAGCTTGTCCCAAACTCATACATATGTCTTTTAAACATCATCGCATGAATTGCACCCGGTGATGTAAAACCCCACGGAAGCCAAGGTCCCCAGGGACCGGTCGCGCCGCCATACTTAACGCCTGCACTCTTACCGTCATTACCATAAACAAGAGCAACTACTTCCGCGTCCCCGGAAGCAATAGCCTGACAGGCCAGCATCAGGGAAATCCCGGCATAACGACCTTCTCCGGGCGTCGTTATGCAATATCTCAAGTTAAGATTTGCCATTTCAGCGAGTCGTTCGTAAGACGGGATTCGATTAACAATCAGTCCATCAATTTCTGACCACTTTATTCCGCACTCTGAAACCGCTGTCTGTAAGGCTCGTAGTCCCATCTCGTAACAATCAGTCTCAGGGAAAACCCCCCATTCCGTCGTTCCAACTCCAACTATGCAATTTTTATCGCGAAGAGACCAATCCGACATCATGATCCGAACAGATCCAAAGTTGCAAACTCGTCATGCAAGATGGGTACTGGATCGACATCAAACCAGTTTTCAATGATACTGGCATACACCTGACGGAAGTCAGTCGTATAAATCAAATTGTCTCCGGGATCTAACTCAGTAAGGCTTGGGCGGTCCCCGTAATGCCCTCCTTTTACGTTTTCTCCTATGACGAAGAGTGCATTCGCAGCACCGTGATCAGTACCCAAATTAGTATTTTCGGGAACACGTCTACCGAATTCCGAGAACACTAATAGAACCACATCCTCTGCTCGTCCTAATCTAACTAAGTCCTGATAAAACCCCGAGATTGCATCAGAAGCATAAGTTAATAATCGACTATGAAGATTAGCCTGATGGACATGAGTATCAAACGCGAAGTTTCTGAACGTCGTGTAATACAAGCGACTCGACATTCCCGCTGCAATCAAAGAAGCTATCTTAGGAAGGTCCAATGATACCAATCCATAGTCTACTGGAGTGCTGTAGGACTCCCACGCATCCCTAACGAGTTCTGCAGAGTTCCTTGCGCTACGCGCCGCGTCCACTAAAAATTTCCGTGTTGGATTCTTCAGTCCTTCCGATGAAGGCAAAAACTCTGCCACATCAGTTTGCTCATATGTTGCTTTTCGAACAAACCGCGATGGTTCATCAAAAACTACAGGAAGATGTCTGCGACTACGAACGGCAAGTGATTGTGACTTATCAATATTTATTAAAAAACCCTCTGATCCCACTGGGTCCATCTTATCAGCCAGCCGCCCCAGCCATCCATATTCCTCACCACTATTCGGAGCAGCCGTATGCCAATACGAAAGTGAAGTAAAATGCGAAAAAGAAGGATCCTTGTAGCCACATCCGTGAACGATGGCAACTTTTCCATCTTTATAAAGACGTTCGACGCCTCTCATAGATTGATGAAGTCCGTAGTACTCATCAAGTTTCAAAAGATTCTCTTCGGGAATTCCCAAATTAGGACGATGACGATAGTAGGCATCATCACCATAAGGAACCACGGTATTCAATCCGTCATTACCACCCGACAGTTCTAGTACAACAAAGATCTTATCCGATACTCCCGAAGCAAGAGAGACGTTACCAAGTAGAGGCCATGAACATATTGCTCCCAGCCCCAAAGCTGTATTACGAGAGAATTCCCTACGGCTCAAATTTATTCTTTTTTGATTTTGGCTCATTAAAAACGTCCTCAACCCAATTGATACTCTGGAGTACTTAGAATCAGATGAACAAGCTCTCTCAGCGGACGGTCTAGATAGCTCCACGCCTTCTTCACGTCTCGGGTCCCTAATTGTCCTTCCAAAAATCTTACCAGCCTCGACCTAAACTCTAAATCTACGGGAACGCTTAATAGTCGAAGAACAAAATGGTCCACAATTTCCTCGAGAGTACCAGCCTGTGCCTCCTCGATCATAGCCCTGAGGTCTAGCCTAGGAATATTTCGAGGAATTGGCTTTACTTTTGCAATTGCCATTTGCCAACCTCGGTAACTACCAAGGCGTGTATTAAAATCTTCATCGCGATCGGCCATTTGGTTAGCTTCAGACATCATCACACTTTCATCTAATTCCGGAATCGTCGCGCTGGTCACATCTAATCCCGCTGCGATTTTTTCGTGGACTTTTCTGATATTTTCTGTCCTTGGAAACCGATCGTGGGGAATAAAGTTAATGTCAGGGAATACTACGTCATACGCAAAATTTCCTCGCGCAATAAGAAGTCCCGGCGTAATCCAACTTTCTCCATATGCCCATCCTGCAACTGAAGGTGGCCTAAAAAGCTGCTGACCGAGCTCTGCCGTAATATCATTGAAATCCGGAACACCTGGAATTTCCGTAAGCCCCATTTTCCGGTAAGTCGAAACAACTAGAGGAACGGGAGCTTTAATCTGTGTTCCAATTGATGCTGAACTGTAAAAATCTTTTGAGTTAAATATCACAGTAAGAAATTTCGAAATATCATAGTCATTTGAACGAAGTGTTTGGGCGAGTTTCTCTTTAAATTTTTCTGATGGATTATCTCGGACAAAGAATCGATACAATTTACCCGCAATGAACTTAGCTGTGATTTTCTGTTCTAAAATAATGTCGATGACATCGACTCCATCGAAATTCCCTGCACGACCCAGGAAAACTTTTTCTAGTTCGTCATGTTGATCTTGTCTAATTTCAAACTCTAAATCCGAATAATTCCATCCGGTAAAGGCTCGGGCACCCTCCCTAATGTCAATTTCTTCGTAATTCCCCACTCCCATCGTAAAAAGTTCCATGATCTCTCGCGCGAAATTTTCATTTGGAGAGCCTTTAACATTTACTCCCGCATCCAAATAGGAAAGCATCGCAGGATCCTGAGAAACCTTGATCAAGAGTTCACGGAACGACCCGAGCCCCAAACTATGGAATATGGCCAATTGGTTTTCCATCTTCCGGTAATCCCGGACTTTGATCTCATTAACGGCAAAATGCCCATGCCAGAACAGGGCGAGCTTTTCTTGAAGTGGACGATCGGTATTTAACATCCGATATGCCCACCAATAGGCTAATCGGTGTGTTTCCAAGCGACTTGCTCTTAACCAATAAAAGAATCTATCGACCGAGGGTTGAAGCCTTCGGTTTCCACTCGGCTTATTGAGTACACCGAGAACGCCCCCGTTCTTCGCTGCCAACTCAGTGGTTGCCGGCCTGCTGGGCGGGAATGGCTCTAAGCCTGGGTCGTGAACTCCCGAGGCCTCAAAAGGTCTGAGGTGGGTATTGTCTATATCCTGAAGGTCAATAAATTGCCGAACGGCAAGACTGGGAGGCATTGCCTCCAAAACTTTTACCTCCTCTGGTGAGCCTCCAAAGCCGGCTCTCTCCAAAAGATGCGCGGCTCTCTCGTAATTCCAATCTTTAATCGCGATGGGTCGTAAATCCTCAACCCAGGCCTCAGTAGAAGAACCGGCAGGGATCGATGATCCAACCAAGCCTATTGTCATCAACAAAAGAAGAGGATTTATCCAATCTGCGTAAAATTTTCGAAGTAGCATCGGAACCCCCGAAGTAAACCTATTAAAACCACCCCCCTATCCTATCGAATTAACCGCATTCTGCTGGAAACGATTCGCCTAGCGCTCAAAGAAGAAACACAGCAAGGCTCCAGACCAGGAAGTAAACACATTTTTATCTTTTTCGTATATAATTTAAGCACTTATAAAATTCAAGAAGAAAGCAACGTCAGGGGCTCATACTCCAAAGGATTCCTTTGAGCCCCTAACATAGTTTCCGACTCGTTCTAATATGTTCATTTTCAAATTAGGAGAATTCCGATTGTCTGAAAACGAAGAAGAATTGAAACAAGAACTAGAGAAATTGCGAGCGGAAAATAGAGCTCTAAAAAGAGGTGGCGATCTTCAACTCAAAGTTAGTGCCAAGGGCGCCGTCTCGCTTTACGGGCTAAGGCGGTTTCCGGCAACATTCTATGCGGATGAGTGGGAAAAAATCCTGGGGATGAAAGACAGGATTTTGGAATTTATTCGAGATAACGATGCTGCACTTCAACGCAAGAATTAGGCGCGATAGAATCCAAGAGGATAAGGCGAGTTTATTAAACGAACTAAAAGTCGATATTTCTATTGGCCTTTGGACAAAAGAAATGGGCCCTTAATTGAATAATACTGCTCCACTTAGCGACATCCGTGTCCTTGACCTTACCCGATACTTGGCAGGACCGTTTGCAACAATGCTCCTTTCCGACTACGGCGCCGATGTCGTAAAAATTGAGAGTACAGGGGACAGAGAGTTCCGTTCACGAGGAAACACGACTGACAGTTACTTCTTTCTTTCTGCGAACCGTGGGAAGCGCTCGGTGACTCTCAATCTAAAGAAAGAAGAAGGACGAAAACTTTTTTTAAAACTTGTCCCAGAATTCGACGTGGTAATAGAAAATTTTCGTCCAGGAGTCATGAAAGAGCTCGGATTAGGAGCGGAATTGCTGCTGGAGGTGAACCCTGGTCTGATTTACTGCGGTATTTCAGGCTTTGGGGCAACCGGACCGTACGCCGAAAGACCCGGCTTCGATCAAATTGCCCAAGGCCTAAGTGGTTTCATGAGCCTCACGGGAACGGATGAAAGCGGACCAACGAGGGCAGGCATCGCAATATGTGATCTACTTGGAGGAATTTTTGCCGCCCATGGAATTCAGCTTGCCTTACTCTCGCGGGAGAAGACTGGAAAAGGTCAGATAGTTCACACATCCTTACTCGAAGCCATGGTCTCTATCTTATCATGGGGAGCGGGTATGTTTTTTGACCGAGGAACTTCTCCCGGACCTGCCGGTCAACACCATCCCTTGTCGAGCCCGTACGGAAGGTTTGCAGCGAAGGACGGCTATTTAAACATCGCTGCAGGAAATGAAAAAATGTGGGGAAAACTAGCTTCGGCGCTTGGAAAGTCAGAGTGGGTAGATAGCGAGCTATTCCATGATTCGTCTTCACGAATTAAAAACCGCCAAACACTGACTGAAGAGATCGAAAAAGTTTTGTCAAACCGGAGTGTGGACAGCTGGGTAGAACTCATCAATTCAGCAGGCGTGCCTTGTGGGCCTGTCTTGAATATGCAAGAAGTTTTCGAGAATCCTCAGGTCTTGGCAAGAAACATGAAAGTCGAAATGCCTCACCCTGAAGTAGGTACGTTTATAACAACCGGGTTACCGGTAAAACTTTCCGAGACGCCAGGAAAAATCGAGAGAAGACCTCCTCTACACGGGGAACATACAGAAGAAATACTAAGAGAATTTGGGATCGAAGACACGGAGATAGATTTTCTGAAGAGAGAATCTGTAATCGGCTCTCAAACAAGAACATCCGAGTAACATTTCAATGAAGACTATAGACTCCTCCCGCAAAGACTTAGCCTACGAATTTCGCGATACTCCATTTGGTCCACACAGCGCAGAATTACGAGAAGTTCTTCAAATTCTACGATGGACTCCTCTCAAAGGTAGGAGAATTTTGGTTTGTACAAGACCAAATGAGGAGTGGCGAATAGGAATTAATCCAGGTGTGCGCGGAAAGGAAATCATTTTTGAAGGCGATCCCTTTTATAACTTTCGCGGAGCTCTCTGGGGATTATTTCGACGCCGCTGGGAACTCGCCACTGGCGAGCAATTGGAATCTTAGGGATCGTTATGGAAAAGCTCACTGGATATTCTGATAAAATTTGCGGCTCCCCGGGAGAAGCGATCTCGTTCAAAGTCTCTTCACCACAAAGATTGTCTTACCAGGCCGAACTGGTCCGCCTTCGATGTGCCGACAGTTCCGCAACAGGACCCGGTTTTAAAGAGTTCTCATTGCCTGCAGCTTTTACAGGGGAACATACCGGCCGTCGTCAACGAATCGGTATCGGTTCATTTGTAAAGGCAGACAATATCACTGCATTCGACCTAAAAAGAGTGACACTACTGTCTCTTATATGGCCCACTCTACCTGAGGGCAAAGAGCAAGCTCTCATGGGGACCTGGGATCCGAAGGCAAAATCAGGTTATGGACTTTTTATAACGAAACACGGTACTTTGTCATTTTCAGTCGGTAACGGATCTGAACCGGTCTTTACCGTCAATTTGGAAACCCCACTGCAGCCCAGACATTGGTACTTAGTTGCTGCGACTTATAACGATGAAACGGGCGAAGCAATTATTCATCAAATTCCTCAATTTCAATACGCTTACTCAAGTGATTCCATTACAAAATCTCAAATTAAAAAACTTTCGATTCGCAATAACGGATGTTTTAGAATCGCGTCTTGGGAAATAGACGGCATTCCAAAGTCTTGTTTCAACGGAAAGATCGAGCGTCCTCGAGTTTCTAAGCAAGCACTCCGACTCAGCGAAATCGAATCATTGGTAAATTCTGAAACAAGCTCTAGTTTAAATGCCGATGTCGTAGCTGCTTGGGATTTCGGAGCGAACAACTCTTCGGATATACTTATGGATATTGGTCATCACCGACTTGAAGCACGTACATACAACTTGCCAACGCGTGCTGTAAGAGGATCACGTTGGGATGGTAGTCAACACTCTTTCACGCAGGCCCCTTCCCACTACGGCGCGATTCACTTTCACGAGGACGATCTCTATGATTGCGGCTGGGATACCGATTTTCAATTTGAAATACCAGATGGCTTCCCATCTGGTTTATACGCAGCAAAACTAACCATGGGAGAAGAGGAAGAATACCTTCCCTTCTATGTAAGACCCCCAAAAGGTACTGCTCGATCTCGCCTCGCTCTACTTATACCCACGGCAAGCTATTGCGCATATGCGAACTATCATGTCGGGACAGAATGGGTATTTTCAGAGCAAATACTGAATGCCTTCACCGTTCTGGACGCCGAGGCGCAATATTTGCAACACCATGCAGATTTAGGAATTTCGTCTTATGACTCACACGTGGACGGAAGTGGCTGTTCATATTCCTCTAGACTACGCCCAGTACTAAACATGAGGCCACACACCTGGGCTTGGCAGTTTGCTGCCGATACTCATATCATCGATTGGCTTGAACAAAAGGATTTTGACGTGGATATCTTTACGGATGAAGATTTACACAACGAAGGATTAAGCCTCTTGGAACCCTATTCCTGTGTCATGACGGGAACCCACCCAGAATATTATTCGCGTAACATGATGAACACTCTCCTTGCATACCAACAAAGGGGAGGAAGATTTATGTATATGGGCGGTAATGGATTCTACTGGAAAATCGATTATCACAAAGATTTTCCCGGTGTAATCGAAGTAAGAAGAGCGGAAGACGGCAGTCGAAGTTGGATTTCCGAGCCCGGCGAATACTATCATTCTTTCAGTGGCGAATTAGGAGGCCTATGGAGACGCAATGGGCTCCCTCCTCAGGCAATTGCTGGAATCGGTTTTACCGCGCAGGGATTTGACAAATCCACCTTTTATGAGAGGACGGACGACAGCTTCGACCCGCGGGTAGAATTTGTTTTCAAAGGAATAAAAGCGGAAGAAAAGATTGGAGACTTTGGTGAAATGGGCGGTGGTGCCGCAGGATTTGAAATTGACCGTGCCGATTTACAACTTGGAACTCCTCCGCATGCGCTGGTAATCGCATCAGCTACGAATTTCTCCGATGGATACCATTGGGTTGCTGAAGAACATACGCATGCTCATAAAGCAATTACGGGTACAACGTGCCCTCATGTTCGCGCCGACATGGTTTTTTACGAAACGCCTGGAGGAGGCGCAGTGTTCTCTACTGGATCAATTGCATGGTCCGGCGCGCTCTCATCAAAAAACTACAATAACAATGTTTCCCGAATTACCGAAAATGTTTTGCGTCGATTCTTAGATCCGACCGTTTTCTAATTTTTTTCTACAGGAGACCTTCTTGGACTTTACCATCCCAACAGACATCCAAAACAAACTCATCGAGTTGGATCAATTTATTGAAACCGAAATCCTGCCGCTCGAACTTGCCGATGACAACCAGAGGTTTTTCGATCACCGAAGAGAGCATTCAAGAACAAATTGGGACAACGATGGACAACCCCGCGAAGAATGGGAAGAACTCCTTTCGGAAATGCGAAGACGATCAGATGCTGCCGGTCACCTACGCTTCGGCTTGCCAAAGGATATGGGAGGATCCGAAGGCTCTAACCTGGCTATGGCTATCATACGAGAACACTTAGCTGCAAAAGGTCTGGGCCTTCATAATGACTTGCAAAACGAATCATCGATTGTTGGGAACTTTCCGATAGCGATAATGCTCCATCGGTTTGGTACACAGACACAAAAAGATGAATTTTTGGAGGGACTAATTGATGGTTCCCAACCAATTGGCTTCGGGCTTACCGAGCCATCGCATGGGAGCGACGCAACTTGGCTAGAAACGACTGCAGTAAAAGATGGAGATGATTGGATTTTAAACGGTAGCAAACGATTTAACACGGGTTTGCATAGCGCAACTCACGATATGATTTTCGCTAGAACCTCGGGTAAGGCAGGGCAAGCAAAAGGAATCACGGCTTTTCTAGTGCCTACTAACTCTGCAGGGTTTAGCGTCGATTTCATGTGGTGGACATTTAATATGCCGAGTGATCATGCAGAGATTTCACTGCATGACGTACGTGTCCCAAGCTCCTCTATTTTAGGCCAAGAAGGCTCTGGCCTTGAACTTGCGAATACTTTCACACATGAAAATCGTATCCGGCAAGCCGCATCAGGCGTTGGCGCAGCTCAATTCTGTATAGACGAAAGCGTTAAATACGCAAAAGAACGTATCGTCTTCGACAGCCCGTTATGGAAAAACCAGGCGATTCAGTTCCCACTCGCAGAACTGCAAACCGAATGTGAGATGGTACGCAACTTGGTCTACAAAACTGCTTGGGAGCTCGACCAGCTGCACCATATGGAAGTCACTGATAAAGTTTCAATGTGCAACTACCGCGCTAATCGATTAGTTTGCGATGCTTCCGACCGAGCAATTCAAGTCCATGGCGGCCTAGGATACAGCCGACATAAACCGTTTGAACATATTTATCGTCATCATCGAAGATATCGAATAACCGAAGGGTCAGAAGAAATACAAATCCGAAGAGTTGCCGGAATACTTTTTGGACGGCAAGCAAAACGGTGACAGTCCTAAAAATCTGGAAATGTCTAGGGGGGACTAAAAGCGCTCAACAGGTAGGCCAATACGACAAAGGTCGCTGCTCGGGCGGCGGGATAACTCGATTGGATAATCTTTCAAGATCTTCCGCAAGTGTCTGCCTCGTCAGAGCAGGGTCAATAATTTCATCGATCCACATCGCACCTGCGGCCTCGTAGGGGCTTGTAGCTTCATTAATTTCTTTTAACAAACGAAGCCTTTCCTCTTCTCTATTCTCATCGTCCTCAATGGAACCCAACTTCTTTCCGTATGCAACATTTACTCCGACTTGGGGATCCATGAATCCAATCTCGGCTCCTGGCCAGGCATAAAGTCCTTTGTTTCCCATCCGGGAACCATTCATGGCATGCCAAGCCAGACCGAAAGCTTTTCGGAGGCATACCGTCAGCGTTGGAGTAGAAGCGTTTTGCAAAGCCTGCATCATTCTCATCCCCCAGTGCAGTATCTTGTCGTGCTCTACCTTACGACCGACCATAAATCCTGGAACATCAACAAGAAAAACGACGGGCAAATTGAATGAATCGCAGATAGTAAGCAACCTTATAATCTTCTGGCAGGCATTTGGATCAAGGGTACCTGCTTGAAAAAACGGGTTATTTGCAACGATACCAATCGCGAAGCCATTCAGTCGAGCCAATCCAGCTGTCACGTTTCTTGCAAATAAGGGCTGAACTTCAAAAAACGAATCTTCGTCGCATATTCTCTCTACAACCTTTCGCATATCATATCCACGTGTCCTTCGATCGGGGACTAATGAAGCCAGCCCTGAATCAGGTCCAATTGTCTTTCTAAACTCGGTTCGTGGAGTGATCTCGGAAGCATTATTGGGTAAGTAAGATAGCCATCGACGAATGGCTTCGTAGGCTTCCTCATCGGTCGAAACACTTAAATCAATTTGACCAGTGTGTTTAGCATGAACCATCGCACCACCAACCTCTTCAAAGGTGATTTCTTCACCTGTCGCAACCTCAAACACTTTCGGTGATGTAACAGCCAGGCAAGAGCCTTCGACCATGACAACGTAGTCAGACATAGCAGAGAGAAAAGAGGAACCGCCAAAAGACTGCCCTACAATTGCTGTTGCCATTGGGACTTTATGCCGTCGCGTTGCCATATTCATGAGTCCTCCAGCCTCCGAAAGGCCCTCTGAGCCCATAAGGTCTGGAATTCTCCCGCCACCAGTTTCCCCAAAGTGAACTATCGGTATCCCCATGGCCAAAGCCCGTTCATAAAGTCTATGCTCTTTCCTGGTTCCAACCTCTGAGCTTGTTCCTCGAAGTACCGTTATATCGTCGCCAAAAACTGCGACTGGGCGACCAGCAATGAGACCGTGCCCTCCAATTTTTCCATCTCCAGGGGTCACTTCTTTTTTATCAACCCTTAGAGATCGCGCAAAGGTTCCCAATTCTCGAAACGACTCGGCATCAAGAATGCCCTCAATATGTTCCCGAATTGTCCGATCTCCAGATGCCTTCATCGCCTGAAGTTTTTCTTTCCCTCCCATCTCGTTCCGAATTTTTTCTAAGCGTTCCTGTCGATCTTTGATTGGCGATTTATTCATAATTTGAGCTCCACACATTAGTCTCGGACAAAACCGGTAATTCATGCTACAGGATTCTTCTACTTAGGAGCTAAAATGCGCGCAGTCTTATGTCATGAATTCGGCCCTATCGAATCATTGAAAATCGAAGAAATTGATCCACCCCTACCAAATGCCAAACAAGTCCTCATTTCGGTTCAGGCGTGCGGAATGAACTATCCAGATGTCCTGATGGCAGAAGGGAAATACCAGTCAATCCCTCCTTTCCCATTTAGCCCAGGCACTGAAGTCGCTGGGATTATTGAAAAAGTTGGAGCGGATGTCCTTAAGTATCGCCCGGGGCAGCCTGTAGTTGCGACCGTTTGGGCTGGCGGCTTAGCCGAGAAGGTAGTTGCAAGCGAAGACAGCCTTCGGACCGTCCCCAAAGGAATGGACTTGGTTACAGCTGCCGGAATTAGCGTGACGTATGGGACCTCCTACTATGCTCTAAAACAGCGCGCCCGACTTCGTGAGAACCAGACCCTTTTGGTTCTGGGAGCTGCAGGGGGAGTCGGCATCTCCGCCGTTGAACTTGGAAATGCGATGGGAGCAAAAGTGATCGCGGCTGCAAGTTCCGACGAAAAGCTTGAGATCGCCAAAAAGGCAGGTGCGGCGGAAATCGTTAATTACTCTGACGGCAACCTCAAAGACAAGGTTAAAGCTATCACCAATGGGCTCGGTGCAGATGTTATCTACGATCCAATTGGGGGCCCTCTTTTTGACCAGTGTATGCGCTGCGTCGCGTGGGAAGGGAGAGTATTGGTTATTGGTTTTGTTCAAGGCATTCCTAAGGTACCAACGAACCTCGCTCTCTTGAAAGGTTGTGAGATCGTTGGCGTTTTCTTTGGAGATTGGACCAGGAGAGACCCCAAAGGAGCGGACGAAAATCTTGCTGAACTTCAAAAAATGTTCGAAGCAAAAACTTTACAGCCCCTCATCGGAAAAGTTTACGATTTTGAAGATTTTTCCCATTCGCTAGAGGACCTTAAGGAACGTAGGGCAATGGGTAAATTAGTGGTGACCGTTGGCAGCTCTTGAAGTTGCTGGTTTACGGACCTTAACCTGTTTTCTAATTCAAGACTTTATGTATTTAAAAGTTCGGACTAGTGCACAACTAGTAGTTACCCGATACAAACTCTTCAAACGTCAGAGCCTTAATCGCCTTGTCATCCTGATCAAGAACTTCAAAAACATACTTGTCACGACATTGCATGCTAAAGAGAAGAACAGAGCCATTCTCCCCTGCGTATTCCATATGAGTTTCACCGTAAGGACTCTGACCGATGTGGCCTCTCGTACGAGTCTTATGAATAGTTTGAGTCGCCGTTTTCTCTACCAGGTGGTGCTCACCTTCTAGAACAATTGTTGTCGTTTCCCCCAAGTGCCTGTGATAGTGGCAGTAGGAGTTGGGCTCCCACTTACCGAGAAAATCAATTCGGCCGGTGTCTGGCTGTGCGCCCAAAATTGCGATCCAATAGTTGATAGGGTAATTGAATCCGTCACCGCCAAGAAGATGATTCCACTTGACATTGTCCGTTGAAAATCCTGAACTATGTGTCGCCTGTAGTGAGCTCACGCTTGCCATTTAGAGTTACCTCGTGTTTACCGTTAAAAGAGTTCCGAGTTCCTATTAGCCCGTCTCGTAAATCAGGCGTCCCTCACGGTCGTTGCGAACCTCGGCATCTCTACTATGTCTTAGATGTTCCAAGTGTGCATAAGTCTCGCTTTCCGCCATGGATCCCCAAGAACGTTTACGAAATAGCTTTTGAGAAAACTCCATAACACTTGCCGGCCCGAGTTCTCTTCCAATTTTTTTAACTTTTTCTAGTCGTTCAACATGATGGACTCTTATCGCCTCAGCTCGCCCTGCCAGGTCGAAAAAAGGATGACCGTGTGCGGGAAGAGCTTGCCTAATATGGGGAATTTGAGCCACAGCGTTTAAAGATTCAAAGAATTCGTTCAATGGGTCTTTCGCTAAAGAAAGGCCCGAGATGTGAGGGGTAATAGTAGGAAGGACATGATCTCCAGAAAGAAAGATCTCTTCTGAAGGATCATGGAGACAAATGTGATCTTCTGTATGACCGGGTGTATGCACCACAAACCACTCCCGACCTGCCAACCTGAGCACCTCGCCCCCGGAGGTTGGGTCCGAAATCGCAGGTACGATGTTGCCTCTAAAAAGAGAAAATGTTCCCCATTTCAAACGATTTCGAAGTGTCGGTTTTGGACTCGTCCCTCCCCACGGCGACGGACGATTCCAAACATCAGATGGGCTGTTAAGTCTACTTCCAGCCAGAACACCTCCCCGATTCGATAGCTCTCCACTTACCGCCTCGGACTCACGCTGAGCCGCCAAATCATCGGCGGACACCTCCGGATGATCGGAACCCAGACCAAACCGAAAGCTTCGATGGGCAATTACCCGAGCTCCAGCCTCACGCGCCAAGCGTACCGCACCGCCGAAATGGTCTGCGTGAGAATGGGTAACTATCACGGTATGGACGTTCCCTACCCGTAAACCTGCTGACTTGAGACGCTTTTTCAGTGCCCTCCAAGTGCCAGGTCCTGGCAATCCTGGGTCTACGAGTGCGGCACCATCCTTGTCAACAATGGCGTAGCAATTAACGTGACCCAATCCAGGCATACGAATAGGCAACTGCATTCGCAGGACGTCGCGGGCAACTTCGGTTACTTCTTCTTGGGCTTTTTCTTGTTCTTGGCGTTTTGGCATCACATCAAATTAGTCGATTCGTCCCGGATAAGCACCCATCAGTTAGACTCTTGGCAACTTCTTAAGTCCGAGCAACAATCTAGACGTGAGCAATAAAAAGCATGCGCCTGCAACTTCAAGAAATCGAGAACCGATTCTTTTTGAACTCAATCATCTCCTCGTAGCTACAGGGAAAGTACTCGAAATCGCTAGTGGAACTGGTGAACACGCCGCCTACTTCGCTTCTCACCTGCCCCACCTTGAATGGCAGCCAACTGACTTAGATGCAAACTCCCTGAAATCAATCGACGCTTGGGCAGCGGAAGCTGGATCAGACAATATTTTGCCCGCTCTAAAAATTGATGTCCGAGAAGAATCATGGCCACTGGGAACCGTAGATGCGATTTTCAACGCAAACATGATCCATATTTCTCACTTTGATGCCTGTATCGGCCTTATAGAGGGAGCAAAAAGACACCTCGTTCCTCGGGGGCTCTTGATCCTCTACGGACCCTATCGAATCAATGACGCTCATACGGCGGAAAGTAACGACAGTTTTGACAAGGATTTGAGGTCTCGAAATCCTGACTGGGGAATCCGAGATTTCGAGTTGGTACGAGATGAATGCGAGACTAGGGGCCTATTTTTACAGGCAAGGAAGCCGATGCCCGCAAATAATCAGCTTTTAGTATTTTGTCGAAGTAGCGCATAGGGTCGAGCTATGACGGCTCCTGCATCCACACTTTTCAGTCCAAGTATTTAATAAACCAATCGCGCGCCGCGTTCGCAGCCTCCGGCAAACGGTCCATGTAAACATCATAATGGCGGCAGTCCAGGCGCAACAGTTGCTTGGGTTCACCTGATTTTTCAATTGCCTCAATTTGCCAAGCCGTCGGCGTCTGAGTGTCATTTTCGGCGATTATCATCAACAAAGGAGTTGGTGCGATCTCCTCCATGAAAGAGATCGGCTCGTACGAGCGCAAAAGATCGAAACTCCTAACGGTGAGAGCATTAACATAAGAACCGTCATCGCATCGCTCAATCCATTCCTCAGTCTCACTTCCCGGAGTAGCCGCTTGAGTAGTCAGCGGAGGAAATCCAGAAGCCCGTGCGTCTCGGTCTTGTCCCAAACGCTCCAAAAATCGAGTTCGTTTATCTTCAGGAACCCAGGCTTCAAAAGTCCGGGATCCACTTATTAAAGGCACCTGCGATACCACGCAGCGTACTCTTTTATCGAGGGCGGCAACCGTCAAAACATGTCCCCCTGAGTAGCTTGTACCCCAAATTCCCAAACGTTCGCCATCAATATCAGCGAGATTTCTTGCAACAGAAACTGCCTCTCGCATATCTGCTACTTGACGCCAGGGGTCCGTCTCACAGCGAGGCCAACCGCCACTTTTACCCCAATTCCTGTGGTCATAAGTAAGACAAGCAATACCCGCCTCGACGAAGCATCTGCTGTAAAGATCGAGTCCAATAGAAGCCAGACCCGACAGCCCGTGGCTTAAGATAACTACTGGGTGAGGACCCGGGGACTCCGGCCTTTCTATCATCCCATGAAGAGTGACACCATCAGACTCAAACGTGATTTCCTGGTTATCCATATGTATGTCTCCAATTAAGGAAAAGAGTAGCCTATGCGGTAGACCGGCTATACTGACATAATGGATTTCAATCTTTTCGTTTATTGTACTCTTGGAAGACGTGAGGAATTACAAGCGGGTAAGGCAGGCCTCCGTCCAGATCTATATCAACGAATGCTGAGTGAACTCGGGGAATACGTTGAAACCGCAGATGATCTTGGTTTTTCCGGTTTTGGCCATCCTGAACACCATTTGCAGATTGAAGGATTTGAGGCCAGCAACGAGCCAACTCTTACGGGAATGTTCATTGGAAACCACAGTAAGAAACTTCGCGTAATTACGTGTGGATTTGTAAGCACCACCCATAATCCAATAAGGACAGCCGAATCTATAGCTACTATGGATCATATGCTAGGCGGTCGGTTCTCAGTTGGTCTAGTGCGGGGCTACCAAGCGCGCTGGGTGAGTAGCTTTCGCATTAGAAATGAACTCGCACCCGTTGGGCCATGGAACCGTGACACCGAGGAAGACGCGCTAAACCGAGAATACTTCACCGAGTTTGTTGAAATTGTTTTGGCGGCGCTACAAAACGAGACGTTCTCCTATCGAGGAAAGCATTGGCAAATACCTCCAATAGATTACAAAAATCCCCACGAAGCTCCCGTATACACCAAATACGGAAAAGGTGTAGAAAAAGACATGACCGTCAGCGAGGTGGGAATCTGTCCGCGACCGCTACAAACCCCGTACCCGCAACTGTATGCCGGATTTACCCACAGTATGCGCACTGCAATGTTTTGGGCAAAATACAAAGGGCGTCCTATTGTGTTGTCTTCAAATTTCGACTTTTGCGAGCGCCTCTGGGCCGAATATAATATCGAGGCATCGAAGCATGGGCACAGTATAAAACCTGGCGATGAGGCCGCCTGGGGAGGAGTAATGATCTGCGCCCCTACTGACGAAGAAGCACATGCACTTCTAGAAGACGTCAAGTGGATGTGGGAAGAATGGTTTGTTCCTTTTGGCCAGGGGCACCCCGAATATTTAGTTGGTTCTCCCGACACAATTTCGCGAAGAATCGAAGAAGCATCGGGGAGGTTTCCAATAAACGAATGTTTTTTACTTATTCCTCAGGGTCTTCATAACCGCGAGCAAATTATGCGTTCGCTAGAACTTTTCGGAACCAAAGTGCTTCCGCGCTTCTCGTAGAAATCGGATTATGTCCCGCGAGTACCCGGCTCGCCTTTACGAAGCCGTACATGTAGGAACCCCGGGTGATAAGCAATTCTACCGCGAAGTATGTCGAGGATCGAAGAACGTCCTTGAACTTGGATGTGGGACAGGTCGTATTGGAAAGGTCCTACTGAGAGACGGATTACCGGTCACGGGAATCGATAATGACAAAGAGTGCGTAGAGATATCCGAGGAGCTTGGAATTAAAACGTACCTCGCTGACATACGTGATTTTCAACTCAACATGTCGTTCGATCGAATAATTGCTCCCTATAATGTTCTCTATTCTCTTCTCGATGACAATTCAGTAGTCCAATGTTTTAAAAGGGTCGAACTTCATCTTCAAGAAAATGGAGAGTTTTGGTTTGATGGATATTCTGTAGAAGCCCTCCACAGATCCGAACCCATTGGTGACAACCGCACCGAAACAGTAGAGATGGTTGCAACCATAAAGGTCGATGGGACGACCTATGATGTTATCGAAAGCGGAAAGTGGGATAGCGTCTCCCAGCTGGTCCAAGCTGAGTACCGCCACGTGCCTAGGGATCGAAGCGAAGTAATTACTACGGAAATTCCGCAGCGCTATCTTCGGACGGATCAGATACCAACCCTTTTGGAACGAGCGGGGCTTGGGATTTCGAAATGGTACGGGAACTTTAATAGAGAAGCCCCACTACCCGAGAGTGATCATGTAGTGGTGTGCGCCCAGAGAATGGACTAGACGCGACTTATAACTACCTTGCCAAAATGCTTGGCACTCCTTAAATGATCGTAAGCGGCTTTAACTTCCTCCAAGGAGTCAAAACCGAAAACTTGATCGATTGCCGGTCGCAATTTACTTACTTCAATCGAGGCATTCATTAACTTAAACATTTCTTTGCTACCGACAAAAATTCCTCTAAGCGTTACCGCATTCAAAATTGCTCCGATTGAAGAGAACCCCCCCTCGGGCCCCGAAAGGATCCCGACAAGGCTTACTACACCTCCAACACGGACCGATGCGATTGATTTCTCCAACGTTCCTGAACCGCCGACCTCCACTACTTGGTCAACACCCACACCGTTTGTCGCCGCCAAAACCTCCTTTTCCCAATCAGGTTGCTCTTGATAATTTATGGTCACGTCGGCGCCTAGAGAGCGCGCTTTTTCAAGTTTTTCGTTACTGCTACTGGTAATAATAACGCGAGCTCCTGCGGCCTTCGCCAGTTGAAGCGTAAATATCGAAACTCCACCCGTTCCTTGAGCCAGAACACTTTGTCCAGGAATAAGGTTTGCCGCGGTTAACGATTGCCAAGCGGTTAATGCCGCGCAAGGTAGAGTAGATGCTTCTTCGTAAGTCAGGTGTGAAGGGGCCTTAACCCACCCTCTCTCGGGAAGAACAACCCTTTCAGCAAGGGTCCCGTCAAGCCCCCCCCCGAGAGCAGACGACAATTGACTTGCCTCGGCCGCTCCTGATTCCCAGTCCCTAAAAAAGGAAGAAGTAACCTTATCTCCAACAGAAAACTCCTCTACATCGGAGCCAATTTCTACAACTTCTCCCGAACCATCTGAAAGTGGTACTAGAGGTGGATTCCGCACAATTTTGTCGTTCCCTGGATAGCCACCATGCGGAACATTGAGATCCCTGAAATTTAGCGACCATGCTTTCATCTCTACCCGGACATCACGAGGCCCAATAGGTGCATCGGGTCTGTCCTGACAAGACAAGGCGTCCAAGCCTTTCGGAGCACTGAGCTCGTAAGTCTTCATATTTTTATTCCTTTTTCTCGAGAACGGAGGACGATACAGTATTCCCTGTAGCAAAGCAGGACTCCAATCGCATTTTTCCCGTGATCTTACGCTAAATGAGGTTGCCAGGAACTGCTTGCAAGCATGTAGAATAGCCTTGGCAAAACTTTGTGAATGATGGTTCAAGAAAAGGAGTTTTGTATGGACCTCGAAGACCGACTAGAAAGAGCAGAAAACGTAGAAAAAATTAGAAACCTAAAGGCCCGTTACTGCGATTTATGTGATGACGGATACGATGCTGACGGCTTATGCGATCTTTTTACTGAAGACGGAGTTTGGGACGGAGGTAGCCTCGGAGTATTTGAGGGTCGCGAGAATCTTCACAATTTTTTTTCCAAATTACCGGAAACATTATCTTTGGCGATTCATCATGTCACAAACTCATCAATTTTAATCAGCGATGACGGACTATCTGCCGAAGCTAGATGGTATTTGATACAAATGGCGACTCTTAAAAGAGGCAATCAAGCGGTCTGGTTAACAGGGCGCTACGTAGATCAGATCGTTCTTCGGGAAGGGTCGTGGAATTTTCGTCATGTATCGCTTAAAGCTCGCTTCTTTTCCCCCTACGATAAAGGATGGGCGGAAGTACCTTTCATGGATTTAGCTCGATGATTCTTAACGAAGAAGTCAGAAGTGAAATATCGTATTTCCCAGCCCAAGGAGGGAACATCACGACAGATGCACCTCTAGATTTTGACATGCGCGAAAGCCGAGGAGTTGGCGATCTCCATTCAGAAAAAATAAAAACGGTAATCGGTGATGCGAGGTGCTCGAAATCTCTAGGACTCGAAACCAGTGGCTTCCAGCTTATTAATCGACCCTCTACCGTAGAAGATTTTCTGGATAATAAGGAAGTCATGAATGTTTACTACGAAGAGTGCAAGGAACTAGCGAGAGAAATCACAGGTGCGTCCTTCGTTTACACCTATGATCATTTAATTCGCGAACCCGGGCGACAAATTTCCGGAGGTGGAACCGATGGAAAAAGCAATACAACGGGCGGGGATGCAGGAGGCGGTTACATTGGCCTTGCCCACATGGACTATACGACGAATACGACCTGGTCGGACTATCTCGCCATCCATGGAGAAAGCCCTCCGGAACATCCTGCAAGGATAATATCTTTAAATTTCTGGCGTGGCCTGAGCCCTGTTGTCGATGATTTTCCCCTCGCTGTCTGTGACGCACGAAGCGTCAACGCGACCGATCTTTTCGAAATTAATGTTTTCGGATACGGTGCGAGTAACTACAGTTGGCACAACATAGGTATAGAGACATACAACGTAAAATTCTCCAAGAACCAACGATGGTTCTACTACCCAAAGATGAAACCCGAAGAAGTCCTCGTGTTAAAAGCCTACGATTCCCTAGGTGTGATTGGAAACACCTGCCCTCACGCAGCTTTTTCTAATCCTCGGGCCAATCCAGACTCACCCTCTAGGCGAAGTATCGAGTTGCGAGTTCTCTGTTTTATTACTGACTGATGAATTGTCAAATATCTTTTACTCATAGGGGGAAAGAATGAGTGCCAATCCTTTAGACGGGTTTGAGGTCGATAGATCAAGTATCTCCACTATTGGGAACGATTTGCAACGCCCCGAGTGCATCTTGGCCGAAAAAGATGGAACCCTATGGTCTGCCGATGCCAGAGGTGGTGTGGTACGTATACTCGCTGATGGATCCCAAAAAATCATAACTCAAGATCATCAGGATAATTTCGCCAATGCTGGAAGTGACGCTGAACGTTTTGTTTCGGGGACTCTACCAAATGGCCTCGCGTTTGAAAAAAACGGTGACATTCTGATTTCTAACTTTGGCACAGATTGCCTTGAGAGAATGAGCAGAGATGGGAAAACTGAACTCATCTTTGACACTCTTGATGGAGAACCGATCGGAAAAGTGAACTTTATCGCAAGAGATAGCAAGGACAGGGTTTGGATCACTGTCTCTACGATGATTCACGATTGGCCAAAGGCAATCAGCCCAAACGTCGCGGACGGTAAGGTGCTCCTATATGAAAACGGAATAGTGCGTACTGTTGCTGATGGTCTTCGCTTTACTAACGAATGCAAACTCGATGCCGCAGAGCAATACCTTTACGTGGTCCAAACCTGCGGGAGAAATGTAGTGAGATTTAAGATTCGAGAGGATAGTTCTCTTGGCAACCAAGAAACGTTTGGTCCGGGGGATCATGGAACTTTTCTTGATGGGATTGCCTTCGATGCATTTGGTAACCTTTGGGGAACCCACGTGATGACCGATCGAATTTTCGCGATCACTCCCGAAGGGGAACTTCGAATCCTTTTAAGCGACACATCGAGCGAAGAGATCGCACGAATTGACGAAGCCTTTACTAAAGATGAAGTTACTACCGAGCTTTTGCTTTCATGCGAGGGTAAAATCGCTCCATGGATGGCAAGCATTACTTTTGGAGGTAAAGATCTTCGTACGGCTTACATTGGAAGCCTGCGCGGGACCAATATTCCATACTTCCAATCCCCAGTCTCAGGTCTACCTTTGGTACATTGGAATAACGGTTGAGTCGGAAAATTTAAAAGCTTCCTCCTCGTAAACCTCCATCGCGGTTCACGTCCCAGTCCTTCCTGCACTCCAGAAGAGGTATGACTTTTTCCCCAAAGTCCCGTATTCCAGACACCCACTCGGGCCAACTAAAAAGTATTCCTTTTACCTTTGGATGAGACGCTATATCGTCAATCTTACGTGCCACTGTTTGATAGGATCCAATCAAGGCGGGTATTCCCATAAACGCCATGTTCGCCTCCTCAGGGTCGCCACCTGCGAGCTCGCCCTGCTCCACTGAGCTTCGTATCTGCTGAATATTTCCATCTTGATGAGTGTCAAGCCCAGCGGGAACGAGCATATTTTCAATTGCTGCAAGGTCGGCCTGCTCAACAATATCATTGCACATTTGCCAGGCCTTATCGTCGGTCTCTGCCGCGACCAAATGTAGAAGCGCATATGTGGCAACTTCCTTGCCAGTCTTCTGGGCCATCTTGTCCAAATCATCGGCGAGACGAGGAATTTTCGTAGGCGATGAAAAAATAAAATTGTAACCCCCAACTGTCGAAACGAATTCCCTGCCCGCCCCAGACATGCCAGCTGAAATAATCGGAATGTCGTGTTGGGGTGTCGGGTAAACCGTGCAATCTTTCAACTCGAAGTAACGGCTCTTGTGCGTGCACCGCCCCTCTTCCCAAAGCGTCCTGAGAATGTTGACGTAATCGAGCGCATATTCGTAGCGTTCTTTGTAGTACTCGTCCCCTCGCCACATTCCCATTTGTTCGTATTCGAACTTATTCCATCCAGTCACGATATTAAGGCCGACACGACCCTTACTGACATCATCCAGAGTGGCCATCATCCGCGCAACATAGGCTGGGTGTTGGGCCAACAAAGTAACTGTCGGAATAAGACCGATCCGCTCGGTCACACTTGCAAGAGAAGCCATCAAAGTAAAGGACTCCATGCACTCGTCCCAGAACCCTGTCTCTCCGCCAAAACCGCGAAACTTCATCATAGAGAGGACAAAATCAAGGCCTTGCTTTTCCGCCTCTATAGTTACATCACGATTAAGTTCCCAAGTTGGAGGATAGGGTTTAATCGCTTTAGTGATCATGTAGCCGTCGCTACCGTTCGGTAAGAAAACACCGAATTTCATGCGAACTCCTTAAAAATTCAAACAAAACCCAAGAGGGATGTACGGCTTATGCCAGACTTTCTTGACATCATATGAAGAGTTCACCCTTTATCATCAAGTGTTTCCGCCGCGCAAGCCTCCATCGCGGTTCACGTCCCAGTCCTTCCTGCACTCCAGAAGAGGGATGACTTTTTCCCCAAAGTCCCGTATTCCAGACACCCACTCGGGCCAACTAAAAAGTATCCCTTTTACCTTTGGATGAGACGCTATATCGTCAATCTTACGTGCCACTGTTTCATAAGATCCAATCAATGCGGGGATTCCCATAAACGCCATATTCGAGTCCTCTGGATCTCCGGCAATCAAATTTCCTTCTTCTTCCGATCCTCGAATCTTTGCAATCGAACCGTCTTGCACGGTATCCAGTTTCGCAGGATTCAGCATGTTTGAAATCGCTTCGATATCGGCTTGTTCGACAATATCGTTACACATTTGCCAAGCCTTATCGTCGGTCTCTGCCGCGACCAAATGTAGAAGCGCATATGTGGCAACTTCCTTGCCAGTCTTCTGGGCCATCTTGTCCAAATCATCGGCGAGACGAGGAATCTCAGAAGGGGCTCCGAAAATAAAATTGTAACCCCCAACTGTCGAGACGAATTTTCTACCTGCTTCGGATTGCCCAGCCGAAATAATCGGAATGTCGTGTTGGGGTGTCGGGTAAACCGTGCAATCTTTCAACTCGAAGTAACGGCTCTTGTGCGTGCACCGCCCCTCTTCCCAAA